>OODS01000510.1_pt1 | contig 30806 bp, 24 predicted proteins | sample 1671531 | NCBI WGS metagenome assembly OODS01 (sample SAMN06348166, study PRJEB24527) | human gut metagenome | biome: human gut; feature: ankylosing spondylitis patient; material: feces | host: Homo sapiens | place: China | collected 2015-10 | reverse complement strand
TAGCAAGTGGTCATACTTTTGTCAATGGGGTTTTTCGGTTTTTTTGACAAATTTCGAGGGGGATTTTTAGGCAAGGTGTATGTTGGGGATTTGTTGGGCGATGGATACAAGTTGTAGGGGCGGATGCTTGCATCCGCCCGAGGTGTTGCCGTGAGCACCGCGTTTTGCGGGCGGCATGTATGCCGCCCCTACGGATGGGCCGTTTGGTGGGTGGTTGCGTTGGGTGCACGGGAGGGATGAATTCCTCCCCTACGATTTTAAGATAAAAAGGATATAAAGGTAAGGTCGCGGGCCGGGCGTGCCCCGCCCCTACGGGGTGGCAAATGGGGAATGACATTTAATGGGAAGCGGCGGAGGGGGCAAGCCCCCTCCCTACAGGCGGGCGGAGACGGAAAGATTGCCCGGTAAAGGGTTCCATCCGCAAGGTTGCCCCTCATCCGGCCCTGCGGGGCCACCTTCCCCCGCAGGGGAAGGCTTGGGGGCGGGCGGAGCAGAGCCCCGCCCCTACTGGGGTAGCAAGACAGAAACTGCAACAAAAAAATAGAGCCAACCATCAGGCTGGCTCTATTATATATAGTATGTAGATTACTTCTTATGGTACATGCGGTCATCCTCTTCGTAGGTGGGCTCGCAGGTCAGATACATGCCCAGCTTTTTCAGGGTGTCGGCATCGACACTGGAGAGGATGACGGTGGAATGGATATCGCAACCCTTCAGATTGGGGATCTGCTCCATCGCCTTGGCGGCGTACTCGTTTTCCGAGACAGAGCTGGAGAGCGCAATCAGGATCTCATCGGTATGCAGGCGGGGGTTTTTGCTGCCGAGGTAGGTCGTTTTCAGCGTCTGGATCGGCTCGATTGCACGGGCAGACACGAGGTCGATCTCCTGATCGACGCCTGCAAGTTTTTTCAGTGCATTCAGCAGCGCGGAGGAGGCCGCACCAAGCAGCGGGCCGTTTTTACCTACCACGATCGTGCCGTCCGCCAGCTCAATGGCAGCGGCAGGCTGGCCGCCGGTCGCATCGGAGCAGGCATGGGCGCGCTTCTCGACTGCGCGCTCCCCGAGCGCAATGCCGGCCTGATTCATCAGCAGCTCCAGCTTGAAGCGCTCCTGCTTCACCACGCCGCTTGCCTTCTGGTCGCACAGGCACTTGAAATAGCGGCGGACGATCTCGTTCAGCGACGCCTCGCGGCAGACCTCATCGTCAATGATGCAGTTGCCCGCCATATTGACGCCCATATCCGTGGGGGAGCGATACGGGCTTTTACCGGCGATCAGCTCAAACATCGCATTGACCACCGGGAAGATCTCGACATCGCGGTTATAATTGACGGTCGTTTTTCCGTAAGCCTCAAGATGGAACGGGTCGATCATATTGACATCGTTCAGATCAGCGGTGGCGGCCTCGTAGGCAAGGTTGACCGGATGCTTGAGCGGCAGGTTCCAAATCGGGAAGGTCTCAAACTTGGCATACCCCGCTTTGACGCCGCGCTTATACTCATGGTACAGCTGGGACAGGCAGACCGCCATCTTACCGCTGCCGGGACCGGGGGCCGTGATGACCACCAGCGGGCGCTCAGTCTCGATATAATCATTCTTGCCGTAACCATCGTCACTGACGATGTGGTTCACATCGTTGGGGTAGCCGGGGATCTTATAGTGGCGGAAGGTGCGGATGCCCAGTCTGTTGAGCTTCTGCTCAAAGGCCGTGACCTCGGGTGCATCGGTAAACTTTGTCACGCAGACGCTGCCCACAAACAGGCCAACCCCCTGAAAGGCATCAATCAGGCGCAGCACATCAACACCATAGGTAATGCCGTAGTCGCCGCGCATCTTGTTGGCCACGATGTCCTCGGCACTGATGACGATGACCACCTCGGCCTGTTCTTTCAGCTGCAGCAACATCTGCAGCTTGGAATCCGGCTGAAAGCCCGGCAGCACGCGAGAGGCATGGTAGTCATCGAACAGCTTGCCGCCAAATTCCAGATAGAGCTTATTGTCAAACTGGGCGATACGCTCCCGGATATGGGCAGACTGCATCGCAAGATATTTATCGTTGTCAAATCCGATCCTCATCTATATTCCCCTTTTTCCTATGCTTTAACCAATGTCCTACATGGATTCAGTATAGCATTTTTTTCGCCAGCTTGCAACGGTCTTTTGCAGCAGGGGCACACTTTCCTGGCCGGAGGAGGCCCTGCGCGCCAACATACTGGCCCAGATCAGTCTGGCGCTGAACCGTATCTGGACCGAGTGGTACCCCAGCCGCGGGTACAGCTTCAACATAACAGGCTCGCCGGGGTACGATCAGGCCTATGTCAAAGGGCGCACCGTGTTCGCCGTCATGGAGCGCCTTACCGCCGAATTGTTCAACACCTATGTGCAGCGCAGCGGCGATGCCGAGCCCTACTACACCGAATACTGCGACGGCCGTACCGTCACCTGCCCCGGCATGAAGCAGTGGGGCACGGTCGAGCGGGCTAAGGAGGGCAAGAACGCCCTGCAGATCCTGCGGTATTACTACGGCAAGCGGGTACAGCTGGTCACAACGGACAACATTGCGTCCATACCGTCCAGCTATCCGGGCAGTCCGCTGCGCCGCGGCAGCAGCGGCACCAATGTGCGCATCCTGCAAAAGCAGCTGTCCCGCATTGCGAAGGACTACCCCTCCTTCGGCAAGCCCGTAGTGAACGGCGTCTTTGACGAGGCTACCGAGCGCAGCGTCAAGCGCTTTCAGAAACAGTTTGGCCTGACCGCCGACGGCGTGGTGGGCCGTGCAACATGGTATAAAATCAGCTTTATCTATGTGAGCGTCAAGGATCTTGCCGAGCTGACCAGTGAGGGCGAGACCGCCGAGGGCACGCAGACCACCGGCGGTTGGCCGGGCACAGTCCTGCGGCGCGGGTCGAGCGGCAGCGCCGTGGAGCAGGTGCAGTTCTGGCTGTCCGACCTTGCACAGTTTGATTCCGCGCTGCCGCGCGTCACGGTGGACGGCCGCTACGGGGCAGCGACCGAGCGCGCCGTGCAGGCGTTCCAGAAAAAGCAGGGCCTGACGGCGGACGGCGCAGTCGGGCAGCGCACTTGGAATGCACTTTACGCCGCCTGGGTGGACGCGCAGAGCGACCTTGGCGGCACCGCATGGCCCGGCACAGTGCTGCGGCGGGGTGACAAGGGCATGGAGGTGCGGCTGGTGCAGTTCTGGCTGCGGCTGGCTGCGGACAACTACCGCGCACTGCACACCATAGCGGTGGACGGCAGCTTCGGCGCCGCCACCGTCAGCGCTGTGCAGGCGTTTCAGAGTGTTTTCGGGCTGACAGCCGATGGTACGGTGGGCCGTGCAACATGGAACAAGCTGAAGGAGGTCGGCCTTGCGGTCGCAAACAGGCTCGTGGACGCAGACATTGCCCCGGGGCAGTTCACGGTCACCACGCGGGAGGGCAGCAGTGGGACTGCCGTGCGGGCTGTGCAGTATTATCTGCGCCGGCTCGCGGCCTACTACAGCGATATTCCGTCCGTGACAGTGGATGGACGCTTCGGCGCAGCAACGGCGCGGGCCGCCAGGGCATGGCAGGCGCGGGCCGGGCTGCCCGTGGACGGCGTGGTGGGGCGGCTGACATGGCAAAGCCTGTATGACGCCGCCGCAGCACTCGACAGCAGCGGCCCCGTGGTGCGCATGATCCAACTGCCTGCCCCTGCTGCTGCACTGCGCCCCGGTGACAGCGGCGCAGAGGTGCTGCGGCTGAGCCGGATGCTGCTGTTTCTGGGCCAGTGGATTCCCGAGATCGACCTGCCTAAGACCGACACGCCGACCAGCACCTTTGACCCTGCGCTGGAGACCGCCGTGCGCAGTGCCCAACGGTATTTCGGGTTGACCGAGACAGGCATTGTGACCGCCGCAGACTGGACGGTGCTGCGCGAGGCCGCCGAGCGGCTGCTGGCTGCCAACCCCGCCGGGCCCAGCCCAAAGCCCGATGGCGTATGGCCCGCCGGGGCGCTGGCGCTGGGCAGTGCAGGGCCTGCCGTACTGCAGGTGCAGCGTTGGCTGAACATCATTGCCGCCGCCAACCAGACCGCCGATTTTGTACCCGAAACAGGCATCTTTGGGCCGGAAACTGCGTCCGCGCTGGAAAGCTACCAGCTGACCGCCGGGCTGCAGACACTTGGCATCGTGGACGCCGACACATGGGAAAGCCTGCGTCTGGCTGCGCAGGGACTTTGCCGCGAATGTAAGGAGGAATAATCCATGGCAAGAGTTTACATCTATGATTCCTACGATAACAAGTTTTTCCGCTACAACCTGAGCGAAAATGACCCGATGCCCTACAGCACCGGCACGACCCTGCGGGTGCGGGAATTCCGCGGCTCGAGCAAATCCAATGTACTGTGGACCACCACCGCCGCCATGGAGGCATGGAACCTGACACGCCGCACCTACGGCAGCGGCATCCCGGTGGGGTACGCCTTCAAGCGGATCTGGGAGGGCGGCCACGGCACCACCAGCCAGCACTACGCAGGTGTCGCCTTTGATGTCGGGCAGCGCAGCACCGCCGACGAGCGCCGCAAGATCTACCGGGCCGCTGTTCGCAGCGGGGCATGGGGGTATGTGGAGCCTATGTCGATGACGCCGACCTGGGTACACTTTGACCGGCGGTACGGCAAGCCCGCCTGCGCGGGCACCACGGCCGGTTACCCCACTTTGCGGCGCGGGAGCCGCAGCACCTATGTGCTGATCCTGCAGGATGCCCTGAACGCACTGGGCTATTCGACCAACACGCTGGACGGCATCTTCGGCCATGCGACGGAAAGCGCACTGAAGGCCTGCCAGCAGCGGTTCGGTCTGCGGGCGGACGGCATCTGCGGCTGTGCGACATGGAAAAAGATTGCCGGTGCCACGGTGGGTATCGGCCACACGGCAACCGTCATCGACAAATAAGGCATTGCGCTGCGGCAGCTGCGGTTGTATACTGTAGGCAGGCTCTGCCCTATATAAGGTAAGGAAGTGTTCTGAAATGGATATGATGGAATTTTTGCGCACCCGCCGCACCTACCGCCGCTTTGACCAACGCCCCATTGCACCGGAAATCCTGACCGAGGCCATTGATGCCGCCCGGCTGGCAAGCTGCGGGGCCAACCGCCAGACTGTGCGGTATATCCTTGTGCAGAGCGCCCGTGCCGTGTCCGCCGTGCAGCCGCTGGTCCATTGGGCCGCCTACCTGCCGCCCGAGCAGGGTGTGCCAAAGCCCGAGGAGCAGCCGACTGCCTTCATCGCCGTTTTGCAGGACACCCGTCTGCCGGGCTGCAGCGATGTGGATGTAGGGCTGGCACTGGGCAGCCTGACCGCTGCCGCATGGGCCCACGGTGTGGGCAGCTGCATCATGGGGGCCATCGACCGCCCGGCGCTGACCGAGCTGCTGGCCCTGCCCGAGGGGCTGCGGCTCTGCTATATGGTGGCGCTGGGATACCCCGCCCACAAAAGCCGCGTGGTAAATATGCAGGACAGCAGCGTGAAATATTATCTGGACGAAAACCGCGACTACTGTGTGCCGAAGCGCAGCATGGGCGAGGTGCTCGTCAAAACCGTCTGACCGTTTTGTAAAGCAATACAAACAGTATACCGCCGCGCCCCCGGATACACCCGGCTGTGCGGCGGTTTTGCTGTTATGGGGGGCAGCCCATTTCTGCCAGTGCAGCGCTGACACCCTCCGGTTTGCCTGTTATGCCCGCGCAACTTCAACAAATTAAACCACAATTTTTCTACTTTTTGCAGCAAAAATCAGCATATTGCTATTTTGTGAACAATGTGTTGACAAACAAAGAACATCGCAGTAAAGTAAAGTGCACAAGCGATTGTAAAATCTATTAGGAAAGAGGGATTCATTCAAATGAATACGCTTGTAATCGTTCTGATTGCCGCGGTCGTTCTGGTATGTGCGTACGCCGGATACGGTCGTTGGCTCGCCAAGACATGGGGTGTTGACCCCAACGCCAAGACTCCTGCTGTGCGGCTGGAGGATGGCAAGGATTATGTTCCCACCAAGGGCTGGACGGTGTTTGCACACCAGTTCTCCTCCATTGCCGGTGCCGGCCCTGTTACCGGTGCCATTCAGGCTGCGGCCTTCGGCTGGCTGCCTGTACTGCTCTGGGTGCTGATCGGCGGCGTCTTTTTCGGCGCCGTCACCGACTTCGGTGCCCTGTATGCTTCCGTCAAGAATGACGGCAAGTCGATGGGCCTGCTGATCGAGAAGTACATCGGCAAGACTGGCCGCAAGCTGTTCCTGCTGTTCTGCTGGCTGTTCTGCGGCATCGTCATTGCTGCCTTTGCAGACATGGTTGCCGGCACCTTCAACGCCTTTGACGCTGACGGCGCACAGGTCGAGGCCGCCTTCACAAACGGTGCGGCCGGCATGGTCTCCATCATGTTCATGGTGTTCGCCGTTGTGTTCGGCTTCATCCAGAAGAAGTTCAACTTCTCCGGCTGGCGCGAGGCCGTCATTGGTATCATCTTCATCGTCCTGTCCTTTGCCATCGGCATGAACTGCCCGCTGGTGTTCGGCAAGACCGCATGGAGCTACATCACCTTTGTTTACATCTTCTTTGCCGCGGTTCTGCCGATGTGGATGCTCAAGCAGCCCCGCGACTATATGACCACCTTTATGTTCGGCGCAATGATCGCCGGTGCTGTCATCGGCCTGCTGGTTGCCCACCCCACGATGAACCTGCCCGTTTTTACCGGCTTCAACAATGAGAAGCTCGGCACCATGTTCCCCATCCTCTTTGTCACGGTCGCCTGCGGTGCTGTCTCCGGCTTCCACAGTCTGGTTTCCTCCGGCACCTCCTCCAAGACCGTTGAGAATGAGAAGGACATGCTGAAGGTCGGCTACGGCGCTATGGTGCTGGAAAGCCTGCTGGCGGTTCTGGCGCTGTGTGTTGCCGGTGCTGCCGCTGCTGCGGACGGCACCCCTGCCTCCGGTACCCCGTTCCAGATCTTCAGCCGCGGCGTTGCCGGTTTCTTTGAGATGTTCGGCGTGCCCGTTTCGATTGCAACTGTCTTTATGACGATGTGCGTTTCCGCGCTGGCACTGACCAGTCTGGACGCCGTGGCCCGTATCGGCCGCATGAGCTTCCAGGAGCTGTTCAGTGTCGATGATATGGAGCATGCAGAGGGCTGGCGCAAGCTGTGCTGCAATGTCTACTTCTCCACCTTCATCACGCTGGTGTTCGGCTTTATCCTGACTCAGATCGGCTATGCCAACATCTGGCCGCTGTTCGGCTCCGCCAACCAGCTGCTCAGCGCGCTGGTTCTAGCTACCCTGTGCGTCTTCCTCAAGGTCACGGGCCGCAACAACAAGATGCTCTTCCCGCCGCTGGTCATCATGCTCTGCGTCACCTTCACCGCACTGGTGCAGCGCCTGATTGCGATGGTCAAGGCCATCTCCGCCGCTGCGTCCACCGCCATCCCTGCCGGTGAGACCACATGGGGCGCTGTCTTTATCGCCAACGGCCTGCAGCTGATCCTTGCGGTGCTGCTGATCGTGCTGGGCCTGAACATCGTGTTCCACAGCGTCAAGAGCTACACCACCTGCGATGCGCCCGAAGCAAAGGACAACGCCAAGGCCACCGCAAAAGCCAACGCCTGAGGGCAACCGGCACTTGACAAACCGGTTTCCATGGAGTAATATTTATACATAGCCGCAAGGGCGCGGCCGCACGCTGCGCTATCCGGCAACATCATGTTTCAAGCTCCGGTATCCGCAATCAGGACGCCGGGGCTTTTTGCATGAATATGAGGGAAACACTTATAAAGGTAAAGGAGAGTTCAAGATGAAGCTCAAGAAAATGCTTGCACTGACCATGGCCGGTTTGCTGGCCGCCGGTCTGACCGCCTGCGGTTCCACCGCCGACACCGCCGACACCTCCGGTGCCCCGGACGGCGACGGTGACCCCACCACCCTGACCGTTGCAATGGAGTGCGCTTACGCCCCCTACAACTGGACCCAGAGCGATGATTCCAACGGCGCCGTTGCGATTCGTGGTTCCAGCGACTGCGCCTACGGCTACGATGTCATGATGGCCAAGAAGATCGGCGAGGCACTGGGCCAGAAGGTCCAGATCGTCAAGCTGGACTGGGACAGCCTGATTCCCGCCGTCATGACCGGCGATGTGGACTGCGTCATCGCCGGTCAGTCCATCACGGCTGAGCGCGCTGCACAGGTCGCTTTCAGCGATCCCTACTACTACGCCTCGATCATCACCCTGACGAAGAAGGACAGCGCCTACGCCAGTGCCGCAAGCGTGGCCGATCTGGCCGGTGCGACCGCCACCAGCCAGCTGGGCACCATCTGGTATGACACCTGCCTGCCCCAGATCGAGAACGCCAACATCCTGCCCGCGCAGGAGACCGCCCCTGCCATGCTGGTGGCCCTGAGCAGCGGTGCCTGCGACATCGTTGTCACCGACCGCCCCACCGCGCAGGCCGCGCTGGTTGCCTACCCCGACTTCACGCTGCTGGATTTCGGCGGCGGCGACAGTGACTTCAAGGTCAGCGAGGAGGACATCAACATTGGCATCTCGATGAAGAAGGGCAACACCGCCCTGCAGAGCGCCATCAACGAGGTCCTGTCCACAATGACCGCTGATGATTACAACGCCATGATGGACGACGCCATCAGCGCTCAGCCCCTGAGCAAGTAATTTTGCCTGCCTGCCCCTGCCGTTTTGTGCGGCAGGGGCTTCGGTGTTGGTAAAGTGAAGAAATCACAAAGGAGAATTTCATGCAAGACTTTTTCACAAACTGTGCCACAGTGCTGCAGAAGTACGGCTTTTCGTATCTGCGCGGCGCGGGCACGACCCTGCTGCTGGCGCTGGTCGGCACATTTTTCGGCTGCCTGATCGGCTTTGCGGTCGGCGCACTGCAGACCATCCCCATTGACAAGCAGCGCGACCCGGCGTGGAAGCGGGTGCTGCTCAAGATTTTGCACATCTTCCTGCGCTGCTATGTAGAGCTGTTCCGCGGCACGCCGATGATCGTGCAGGCCGTGTTCATCTACTACGGTCTTTTGCAGGTGTTCGGCATCAAGATGGGCATGTGGCAGGCAGGCTTCTTCATCGTTTCCATCAACACCGGCGCCTATATGGCGGAGACGGTCCGCGGCGGCATCGTGTCCATCGACCCGGGCCAGACCGAGGGTGCCAAGGCCATCGGCATGAACCACTGGCAGACGATGCTCCATGTCATTCTGCCGCAGGCGCTGCGCAACATCATCCCGCAGATCGGCAACAACTTCATCATCAACATCAAGGACACCTCAGTGCTGTCGGTCATCTCGATCACCGATTTGTTCTTTGTCCACAAGAGCGTGGTCGGCGCGCTGTACACCTACTTTGAGAGCGCTGCCATCGTCATGGTCATCTACCTGACGATGACCCTGTTCGCCAGCTACCTGCTGCGCCTGTGGGAGAAAGCGCTCGACGGCCCGCAGAACTATGACCTGAACACGACCGACTCGCTGGCCTACACCAGCGGCATGTACAACGCCCCGGACCCGAACCATGAGTCCCAGAATCTGGATATGAAGGGAGGCGCAGCCCATGTCTGAGCCTGTTATCGAGGTACGCCACCTCTCCAAGAGCTTCGGCACCCATGTCGTTCTGCGCGATGTGGATTTCACCGTCAACCCCGGCGATGTCACCTGCATCATCGGCGCGTCCGGCAGCGGCAAATCGACCCTGCTGCGCTGCATCAACCTGCTGGAGACCCCCACGAACGGCAAGGTGCTGTTCCACGGCAACGACATCACGGCCAAGGGCAGCGACCCGTGCGCCTACCGCGCCAAGGTGGGCATGGTGTTCCAGAGCTTCAACCTTTTCAACAATATGACGGTGCTGGACAACTGCACGGCGGGTCTGCGCTATGTGCTGCACATGGACAAGGAATCTGCCGAGCGCACCGCACTGGACAATCTGGAGAAGGTCGGCATGGCGCCCTATATCCATGCCAAGCCGCGCCAGCTTTCCGGCGGGCAGAAGCAGCGTGTGGCGATTGCCCGCGCACTGGCCATGCAGCCCGAGGTACTGCTGTTTGACGAGCCGACCTCCGCGCTGGACCCCCAGATGGTGGGCGAGGTGCTGGCCGTCATGCGCCAGCTGGCCAAGGAGGGGCTGACGATGCTTGTTGTCACCCATGAGATGGCCTTTGCCCGCGATGTATCGACCCATGTAGTCTACATGGCGGACGGCGTCATCTGTGAGGAGGGCACACCCGCCGACATCTTTGAGCGCCCGCAGAACCCCAAGACCGTTGAGTTCCTGAGCCGATTCCGGCAGGCGTAACAGCATAAAAAACGACCGATGGTGCAAAAGCCATCGGTCGTTTTTTGGTTATGGGGCTGTAAAAATAAGGCTGCGGGGCATCGAGGATGCCGCTCCTCCTTTAGCCAAGCGGCACATCAATCTCATCTCCGATGGCAAAGCTGTAGATCGTCAGCTTCGTCACCGGCACGCTCAGCCGCTGGGCAAACGCCCGGCGGTAAAGCCGCAGCTGGGCGGCGTATTCGTCAATATAATACTGCGCATCGCGGCTGCGGTCGGTCTTATAGTCAAGGATCTCGGCATGCTCGTCAAACACCAGCACAAGGTCGGCAATGCCCTGCACCAGTACCTCGGCCCCGGCGGCGCTCCCCTGCCCTGCGGCGGGGGTGATGTCGGCGGCGGGCAGGGCCGTGATGAACGGCTCCTCGCGCAGGATGCGGCGAGCCAGCCGGATTCGCCGCCAGACCGCACTGTCAAAGAAGGGGCGCACGGCGTCCAGATCCAGCTTATCCGCCAGCGCGGCGTCCAGCAGCTGCAGCCCGGTCTGCCGCTGTACCTCGGCCGTCAGATCGGGGGCCGGGCCGTCAAAGGGCACGCTCTGCATAAAGGCGTGGATGGCGGTGCCGCGCTCGGCGCCGGTCATGCCGCTTTTTTGCAGAAAGGCCGGGCGCTCCAGCGCAACCGGGCGGGCGGCGTGGGCCACCGCGCTGACGCTGACCTTGGCGGGGACTTTTTCAAGCGCGGCGCGGGGGCTTTGCCACGCAAAGCTGGCCTGCAGCTGCGCCACCAGCACAGGGTCCGCCGCAGCGGCGGGCGGCGCAGGCGGCTGCTCCGTCTGCTCCGGCAGGGGCAGCAGACGAATGTCCAGCGGCACACCGGTTTTGCGGTGGTGCGGCAGAAAGTTCGTGTGCACCCAAAGCGCATCGCTGCCCGGGTGCAGCATCGCAGCGGTCAGCAGCCACCCGGCCCAGCTGCCCATGCCGCGCATCGACTCCGGGCCGGTGGCCTCGGCTGCGGCGCAGAGGGCGGGCAGCTTCAGCGCGCTGTCGGTCCGTTTGAGCGGCACCGTGATGATCAGCGCATCCTGCGCGCGGGTCAGCGCAACATACAGCACACGCATCTCCTCGCTCAAGGTCTCGGTGCGGATGGCCTGCGCCAGCGCCGCATAGGGCAGCGTTTTAAACCGCTTGGCCGCCCGCGGCGCACGCAGCATGACGCCCACGCCGAGGCGGCTGTGGGTCAGCACCGGCCGCACGGCGTCACTCTGGTTGAACTGGTGGGCCGTGTCTGCCACAAAAACGACCGGAAATTCCAGCCCCTTGGAGCGGTGTACCGTCATGATGGAAACACAGCCGGGGCGGGTCTGTCCGCCTGCGCTCTGGTTCAGTCCGCCGTTGTGGGCGGCAGCGTCCATCGCGCGTATCAGCGCGGGCAGCCCCGCGCGCCCTGCCCCGGCAGCCCACGCTGTAAAGCTGAGCAGATCCTCGCGGCAGCGCAGGCCGTCAGGCAGCGCCCCCACGGCGGCAAGATAGCCGGTGCGGGCCAGCAGTTCCCCGAGCAGTTCCTCCACCGGCAGGGTGCGTGCAAGGCGGCGGTACTCGGCCAGCGCCTCGGTAAAGGGGGCAAACCGCGCCTGCTCCCCGCCAAGGACCGCCCCGTACAGACTGCCGTTGGGCCTTGCACGGCGCAGCGCAACAAGGTCGTCCGCCGTGTAGGGGAACATCGGGCTCAGCAGCACAGATGCCAGCGGAATGTCCTGCGCCGGGTTGTCGATGACGCGCAGCAGCGCCGCAAAGGGGCGGATATGCGGCTCATCGAGCAGATCGGCGGCGGAATCCGCAAAGACCGGGACACCCGCCGTGCGCAGCGCACCCTCATAATCGGCAAAGCCCTTGCGGCCGCGCAGCAGGATGCAGAAGTCCTCATACCGGCAGGGGCGCACCCCCTCCTTGCCGCGCACGGCAAAGCCGGTTTTGACCATCTCGGCGATGCGCCCGGCAATGACAGCGGCATCGCCTGCGGTATCGGCCCCGTCAATGACATCAATCTCGCACAGGCCCTGATAGGCGGCGCTTTTATCCCCGCCCACGACAAGCCGCTGGCCGTCCCCATAGGGTACACCGCCCAGCCCCTGGGTGAAAAACACCTCAAACAGATAGTTGATGCCCGCGATCACGCCGGGTGCGCTGCGGAAGTTCGCATCCAGCGCCAGTGTGGCGGGGCTTGGGGCCGGCTGCGGGTGGGGCTTCCACTGTTGCTGCTTGCCCACAAAGATACCGGGGTCCGCCAGACGGAACCGGTAGATGCTCTGCTTGATGTCGCCCACGAAGAAAAGGTTGTCCGCCTCAGGGCGGGCCAGCGCAAAATAGATGGCGTCCTGCAGGGCGTTCGTGTCCTGATACTCGTCCACCAGCACCGCCGTGTAGCGGCTGCTGACCGTGCGGCACAGCGGTGTGCGCTCGTTGCGCTCATTGACGAGCAGATCAAGCGTCAGATGCTCATAATCCGCGTAGTCCAGCACCTTTTCAGCGCATTTCGCGGCAAAGCAGTTGTCGGCAAAGGTCTGCGTTACCCGCACAAGGGCTGCCACCAGCGGCGCAGCGCGGCGGCGGTCAGCGGCAAATTCCTCAGCCGTGCAGAGCAGTGCATCCCGGCGCAGACTTTCAAGCTGCTTTTTTGCGCGGTCGCGCAGCTCGGACGCAGCGGCGGCGGACTGGTTTGCGTCCTTGCCGCCCTTGATGCGCCCCGCCGCACGCCAGCCGGACAGAGCCAGTTCAAGCGCCGACAGGCATTTGTCCCAATCGCTCTGCTCCAGATGGTAGCAGAGGTTCTCGACCCGGGCGGCATCATCGAGCATGACGGCTGTATAGGCGGCATCGGCCTTTTCGTCCCGCGCTGCGATGGCCGCGCCGCTGTCCAGCAGCGCCTTGACGCCCTGCGCCCGGGCCAGCGCGATGCCCAGCAGCTCACGGCCCCATTCGGTCTGCTGCGGCGGGGTCTCCTGCTGCCACATTTCGGCAAACGCAGTCAGCGATGCCGCCGGGTGGGGCAATGCCCGGGTAAAATGATAGAGGTCGAGGACTGCATCCCCGGCCGTGCTGTCGGTACGGCCCCGGTCGTACAGGTCGGCAAAGGCGCGGAAGTCGGCGTCCTGATAGGCTGTCTCCAGCGTGGCGGCCAATGTTTCCTGCTCAATGCGGGCAAGGTCGGCCTCCTCGGCGGTCGTAAAGTCAGGGGGTACATCGAGCATGGCAAAATGCTGCTGCACAAAATGCAGGCAAAAGGCATCCACCGTGCCGATAGACGCCCGCTGCAAAAGCAGCTGCTGGCGGCGCAGGCGGGTATTGCCGGGGTGGGCGCGCACCTCCTGCGCAAGGCGGGCCGTGATGTCAGCCCGCAGCTTGGCCGCCGCTGCATTTGTGAAGGTCATGATCAGCAGCGTATCGGCATCCGCCGGGTGCTCCGGGTCCGTGATAAGCCCCACCACGCGCTCGACCAGCACGCGGGTCTTGCCCGAGCCGGCTGCCGCCGACACCAGCAGGCTGCCGCCCCGCGCCTTGATCGCTGCCGCCTGAGCCGGGGTGAATTGTATCTTGGGTTGTTCTGGCATGGGGTGTCTCCTTTATGTAGAAAAGCTTCCCCTTTTTGGGGGGGAAGGCGTTCTCATTCCGCAAACGGGTCGTCCTTGATCGAAATCGTCCGTTCGTGTTCCCCGTCGCGGTGGGTGCAGGCGCAGCGGAAGTCGCAGTAGGTGCAGGGGCTTTTGCCGCCGCCGGGGCAGAGCGGCTCGGCGTCAATGCGGCCGCTGTACAGGTTTTCCGCCATGCTGATGAGCAGGCCGTCCAGATGATCCCGGATGCGGCCCAGCTTCGCCTCATCGGCCAGCGTGCTTTTGCTGTTCAGCACCTTGCCGGTTTTGGCGCTGAAGCTCAGCGGCACAAACTCACCGGTGCCTTTGGTATCCATGGCACGGTAGATGCTCTCGTCATCAAGCAGCAGGCCGTTCATCGGGTAGGTCGGCGCGGGGTCGGCCTCCTCGGTCAGCTCACGGCGGTCAACGCTCTCGGGTGCAGGGTCGGCCAGCAGGTACTCGACCCCCGCCGCCGCAGCACCGGGGAAGGCCGCCTGCGCGTTGCGTTCCAGCGTAAAGAGGTATAGCAGCATCTGGCAATCCAGACCGTAGTAGACCTCCTTCAGCTTGAACTCCTTGCCGCCGGTCTTGTAGTCCACGACCCGCAGATAGGTCTTGCTCCGTTTTTCCAGCGGCATCGCATCGACACGGTCCACCGTGCCGACAATGCGCACCGTATGCCCCGCCCCATCGGCAAGCTGCACCGGGTCGATGCGGGGGGCGTCCGGGTTTTCGGCATCGGGGCGGTCGTCAATGCGCAGCTCAAACGCAACGGGGCGAAAGCCCGACTGCCGCAGATCGCGCTGGATAAAGCCCAGCAGCCCCACCAGATTGCGCCGAATCCGGCCGATCAGGTAGTCCATCCGCACCGTCATGCCGGGCAGGTTTTCGGCCACATATTCGTCCACCAGTGCATCGACAAGGGCCTCCACCTCCTCCGGCGTCAGCGTCTTGAACGCCTCGCCGCGGCGGCGCAGGGCGTTTTCCAGCACCCAGTGGGTCAGCGTGCCGCTTATATTGGGGGCAAGCTCGGCCTTTTTGCGGGGCGCCGCCTTGATGATGTACTGCAGAAAATAGCCAAAGGGGCAGCTCTGGTATTTTTCAAACCGGGTGGGGCTTATGCGCAGCCCCCGCCCAAGTAAGGCTTCAAGCGCGGCGGTGTCCTCGACCTGCTGCTCTGCCCCGGCGGTGTCCACCGCACGGCGCACAGCGGCATAGCCGGGGGCCAGCGCAGGGTCAGCGTCCAGCACGGCACGCACTGCCGCACCGGCACACTGCCGCTCCGGGTCCTGACTGAGCATGCCCAGCACATCAAGCGCAGCGGCCGGGGCGGCGGCCAGCTGCACCGCCGTGGGGGTGCGGGGCGGCACCTGCAGATACTGCAAAATCGGTGCCAGCGCAGCACTGGCGGGGGCGGCATCCTCGGCATGGGCCGCTGCGGGCCAGCTGAGCCACAGATAGCTGCGTGCCACAGTCAGCGCCTTGTAAAAGCAGATCCCCTCGCGCAGAACCTTGTTGGCAAAGCAGTCGGGCAGCTCGGCGCCCTGCTCCATCATAATGTCGCGGTCGGCGTGGGTCAGCAGGCCCTGATCGCCGGGCGTCTGGGGGAACTCCCCCTCCAGCAGGCCGACCACAAAGACGGCATCGGTCTCGGGCAGGCGCATACGGCCCGCCGTGGTCACGATCACGCTGTCAAGGCTCTGGGGGATATGCCCCATGTCGGTCGTGCGCAGCAGCAGCGTAAAAAGCTCGGCGTACTCGGCCGGGGGCAGCTTTTCACTGCCCAGCAGACGGGCAAGCTGGTCAAGCAGCCCCATAACGACATTCCATTCGCGCAGGACCTCATCCGCCTCGGGCAGGCGGCCCTCTGCGCGCAGCTTCTCGGCAAGGCTCTCAAGCGCCTTCTCAGCCCCGAGGGACTGCAAAAACAGGAATATCTGCTTGGTCAGTGCCGCTGCGGGGGCGCCGGCCGCCTTGGGTACAAAGTCCGCCAGCCGCTCCATAAGGAAGGCACGGGCGCACTCGGCATCGGCCAGCACCTGCCGATCCTGATCGGAGTCATTGCCGTCATACCCCGCCGCGCTGCGGGTAAAGGGGTCCCGCCAATCGGCGGCGGTCAGCTGCCATGTGTAGGCGTAATTTTCAAGGGCACACTGTTGGCTTTCCGGCAGATCGACCAGCCCGGTCTTGAGCAGGCGCAGCACACTGCGGCTCGACACGCCGCGCAAAAGCTCCAGCGCGGCATGGACCGCCCGCGCCGGGGCGGTGTTTTCGGGGGTAGTAGCCTCATCGCAGAAAAGCGGTATGCCCTGCAGACGGAACTCATACCGCAGCGGGGCAAGGTACTGCTCCGCATTGCGGCATATGACCGCCATGCGGCTGTAGGGGGTGCCCTGCCGCGCGCGGGCCGCGATCTCGGCGGCCACCGCCTTGGCCTCGGCCTGACGGGATTCCGCCGCGTGGTAGGTAATGGCCGGATGCGCCGGATCGACCACGGCTTCCGGCGTATAGGCAGGGTCCGCCAGCAGCAGGCCCAGCTCGGCCAACGCCGGGGCATCGGCATGGCGGCGATCCTCGGTCAGCAGCTCGGTATGGGTGGGCACACCGGCCTCTGCGGCCATCCGCTTGAGGGTATTGACCACATTTTTGGCACCGCTGAACAGCCCCATGCCGCCGTCCCGGTCCTGCTCGCCGTCACAGCAAAGGCAGACCGTTACATCGGCCACCGGCAGCATGGCCGCCAGCAGGGCGCGCTTCGGCGCATTAAAGGTATCAAACTCGTCAATGTACACGGCGCGCCCCGCAAAGAAGGCTGCGTCCAGCCGCTCCGCCGCGCGCTGCTGGCGGTCGCCGGGGTCCATGGCGCTCTGGGCCAGCAGCCCCTCATACGCGGCATAGATCAGGGCCAGTTCATCCAGCTTTTCGCGGTCGGCCCCGGGGGCCTTTGCATAGTCCGCCAGCATTTCCGGCGTCACACCGGCGCTTTTCAGTTCGCTGACGGTCTGGGCCGCCTTCTCGCAGAAGGCTGCGCTGCGCCGCTGGCGGCTGTAGTACACGACCTTGTCCAATAGCGAATCCGCCGCCCGGCGCAGCAGCAGGGCACGGCCCGCCTCGGTCAGGGTGGGCACGGCCGCCCCGCCGTAGCGGCGCAGCAGGGCCTCCGCCAGCGAGGTGAAGGAGTAGCTTTCGACATAGGCGGAAAGGCTGTCCCCCAGCGTGCGGTAGAGCTGCCCCTCGGTGGAGGAGGTAAACTGCTCCGGCACGATCAGGATGCTGCGCTCCCCCCGCGCCGCGCGTGCGCACAGGGCGGCGAGCATGGTATGCGATTTGCCCGAGCCGGATGGGCCCAAGATGAAGTTTAGCATGGTGGTGTCCTTTCTGATAGCCTTCTCCCATGGGAGAAGGTGGCCCGAAGGGCCGGATGAGGGGCGCGTGTGCGCAGCGGCCCATTTGCGGGCGGCAGCGGCAAAGCCGCCCCTCATCAGTCAGCGGGCAAGCCGCTGACAGCTTCCCCCGCGGGGGAAGCCAATCTGCCTATAAAGTCCGCAACCGCCAACCTTACCTCAAACCGGCCGAACACCAGCGCGTTTTCATCGGCGCTGGGGTAGGCGGCGGTGCTGCCGGAAATGCAGAGCGAGGGATACAGCACACAGAACCAGTTGCGGCCCTGCGCGGTGCCCAGCTCTATGCGCAGGGCGGTGTACTCCCCGCCGGGCAGAGAAAAGCTGCCGTAATCGCGGGCAGAAAAGTTGTGGCTCTCCAGCCGCAGGGCGGCCGTTTGCGGGCTGTGGGCGCGGTGCAGGGCGCTGTCGGCTGCAGCTTGCAAAGCGGGCAGCGCGGTCTGCAGCGCCCGGACAGCCTGCTGCGGGCTTTGCGCCTGCGTCACGGCGGGCGGCAGGGCAGCCAGCACGGCATCCCGCACCTGTAATTTCAACAGCTGGTCATCCCATGTATCGCTGTTGGCTAAGATGTGCAGCCGCACGGTGTCAGCACGCACCCGGGCGGCAGTGCGCCGGTGCCAATCGGCATAGGCGGTAAGTACAACAGTCAGTGCCAGCGCCAGACCGACACCCAGCTCCAGCACGCGGCGGGTATGCTTCGTCATAACAGTTCTCCCCTTTCCAACCGGAGTATGGGCAGAAAGGGGAGAAAATAATCATAAGGCAATACCGCATAATTCTAAGTGCCGATACGGCGAGCGAGGTGCGGCAGCTGCTAAGCCAAAAGCGCAGATAATACTGGATGTCTTATCGAGCATTTTGGCAACGCAGATGCCGTGCCGCAGCCGCCGGAGCGGTGCTTAAGCCGTTAGGCGGGAATTGTGCGGTATTGCCATAAGATTGTCCGCACGGCGCGGGATCACTTTTTTGCGCCGAACAGGCGGCGGGCCGTCACGAAGGGGCCGCCGCGGGTCGGCTTGCAGAGATAGACCTGCCGGTAGCTGCTTTTAAGGGTGGCCACAGCCCTGCGGGCGGCGTCCTGCCTGTCAAAGATGCCAAAGACGGCCGCACCGCTGCCGGTCATCTGGGCTGTCACGGCACCCTGCGCCCGCAGCGTTTTGCAGATGGCGGGCGTTTCGTCCGCACCGGAGCAATGCTCCAGTGCATTGCCGGCCGCCGCGCAGACGCCGGGCAGGTCGTTTTTGCGGATGGCCTGCTCCTGTGCCTCGCAATCAGGGTGGACAGGGCTGCCCATCGTGTCATAGCGGGCAAAGGCCTCGGGGGTGGAAACGCCCACGCTGGGCATCGCCACCACAAACCAGCAGTCCGGGCAGGGCGGCAGGGCTTTCATCAGATCGCCCACGCCCCGCACGCGGCAGGTGCCGCCCATCAGGGCAAACGGCACATCAGCCCCGATGCCCGCACCGATGGCGCACAGCTCACTCATCGAAAGCTTTGCGCCGTACAGCTCGTTCAGACCGACCAGCACCCCGGCGGCATCGGCACTGCCGCCGGCCATGCCGGCCCGCACCGGTACCCGCTTGTAGATCGTCATATCCACGCCCGCCAGCAGGCCGGTATAGGCAAAGAAAGCCAGCGCCGCCTTGACAGCAGTATTTTTATCGTTGGCCGGCACAAAGCTGCCGGGCAGATTCAGCGTTAGGTCATGGCTGCGGCGCAGCGTGATTTTTTCATACAGGTCAATGGTCTGCATGACCATATCCAGATCATGGTAGCCGTTGGGCAGCGTGCCCACGACATCCAGCGACAGATTCAGCTTGGCCGGGGCCAGCACCGTCACAGAACGGTATTGCATAGGGGTCACTCTCCTGTTATTTGCTCTGCGGATGGCAGGGTTACTTCGTCCAGCCGTTCTCGCTCAAAAATTCGCGGATGCGCTTCATTGCGATCTGCAGATGATCCACGCTGTAGGCATAGCTGATGCGGGCGTACCCCTCGCCGGAGGCGCCGAACGCCGAGCCGGGGATAATGGCAACCTCTTTTTCACGCAGCAGCCGCTCGCAGAATTCACTGCTCGTCAGGCCGCTGATCTGGATCGAGGGGAACACATAGAACGCGCCGCGCGGCTCAAAGCAGGTCAGGCCCATATCGTTGAGCGCCTTGACCACATAACGGCGGCGGCGGTTGTACTCGTCCCGCATCATCTCGATCTGGTCATCACACTGGCGCAGCGCCGTGACCGCCGCATACTGGCTGGTGGTCGGGGCTGACATGATGCAGCTCTGGTGGATCTTGGTCATGACCTTGATGAGCGGCGCGGGGCCTGCGGCGTAGCCGAGGCGCCAGCCGGTCATGGCGTAGGATTTGGAGAAGCCGTTGACGACAACGGTGCGCTCGGCCATGCCGGGCAGCGATGCAATGGACACATGGCGGTCGAGGCCGTAGGTCAGCTCAGAATAAATTTCATCCGACAGCACCAGCACCTTCGACTCGCGCAGGACGGCGGCAATCTCTTCCATCTCATCGGCGCTCATGACGGCACCGGTGGGGTTGTTGGGATACGGGAAGATCAGCAGCTTTGTCCGCGGCGTGATGGCCGCCCGCAGCTGGTCGGCAGTCAGACGGAACTGATCCTCGGCGCGGGTGGCAATATGCACCGGCACGCCGCCGGTCAGCTGGGTGATCGGCTCATAGCAGACAAAGCAGGGCTCGGGAATGATGACCTCGTCCCCGGGCTGGACCACCGCGCGGATAATCAGGTCGATGGCCTCACTGCCGCCGACCGTGACAAGGACATTTTCCTCTTTATAGTGCAGGTCAAAGCGGCGGCCAAGGTAGCTGCAGATCTCATTGCGCAGCTCCTTCAGGCCGGCGTTGGCTGTGTATTTGGTGCGGCCCAGCTCAAGGCTGCGGATGCCTGCATCGCGGACGCTCCACGGCGTTTTAAAGTCCGGCTCGCCAACGCCCAGAGAGATGCAGTGCGGCATTTCAGCCGCCAGATCAAAGAACCTGCGGATGCCGGACGGGCGCATCGCCTTGGCGGCAGGGGCAAGCAGTTCATCGTAGTTCATCACAGGACGGTACACTCTCTTTCATCGGGTTCTTCGGCCAGATACAGCCGGCCGCCGCGCTTGTAGGGGCGCAGCACAAAGCTGGTGGCGGTGGAGAGCACATCGTCCAGCGGGGAGAGGCGCTTGGCCACGAAGATCGCAATCTCTTGGAAGCTGCGGCCCTTGATGATGACCTGCAGGTCGTAGCTGCCGCTCATCAGCAGCACGGTATCCACCTCGTCAAACTGGGCGATGGTCATACCGATGTCGTCAAAGCCGCGGGCCTTGTGGGGGGTCACGCGCAGCTCGATGACAGCCTCCACCAGATTGACGCCGGCCTGTTCCCAGTCCACCAGCGTTTCATACCCGCGGATGTAGCCCTTGGCGGCGGCCTCGTCCATCATGGCTGCGATCTCCTCGGGGGTCTTATCCAGCATGGCCGCGATGTCCTCGATCGGCATGCGGGCGTTCTTTTCCAGAATACGGAGCAATTCTTCCATAGTACCACACCTCACTCAAGTATATGCAGCTATTATAGCATATTCGCGGCAGGATTGCACCATTGTTTTTTGCGGCAAAGCCCTGCCGATCACAAAAAAGCAGCATCCCCGTGCCTTACACAGGGATGCTGCTCTGTTTTTTGTCAGCCCTCGGCAGGCTGTTCGTCTGCCGTCTGGGGTTCCTCCGGCTCTGCGGGCTGTTCCGGCTCTGCAGACTCGGGCGCAGGCTCTGCAGCCGCTTCGGGCGCCTCGGCTGTGCCCAGCTCCTCGTTCTGCATCTCCTCCACAAGGGCATCGGTCGGCGCAGGGGCGGGTGTGACCTCCACCTGCATCTCACTCTCCTGCAGGGCGGTCAGATACCACTGGCGGTTCTCCCCGCGGGTAAAGACATAATCCATATACTTCGTCGGCTCGGTGGGGGCTGTCAGCGAAAGCTCACCGGTGGCGTTGTTCGTGGCGGTGGGCACATAGCCGACCGTGACGATGCGCTTGCCGTCCCGGCGGCTGATCTTCTCGACCGTCGGCGTGTACTGCGCCACAGAGCTGGTGACCGGCACCAGATAGGCCTGCTTTTCCTCATCATACTGGTAGACGAATTCCTCGGTGCTGAAGGTCCCCTCCGGCACCTTATACTCAGGGCCGAGAAGGTTGGCGATGTAGGTATCGACCTCCAGCGCGGGGATCATGGCCGAACCGGTATCGGGGTCACGCTCATACTGGTCAAGGCTGCCGCCGCTGTTCTGCACCTGATAGACGGTGCCCCAGATGGCGGCCTGCTTGAATACACCGGGGTCGACGCTGTTCACATCGTCAAACGCCACGGGGTCCAGCATGACCATGCCGTACAGGCGGTCACGGTACGCCTTGCGCAGGCCGCTGTCGTCCAGCGCCGAGCGCACAAGCCCAACGATCCAGCCCAGCACGGTAAACAGGCCGATGAGCGCAAGCAGCAGCGCCACACTGCCCACGACCTGCCGTGCCAGACGACGGTTATTGCGAATATGTTCTTCTCTGTAATTTGCCATTGTGGATGTGTTGCTCCTTTGGGGGGATTGAAAAGCGGTGCGGCGGGGTGAGGGCACCCCGCCCTACACGCCCATTGAACGAGGGATCGCAGGGCGGCATGCCCCCATGCCGCCGCAGGCAGCCTGTTTACTTATTCTTGTACATCTGCTCGTAGTATTTCTGGTAATCGCCGCTGGTGACATGGGCCATCCAGTCGGGGTGGGCCAGATACCAGTCGATGGTAAGCACGATGCCCTTCTCGAACGGGGTCTCGGGGTACCAGCCCAGATCCTCCTTGATCTTGGTCGGGTCGATGCCGTAGCGGCGGTCATGGCCGAGGCGGTCAGCGACATGGGTGATCAGCTCCTCGCTGATGCCCTCGTCCTTCAGGCGGTCATGCAGCTGGGCAATGACGGTCTTGACTATGAAGATGTTGGGGCGCTCGTTATGGCCGCCCACATTGTAGACCTCGCCGTCCTTACCGCCGTTGGCAACCATGTCGATGGCCTTGCAGTGATCCATGACGTACAGCCAGTCGCGAATCTGCATACCATCGCCGTAGACGGGCAGCGTCTTATGCTGCTTGGCATTGTTGATGAGCAGCGGGATCAGCTTCTCGGGGAACTGATAGGGGCCGTAGTTGTTGGAGCAGCGGGTAATGTTCATCGGCATACCGTAAGTGTCGTGGAACGCCTTGACGAACATGTCCGCGCTGGCCTTGGAGGCAGAGTAGGGGCTGTGCGGGCACAGCGGGGTGGTCTCCATAAAGTAGCCCTCGGCGCCCAGTGCGCCGTAGACCTCGTCGGTGGAAACCTGCAGATACTTCTTGCCCTCTTTCCACGTCTTTGCGGCGGCATCATACCATGCGTCCTTGCAGCACTGCAGCAGGTTCACGGTGCCCAGCACATTGCTCTCGACAAAGATCTCGGGGTTTTTGATGCTGCGGTCAACATGGCTTTCGGCTGCAAAGTTGATGACATAATCCGGATCGTACTTGGCGATCAGGTCGGTGACGAGCGCCTTGTCGCAGATGTCGCCCTGCACAAAGATGTGACGGGCGTCATCCTCGATGTCCTGCAGGTTCTCGAGGTTGCCGGCATAGGTCAGCTTGTCGAGGTTGATGAGGCGGATGTCCTCATACTTTTCCAGCATATAGTGGACAAAGTTAGAGCCGATAAAGCCGGCACAGCCGGTTACGAGATAAGTCTTCATATATCAAAGTTCTCCATTCCAGTTTGCAAAAAAGTCCTTGAGGGCGTCCTGCCAGTCGCGCATCTCATCGCCGACCGTGCAGCGCAGCATACGGTTTTCGAGCGCGCTCCATGCCGGGCGGTTGGCGCTGGCCGGGTTTGCGGCCGCGTACTCGGCGCTGGTGACAGGCTCGACCTTACAGGAAAGCCCTGCCCCCTGCATGATGGCGCAGGCGAAGTCATACCAGCTGCAGATGCCGTTGCCGGTGCAGTGGTAGATGCCGTAATCGTGGCTGACGGCCAGCTTCAAAATATGGTAGGCCAAATCGACGGCGTTCGTCGGGTTGCCCAACTGGTCGTTGACAACGGTGATCTTATCGTGGGTCTGACCCAGACGGACCATCGTCTTGACGAAGTTTTTGCCGTAGGCACTGTAGAGCCATGCCGTGCGTACGATGAAGTGCCGGCGGCAGAACCGCTCAACATACTGCTCACCCAGCAGCTTGGTCTGGCCGTAGGCCGAGATGGGTGCAGGCACGGCGCACTCGTCCAGCGCCACACCGCCGTTGGCGGTGCCGGGGAACACATAGTCTGTCGAAACATGGATCAGCCGTGCGCCGATTTTCTCGCAGGCGAGCGCCAGATTGCGCGGGCCGAGGGCGTTGACTCTGAACGCCGCATCGCGGGCGGTCTCGCAGCCGTCCACATTCGTAAAGGCTGCGCAGTTGATGACCGTATCCGGCTGGTGGCGGCGGATATAGTTGATGGTGGCCTCGCGGTCGGTGATGTCCAGCTCATCGACATCCACCGGGATAACGGTGGCCTTGCGCAGACGCTCGGGCAGGGGGCCGATGGTACAGCCCTCCTCCGCAAGCTGGCGCTGCAGCTCGGTGCCCAGCTGCCCGCGGCAGCCGGTAATCAAAATTTTCATAGATTCTCTCCCCTGCTCCGATCAATACTGCAGCTTGTCGTCTGCGACATTCTTCAGGTGCTGACCGTAGGGGCTCTTGCCGTAGCGGGCTGCGCTCTCAAGCAGCTTCTCCTTGGTGATCCAGCCGTACTTGTAGGCGATCTCCTCGGGGGCCGAGATTTTGATGCCCTGACGCTGCTCGATGGTCTGCACAAAGGTAGCAGCCTCCACAAGGGAGTCCATCGTGCCGGTGTCAAGCCATGCATAGCCGCGGCCGAGCAGCTGGACATCCAGCTTGCCCTGCTCCAGATACATCTGGTTCAAGGTGGTGATCTCCAGCTCGCCGCGAGCGCTGGGCTTGACCTGCTTGGCCATCTTTACGACCTCATTATTGTAGAAGTAAAGGCCGGTGACAGCATAGTTGCTCTTGGGGTTGGCGGGCTTTTCCTCAATGTCGGTGGCATGGCCGTCCTTGTCAAAGGCCACAACGCCGAAGCGCTCGGGGTCGTTGACATAGTAGCCGAAAACGGTGCTGCGCCCTGCTGCGGCGTTGGCAGCAGCGGCCTTCAGCCGCTTGGAGAAGCCGGCGCCGTAGAAGATGTTGTCGCCCAGAACCATCGCGCAGCAGTCATCGCCGATGAACTCCTCGCCCAGAATAAAGGCCTGTGCCAGACCGTCCGGGCTGGGCTGGACCTTGTACTGCAGGTGCAGGCCGTACTGGCTGCCGTCACCCAGCAGCGCCTCAAAGCGCGGCGTGTCCGTGGGGGTGGAAATGATCAGAATGTCCTGGATGCCCGCCAGCATCAGCGTAGACAGCGGATAGTAGATCATCGGCTTGTCATAGACGGGCAGCAGCTGCTTGGATGTGACCATTGTCAGCGGGTAAAGTCGGGTGCCGGCGCCGCCGGCCAGGATAATACCTTTCATCGTTTACAACTCCTTATTTTATTGGTGCAGTGCGCGCCGCCCATCCCATCGGGGCATAATCTCACACAATACGATTAAAGTCATTATACAGCATTTAAGGGCCACACGCAAGGGGGAAATTCTCTCACCCGCCCCGCATTTTTTGACACGCCGGCCGGCATAACCGCACCCGGCGCGCCCCTGCAGAAGCGGTTTTCCGCCCGCCTTTCGCCTCAAATTGTTTCCGTTTTGTTACGATTTCTTTGCAGCATCTTGACGTAACGCGCCGGCTGTGCTACAATACAGAAAGTATAAATCACGATGGCACGTTGCTGCATCGTTTCCAATAGAAGCTAAAGACTGAAATTAAGGAGGCGTTTTCTCGATGAAACGCTTTTTTTGTGCGGCCTTTTTTATTGCCGTCATTACGCTGCTGGCCGCCTGCGGCGCTTTGAATACCACCACCGCCGCCGCGCAGGCCACTGCGACCCCGACCAGCTCTACCTCCCGCGCCCAAAAAACACCGTCCACTGTCAAGGTGAACGAGACCGCCGCCAAGGTGGAGGTCGTCACGGCCCAGAGCAGCGCCACACCGGAGTCCACAACCTCCGCTGCAGCCGAGACCCCGGCCACCGGGGATTTTCCCGTGATGTATCTCGTCGGCGTGGTCGGGCTTATCCTGATTTGCTCCGCCGGTCTTTTGATGCTGCGCAAAATTTGAGTTCTGAACGCCCTGCGGGGCGTTTTTTGTTTTTATTTTCAGGTGCTTCCGCACAGCCGTAAGCGTCAGGCGGGAATTGTGCGGTGTTGCCTCAAGCCGGAAAGGAGTCCCCCGCTGTGCCCAAACGCTACCGCAAGCTGCGCGGGGAAACCGCGTACTACCCCTTTGCCGCCCGCACCGGGCTGCGGGCGCGCCAGCGCCGCCATGCGCGGGCACTGCGCACCGCCGGTGCCGCCGCGCTGATTCTGGCCGCCGTGCTGGCCCTGCGGCAGGGTGTTTTCCGCGGCGGCCAGCCTGATGCACCCGCCCCGCTGCCCAGCGCAGCCCCCGCCGTCACCGCTGCACCGGGAGCCGCCCATGTGAGCGTTCAGCCGCTGGCTGCCACGCGGGACGCATTGGCTGAGACCCAGCAGGCCGACACGCAGGCCCACACAACGCCGGAAAGCGCCGCCCAGCCCCCTGCCGCCCGCACGGCTGAGGTCCTGCCCCGCTACCGCAGCCTTTATGAGCAGAACCCCGACCTCATCGGCTGGCTGCGCATCGATGGCGCCGACATTGACCTGCCCGTGGTGCAGACCCCCGGCGACAACGAATACTACCTGCGGCGCGGCTTTGACCGGTTTTATGCCGTGGGCGGCACGCTGTTTCTGGACGAGCGCTGCTCGGTGGAGCCGGACGCGCCCACTGATAACTGGCTCATCTACGGCCACAATATGCGGGACGGGTCGATGTTCGGCCAGCTGGTGCGCTACCGGGACGAGGCCTTCTGCCAAGCCCACCCGACCTTTACCTTTGACACGCTGTACGAGAGCGCCACCTGGCAGGTCGCAGCCGTGCTGGACACCGCGCTGGGCGCAGACGAGCTGCCCTACTACACCTTTTTTGACGCTGACAATAAGCTGGACTGGCAGCGCCGTGTAGCCGCCATCACCGAAAAATCGCTGTACGACACCGGCGTCACCCCGGCATACGGCACCCAGCTGCTGACGCTTTCGACCTGCGGGGATACCCGCATCGGCACCGATGCCCGCTTTGCCCTGCTGGCCGTCCGGGTAGGGTGAGCGGATTTTCCTCTTGCATTTTCGGAGCGAATCCGCTATTATGGTGCTTACACAATTCTATATCAACAAAAGGAGTCTGTATCATGGCAGAATTCACCTATGAAGTTACCGAGCGCATCGCCGTTCTTTCCACCAATGCCCGCGGCTGGGAGCGCCAGCTGAATATGGTCAGCTGGAACGGCAACCCGCCGAAGTACGATATCCGCGACTGGTCCCCCGATGGCAGCCGCATGGCCAAGGGCATCAGCCTGACCGAGGACGAGCTGAAAACGCTGAAGGGCATTCTGGACGACATGGAACTGTGAGGCTTGTATGCAGGACTATCACGCCGAATTTGTGGAGATCTACAATAAAAATATCACCCGTCCCGGCGCTGACCGCCTGCTGAGCTGGCTGGAAACCACGGATTTTTTCACCGCGCCGGCCTCGACCCGGTTCCACGGTGCCTGTGAGTGCGGCCTTGTCATGCACAGCATCAATGTATACAATGCGATGATGCAGCATTTTTTCACCGAGGGGGAAAGCGCCGAGAGCTACGCCATCTGCGGCCTGCTGCATGACCTGTGCAAGGCAAACTTCTATAAGGTAAGCACCCGCAATGTCAAAAACGATGTGACCGGCCAGTGGGAGACGGTTCCCTTTTATCAGGTAGCCGACCAGCTGCCCTACGGCCACGGGGAAAAAAGTGTCTACCTGATTGAGCATTTTATGCGGCTGAAAACGGCCGAGGCCATTGCGATCCGGTGGCACATGGGCGGCTTTGACGATGCCGTGCGCGGCGGCAGCTTTGCCGTCAGCGATGCCTACAACACCTATCCCCTCGCCGTCAAGCTGCACATTGCCGACTTGACTGCCACCTACCTGCTGGAGCAGGGCACCAGCGAGGTCGAGAACGGGCACGAGAAGAAAAAGTAAACAGCACGCCCCCGCTTATGCGTCTGCATGAGCGGGGGCGCTTTTTACTGTGGATTGCTGCGGCTAAAAATAAGCCCCCTGACCGGGACTTCGCCGGTTTATTGAATTCTTATCTTTACCAGAAACCACCTGTCTTGCTTTGCAAAAAGCTGTCATGACTTATTCAGATTTCTCGCAATGACTTTGGCTACCTCTGCCACATTAAGCGGCTTGGAAATATGGCCGTTCATGCCCGCATCCAGAGAGGTCTGCACATCCTCCGCAAAAGCGTTGGCCGACAGTGCAATGATGGGGATTTCTTCTGCATCCGGGCGTTCCGCCTGCATGGCGCGGATGGCTTTTGCTGCCTGCAGTCCGTTCATTTTCGGCATCATAATGTCCATCAGGATAATATCATAGGTACCCGCCGGGTGATTGGCAAACAGGTCAACAACCTCCTGCCCGTCCGCCGCATGGGTTACGATCATCTCCGAATCCTCTAACAGTATCGTGGCAAGCTCGGCGTTCAAATCGTTATCCTCTGCCAGAAGCACCTTGATCCCTTTCAGGCTTTTGCGCTTTGCCGGCTTCTGTGTTTTTTCGACCTTTTCAGAGCTTGTCAGCTCCATGGGGATTTCCACGGTAAAGGTCGTGCCGACTCCCTTTTTGCTTTCCACCGCAATGGTTCCGCCCATCAATTCCACATATCCCTTTGTGATGGGCATACCCAGACCCGTGCCTTTATACTGCGTTCTTGCGTCGTTTTTCTCCTGCGCAAATTCGTCAAAGAGTTTTGTCAGGAATTCCTCGCTCATGCCGACACCGGTATCCTGAACTCGATAGCAAACCACCCTGTGCTGTGCATCAGCTCCCGGGCGGTTGCTCACATCCAGACGGATCGTACCGCCGTCATTGGTGAATTTTACGGCGTTGTTCAGGATGTTGACCAGAATCTCCCGGATGCGGACAGGCTCCGTCATGACATAGGGATTTTCCATCGGTTCGCGGTGTACCTCAAAGTTCAGGCTCCGGCTCAGAAGGGTACCGTTTATGATCTCAATTGCACTATCCGTAACGGCGGTGATATCCGCCGGAACCGGGGAAAATACCACCTTTCCGCTTTCGATGCGGCTCAGATCCAGTATATCATTCAACAGGGACAGCAGATGATCCGAGCTGTCCTCGATTTTTTTCAGGCAGTTGTGGATTTCGGGTACAGAATCCTGATGCAGCGCGATATTCGTAAAGCCGATGATGGCATTCATCGGGGTACGGATATCGTGGGACATATTGGAAAGAAAGACACTTTTTGCTTTGCTGGCGGCCTGCGCCTGCTCTGCAAGGGTGGTCATTTCTTCTGCTTTCTGCTGGGCGGCAAGCTGTAATTTTCTGCGCGTCTGCAACTGGCTCATAATAATGATCAGCGTGACCGCCATACACGAGCTAAATACGATGATAAGCAAAGCCGCAACCGGATGCAGGCGGATCATGTCTGCAAAGGTCAGATTGGCCGCTTTATATGCGGTGTACTCCGCCGCAAGATCCTCGACAAGATTCTCCGGCATCGCGTACATTGCCTTTGTCAGGATACCTGCCAGCGCGTGATTTTCCATGGAGGAAACCACCATGCGGTAGCTGAAGGTGGGCTGCTCCAGCGGCGTGTAGGTCATGGTGCCTGTCGTGTCGCCGTTGACAAACGCCTGCGCCATATAATAGTAGACAAACGCTGCATCCGCCCTGCCGTCACGGACAGCTTCCATCATCTCCTGACGGGTACTGCACATCAGTTTTTCCGCACCGGGTGCCAATGCATCTTCGATCGACTTGGCCGCGGTCTGATTGACCGTGGTGACAACATGGATGTTCCCGTCAAAATCTCTCCGCGTCACCCTTGCCATGCGCATCGTGATATAGGGTGCGGTCAATCCCCATCCTTTGGTTTCTGCGTAATTGTCCGTATCCATTCGTGCATCAATGCTGATGTCTACCGCGGTCTTATCGCTTTGATACGCGATATATTCATCTCTGGTTGCGGGGACAAGAAATTCATAGGAAAGCCCGGCATAGTCCGCTATCTTCCGGAAATAGTCCGGGAGAATGCCCTTTACCTCGCCATCTTCTGTATAAGAATAGGGATACCGGGTCGGGTCGCACAGGATGTGAAGGGGATTGTCCTTGGAATATTGGGCGATGATGCGCTTTTCTTCTTCCGTATACTCCAGATTTTTGGCATCAGCGCTTTCGTAATTTTTGCTATAGAGGGTCGTTTTCCAGTTGCCCTCGGCGGCGTTCATCTGATCAATTGCATAATTTACCCGGTTCAGAAGCTCGGTATTTCCTTTTTTGACGATCACATAAAGATCACTGCTGCCGAATTTTTCAAGGATGCGCTCGTTGTTTGTCCTGCACAGGGAACTGGTGACCATGGCATCGACCGTTCCGTTCTGAATGGCCTCTGCCATCTTCTCCGTCGAATCGAAATAAACCGATTGGTAGGTAAAGCCTTTGGTCTGTGCATACTCTGCAAATACAGCATTCCGGGAGTTTCCGTTCAGGAGTGCAACACGCATCCCATTGTAGGTACTGTATTGCCCCTCAACGATAGCAGTATTATCGCCGCGGACCGTCAGAATATCGTTGCTGGTTCCGATAGGACGGGAAAAATCAAACAATTCTTCGCGGTCAGGCGTTTTGCTGGCAGAAGTGACCATGTCGATCTCGCCGTCCAGCAGCATCTGCTGCATATCCTCCCAGCTTTTGTCATAGCCGATGTACTCATAGTCTGCATCCCAATAGCGCGCCATCAGGCGGAGGAAATCATAGCCGTAACCGCTGCGGTTTCCATCCTCATCCATCATGTGATAGCCGTCCATCGCAAAAAAGCCAACGCGCACGTGCTCATGCTGGCTTTCCGCCTCTTCCGCACGCGCCGGGAAAGACAGCAGCGCCGTCAGAATCAGCATCGCTGTCAGAATGGCCAGCTCCCTGTAAACACCGGCACGCTTTATAAGATCCATAGTACAATCCCCTCTATCTTTATATTACATGTATGGCGCCTAAAAAAGCAAACAACGCTTTCAAGGTATGGCGAACCCATACCTGAAAGCGTTATCTAACCTTATAAAACAATATTTGCGGGCAGCCGAAAACGGCAGAGCATTATAGTTGTTCTGCTCTGCTCTGCTCTGCTCTGCTCTGCTCTGCTCTGCTCTGCTCTGCTCTGCTCTGC
>OODS01000485.1_pt1 | contig 31581 bp, 28 predicted proteins | sample 1671531 | NCBI WGS metagenome assembly OODS01 (sample SAMN06348166, study PRJEB24527) | human gut metagenome | biome: human gut; feature: ankylosing spondylitis patient; material: feces | host: Homo sapiens | place: China | collected 2015-10 | reverse complement strand
CCGCCTTGCCGCTGCGGTCGTGGTCGTAAATGCTTTTGTTTTCCACGCTGATCTCTGCCGCCTTAATGGAACGGGGAATTTCGCTTGCGAACACATGACCGCCGTAGGTCTTGCGGACAAGCGCATTGATCTCCCGCGCCAGTGTGGTGCGGCTGTCCACCATCGTCAGCACAATGCCGTCCACCTCCAGTTTCGGGTTGAGCTGCCGTTTCACGCGGGTGATGGTTCGCAAAAGCTGCTCCAGCCCTTTGGCCGGAAGATACTGCGCCTGCACGGGGATGATCACACTGTCCGCAGCGGTGAGGGCATTGATCGTCAGCATACCCAGCGAGGGCATACAGTCGATGAGCGCGTAATCGTAGCGCTCTGCCACGGTGGACAGATATTGCCGCAGTACCGTTTCACGGCTCATGGTGTTGACCAGCGTAACCTCCAGTGCCGACAGCTCAATATTGGCGGGGACAAGGTAGACGCCGGACGGGTGGTGCAGAATGCCCTCGCCGGGGGCGATGGGCTGCTCTGCGATGATCTTCTCCATCAGCGTGGAGAGCGTTGGGGATAATTCGTCAGGCTGTGACCAGCCCAACATCTGCGTGAGATTGCCTTGTGCATCGGCGTCGATCAGCAGGACTTTTTTACCTTGCCGAGAAAGACCAATGCCGAGGCTGGCGGCTGTGGTGGTCTTACCCACGCCGCCCTTCTGATTTGCCAGTGCGATTGTTTTCACGGGTTCGATGCTCCTTTCAGTCGTAAAATGGGTTTCAAAAAAGCAGAGCTGTTCGCTCTGCCTATCCGCTGTCATGGAAGTCGTGATTCACTTTGGCGCGGTAGTAGCTGCCGCAGGTAGCCGGGGCATTGAACAGCATCTCCAGCAGATAGGCTTTGATGTTGCGAATGTCCGCGGTGCTCTCCCGCAGGCAGTCCAGCACATACTCGATGTGGGAGGAATCCAGCTTCAGAAACCGCTCCTTCACCAGTGCCGTATAAAGCTGCTTTCCACCGATCCGCATGAAGCTGCCCTGTGTGCAGAGGACCTCCAGCATGAGGTCCGCGATCTCGTCGATGTCGTCATAGGGATGCTGCCGGCGCAGGTGGTCATACTCGATGTTCTTCCGAATCTCTTTTCGGTATCCCTCGATCACCTCCTCCGGCTGCGCGCCCGGATGGATAGATGAATCAGTATTACTCAACTCAGTATTATTCTTATCAGTCTTATTACACTCGGTTTTCCCGAGGTCTTGACTTCTGATTTTCCGAGGTTCAGACTTCGGTTTTTCAGAACTCTTGACTTCGGTTTTTCCGAAGTCTGGATTTCGGCAGCTCGGAGGCTCCGCTTTCGGTGTATCCTCGCCTGGTTCGTCCTCCATGCCCATGAAGCGGAGAACATAGATTTTCGCCGGTCTGCCAAGCCCCTGCTTGACCCGCCTAATGAGGCCCACGCCTTTGGCGCTGTCCAGCTCCGCGAACAGCTTGACCGCCTTATCTGTCTTGCAGCAGAGTTGTTCGCACGCCTCCTCCAGCGTAAAGTAGATATACACATGGCCATCATCGTCCATCCAGCCGTTTCTCATGGACAGGCTCATGCGGTCCAGCATGAGGCCATACAGCAGCTTCGCGTCGGTGGAGAGCCGCCGAAAGTACGGCTCGGTGATCAGGAGCTTGGGGATGCGGAAAAAGGCGTATTGCTCGGCGTCCATGCCAAGATGGTACGCAAAGATCGCCTGCGGCATATCTGACACCTCCGTTCTGCCACAGATTTTATCTATCTCTCAACGGCGGTCTGTGGTATAGTAAAAGGGAGCATTGTCACGCAATGCTCCCTTACCGTAACCGGACCTGCCGGTGGATTCTTATTCAGTTTGACTTAACACATCACTGTCAGCCGTTTGTCAAATAATTGTGTTTCCCGCATGGGGGTTTCCCTTGATTTTGCCCTTATCAGCTCACGCGGTCAAGGGTAACAGCGTATAAAAGAAGATAATTTCGGGTGGTTTTGATTTCTCAATAAACCCAGTGATTTCAATGCTTTGCGCCGATTTTGACGGTTGCTTATAACCGCTAATAACGGGTGAAATATTTGGGTGGTGCGAATTCCAGTTTATCTAACTGTTTTATGAATTAAAATCTACTGATTGTAATGATACAACACTTCTTTTCCATGCCTTTCAGCATACTCAATTTCTTTTTTCACAGATGTTCCAATATAACCATCCATATTTACAACATATATTCCATCACTTAAATCTATTTTTCTGTAATGAGCATCTTCAAGTTTTAAAAGTTCATCTTCAGTTGGAACAATATTATCTTCACAATAAACACATTGTAATATATTATATCTTATATCCTTTGCTTATTTCAAGGTCATAAGCAATTTTTTTCATATCTTCGGCAAATTTCATGCTTCCACAAATTGTATAAGTTTTCACCCAATCACCTCATCAAGTTCCGATTTGTTGCTCACTTTTCGTATTCAAATTATACCATAAAACTTGTGAACAGTTCTACCGCAACTTTGGACTATATGAGAAAAGTCCGAACAGTTTTCTGCCCGGACTTCCTCGCTCAATTATAAATCAACTCTGCTTTCACAACTTCCTCTGCCTGCGCCTTGCAAGCGTTCATCTGCCGCACCCATTCCATTTGGTTTTCAGCTTTCAGTTGCTCGGTCACGCCGTTTTGCTCTGCCAGTGACCGCACGATCAGCTCCATGCGGTTTCGTGCCGCTTCGTCAATCTCGACGCAATACTGTCTTACGTACACCCAGCTATGAACGCGGGAACTTTTTTTATACCTTTTGCAGGGGGATCATGATTTCAGTGACAAACTTTTCCGTGTCGGTCGTGAAGCCGTAGTCGATGACTGTAATCTCGCGCGAAAATCCGGCGGCGGTGTAGCCTTCCTCGCGGATGAACTGCATCAAGCGACGGTACTGCGCGGGCGACTCGGCGTGGTGTCGAGCGCCGCGCCCGCGGGGCCGAGGCGCAGCGTGCCCATGAAGTAGTAGTCGAGCGCGATGTTGACGACGCAGGCCACGGCGATGAAGCACATGGGACTCTTGCTGTCGCCAAGGCCGCGAAAGATCGAGGCGATGATGTTGTACGCCGTGATGAACGGAATACCGATAAAGCAGACCGTGAGATAGGCGAGCGTGCCCTGCACGGCCTCCTCCGGTGTGGACATGATGGAGACAATACCCCCGCGCAGCGCGAGCAGCAGTGCCGTCAGCGCAAGAGCCAGCAGCATGAAGAGCGTGACCGTGTTGCCGATGGCAGAGGCGGTGCGCTTTTTGTCGCCGCCGCCGGCGGCCTGCGCGATGCTGACCGTCGCGCCCATCGCAAGGCCGACGAGCATGACTGTGAGCATGTGCATCACCTGCGAGCCGATGGAGACGGCGGTCGTGCTGGCGACGCCCTCAAACTGGCCGATGATGAAGAGGTCGGCCATGCCGTAGAGCGTCTGCAAAAAGTAAGAGAGCAGATACGGCAGCGAAAAGGACAAAACGTTGCGAAAGACGCTGCCGGTGGTGAGATCGTTTTGCATCGGAAAGGACTCCTTATCAGTATAGCATGGAGTCATCATAAACTCTATAACAATGGTAGAGTCAAGCGTAGATTTTTCCGCGCGGGAAAAAGTCTCACTTTCCCGGATAGCCCAGTGCGGCGGAAAGCATCTGCCCCGCGGCGACGACCGCGCGCTCGGCGTGCGCGAACTCGTCCGAGTGCACGGAGCGGAACATCCCCAGTACGCTGACGACGTACTTGAGCGCGCCGCCGCCGGTGAACACCGGCGCGGAGATGGAGCGAAGACCGATCTTATACTCACCGTTTTCCACGGCGAAGCCCGCCTCGCGGCAGGCGGGGAGCGATGCGAGCAAAGCACCCGCGTCCGTTTCTGTGTGCGGGGTGTAGGGCGTGAGCGGCGCGCGGGCAAGGAGAGTCGCCGCCTCGCTCTCACTCATGCAGGCGAGGACGATCTTGCCCTGCGAGGTGCAGTGCAGCGGCAGCCGCGCCCCAGGCGCGGAGACGATGCGAAGGCTGTCGCGCCCCTCGGCCTGGTCGAGGGCGACGATGTGCCCGTTTTCATAGGTGGAGAGCATGGCGGAGGCGCCGGTCGCTTCTGCCAGATGCTCGAGGTAAGGCCGCGCGAGGGACGAGATGTTCCAGAACGCGCTGGCGCGGCAGCCGTATTCAAAAAGGCGCAGGCCGAGGGCGTATTTGCCGTCTGCGTGCTGTGTGATGACGTCATAGTCGCGCATGGTGGTCAAAAGGCCGAACACTGTGCTCTTGGGCAGCCCTGCGCGCTCGCTGATGGCCGTGAGCGTCATCGCCTCGCCCGCGTCGCTGAGGAGCTGCAAAAGCTCCATCGCCTTCGCCACGGAGCGGATGGTGTTGCCGTCAGTCATAAATCGGCCCTCCCGGTCAAAAATCGTTGCTTGTATTCTAAAAAATACTGCGGAAAAAGTCAAGATTACGATAATATAAAAATAGAGTTCGACATTATCGGATGACTGTGTTGCGTAAGAGCGTGATATTTGCTAAAATATCATGCTGTACCATGGAAGAAAGAGGCGTTTCAGATGCTGGACGGCTTTGCAAGATCAATTACATACCTGCGCATCAGCATCACGGACCGCTGCAATTACCGCTGCCGCTACTGCATGCCGGACGGCGGCATTGAAAAGTGCGCGCACGAGGACATCTGTTCTTTGGAAGGGCTGCGCGACATGGCCGCCGCGGCGGTCAGGTGCGGTGTCAAAAAGATCCGCGTCACCGGTGGCGAGCCGCTCGTGCGCCGCGGTGCGGTGGACTTCTGCCGCATGTTATCAGAAATTCCCGGCGTTGAAGAGCTCTGCGTCACGACAAACGGCAGCCTTCTCAAGGAGTTTGCCCGGCCGCTGCGCGACGCGGGCGTCACGCACCTCAACATCAGCCTCGACACGCTGAACGAGGAGCGCTTTCGCGCCATCACGCGCCTTGGCACGCTGCAGGATACCTTGGACGGTATCGAGGCGGCGGAGCGCGCGGGCTTTGCGAAGATCAAGCTCAACTGTGTGCTGCTCGGCGGCGTCAACGACGACGAGATTACCGATTTTGTCGCTTTGACGCGCGAGCATCCGTGGCAGGTGCGCTTCATTGAGCGCATGCCGATGGGCTGCGGAAAGGATTTTGGCACGTATCTTCCCTCGCAGGCAGTTCTGAACCGCTGTCCGGAGTTGGAGGCCGTTTCGCACGACGGCGTGGCCGCGTGCTACCGTCTGCCGGATGCAAAGGGGACCGTCGGCCTCATCGCGCCGATGAGTCATGCGTTCTGCGCAGAGTGCAGCCGCATCCGCATCACGGCGGACGGGAAATTAAAGCCGTGCCTGCATTCGGACGCAGAGATCACGCTGCGGGGCTTGTCCGGTGAGGAATTGGAGCAGGCCATCCGCCGCGGCATCCTGATGAAGCCGGAGCGCCACCACATGGACGAGACTGGCGTTACGGAGACGCACCGCGGCATGTTTGCGATCGGAGGCTGAGGATGGAACTGACGCACTTTAACGAACAGGGCCGCGCCCGCATGGTGGACGTGAGCGAAAAGGTGCAGACCTATCGCGTGGCGCGCGCCGCCGCGACGGTCCGCATGGCAAAAGCGACGATGGACAAGATCAAAGAGGGCTCCATCGGCAAGGGCGATGTGTTGGCGGTCGCGCAGGTCGCGGGCATCATGGCCGCGAAGAAAAACAGTGAACTGATCCCGATGTGCCACCCGCTGCTGCTCACGAAGGTGGACATCTCATTTGAAATCGAAGAAACCGCCCTGCACATCCGCAGCGAGGTCCGCTGCCACGGCGAAACGGGCGTTGAAATGGAAGCGCTGACAGCTGTCAGCGTCGCCGCGCTCACGGTGTACGACATGTGCAAGGCCGTGCAGCGCGATATGCGCATCGACGGTATCCACCTTCTCTATAAAGAGGGCGGCAAGAGCGGCGTTTATGAAGCGGAGGAATGAAGAAATGGCACAGGTGACCGCTGTGAACATCAGCGAAAAAAAGGGCGTGCGCAAGCACGAGGTGCCCTATATCGACGTAAAATACCGCCACGGCATTGTGGGCGACGCCCACGCGGGTGACTGGCACCGCCAGATCAGCCTGCTGGCCGACGAGAGCGTGGACACGATGCGCGCTATCTGCCAGCTTGAGCTGGATGCGGGTATCTTTGCCGAAAACATCAACACCCGAGGCATCGAGCTCAAGACGCTCCCCGTCGGCACGCGCCTGCGCGTGGGCGAGACGGAGCTTGAGGTCACGCAGATCGGCAAGCAGTGCCACAACGACTGCGAGATCAAGCGCACGACGGGCAAATGCGTGATGCCGACCGAAGGCATCTTTGCCATTGTGATCAAAGAGGGCCGCATTCAGGCCGGAGACGAGATCGAGGTGCTGAAGAAATGAGACTTATCAAAACCGAGGACGCGGTGGGCCATGTGCTCTGCCACGACATGACGCAGATCATCAAGGACCAGTATAAGGACGCGCGCTTCCGCAAGGGCCACGTCGTGACGGAAGAGGACATCCCCGTGCTGCTCAGCATGGGTAAGGAGCACCTCTATGTCTGGGAAATGACGTCGTCCGGCATGGTGCACGAAAACGACGCGGCGGAGCGGCTTCTGGCCCTCTGCGGGCAGGAGAATATGATCCGCAGCGGCGTGAAAGAGGGCAAGATCGAGCTCAAGGCCGCCTGTGACGGCGTGTTTCTGGTCGATTCCGCGCGCCTTGTCGCCGTGAATAGCCAGGACGAGGTGATGATCGCCACGCGCAAGGGCGGCATGGCTGTACGCGAGGGCGACAAGCTCGCGGGCATGCGCGTCATCCCACTCATCATCGAGGAAGAAAAGCTCCGAAAGGCCGAGCAGGCCGCGGGCGATAAGCCGCTGCTGTCTCTCAAGCCCTATGTGCGCAAGACCGCCTGCATCGTCGCCACCGGCGGTGAGGTCAAAAAGGGCCTCATCAAGGATACGTTCACGCCGGTCGTCATCGACAAGCTCAAGACCTACGGCATCGAAACGCTCGAGGTCGTCTACTCCGGCGACGGGGTGGAGAATGTGCGCGACGCGGTGCTCACGATGCGCGAAAAGAAGCCCGACATGATCCTCTGTACCGGCGGCATGAGCGTCGACCCCGACGACAACACGCCGGGCGGCATCAAGGCCGCGGGCGCGAATATCATCGCCTACGGCGCGCCGGTCCTGCCGGGGGCGATGTTCCTGCTCGGCTATTTTGACGACGGTATGCCCGTTATGGGCCTGCCCGGGTGCGTGATGTATGCGGGCGCGACGGTCTTTGATCTGGTGCTGCCGAAGATCGCGGCGGATGTGCCCGTCACACGCGCGGATCTCGCGGCGCTCGGTGAAGGCGGGCTATGCCTTGGGTGCAAGCCGTGCCACTATCCGATCTGCCCGTTTGGCAAGTAATTCAAAAATGCGAGGGACTCGCATTTTTGAGAGGGGAATCAGCGCTTGGCGCTCACCGCGCCAAGCGCTGCAAGGTGTCGCTGCGGACGCACATGTCGTCCTCCGCGACGGATCAAGATTATTTGCCGCCGTGCGCGGCGGCTTGGGCAGCCGTTAGCGGCTTTGCCGCTTTACGGATGCCGCATCCCCCTTGCGGGGAAAAGTCTGCGACGCTGTTTCGCGCCCCAGGGGCGCGGGGTTAGGGGGGCAGGACTGGTGGATTTTTGAACCGAATGAGTCGGTGCTGTTTGACAACTTTAACGCTTCGCGCCTGCGGGCGCGAAATGTTGGGGACGCGTTATCTATTTTGAGGATAGCGAGGCGGATTTGTCCAAGTTTCCCGATGGAAATTGGAAATAAATTGCGTGCGGCGTGTTCTTGCGCGTTCCTGTATCGCCGCGCTTTTCAATGAACGCGCGAAAAAGAGAAAATTTGAAAGGAAGTATCCGAACATGAAAAAGCTTTTGTCTCTGCTCCTTGCGCTTGCGCTCGTGTTCTCTCTGGCCGCCTGCGGCAGCAAGACTGACGACATAACCACCGACGACACCCAGGGCGATGCGAACGCCGAGAGCGTTGATCTCGTCGTCTTCGCCGCCGCCTCCATGACCGAGACTCTGACTCAGATCGCCGAGATGTACAAGGAAGTTGCCCCCAACGTCAACATCACCTACAACTTTGACTCCTCGGGCAAGCTCCTCACCCAGATCAGCGAGGGTGCTGACTGTGACCTGTTCATCTCCGCCGCCCCCAAGCAGATGAACGCCATGGACGGCAGCCTCATTGACGACAAGGACAAGAACCCCGACGGTCTTGACCTCATCGTGACCGACAGCCGCATCGACCTGCTTGAGAACAAGGTCACGCTCGCCGTTCCCGAGGGCAACCCCAAGGGCATCGAGAGCTTCGACCAGCTTGCTGAACTCCTCAAGAGCGGCGACGTCATGCTCGCCATCGGCAACAGCGACGTGCCCGTCGGCCAGTACACCGAGAAGATCTTCGCCTACTATGGCCTTGACGAAGCGGCTCTCGCCGACTCTTTGACCTACGGCAACAACGTCAAGGAAGTGACCACTCAGGTGAGCGAGGCCAGCGCTGACTGCGGCATCATCTACGCCACCGACGCTTGCTCCGCCGGCCTCACAGTCGTCGACAGCGCCACCACCGAGATGTGCGGCCAGGTCATCTATCCCGCCGCCGTCCTGAAGGGCGAGAAGGAAGAAGCCGCCCAGGCCTTCCTCGACTACCTCCAGACCGCTGACGCCATGTCCGTGTTCGAGAGCGTCGGCTTCAGCGCCGCTAACTAAAATTGGCTGAGACTTCTACATACCGCAGACTGATTTGACCCGATAAAACGGGCAGCAGCGACAGCGGAGATAGAAGCAGACCAAATCGTTTAGAAAAAGCAGTATCACACTTTACTGAAAAGTGCGATATCCACGGCACCCTTGGGGTCAAGGGGCTAAAAGCCCCTTGCGCTTCTTGGGGGATACAAAGGGGGCCATTCTTACGCTAAGAATGGTCCCCTTTGCAAATCTGCCGCCGCTGGCGGCAAAAGGCAGGTGCTCTATGGATTGGTACCCCTTATGGAACTCGCTGCGCATTGCGGCGATCTCTACGGTCGTTATTTTCTTTGCCGGCATTTTTGCCGCCTATTATATCGCAAAGCTTCCGCGCCTGGTCAAAGGTGTGCTCGATGTGCTTCTGACGCTGCCGCTCGTGCTGCCGCCGACGGTCGTGGGCTATCTACTGCTGCGCGTGTTCGGCCCCAAGCGCGTCATCGGCGCGTGGGTGCTCGAAACGTTCGGCGTCAAGATGGTCATGACCTGGTGGTCGGCCATCTTTGCCACGGTGGTCGTCATCTTCCCGCTGATGTACCGCACGGTGCGCGGCGCGTTCGAGTCTTTTGACGAGACGCTGGCCTATTCTGGACAGACGCTGGGCCTGTCGAATACCTACATTTTCTGGCGTATCCGCATGCCGTACTGCCGTCAGGGCGTGCTGGCCGGCACAGTGCTGGCCTTTGCCAGAGCACTTGGCGAATACGGCGCGACGAGCATGATCGCGGGCTACACACCCGGCAAGACCGCGACGATCTCCACCACGGTCTATCAGCTCTGGCAGACGAACAACGATGTGCTGGCGACGAAGTGGGTCTTGGTCAATATTGCGATCTCCGCCGTCGTGCTGCTGGCGGTCAACATGCTCGAGCGGCGTGACTTCCTCACGGATGCGAGCAAGGCGAGGAGGGCGAGAAGATGAGTTTGTCTGTCGATATTGAAAAAAAGCTTGGCGCGTTTCATCTGCGCTCACAGTTTGAAGCGCCGGACGAGACGATGGCGCTGCTCGGCGCCTCGGGCTGCGGCAAGAGCATGACATTAAAGTGCATCGCAGGCATCGTGACGCCCGACCGCGGGCGCATCGTGCTCGGCGGCCGCGTGCTGTTTGACAGCGAAAAGAAGATCAATCTGCCGCCGCAGCAGCGCAGGGTCGGGTATCTTTTCCAGCAGTACGCGCTGTTCCCGAACATGAGCGTGGAGCAGAATATCCTCTGCGGCATCCGCAGCGGAGATAAGGCGGAAAAGCGCCGTGTGCTGGCGGAGAAGATCCGTATGTTCCGCCTTGAGGGGCTTGAGAAAAAGCATCCCGCGCAGCTCTCCGGCGGTCAGCAGCAGCGCGTGGCGCTCGCGCGCATTTTGTGTTCCGAGCCGGAGGCGATTTTGCTCGACGAGCCGTTCTCCGCGCTGGACAGCTACTTAAAGTGGAATCTTGAGATCGAGCTTGCCGACCTGCTCGCGACGTTCAACGGCCCCATCCTCTGGGTCAGCCACGACCGCGATGAGTGTTACCGCAACTGCCGCAGCGTCTGCGTGATGGAAGACGGCCGGACCGGCGAGGTCACGCCGATGGACGAGATGATCCGCCATCCGGGCAGCGTCAGCGCGGCGCGCCTCGCGGGCTGCAAGAACTTCTTCGCCGCCGAGGCGAGAGACGGCAAAGTCTACCTGCCCGAGTGGAACGTGGCGCTGCCGCTTGCTGGCATGGAAAATACCTTTACGACGATTGGCATTCCAGACAATGCCGTCACCATGAGCGAGAACGGCGCCATGAGCTGCACCGTCTGCCGCATGATCCTCGGCGTGGAGGAGAACATTCTCCTGCTGCGTCCGGAGGGCAGCGCCGAAGGCGCGCCGATGCTGCGTATCACTGTTGGACATGAAAGTGATCTGCAAGCGGGGGTAGCCGTCCGCGTTGCACTGGACTACAGCAAACTGTTACTCCTGTGAATTGAAAAAGTGAGAGCAGGGCAATACCCAGCTCTCTTTTTCCGTCAAAATATAAATACAATTCGTAATATTCTGCCGAAATATAACGAAACGCGGCGGTTTTGGGCGTATGCCCAAAACCGCCGTGCCATATTTTCCTTACAGGCGCCCGTAGATGCGGGTCGTCTCGTGGATGGACTTTGCGAGCTTTTTGCTCGCCTCGCCGCTCAGCATGCGCCACTGCCAGTTGCCGCTGCTCGTGCCGGGGGTGTTCATGCGGCAGCCCTTGCCAAGGCCCAGATAGTCCTGCATCTGTGCGACAAACAACCTGCTCTGGCAGCTCATGCCGCCGCGGATGATGCCGGCGTTGAAGCCCTCCTCGTCATTGAGACCGAGGTACTTCTTCGCAAACGCGATGTCCGCCTTATCCGCCTCCGTGCGCCAGAGGGCGAGGGGCGCGTTGTCGTGCGTGCCGGTGTAGCAAATGCTGTTGAAGTTGCAGCTATGCGGCAGGTAGTCGCTCGGGTCGCGCGAGTCGAACGCAAACTCGAGGACCTTCATGCCGGGAAGACCGGAATCGGAGAGCAGCTGCACGACCTCGGGCGAGGGATAGCCGAGGTCCTCAGCGATGAAATCGAGGTCGCGGAACCAGCCGGTCAGCACGCCGACGAGCGACATGCCGGGGCCCTTGACCCAGCGGCCGTTTTTGGCGGTCGTCTCGCCGTAGGGAATGGCCCAGTAGCTCTCGAAGCCGCGGAAATGGTCGATGCGGATGACATCGTAGAGCTTCTGCGCGCCGCCGATGCGGCGGATCCACCAGCCGAAGCCGTCCTTCGCCATGGCCTCGTAGTTGTAGAGCGGGTTGCCCCAGAGCTGCCCGTCCTCGCTGAAGCAGTCAGGCGGGACGCCGGAGACCTCGGTGGGCACGTTGTGCTCGTCGAGTTGGAACATTTCGGGTTCTGCCCACACGTCGGCGGAGTCCATCGCCACATAGATGGGCAGGTCGCCGATGATGCGGATGCCGAGCGAGTGGATGTACGCCTTGAGCGCTTCCCACTGGCGGAAGAAGAGAAACTGAATGTAAGTGAAAAGCTCCACATCCTCGCGCAGCTCGGCGCGGTAGCGCTCGATGACCTCGCTGCTTGTGCGGCAGCGGATGTCCTCGTCGTCCCATTCCGTCCAAGACTTCATGCCGAAGTGGCGCTTGAGCGCCATGAAGAGGGCGTAGTTCGGCAGCCAGCGCTCATTTTCCCGCTCAAATGCCGCGACGGCCTCGCGGTCGCGTGTAAAGCCGCGCGCCTTGGCCTTTTCGAGCAGCGTGAAGCGGCTCGCGTAGATTTTGCCGTAGTCGACATAGCGGGGATCGTCGCCCCAGTCGCAGGCGTTGACCTCCGCGCGCGTCAGGAGCTTATCTTTGACGAGCAAGTCCAAGTCGATGAAATACGGGTTACCCGCAAAGGACGAAAAGCTCTGATACGGCGAGTCGCCGTAGCTCGTCGGGCCGAGCGGCAAGAGCTGCCAGTATTTCTGTCCCGCGGCGGCGAGAAAGTCGGCAAAGTCATAGGCGGCCTTGCCCATCGTGCCGATGCCGTGGGGCGAGGGAAGGGACGAGATCGGCATCAGAATGCCGGAGGAACGTTCGATCAATGGAACCACTTCTTTCTGGAAAATGAAGGATGAAAGGCGTTAACCCTTTACCGCGCCTGCGGCCACGCCCTTGATGATGTACTTCTGGCACAGCAGGTAGAACACGATGACAGGGATGATGCTCAGCAGGATCAGCGCCATCGTCGCGCCGAGGTCGACGGTGCCGTAGCTGCCCTTGAGGTACTGGATGTGGATGGGGATGGTCATGTACTTCGTGCGGTCGAGCACGAGATAGGGCAGCAGATAGTCGTTCCACACCCACATGATCTCGAGAATGCCGACAGAGATCATCGTGGGCCGCAGCATCGGCAGCACGACGGAGAAGTACGTGCGCAGCGGGCCGCAGCCGTCGATGGCGGCCGCCTCCTCAATTTCAAGCGGGATGGATTTGACAAAGCCGACGAACATGAAAATCGCAAGCCCCGCGCCAAAGCCGAGGTAGATGATGGGGATGGTCCAGGGGGTGTTGAGCTTGAGAGTATCGGCCGTCTTCGACAGTGTGAACATCACCATCTGGAACGGCACGACCATCGAAAAGATGCAGAGATAATAGACCATGCGGCAGAATTTGCTGTCCACACGCGCGATGTACCACGCGGCCATCGACGTGCAGAGCAAAATCAGCGCGGTCGAGACGATGGTGATAAATAAACTGTAGCCGGCGGATTTTAAGAACGGGTAGTTGCCGAACGTCAGGCCCTTGATGAAGTTCGCCCAGCCGGCAAAGCTCTCCGCGTTCGGGAGGGCGAACGTGTCGGTCTTGACATAGGTGTTGAGCTTGAAGGAGTTGATGACCACCGTGAGGACCGGCAGCACATAGATGACGCAGATGACGCCGAGCACGATGGAGAGGATCGTCTTGCGGCGGGCTTCTGCGGAAAGAGAGTGCTTGTTCATTACTGCTGCACCTCCTTTTTGCGGTTGGCACTGAGCTGGAGAAGACCGATGGTCGCGACGAGAATGAAGAACAGCACGGCCTTGGCCTGCGCGGTGCCGCGCGAGTTGGCATTCTGCCCGTAGAACGTGTTGAGGATGTTCAGCGCGAGCATTTCGGTCTCTTTGATCGAGCTGCCGTCGGACAGGATGGTATAGGGCTGGCCGCCCGTGAGGGCGAGGTTCTGGTCGAAGAGCTTGAAGCCATTCGTAAGAGAGAGGAACGTGCAGATGGTGATGGAGGGCATCACATTCGGGATCGTGACTTTCCAAAGCGTCTGCCAGCGGCTCGCGCCGTCGATCTTCGCGGCCTCGAGCATGTCCTCGGGCACGGCTTGCAGGCCCGCGATGTAAATGATCATCATGTAGCCGATCTGCTGCCAGCACATCAGGATGATGAGACCCCAGAAGCCGAACTTCGTGTTGAGCAGGATCGACGTGCCGTAGCGCGAGAGAATGCCGTCGAAGATCATCGACCAGATGTAGCCGAGCACGATGCCGCCGATGAGGTTCGGCATGAAGAACACCGTGCGGTACAGGTTGCTGCCCTTGATGCCCTGCGTGAGCGCATAGGCCACGGCGAAGGCCAGCACGTTGATGAGCACGAGCGATATGACGGCAAACAGCGCCGTGAACCAGAACGAATGCACAAAGCTCGCATCCTGGAACGCGCGGCGGTAGTTTTCAAGGCCGACAAAATGCGCGTCGCTCGTGACCTTGAATTTGCAGAAGGAGAGATAGATGCCCTTGCAGAACGGATAGACAAAGCCGATGATGAACGCGCAGACCATCGGCCCCATAAAGAGCGGGAACCAGCGGCGGATCGGGCGGCGGATCATCGAGCTGTTGACCGCAGCGTTGCTGTGCTTATGTTTCAATTCGATCAACTCCCAGCCAAAGATAGAATATTGCTTTTGTTTCTGCACGGCGGGCGCTTCATGCGGCGCTCGCCGTGATATGCAGGGAGGGACGGGCGAAATCGCCCGCCCCTCTCATTTGTGCTTTTCAGATGCGTTTGCTTTTTTAAAAGCGGCTTAGCCGTTGGCGGCAGCGTACTGCGTGGCCCAGCCGTCGACAAACGCGGTCTTGACGAGCTCCCAGTTGGCATCGCTCTGGTCGGCGTCGTACTGGTTCATCGCGGAGACGAGCGCAGCGCGGTAAGCATCAACGTTCGGCTGGAAGTTGGTGACCCAGGGCATGATGTAGTTGCCGTTGGTGGTGTAGTCGTTGGCGTCGGCGAGGAAACCGTTGGTGGATTCGGCAGCCTGCTTATAGGGCATGGCGGCGAATTCATCGACCAGCATACGGGAGACCTCGGGATCGGTGACCATCCAGTTCATGAATTCGAGCGTGGCCTGAATGTCTTCCTCGGAAGCCTTGGCGTTGACAGCCCAGCAGTTCTCGGTGCCGCAGTTGAGACCCGCGTTCTCTTCGCCCGCAACACCGCAGTAGAACGGGATCATGGACAGATTGTCAAGACCGTACTGACCGTCGCCGGTACCGGTGAGCTTGGCCCACTCCCAGGAGCCGTTCTGATAGAACACGGCCTGCTCCTTGCCGAACTCGTCCGCCGCGTCAAAGCCGCCGGCAGCGAGATCAGCAGGATTCACGGCGCTGTTGTTGATGTACAGATCCCACAGGTTCTTGTAGTTCTGCATGTAGGTACCCTTGATGGAAGACGGGCATTCCTTCCAGGCGTCGGGATCGTCCACGGACTCGTAGTAATACTCGAGGTTCGCGAGGTGGCCGGTGAAGCGCCAGCTGGAATCGTCGCTCATGGAAGAGGAGGTGAAGGCGTCGAAGCCGAGCTCGGAAGCACGAGCGTGGATGTCCTCAGCGACGGCCTTGAGAGTCTCAAAGTTCGTGATGTCGCCAAGCGTGTAGCCGGCCTTTTCGAGCAGGTCTTCATTGACGATGATGCCGTAGCACTCGTAGCAGTAGCCGATGGAGCAGAGCTTGCCGTCGGCGTCATAGAGGTTGTAGGCGTCGGTGTTGAGCTCGTTGGCAACGGCGGTGCCGCTCAGGTCATAGCAGTAGTCGCCCCAGGTGTCGACAGCGGCCTGGTTGCCCACGACGAACAGCGTCGGGGGAGCGGACTTGTCCATCTCGGCGGTCAGGGTCTCGTTGTAGGTGCCGGAAGCGGCGGTCACGACGGTGACGGGCACGCCGGTCTTCTCGGTGTACATGGCGGCGACCTTCTGCAGGGTCTCGTCGGCTTCGGGCTTGAAGTTCAGCCAGTAGACGCGGCCGGAGGCAGTATCGCCGTCGCTGTTGTCAGCGGAGTCATCCTTCTTATCGCCGCAGGCGACGAGAGAAAGCGCCATGACAAGAGCAAGGATCATTGCAAGATACTTTTTCATTTCATCAATACTCCTTTTCAAATTTATTTTCACGCGGTTCCCGCGGGAAAATCAGTGCTTGAGCTGCCGCACGGACGCACCCTCGCGCAGCGCGGTCGGCAGAGTGACGTGGCGATGAACGCCGCGTCCCTCGATGATGTCGAGCAGGATCTCGACGCTCGCCTCTCCCATGGCGGTCATGGGCTGGCAGAGGGTGGTGAGCATGGGATGAATGTATTCCGAGACGCTGATGCCGTCGATGGCGATGACGGAGCAGTCCCCGGGGATGGAGCGGCCGCTTTCGCGCAGGGCGCGCATCGCGCCAATGGCCATGTCGTCCGCAATGGCGAAGACAGCCGTAAAATCGGCGGGGGAGCGCAGACGCTTTTGCATGGCGGCATAGGCGTTGGCAATGGTGAAATCTTCGGCGCAGATCAGGTCTTCCGGATGCTCTGTTAAGCCGAAGTCGCGCAGCGCGCGCTGATAGCCAAGGTAACGGAGCTGGGAGATCGAACTGTCGTCGGGGGCGGCGGTCAGCACGGCGATGCGGCGGTGACCGTTTTGGTAAAGCTCGCTGACCGCGCGGTAGGCCTCCTGCTCGTCGGCGATGGAGACGGAGGAGTACGACTCCGACGGAAGCGTACCGTAGGAGTTGGTGTAGGAGCAACAGACATAGGGCACGCCGAGAAGCGAAACCTCTTCGGGCGAATAATCGCTGCGCCCGCCGAGGAAGATAATACCGCGCAGGCGCTTTTCCTTTTCCATCACCGCACCGCACTGAATCTCGTCGTCGCCCGATGGGATCTGGCGCATGACCATCGTGTAGCCCGAGGCGTCGAGCTTCTGCTCGATGGCGTGAATGATGTCGGTGTAGAAGGGGTTCTGCACGCCGCGCACCACGAGGCCGACCGCGTCAGAACGAATTTTGACGAGGTCGCGCGCGCTGTTGTTCGGCACATACCGGTGCGCCTCGATGACGGCGCGGACCCGTCTGCGGGAATCCTCACTCACGTCCGGACGGTCGTTGAGCACGCGGGAGACGGTGCTGACGCTCACGTCTGCGAGCTTTGCAATATCCTTGATGGTCATGCCGACGCGCCCCCTGCGATGATTCCGGAAACCTTACCGGTAACGTTTCCAATCCTTGCTTACAGCATAGTCCCCACAGCGGGCAAAGTCAAATGAAACTTGCCGTTTGTGGTAAAAATGGGGAAAACACACAAGAAATGTGCACCGATCATTGACAAAACAGCCAAAGGATCAGAGAATAGCTCTCTTAACGTCCAGCTTATGATCTGCCTGTACCGCTTTATGAGCGGCTTATAGCAAAATGCGGGCCAAAATCGGCGTTTCTGTGCAGAAACGAAAAAATTCCCCGTTTTCCGCCGCTATGCGGCAGAAAACGGGGAACGATCTGTGGTTAAAAAAGCCTTACTTGAGCAGCAGCTCCGCGATCTGGATGGTGTTGGTGGCAGCGCCCTTGCGGACCTGGTCGCCGCAGCACCAGAGGTTCAGACCGCGCTCGTCGGTCAGGTCCTCACGAATGCGGCCGACATAGACGATGTCCTGATCGGACGTGTCGAGCGGCATGGGGTAGACCTTGTTCTTGAGGTCGTCGACGAGCTTGCAGCCCGGGGCGTTTGCGATGAGCTCCTTGGCACGCTCGACGCTGATCTTCTCCTTCGTGCGCAGCACGACGGATACGCTGTGGCTGCGGATGACGGGCACGCGCGCGCAGGTGCAGCTGACCTTCATCTCGGGCAGGTGGAGGATCTTGCGGCCCTCGTTCTGCATCTTCATCTCCTCGCTGGTGTAGCCCTCAAAGGCCTCGCCGCCGATCTGGGGGATGATGTTGTACGCGATCTGATACTGGAAGACCTTGGGCTCAAGGTGTTTGCCCTCGGAAAGGGCCTTGACCTCATTGTTGAGCTCGTCGATGCCGCCCTTGCCCGCACCGCTGACGGCCTGGTAGGAAGAGGCGATGATCGTCTCGATGGGGCTCTCCTTGGCGAGGGCGTTAATGGCCACGAGGGTCACGATGGTGGTGCAGTTGGGGTTCGAGATGATGCCCTTGTGCCACTTCACGTCCTCGGGGTTGATCTCGGGGATGACAAGGGGGACGTTCGGGTCGAGGCGGAACGCGCTCGAATTGTCGACGAACACCGCGCCCGCCTTGACGATCGAGGGAGCAAAACGCTCGGCGATGTCGTTCTCGGCCGCGCCGAGGACGATATCAAGGCCCTCAAACGCGTCGTCAGACGCCTCGACGATGGTGCACTCCTGACCGCGGAACATGATTTTGCTGCCCGCGCTTCTGGCGCTTGCGATGGGACGAAGGGACGCAACGGGGAAGTTGCGCTCTTCGAGAATTTTGATCATTTCCTGACCGACGGCGCCGGTGGCGCCGAGAATACCGACATTGACCTGTTTCATACTACATTCTCCTTCACAAAACTATTGTACAGGACACGGATGGCCTGTTCGAAATCTTTTTCTTCCACGCCCACGATGATGTTGAGCTCTTCGGGACCCTGCGTGATCATGCGGATGTTCACGCCGTTTTCGCCGAGCTTGGCGAAAATTTTACCGGAAACGCCGGGACGGTACGCCATCTTGCGGCCGACGGCGGCGACGATGGCGATATGCTCCGTTACGGTTATCTTATTCGGCTGCACCTCTTTTTGCAGCTCGCCCAGCATTTCGTAGAGTGAGCGGGACACCTTGTCGGACGAGACGACGAGCGAGACGTTGTCGATGCCGGACGGGAGGTACTCGACGTTGACCTCGTGCTTGGCGAGCACGTTGAGAATTTTCAGGAGAGAGCCCGGTTCGCTCGACATGCCAGTCTTGGCGATGGTGATGATGGAAAAGCCCTTCTTGCCGGCGATGCCGGTGATGAAGCCGCCCTCTTCCATCTCGTCGCCGATGGACTCCAAGATCATCGTGCCGGGATGGTCGGGCGCGTTGGTATTGCGGATGTTGAGCGGGATGTTTTTCTCGCGCACGGGGAAGATCGTGCCCTCGTGCAGGACCTGCGCGCCGATGTAGCTCAGCTCGCGCAGCTCGCTGTAGGTCACGCGGCGGATGGGCTCGGGATCGTCGACGATGCGCGGGTCGGCCATCAGGATGCCGGAGACGTCCGTCCAGTTCTCATACACGTCCGCGCCGAGCGCCGCTGCCGCGAGTGCGCCGGTGATGTCGCTGCCGCCGCGGGAGAACGTGCGGATGTGCCCGTCGGGCATCACGCCATAGAAACCGGGGATGACGACCTTGCGGTCCTCGGCGATGGAGCGCAGCGCCGCGTAGGACGCGTCCTGATCGACGGTGCCGTCGAACTTGAACTTGATCCAGCGGGCCGCGTCGACGAACTCATAGCCGAGGTATTCGGCCATCAGCCGTGCGGAGAAGTATTCGCCGCGCGAGGCGAGCTCATCCTGGCTGATGCCATTTTTCATCTTGTCCCACAGCGCGTCGAACTCTTTGTCGAGGCTGATGTGCAGGCCACATTCGGCGATGATCTCGTTGTAGCGGTCGCGGATCATGGCGAAGATGTCCTCGCACGAAACGCCGTATTTGATGTGCGCGGCGCAGAGATAGAGAAGATCGGTGATCTTATGGTCGCCGGAGAAGCGCTTGCCCGGCGCGGAGACGATGACCACGCGGCGGGCGGGGTCGGCTTCCACGATGGACTTGACCTTGGCGAACTGGCGGGCGTCGGCGAGCGACGAACCGCCGAATTTCAAAACTTTGAGCATGGAGTTTATTCCTCTTCGGCCGCGTAGCGCGCAAGCAGCGCGTGCGGGTCGTCCTTTCGGTAAGATTCATAGGCGTCGAACGCCTCGCGGGCGCTGCACTCGCGGGTAAAGTATTCGCCCATGCAGCGGAACAGCCACTTGCACTGCGTGCCGGAGAGGTTCACCGAGCAGGGGGTGAAGGAGTCAGCATAGAAGCTGCGGCAGCCGCCGGCGACGTCGAGACAGTCGCGCAGCACGTTCGAGCCGGTCGGGTAGCCGCCTGCGCCCGCGCCGGAAAAGCTCTGCTTGCCAAAACGCGATGCGAACAGCGTGACGAGGTTGCCGGTGCCGTCGGTGTGCGCCTCGGGCGCGGAGGAGGGGAAAAGCGTCGGGCAGACGAACGCGGCCACGGCACGGCCGTTTTTCTCCGCTCGGGCAATGAGCTTGTAGGTCAGGCCCTCGTCCTTCGCCTTGGCGATGTCGCCCGCGGTGATGGACGAGATACCGACACAGGGGATGTCCTCTTCCCTGATGTTCACGCCGAAGGCAAGGTCGGCGGAGAGGACGATCTTGCGGCGCGCGTCCAGACCCTCAACGTCCGCGGTGGGGTCGGCCTCGGCGTAGCCGAGCTCCTGCGCCTTGCGGAGCGCGGGCGCGTAATCCGCGCCGGAATTCGTCATGGCGGAAAGCATGTAATTCGTTGTGCCGTTCAGAATGCCCTCGACAGCCTTGATCTCATCAAGCTCAGACGCGCGGGAGAGGGAGGTGAGCCAGGGGATGCCGCCGCCCGCGGCGGCAGTGCAGCGCAGCGCCACGCCTTTTTCTTTTGCAAGGGAGGTGAGCTCTTCAAAGTGGGCGCACATGAGCTGCTTGTTCGCGGTGACGACGTGCTTGCCCGCACGCATGGCCGCGCAGAGGTAGCTGTACGCCGGCTCGATGCCGCCCATGACTTCCACCACAATATCAATCGAGGGATCACGCACGATCTCGTCGTAATCGGCGGTCACGGTGCATGTGAGCTCCGGGCGGGGACGGCGGGAGAGAACAGCTGCAACATGCAGATCGGTTCGCCCCTCGCACAGCTTATAAAAATGGGAACCGACGGTGCCGAAGCCCAGCAGCGCAATATTCACGGGGAATGACCTTCTTTCTTTTTTGGATACTCCGTCAAGTGCGGACGAATTTGTGACTTACGCCGAAACTGTCCGCGTAAGAAAAACACTTGACTTTTTGATGGAAACAATATAACATAGCGTTTGTGAAAATACAATAGGGAAAACAAAAAAACTTTTCCCGTGAGATACAGGAGGAAACATCCATGCAGTATCAGAGCACCCGTGACAAAAATTTAAAGGCCAGCAGCGCGCAGGCCATCTTAAACGGCCTTGCCCCCGACGGCGGCCTCTACACGATGCCGTCGTTTGACGAGGTCAAGTTCGACTATACTACTGTATTAAATATGGACACGATGTCCATGTCGACGAAGATCTTATCCAAGCTCCTGCCCGACTTTTCAGAAGCGGAGATGGCAAAACTCGTCCACGACGGCTATACCGGCAAGTTTGAGACCGACCACCTGACCCCGACCGTCCCCGTCGGTGAGGACTTCATCCTCGAGCTTTTCCGCGGGCCGACGAGCGCTTTTAAGGATGTGGCGCTCTCGATGCTGCCGCGCCTGATGACCGCGTCGAAAGAAAAGCTCGGTGTGGACGACGAGATCATGATCCTGACCGCCACGTCCGGCGACACCGGCAAGGCGGCGATGGAGGGCTTCTGCGATGTGCCGGGCACGAAGATCATCGTCTTCTACCCCCACGGCGGCGTGAGCGCCGTGCAGCAGGCGCAGATGGCGACGCAGGCGGGCGAAAACATCTGCGTGTGCGCGGTACGCGGCAACTTCGACGATGCGCAGACCGGCGTGAAGAAAATCTTCTCCGCCGTCAGCAAGGATCAGCTGCTCGAGGGTAAGGGCGTTCGCCTGTCCTCGGCCAACTCCATCAACATCGGCCGCCTCGCCCCGCAGGTCGTCTATTATTATAGAGCGTACGCCGACCTCGTGCAGGCGGGCCGCATCCAGCCGGGCGACAAGGTCGACTACGTCGTGCCGACCGGCAACTTCGGCGATATCCTTGCGGGCTACTTCGCCAAGGAAATGGGCCTTCCCGTCGGCAAGCTCGTGTGCGCGTCCAACGCCAACAATGTGCTGACCGACTTCCTGCGCACGGGCCGCTATGACCGCCGCCGCCCCTTCTACAAGACCGTGTCCCCCTCGATGGATATTCTCGTCTCCAGCAACTTGGAGCGCCTGCTCTATCTCCTCTCCGGCGACGACAAGCTCATCGCGGATTTAATGAAGCAGCTCAGCGAAAACGGTGAGTACGAGGTGCCCGCGGACATGCTCGAAAAGCTGCACGAGCTCTTCTGGGCAGGCTTCTGCGACGACGAGGGTGCGAAAACCGCCATCGGCAAGGTCTGGAAGGACGACCATTACCTCTGCGACACGCACACGGCGGTCGCCTGGGACGTGGCGCAGCAGTACAAGCAGGCAAACCCCGAGCACAATGCCGTCGTCGTGCTCTCCACTGCCTCTCCTTATAAATTCCCCGCCGCCGTGCTCGAGGGCATCGGCGAAAAGGCCGAGGGCGACGAGTTCGACGTGATGGAGCAGCTCCACAAGGTCACGGGCGTGCCCGTGCCGAAGAATCTTGCCGACCTACGCTCCCGCGCGGTGCGTCACCGCGACGTGATCGACCGCGGCGAGATGCTCGACTACGTGCTCGGCAAGGCCGCGGCGGAAAAGTGATAAAGGAGAATAAACATGTATATTACCTGCCTTGATATGGAGGGCGTGCTCGTCCCCGAAATTTGGATCGAATTTGCCCGTGAGAGCGGCATTCCCGAGCTGACGCGCACCACGCGCGACGAGCCGGACTACGACAAGCTGATGAAATGGCGCCTGGGCGTGCTCCGCGAGCACGGCCTGGGACTCAAGGAAATTCAGGAGACGATCGCGCGCATCGACCCGCTGCCGGGGGCGAAAGAATTCCTCGACAAGCTGAGATCTGAGACGCAGGCCATCATTTTGAGCGACACCTTTGAGGAATTTGCACAACCGCTGATGAAAAAACTCGGCTGGCCGACCATTTTCTGCAACTCTCTCGAGGTGGACGCCGACGGATTCATCAGCGGCATCAAGATGAGATGCGAGCATTCCAAGCTTACGACCGTGCGCGGCCTTCAGTCCATCGGCTTTGAGACCATCGCCAGCGGCGACAGCTACAACGACCTCGAAATGATCGAAGCGTCCAAGGCGGGCTTCCTGTTCCGCACGACGGAAAAGATCAAGCACGACTACCCGCATCTGCCCGCTTTTGAGGGCTACGACGAGCTTTTAGCGGCCATCGAGCAGGTCATCCGCGCATAAGGGAAAAACAAATATCCAGCTCGAACGAAATAATATTCATTCAAAATTTGTTCATTTTGACGATTGACTTTTTTCTCCAAAAAATTATTATAATCAGGCGAAACGCAGGGGAAATTCTCCTGCAAGGCAAACATTTGTGAAAAAATAGGAGGAGAAAAATGTTTAGCTTTCTGATCTGCCTCGCATTGCTGATCGGCGGCTACTTCGTTTACGGTGGCATCGTCGAAAAGACCTTCGGCCCTGACGACCGTGAAACGCCGGCTGTCAAGATCAACGATGGCGTGGACTACATGGTTCTGCCGCAGTGGAAGCTGTTTATGATCCAGCTTCTGAACATCGCGGGTCTCGGCCCTATCTTCGGCGCTTTGAGCGGCGCTCTGTGGGGCCCTGTGGTTTTCCTGTGGATCACCTTCGGTACGATTTTTGCCGGTGCGGTCCACGACTATTTCTCCGGTATGATGAGCGAGCGTAATGAAGGCGCTTCCATCTCCGAGATCTCCGGTATCTACCTCGGCGGCGCGATGAAGAACGTCATGCGCGTGTTCAGCGTGGTGCTGCTCGTCATGGTCGGTACGGTCTTTGCGGTCGGCCCTGCCGGTCTGATCCAGCTGCTGTTCACCAACGGCGGCAGCACCGGCATTGTGGCCAGCAAGCTGTTCTGGCTGGTCCTGATCCTGATCTACTACTTCATCGCAACGTTCCTGTCCATCGACAAGATCATCGGTAAGATTTACCCCCTGTTCGGTATCTGCCTGATCATTATGGCGCTCGGCGTGGCTCTGGGTATCTTCACCAAGGGCTATGAGATCCCCGAGATCTGGAACAACTTCGCCAACCTCCACCCGCAGGGCACTCCGATCTGGAGCTTCATGTTCATCACCGTCGCCTGCGGCGCGATCTCCGGCTTCCATGCCACGCAGAGCCCCCTGATGGCTCGCTGCATGAAGAGCGAGAAGCAGGGCCACTTCGTCTTCTACGGCGCAATGGTCTCTGAAGGCATCATCGCCCTGATCTGGGCTGCTGCCGGCTGTGCTCTCTACACCGGCGAAGAGCTCCTCGCTCTCGGCGGCGGCGGTTCCACCGCTGTTTACGATGTCTGCTCCAAGACCATGGGCGGCGTGGGCATCGCGCTCGCCATGCTCGGCGTTATCGCCTGCCCCATCACCTCCGGTGATACGGCGTTCCGTTCTGCCCGTCTTGTTCTGGCCGACTGGTTCCACATGGAGCAGAAGAGCTGGAAGAACCGTCTGATCCTCTGCGTGCCCGTCCTCGGCATCGGCGCGATCCTCGGCATCGGCAACGCCCTCGGCAAGATCGACTACACCATCATTTGGCGTTACTTCAGCTGGACGAACCAGACCCTCGCCATGATCGTTCTGTGGGCTGCCTCCATGTATCTCTTCTATGATAAGAAGAACTACTGGATCACCGCTGTTCCCGCGACCTTCATGAGCGCTGTGTCCGTGACGTACTTCCTGCTGGGCAACGAGTGCCTTGGCCAGTTCCTCAACACCAAGACTGCTGACGGCGCTACCGTTTACAACACTGCGCTCGCTTACCCCGTCGGTATCATCGCCGCTATCGTGTTCCTTGGCATCTTCCTGTACACCATCAAGAAGCGCCACACCCAGCCTCACTACGAGACGCTGCACAAGTAAACTATTCGTAGAGCGGTGGGAGAATGCTCTCCCACCGCTTTTTTCAAATTTTGGAGGAGCTTTATGATTTTTGCACCTGTGCGCCTTGGCGAAACGAGTCTCAACGCCGAAGCTGTCGCCGCGGACAAGAAGTCCTGCAAGCGTTTCGGCCCCTGCGGCGTGGGGAAAGAGGCGCTGTTTTTGAATAGCTATTTAATTGACCGGCGCTATTACGTCGCCTTTTCGTCGGTGCGCCGCGTCTTTAAGCGCGTGGCGATGAGCCAGGGCGGCTTTTCGGGCAAGGGCGTGTTCGGCGCGATCCCCTATCTCGTGGTGCAGTATGACGGCGGGAAGGAAAAGCAGTGTACCTTCAAGCGCGAGGAAGACGTGGACGCGATGCTCGCCTATATCGGGGAAGTGCATCCCGAGATCCCGACGCTGAGCGTCGGCGGCGAGCAGCGCTTGGAGCAGAAGGCAAAGGAAGAGGCTGCGCGCTATCTTTCCGAGCTGACGAGCGACGCGCAGAGCGCGAAAGAAGAGCTGGAAAAGGCGCAGAAGTTCCTCTCCGGCTATCCCGAGCTGACATCGCAGCTTTCCAAAGCGGCCAGGGCCAAGCGCGTGAACCAGCATACAAACCCCGCCTACCGCTGGGTGGCGCTGGCCATTGTGCTGGCGGGCGCGGCGGCGATGGTGTACGGCATCATCTCGTGGCGCAACGGCGGCGATTTCGGCATGTATTTCGCCCTCTTCGGCTTTGCGGCAATCTTCTTCTTTTCCGGCGCGCACGTGCTGCCCACGGCGAAGAACAACAAAAAGGCCGTCGCCCGCGCCTGGGAAGAGGCACAGGCCAACCTTGCCCACGTCCTGCCGGACGATTTTCCGCTGCCGGCGCGCTATGCGCACCCTGTCGTGCTCACGCGCATGATCCGCATCCTGCGCGAGGGCCGCGCCCAGAGCGCAGATGAGGCGCTCGAGGTGCTCAAGACCGACCTCAAGGCGCTCAACGCCGACGTGCAGGTCTCGCAGGAGGAATACGACGAGGTCGTCGCGATCAAGTCGATGTTCCTGCTGAGCGATTATCAGTGAGCGGATATTGATTCATTTCGTCAAAAAGCCCGTGGATTTTGCAAACCCATGGGCTTTTTTCTGTCGCCTGGCAAGTGAATATAAGAGCGGTAAAAGAAAAATGCTTGCAAAGCGATCGCTTTGCAAGCATTTTTTATCTCTTTTTGCTCTTTGCCGTGGGCTTGGGTTTGGCCCAGCCGGATTTGCGCTTAAAGTTTTTCGGCTTGTCAGCGCCGCCGTTCTTCGGGCTCTGCCCGCCGCGGGGCGCGTCGTTTCTGCGGCCGCCGGTCTGAGCGGCGGAGGGCTTTTTACCGCCGCCGGATTTGCCGTGCGGCATCGCGCGGTCATCGCCGTACGGACGCACAAGGCACTTCGGCCCGTAGCCGATGAGATCCTCGCGTCCGGCCTTTTTGAGCGCCTCGATGACGAGCTTTTTCTTGTCGGGGCGGAACCACTGGAGCAGCGCGCGCTGCAATTCCTTGCCGTGCGGCGTCGTCTCGGCGAAGACAGGTGTCATATCGCGCGGGTCAATGCCGGTGTAGTACATGCAGGTCGAGAGCGTGCCGGGCGTGGGGTAGAAGTCCTGCACCTGCTCGGGTTTGTGACCCGTGGAGTGCAGAAATTCCGCGAGCTGCACGGCGTCCTCGAGTGTGCAGCCGGGGTGGGACGACATGAGGTAGGGCACGAGATACTGCTCGCGCCCGTTTTTCTCGTTCACGGAGCGGTATTTGTCCCAGAATTTTTCAAACACGTCGAAGTGCGGCTTTCCCATGTAGTCGAGCACGCCCGCCACGCAGTGCTCGGGCGCGACCTTGAGCTGGCCGGAGATGTGGTATTTGACGAGCTCGGACAAAAAGGGACTTCCCTTGTCCTCGAGCAGATAGTCATACCGGATGCCCGAGCGGACGAAGACCTTCTTCACGCCGGGAATCGCGCGAAGACGACGCAGCAGCTCGACATATTCCGAGTGGTCGGGATCGAGATTTTTGCAGGGGTAGGGAGCGAGGCAGTTTTTATTGCGGCACATGCCGCGCTTCAACTGATCCTTGCACGACGGATGGCGGAAGTTGGCGCTCGGACCGCCGACGTCGTGGACGTAGCCCTTGAACTTCGGGTCGTGGGTGAAGCCCTCGACCTCGCGCACGCAGGATTCGATCGAGCGCGAGGTGATCATGCGCCCCTGATGGAACGCCAGCGAGCAGAAGTTGCATCCGCCGAAGCACCCGCGGTTGTGCGCGACGGAAAAGCGCACCTCCTCGATGGCGGCGACGCCGCCGAGAGCGTCGTACATCGGGTGCACCTCGCGCATGTAGGGGAGCTCGGCGACCTCGTCGAGCTCCTCACGCGAAAGCGGCATCGCGGGCGGATTGACGACGAGCGTGTCACGCCCGTGCGCCTGCCAGAGCGCTTTGCCGCGAATGGGGTCGTGCTCCTCGTATTCGAGCTTTGTCGCGAGCGCGTAGGCGTGCTTGTCCCCGCACACCTCTTCATATGACGGGCACTCGACATGGTCGAAGGCGCAGACTTCGGGCGTGCGCGTCACAAACGCCGTGCCGCGAATATCTGTCAAGGCATCTGCCTTTTCACCATTGGAGAGCCGGCGCGCGATCTCGCGCGTGGCATATTCGCCCATGCCGTAAACGAGCAGGTCGGCCTGTGCGTCAAAGATCAGCGCGCGGCGGACCTTATCGTCCCAGTAGTCGTAGTGCGCAAAGCGGCGCAGGCTTGCCTCCAGTCCGCCGACGACGATGGGGATATTGCCGAAGGCCTCGCGGCAGCGGTTGGCGTATACGATGGTCGGGCGGTCGGGCCGCAGGCCCATCCGGTTGCCGGGGGAGTAAAGGTCCTGCGTGCGGCGCTTTTTCGCCGCCGTGTAGTGCGCGACCATCGAGTCAATGTTGCCGCCGCCGATCATCACGCCGTAGCGCGGGCGGCCCATCGCGCGGAAGGCGTCCGCGCTGTGCCAGTCTGGCTGGGCGAGCACGGCCACGCGGTAGCCCTCGTGCTCCAGCACGCGTGCGATGATCGCCGTGCCGAAGCTCGGGTGGTCGATATACGCATCCGCCGTGACGACGAGGAAGTCATAGTAGTACCAGCCGCGCTCGACCATCTCGTCCTTCGAGACCGGCAGAAAGGCCTTTTCGATCTTCTTTTTCTTCATTTTTCGATAACTTCCTGCAATCTCTTCCAGCAGGATTCCTCATCGTATTCGAAATTCTTCTCAAATGTGACGCTTTCCGCGTCCTCATGAACGGGGTGGAAGCCCCACTTTTCCGCGCAGTGGAGGCCGACTGCATTGCTCTTCGGGATGCGGCCGGTCGAGAGAATGGAGCAGCCGCGCGAGCGCGCATAGGAGAGAGCCTGACCGACGAGCTTTTCGCCGAGGTCGCGCTTCTGCACGTCTTCCTCGAGCCAGAATTCGCCGATCGTGCCCACACCGCCGCGGCAGGAGACAACGCTGACCGCACCGATGACATCGCCGCCGTGCATCACGTCGAAATGCCCCGCTTCGCCCGAAGCGCGGTAGTAGATGCCGCCCTCGAAGCCTTTCGGGTCGTTGACCCAAGGCTGCTTGCGCACGGTGGCAATGTTGTCGCCGAGGTGGGAGGCGTCGTCGCGGAAGATGACATTGAACGTGCCATTTTCGTACTCGAGCTTTGCAACGGCGGTGTTTTCCGCGTGGCCGGTCTTGTCGATTTCGTGCAGTGTCATGCCCTGAAGCGTGCCGACGATGATGCGCATGGCCATGCCGTGGGAAAAGACGGCGACCGTGCCGTTCGGGTGCGCCTCGGCGATCTCTGTGAGCGCCTTGCGCATCCGCTCGCGCACCTCGGCAAAGCTTTCACAGCCGGGGACGTGCCAGTTCTGCGAGTCGTTGCTGAAATTCGCGAGCTGTTCAGGGTCGATGCGCTCAAGCTCCGCCCACGGGGTATCCTCCCAATAGCCCACGTCGATCTCGCGCAGGGCGCGGACAGTGCGCAGCGGTAAGCCGTGCGTTTTATAGATGGAAAGCGCCGTGATCATCGTGCGGAAACGGTCGCTTGAATAAACGGCGTCAAATTTCGTGTCGGTAAAGCGCTTGGTGAGCGCGGCAATCTGGCGGTAGCCGCGGTCGGTGATGGTGCTGTTGTACCAGCCATGCGCGCGGCGATAGAGGTTGCCCTCGGCCTCGGCGTGGCGGATGAGATAAATCGTGGTCATATGGTTCTCCTTCATGCTTACTTTTTCTCATTTTCATTATAGGCCGAAAAGAGGCATTCAGCAAGGGCGATTTGCGGCAAAAATTGCCGCGTATGACGCGATCTTGTGTGGACAGACTAAGCGCGTGAGCAAAGGAGTGATCGATATGTGTGATACCGCATTTTGGCGCGGTATGGCTGCCGGCATGGCCGCCGGCGCGATCATCGGTATGACCGTCGCAGAAAAGCGCAAAGCCATGAAGACCTGCGTGGGCCGCACCATGCAGCAGATGGGTACCGCCGTGGACGGCGCGCTGAGCGATTTAATGCACCGATGAAATAGGCGCGAGAGCGCAAGAAAGGGCGGGAGCTATGCTCCCGCCCTTTCTTTGTTGACTTATATGCAACGACGGATATAATGAAAATAACAGGAATCCCCTGATTAAATTATTTGTATAACGAGAGAGGAGAGAAACGATGAAAAAGCTATTTGCATTGATGCTTGGCCTGCTGTCCTGCACACTACTGCTCTGCCTGTCTGTCAACGCAGTCGAGCTGTATGTCGACACAGAGTTGGTGCAGACCGATGTGCCGCCGCAGTTGGTGGGCGGCCGCACGCTTGTGCCCATGCGGGCGATTTTTGAGTATCTGGGCGCGGAGGTCACGTGGGACAATGACACTCGAACGGCGACTGGTACGCTGAACGACACGGTTGTGACTATCCAAATCGACAATACGACCGCCTACGTCAACGGTGTGCCGTACACACTGGATGTGCCTGCGCAGATCATCGGAAACCGGACAATGGTTCCGGCACGCTTCGTTTCGGAATCGCTTGGCTGCGTCGTCACATGGTACAATGAGACGCAGACGGCGGCAGTTGCGAATAAGACGAAGGGCGAGCACATCTATGTGACAAAGACGGGCAAGCGTTATCACTATTCCGGTACCTGCAACGGCGGTACTTATTACGAAGCAACGCTCGCTGAGGCGATGGGCAGAGGCCTCACTCCCTGCGACAAATGCGTGCTGACAAAGAACTGAATCTTTTCGGAATAGGGTAAGGGCGGGAGCACAGCTCCCGCCCTTTCTCATTATTTTCCTGCTATCCTGCTTGCTTTTATCCTTAGATGACGCCATACTCCTTGAGGAGCTTTTCAATGTCGGTGCCTTCGATCTTGCCGAGGGCCTTCTTGACGGCCATCTTTTCCATGAAGCCCATATCCATGTCGGTGGCCTTCTTGCCGTCGCGCAGCTTGACAGTTGCGTTGAGCAGGTCACGCACATCATACACGCTGCCCCAGACCTCGGGCACGCCGCGGTCGACGTTCAGCAGCGTATAGACAGCCTCCATGCCGGTGCGCATGGAATACTCGGTGGTGAAGATCGTGTCGCGCGGGGTCTCGGCGAACTGGCCGAGGAAGGCGAAGTTGACGCTGCCCTCGGGCACGACGTTCGGGCGGTCGCCATAGGCGCGCGGCATGAAGAACGCGTCGATATACGGCATCATGACGGGCACGGTGTTGGCGCTGTTCGTCGCGAGCTCTTCGATCTGGTCCTCGGGCACGCCGATGTGGTAGAGCCACTCCATGCAGATCTCCTTGCCGGTGCACTCGCGCATGGGCTTTTTGATATAATCGCCCGGCTTGTCGGTGAAGAGGGAGTAGACCCAGACAAGGCAGTGGTCCTTGGGCTGCGTGCGGAACTGCGGCTGGCGGTTGATGGTCCAGCTCATCAGCCAGGAGGAATCCTTCACGGTGACGATGCCGCCGGTGACGACATGGCCGGTGAACGGGTCGCGCTTGCAGATATTTTTGATATAGGGAATGATCTTCTGGTCGAGGGTCTCGACGGTGGCGCTCATCCAGTTGGTCTGCTCGGGGTCGTGGCAGAACTTGTCGGGATGACCGAAAGACGGATCCTGCGCGGCGATCTTGCGCCACATATCCCAGCCGCCGCCCTCTTTGAGCTCGGTGTTGTACGCGGCGGGCTCGTTCTGGCTGCCCATGGAGGAGTTTTCGACGCAGCCGCCGTTCGTGATGAAGACAAGGTCGTTTTCCGTGAGGTCGATGGCCTCCTTCTTGCCGTCGCGGATGACGTCGATGCGCTTAGCCAGCTTGTGCTTGGGGTCAGAGCAGTCGAACTCGACGTTTGCGACCTGCACGCCGTAGTGGAACTGGACGTTGTGGCTCTCAAGGTACTTGACCATCGGGAGGATCATGGACTCGTACTGGTTATACTTCGTGAAGCGCAGCGCCGTGAAGTCGGGAAGTCCCCCGATGTGGTGGATATAGCGCTGGATATAGAGCTTCATCTCGAGTGCGCTGTGCCAGTTTTCAAAGGCGAACATCGTGCGCCAGTAGAGCCAGAAGTTGGAAGAAAGGACCTCGTCATCGAAGAAGTCGGTGATCTTCTTGTCCTGCAGCTGCTCGTTGGGGGTGAAGAAGAGCTTCATGATCTCCATCGCGCCCTTGTCGGAGATGTCGAACTTGCCGTCGGTGTGCGCGTCCTGACCGCGGTTGACGGTCGCGCGGCAGAGGGAGTAGTTGGGGTCTTCCTTGTTGAGCCAGTAGTACTCATCGAGCACGCTCACACCCTCGGTCTCGATGGAGGGGATGGAGCGGAACAGGTCCCACATGACCTCGAAATGGTTGTCCATCTCGCGGCCGCCGCGCATCACGTAGCCGAGGTTTTCGAACTTGTAGCCGTCGCACGCGCCGCCGGGCAGATCACCCTTTTCGAGCACGTGCACGTGCTCACCCTTCATCTGGCCGTCACGCACGAGGTAGCAGGCGGCAGTCAGCGCGGCGAGACCAGATCGGAAGAGCACACGTCTGAACTCCAGTCACTTAGGCATCTCGTATGC
>OODS01000431.1_pt1 | contig 33886 bp, 18 predicted proteins | sample 1671531 | NCBI WGS metagenome assembly OODS01 (sample SAMN06348166, study PRJEB24527) | human gut metagenome | biome: human gut; feature: ankylosing spondylitis patient; material: feces | host: Homo sapiens | place: China | collected 2015-10 | reverse complement strand
TGGCCGACGGCCTGTATATCGACCTGAACAAGGTCACCAAGAAGTATGACGGCCTGGACGGCACCGAGCTGGCCATCAGCGAGAGCCAGGAGCGCATGGCTGTGGCCCTTGCCCCCGAGGATGTGGACAAGTTCATCGCCATTGCCACCGAGGAGAACCTTGAGGCTACCCCCGTGGCAAAGGTCACCGAGGAAAAGCGCCTGAACATGGTGTGGAACGGCGTGTCCATCGTCAACATCAGCCGCGAGTTCCTGAACTCCAACGGTGCGGAGAAGCACCAGAACGTCCATGTGGAGCAGGGTACCGTCTGGCAGCCCCAGTGGGCCGGCATCACCTTCAGCCAGAAGATGAAGAACATGGTGGGCGACCTGAACATCTGCAGCAAGAAGGGCCTTTCTGAGCGGTTCGACAGCACCATTGGTGCCGCCACCGTGCTGATGCCCTTTGGCGGTGCATACCAGCTGACCCCCCAGAACGCCATGGTAGCAAAGCTGCCGGTGGATGGCGAGACCACCACCTGCTCCGGCATGGCATGGGGCTATAACCCCTACCTGATGAGCGCCAACCAGTATGTGGGCGCACGGCTGGCCGTCATCGAGAGCGTGACCAAGCTGGTTGCCACCGGTTTCCGCTACGAGGACGCATACCTGACCTTCCAGGAGTACTTCGAGCGTCTGGGCAGCAAGCCCGAGCGCTGGGGCAAGCCGCTGGCTGCTCTGCTGGGCGCATTGGATGCACAGATCGGTCTGGGCATTGCCTCCATCGGCGGCAAGGACAGTATGTCCGGCTCCTTTGAGCAGCTGGATGTGCCTCCCACGCTGGTGTCCTTTGCCACTGCCATCGGCAAGGCAAGCCGCGTAGTTTCCACCGAGTTCAAGAAGCCGGAGAGCACCGTGGTGCTCATCCGTCCCATCATCGACCCGGAGACCGGCTGTCCCAACTTCTTCTCCCTGAAGGCCAACTACAAGATCGTGGAGCAGATGATCGAAGAGGGCATGGTGGCATCTGCCTGCGCCGTGGGCTACGGCGGCATTGCCGAGGCCCTGTTCAAGATGGGCCTGGGCAACCGCATCGGCTTCAAGATGCGCGCTGATATGCCCACCCACCGGATGTTCGAGCCCATGTACGGCTCCATCGTGCTGGAAATGGTCTCTGATTCCCCCGCAGGCGAGCTGCTGGGCGAGACCACCAGGGAGTATACCTTTGAAAGCTGCGGCGAGACGCTGGATATGGCAGAGCTGCAGGAGATCTGGGAGAGCAAGCTGGAGCCTGTGTACCCCTACCGCAAGGCAGGCCCCACCGTGGAAAAGATCAACGGCAAGCTGAACGCCCCCGCTGCCCCCAAGATCGGTGTGGCAAAGCCCAAGGTGATCATCCCCGTGTTCCCCGGTACCAACTGCGAGTACGACACCGCCAAGGCCTTTGCCCGCGCCGGTGCTGACCCTGAGATCCTGGTCATCCGCAACCTGACCCCGGCGGACGTTACCGCCAGCTGCGAGGCACTGGTCAAGGCCATTGGCGAGAGCCAGATCGTGATGCTGCCCGGCGGTTTCTCCGGCGGCGACGAGCCGGACGGCAGCGCCAAGTTCATCGCCTCCTTCTTCCGCAATCCGGCGGTCACCGAGGCAGTGCGCCGTCTGCTGCAGCAGCGCGACGGCCTGATGCTGGGCATCTGCAACGGCTTCCAGGCCCTGATCAAGCTGGGTCTGGTGCCCTACGGCGATATCCGCCCCATCACGGCCTATGACCCGACCCTGACCTTCAACACCATCGGCCGCCACCAGAGCATGCTGGTGCGCACCCGTGTTGCATCCACCGGCAGCCCCTGGCTGTCCCACTGCGATGCAGGCAGCGAGTACGAGATCGCCATCAGCCACGGCGAGGGCCGCTTTGTGGCACCCCAGAACGTGCTGGATCAGCTGGTTGCCAACGGTCAGGTGGCTACCCAGTATGTTGATCTGGAGGGCGAGCCCACCATGGATCAGCGCTACAACCCCAACGGTTCTCTGCTGGCCATTGAGGGCATCACCAGCCCGGACGGCCGCGTGTTCGGCAAGATGGGCCACTCGGAGCGCAGCGGCGAGTACCTGTACAAGAATGTCACCGGCGACAAATATCAGCCAATCTTTGAGGGCGGCGTAGACTATTTCAAGGTTTGATGGTAGAATAGAGAAAAACTCCTTCCGTCATCGCTGACGCGATGCCACCTCCCTCTCCGAGGGAGGCTGAAAGGCCCCCTCTTCGAGGGGGCTGTCGCCGGAAGGCGGCTGGGGGAGTTACTTTCAGGAGGAAACAACCAATGTCACAGCATGATCGTTATATCAGCCCCTTCTCTACCCGTTATTCTTCCGACGAGATGCAGTACATCTTCTCGGATGACAACAAGTTCCGCACCTGGCGCCGCCTGTGGGTGGCGCTGGCCCGGGCCGAGATGAAGCAGGGCCTGACCAATATCACCCCCGAGATGGTGGCCGAGCTGGAAGCTCATGTGGACGACATCAACTATGAAGTCGCCATCGAGCGGGAAAAGCTGGTGCGCCACGACGTCATGAGCCATGTCTACGCCTACGGCCAGCAGTGTCCCAAGGCAGCAGGCATCATCCATCTGGGTGCCACCAGCTGCTATGTCGGCGACAACACCGACATCATCGTGATGCGTCAGGGCCTCGAGCTGGTGCGCAAGAAGCTCATCGGCGTGCTGGCAAAGCTAGCAAAATTTGCCGAGGAGTATAAGGATATGCCCTGCATGGCCTACACCCACTGCCAGCCCGCCCAGCCCACCACCGTGGGCAAGCGCGCTACCCTGTGGGCCAACGAGCTGGTGATGGACCTCAACGAGATCGACCACCGTCTGGCAACTCTGCAGCTGCGCGGCGTCAAGGGTACCACAGGCACCCAGGCTTCCTTTATGGAGCTGTTCAAGGGCGACGCCGACAAGATCCGCGCCGTGGATGCTTCCATCGCCGAGGAGATGGGCTTCGACAGCGAGGCCGTCATCCCGGTGTCCGGCCAGACCTACAGCCGCAAGGTGGACGCCTTCATCCTCAACGCACTGGCCGGCATCGGCCAGAGCTGCATGAAGTTCGCCACCGACCTGCGCCTGCTGGCCAACTTCAAGGAGATGGAAGAGCCGTTTGAGAAGAACCAGATCGGTTCCTCCGCTATGCCCTACAAGCGAAACCCCATGCGCTGCGAGCGCATCTGCGCTTTGAGCCGCTACCTGATGGTGGATGTGCTCAACCCCAGCTTCACTACCGGTACGCAGTGGTTCGAGCGCACGTTGGACGACAGCGCCAACAAGCGCGTTGCCATGGCTGAGGGCTTCCTCGCCACCGACGCCATCCTGAACATTATGCTCAACGTCACCGACGGCCTCGTGGTCTACCCGAAGGTCGTGCGCAGCCGCCTGATGGCCGAGCTGCCCTTCATGGCCAGCGAGAACATCATGATGCAGGCCGTGGAGAAGGGCGGCAACCGTCAGGAGCTCCACGAGCGTCTGCGCCAGCACGCCATCGCCGCCGGCAAGCAGGTCAAGGAAGAGGGTCTGCCCAACGACATGGTGGACCGCATCGCCGCCGACCCGGCCTTTGGTCTGACCAAGGAAGAGATCGCGGCGGGCCTTGTGCCGGAGAACTTTGTGGGCCGCGCTCCCCAGCAGGTGGAGGAATTCATCGCTCACATCCTCAAGCCCATCTTTGACGCCAACCCGGATGCTGTGGAACAACACGCAAATCTGAGCGTCTAAACGTGATTTTACAGGAAAAGAGGCTGTTGCCGCAGGCAACGGCCTCTTTTCTGCACACAGAAGGAGTTTTCATGAGACTCGATAAATATTTAGCCGAGACGGCCCAATGCACCCGGAGCGAGGCGAAGGCACTGCTGGCGAAAGGCCGCGTCACGGTCAACGGCGCGGTCTGCAAGAAAGGGGATACCCAGCTGAAAGAGGCTGACGCCGTGGCTGTGGACGGCAAAGCGCTGGCCTACCGGCAGTTCGTCTACCTTATGCTCAACAAGCCCGAGGGCGTCGTCAGCGCCTCCACCGACAAGCGGGACACGACGGTCGTGGATCTGGTGGGGGATGCCTATCCCCGGCGGGAGCTGTTCCCGGCGGGGCGGCTGGACAAGACCAGCACCGGTTTCGTCCTGCTGACGGACGACGGCGGCTTTGCCCACGACATCCTCGCGCCCAGGCGCCATGTCTCCAAGACCTACACCGTCGTCATCGACACCCCGCTGACAGAAGAGATGAAGGCCGGCTTTGCCGCAGGCGTTACCCTTGCCGACGGCACGGCCCTTTCGCCGGCGGAAGTGTCTGCCCTCACCCCCGACGGGCTGACGGTCCGCGTTCTGCTCAGGCAGGGCGTGTATCATCAGATCAAGCGGATGTTCGGTGTCTACGGTGCGGGCGTCAACGCCCTGCACCGGGACGCCATCGGCGGGCTTGCGCTGGACGAGAGCCTTGCCCCGGGCCAGTGGCGGGAGCTGACAGCTGACGAGGTGGCGAAAATTACCACGGGGTAAAGGACTGCTTTTCACCCGATTTTCAAAAAAGTATCACATTTTACCGGTAAAATAGCCCTCAGAACCACGCAGAAAGGCCCTTTTTGGCCCGAAAATGACCCCGAAAGATAATTTCAACAAGAAAGAAGAATTTTTTTTGGTGAAATATGTTGCAAAAGTAAATTCTTTTGTGTAAAATATAAAATGTAATGCGGCGAAATTGTTAAAAATCACAATCCCGCCCACCTGCGGTTTGCACAAGAGAGGAAAAGGGGTATCCATTTATGGCCAATAGAGTATTTCAGAGCGTGATCTACCAGATGAAGGACGCGATCGACCGCGTGGTCGGCGTGGTGGATGAGACCGGCGCTGTCATCTCCTGCTCGGAGCTGAATCTGATCGGCGAGGTGCGCGAGGGCTTTATGGCAGAGCGTCTGACGGCCGGTGACCGCTTCGTGCGGGATGGCTACACCTACCAGCAGTTCTCCAGCGCAAAGCATAACGATTATGCCGTTTTTGTGGAAGGTGCGGACGAGACTGCAGGCCAGTTTGCCGCTGTGCTGTCCATCAGCCTGCAGAGCATCAAGCAGTATCACGACGAGAAGTTCGACAAAGCCAACTTTATCAAGAATGTGGTGCTGGACAATATCCTGCCCGGCGACATCTACGCCAAGGCCCGTGAGCTCCACTTTGCCACCGACGTCTCCCGCGTGGTGTTCATCGTCCGCGTCACCAGCGGCGGCGACATCTCCGCTTACGACGTGGTGAGCAGCCTGTTCCCCGACAAGCAGAAGGACTTCGTCTTCAACATCAGCGAGACGGACACCGTCCTGGTCAAGGAGATCCGCAAGGGCATCGACCGCACCGATATGGAGAAGCTGGCCGCCAGCATCGTGGACACCCTGTCCGGCGAGCATTACATCAAGGCTGTCGTGGGCATCGGCACCCCCATCGCCAACGTGAAGGACCTGGCTACTTCCTTTAAGGAAGCACAGATCGCCATGGAGGTCAGCAAGGTGTTCGACACCGAAAAGCAGATCATCCGCTACGACAATCTGGGCATCGCACGTCTTATTTACCAGCTGCCCACCACGGTCTGCGAGATGTTCCTGCGCGAGGTGTTCAAGCAGGGCAGCATCGAGAGCCTGGATCAGGAGACCCTGTTCACCATCCAGCGCTTCTTCGAGAACAACCTGAACGTCTCCGAGACCAGCCGCGGCCTGTTCGTCCACCGCAACACGCTGGTGTATCGTCTGGAAAAGATCAAAAAGCTGACCGGTCTGGATCTGCGTGAGTTCGACGACGCTATCGTGTTCAAGGTAGCGCTCATGGTCAAGAAGTACCTGTCCAACAACCCGGCCAAATATTGATATTTCGTCTCAGCCGCTCCGGCTGCGGACGCCGAAACCGGCCGCTCGACCCCGATGCTGGCCGGTTTCTTTTGTAATAGGGATAGCCTCTCAGTCTCGCATACGCTCGACAAGGCCGGGTTGCGTCACGGCGTCAGCCGTGACGGAGAGGTTTGGTCTGGAACTTCTGTGCCAAATAAACTTTTCAGGAGCAAGATACTCATGATAGATTTTGAACATGTCACCAAGATATACAAACGGAGTGATACTCCCGCTCTGGAGGACATCGACTTCCATGTAGACGACGGCGAGTTCGTCTTTCTGGTGGGCCACTCCGGCGCCGGCAAGTCCACTCTGCTCAAGCTCATCCTCCGCGAAGAGCTGCCCACCGAGGGCCGCGTCATGGTGGACGGCAAGGACGTCGCCCGGCTGCGCCGGGGCAAAGTGCCTTTCCTTCGCCGCCAGATGGGCATCATCTTCCAGGATTTCCGCCTCATCCCCACCATGACGGTCTACGAGAATGTGGCGTTTGCCATGCATGTCACCAACATCGGCAAAAAAGACATCAAAGAGCGCGTCAACTACATGCTGGAGCTGGTGCATCTGGAAGATAAGGCAAAGGTCTACCCCGAGTTCCTCTCCGGCGGTGAGCAGCAGCGCGTGGCCGTGGCCCGCGCTCTGGCCCACAGCCCCCGCCTCGTCATTGCGGACGAGCCCACCGGCAACATCGACCCCGAGATGAGCCTTGAGATGATGGAACTGCTGGAACGCGTCAGCGAGATGGGCATCACGGTGCTTGTCGTCACCCACGAGCATGAACTGGTGCGCCGCTTCAACCGCCGCACCATCACCCTGAAGCATGGCCGCATCATCTCCGATGTTCCGGCCAGTTTCGGCGAGGAGGTACACGTATGAAAATCTCTACGTTTGGGTTCCTCACCCGGCGCGGCGTGCGCAACCTCGGCAAGCACTGGGCCATGACCATCGCCTGCATCGCTTCCCTCAGCGTCTGCATGACCCTGAACATCTTCGCCAGCCTCATTGAAGTCAATGTGGACAGCATGGTGAGTTATCTGGGCAGCCAGAACGAGATGGTGGTCTACGTGGACCCCGAGGCTGATGACGCCACCATCCAGTCTGTGGGCAATGCCCTCAGCGGCACCGCAGGTGTGAGCCGGGTGCAGTATATGTCCAAAGAAGACGTCCTCAACCAGTACAAGGGGTATATGTCCGACTATGCCGCCCTGCTGAACGAGTTCGAGAACGACAACCCTTTCAAGGCCAATTACCGCGTCTCCCTGTCTGATTTGAGCCAGATGGAGACCATCAGCAAGCAGTTCGAGAACATCAGCGGCGTCTACAGCGTCACGGCTCCCATCGAGATGACCAAGACCTTTGTGGAGGTCCAGCAGGCTGTCACCAAGGTCGGGCGCGGTCTGGTGCTGGTGCTGATGGCTGTCAGCATCATCACGGTGGGTACCACCATCCGGCTGAGCGTCTTTGCCCGCCGCCGTGAAATCGAGATCATGAAGTATGTCGGCGCTACCAACGCCCTCGTCACCCTGCCTTTCGTCATCGAGGGCCTGACTATGGGCCTGCTCTCCGGCATCCTGACGGCAGCTGCCACCATCGGCGGCTATGCCTACATTGTTCAGCTGTCGCCCACGCTGGGCGGCCTGTGGCAGATGCTTATGGGTACGGCTCTGGTGCCGCTGGAAAATGTCTGGCCCACCATCCTGACCTACAGCCTCGCGGGCGGCGCTCTGGTGGGCGGTCTGGGCAGTATGTTCTCCATCCGCAAGCACCTGAACGTGTAAGGAGGGGCCTACTGTGTACCACGACAAGCATTCTGCAGGCTTTGTCCTGCATCATCCGCCCCGCCACGCAAAGCCGTCGGGCCATTCGGCCATGATGCGTGCCGCCTGCGCCTTTCTGGCCGCCGCCTGCCTCGTGCTGAGCGTGACGGTCTATCCGGCCAGTGCGGCCACCAGCATGAGCTCGCTGCAGAACAAGCTGGACAAGATCTCTGCGTCCATCAAGCAGCATAAGACGGAGCTGAACGACGCCAAAAAGAAGGAAGCTGCTGCCAAGGCCCTCGAGTCTGAGCTGAAGGAAAAAGTCTCGGTGCTCCAGAGCCAGATCAGCGTCCTCAAGAGCCAGATCTCCGAGGTGCAGAACAGCATCGGCGTTAAAGAGCAGGAGATCACCGCCAAGCAGAATGAGATCGCCCGGAAAGAGCAGGAGATCGCCGACCAGTGGGACGATTTCAAGAGCCATATGGCCGCGATGCAGGAGCTGCGGGACGGCGGCAGCGTCGCCATGCTCCGGTCTGTGAACGATCTGTACGAGCTTCTGACCTTCAATGAGGTCATGCAGGACATTTCGGTGAAGGATACCGAGATACTCGACAACATGAAGGCTGCGAAGGAAGCCCTCGTGGCCGACCGCACCCAGCTCGTGGAGGAGCGCACCCAGCTGCAAAACAAAAAGGCTGAGCTGGACGCCCAGAACAAGCAGATGCAGTCCAAGCAGAACGAGCTCAACAACAGCGTCAAGGAGGCCCGTCTGAGCGCCGCTGAGGCCCAGCAGGCCCAGAAGAACGCCCAGGCGGCCATCGAGTCGGACGAGATGAACTACGAGGCCGTCAAGAAGGAGATCCAGAAGCTCATCGCAGCGGCAGCGGCCAGCAAGCCCCAGCTGAGCTTCAGCGGCTTTATCTGCCCGCTCAGGAGCTATACCCGCATCTCCAGCGAGTACGGCTGGCGCAAAAACCCGGTCTCCGGCGTCAACAAACTCCACGCCGGCATCGACTTTGCCGCCCCCGCAGGCACTCCCATCTACGCAGCCGCCAGCGGCTATGTGCAGGTGGCCGGCTGGTCCAGCGGCGGCTACGGCAACTATGTCATCATCTATCACGGCAAAATGACAGACGGCAACGCCTACTCCACCCTCTACGGCCATATGCGCTCGGTGGCAACGTCGGCGGGCAAGTATGTCAACCAGGGCGACCTCATCGGCTATGTGGGCTCCACCGGCAACTCTACCGGCAACCACCTCCATCTCGAGGTGTGGAAGGGCGGCTCCAAGGCCAATGCGGTCAACCCCCGCGGTTATATTCCGATAAGATAACACAACTGTAATTGAAGTCGAGGGGTCAAAGGAGGCCACAAGGCGAAATGAACGAGCAAAAACGCAAGCGTATCCTTCGGGTGGGCTGTCTGATTCTGGCAGGAGTGTTCCTGCTGTCGGTACTGGGCAGTGTCATCCTGATGTTTTTGGTCTGAACTGGGGAGGACACTGAATGAACCGCAAAATTTCCGTAGGGATGACCGTGACCATCGTCATTCTGGCAATGACGGTCACTTTTTCCATCACGATGCTGGTGGCGATGCGGCTGTTTGACCACACCGTCACCAGCGTGAAGGAAAAGGAGAGCATGTACAACAAGGTGGCCGAGGTAGACCGCTATGTGCGCGCCAACGACTACTACGACATCGACGAGACCGTGCTGTACGACCGTCTGACTGCCGGTTATCTGCTGGGTACCGGCGACAAGTACGCCCGCTACTACACCGCCTCGGCCTACACCGACCTGCTCAACGCCCAGAGCGGCAAGCTGATGGGCATCGGCGTGGAGCTGGCCATCGACCAGTCCGGCTACGCCAAGGTCATCAAAGTGTATGACGAGTCTCCTGCCAAGGAGGCCGGCCTCCAGCGGGGTGATTACATCACCACCATCGACGGCGCAGACATCAAAAGTCTGGGCAGCGTGGAGGCTGTCCAGAACAAACTCCGGGGCGAGAGTGGCACGAGCGTCAATGTAGGCTGGCTGGACAGCGAGAACGCCCAGCACACCGCCGATCTGACCCACTCCGGCTTTACGGCCAACAGCGTCGATTCCGCGCTGGTGCAGGGCAATGTGGGCTATATCAAGATCTGGCAGTTCGACAACTCCACCCCCAGTGAGCTGGACTTTGCGCTCCGCAGCCTGACCGCCAGCGGCGCCCAGAGCTTCATCTTCGACCTGCGCGACAACGGCGGCGGCATCCTTGATGACGCCATCAGCTGCATCGAACTCGTCGCGCCGGAAGGCGTGCTGGCCTACGCGGAGGATAAGGCAGGCAACCGCACCCTGCTGGGCAGCAGCACCGGCGACTCGGTCATCAGCCAGCCCACCGTCTGCCTCGTGAACGAGAACACCGCCAGTGCGGCAGAACTCTTTGCGTCCAGCCTGCGCACCCTGTGCGGCACCCGCCTCGTGGGCAGCACCACGATGGGCAAAGGCACCATCCAGAGCAGCCCCCAGCGCCTCTCGGACGGCAGCGCTGTCGTGGTCACGGTGGCAAAGCTCATTTGCGGCGACGGCTCCTGCTTCGACGGCACCGGCCTGACCGTGGACGTGGAGCGCCCGCTGACTGCCGACGAGCAGGTCAGCTACTATGACTACACCCTCGACACGGACCCGCAGATACAGCGCGCCGTCAGCTGCGCACAGCAGCTCACCGGTGTCACCACCGTGGGCGGCGTGAACGACGCTGACATCGCCGCCGACTCCGCCGCAGCCTCTTCGGAGGCCGCAGCCGAGAGCACCGCTTCCAGCGAGGCCGCAGGGGAGGCAGAGGCTTCCTCCGAGGCCGGTGCAGAAGGGGAGCAGGAGGCTGCAAGTGCGCAGTAAACACTTCTTAAAAATAACTTTAGTCGTGTAAATAGCTCAACCTCTCAGTCTGCTTCGCAGACAGCTCCCCTACCGAGGGGAACCTCTGGCGAAGAGAGTAAGCTTTGCGGAATGCCAAGGCCTCCCCTCGATAGGGGAGGTGGCACGCTGCAGGCGTGACGGAGAGGTTTTGCTGTTTTAGCAAGAAACAGAAAGGAAAACCAATATGCCGGAGCTGACCGACCTCTCCGTTATCCGCACCCTGTGCGAAAAATACGATTTCGCGCTCTCCAAGGGCTTTGGACAGAACTTCATCATCAATCCCGGCCTGCCGCCCAAGATCGTGGACGCCAGCGGCGTCGATAAGAGCTGGGGCGTGCTGGAGATCGGCCCCGGCATCGGCGTGCTGACCAAAGAGCTGGCCCAGCGCGCCGCCAAGGTGGTGTCCATCGAGGTGGACGAGCGCCTGCCGCCCCTGCTGGCCGAGACCATGGCGGGCGTGGATAACTTCAAGCTGGTATTGCAGGATGTTCTGAAAGTAGACCTCCGCGCCCTCATCGAGGAGGAGTTCCCCGGGATGCCGGTGGCTGTCTGCGCCAACCTGCCCTACTACATCACCAGCCCCATCGTCATGAAGCTGCTGGGCGACCGCCTGCCCATCCAGAACCTCACCGTCATGGTGCAGAAGGAGGCCGCCGACCGTCTGGCCGCTGCCCCCGGCACCCGGGCGTCCAGCGCCATCAGCTGTGCCGTGAGCTACTACGCCACCTCAAAACTGATGTTCACCGCCGCGCCGGGCAGCTTCTACCCGGCCCCGAAGGTTACCAGCGCCGTTGTGCGGATGGACATCCGCCCCACTCCCGCCGTACAGGTGGAGGACGAGGACGGCTACTTTGCCCTCATCCGTGCCGCTTTCGGCCAGCGCCGTAAGACCGCCGCCAACGCCATCGCCAGCGGCCTCGGCCTGCCGAAAGATAAGGTCATCGCGGCCATCGAGGCGGCGGGCTTCGACGCCCGCATCCGCCCCGAGGCCCTGACCCTCGAGGACTTCGCTGCCGTACAGCGGGAGCTGAAGTAAAATTTTATCATAATAAAACGCCAAGGCCCCCGCAGTTTGGAACAGAACTGCGGGGGCCTTGGTCGTTATGTGGAAGGAATAGAGAATGGCAATGTGCTTACCTCAGCAGTGCGGTGTGGTCTGCGCCGCCCACGATGAAGCTGGCGGTGGAGCCGCTGTGGCTGAGGGTGAAAGGCGTATCGCCCGCACCGAGGGCTGCAACATCGGAGAGGGAGAGGGTGGAAGTGCAGCGTTCGGTGGAGAAGACAACGGTCTCGATGCGCTCAGAGCGGAGGTCGGTCAAATCGGAAAGGACGCCATGCAGGGATGCCGTCTCATGGGTGACATCAATGTAGAGAACATCGCTGATCTGGTTCAGCTGGACCAGCTGGACGTTCTGGAGGATGTTGGCCTGAGCCGGGTCAAGGACACGCAGGCCGGTGGAGATGGTGCTGTTGTCGCTGCTGTGGGAGACATCGCGGTACTCCACCTCATTGCAGACCTCGCAGATGCGGTACTCGCGGCTGCTGTCGCCTTCGACAGGCGTCCAGCTGCTCCACTGATGGCCGAGGGCGGGCAGCTCCTGCGTCTCAGTGACGACACAGCCGCTGACCGTGCAGCTGCGCTGTTTCTCGCCCTTCTCGGTGCAGGTAGGCTCTTTGGTGATGACCCACTCGCCGAAGGTGTGGGTCTTGCTGACGGGGATGGCCTCGGTCTGGGTATCGTCGCCACGGATGCAGTCACGGTGCTTGGAGCCTTGCTCGACACAGGTAGCGTCCCTGTCGATGACCCACTCGCCGTACTCGTGGCCGAGGGCCTCAATGGCCTCAGTCCGGGTATCGCCGCAGGCAGAACAGGTGAAGGTGCGCACGCCGTTGGCAGTGCAGGTGGCCTCCTTCGTGACGACGCCTGCATCCCACTTGTGGGCGGTCTTATCCACCGGGATGCTCTCGGTGTAGCTGTCGCCGCAGACGACGCAGGTATAGGTCATGATGCCCGTCTCGGTGCAGGTCGCGGCCTTGGTCACGACGCCCGCGCCGTAGCTGTGCTGGCCGGTGGCGTTGAGCGTTTCGGTCTTCGTATCGCCGCAGACCTCGCACTGGTAGGTGACGGTGCCGTCCTGGCCGCAGGTAGCCGCTGTCGTGGAGAGGACTTTCCACTGATGCTGGCCGGTGGCGGGGATGCTCTCGGTCTGGGTAGCGTCGCTGCGGATGCAATCACGGTGTTTGGAGCCTTCCTCGATACAGGTAGCGTCCCGGTCAATGACCCACTCGCCGTACTCGTGGCCGGGGGCCTCAATGGCCTCAGTCCGGGTATTGTGGCAGACGGTACAGGTGAAGGTGCGCACGCCCAGCTCAGTGCAGGTGGGCTTCTTCGTGACGACACCCTCGTTCCAGGTGTGCTGGCCGGTGGCGGGGAGAGTGTGGCGGAACGTGGTGCCGCAGTGGTCCACCATGCAGATGTAATCGATGTAGCCGTCCTTGCCGCAGGTCGGCTCCTGATGGTCGCTGACTTTCCAGTTGTGGACAGAAGCGATGTCGCCGTACTTGGCCTTTTCTGCCTCACTCATCTCGGGCGTTACGCGGTCGGGGGAGTGAGAAGTGGAATGGCTGTCCGCGTAGACACCGTTGTGGAAGAGCCGCGAGATGCTGGTGGTGCCGCTCTTTACGAGCTTCACGAGGCCCTTCTTGCCGTTTTCCGCGAGCTGGATGACTTTGTCCAGCTTCTTGCCGTCGCTGCTTTGGATAGCATTGTCGGCGTCGGGGGCGGTTGCGGTGATGTCCAGCGCGGAGTCGGTATTGCTGATGGAGACGCTGCCGCCGCCGATGGCAGGGGCGTCGCTGGTGCCGGTGGCGGTGATGGTGCCGCCGGTTATCGTGATACTGCTGGAGTTGTTGTTGTCGCTGCCGCCGATGCCGGCGCCGGTGTCATAGCCGGTGGCTGTGATGGTGCCGCCACTGATGGTGACATCGGCGTAGTTGCCGCCGATGCCCGAAGAACCGAAGTTGTTGCTATGCTGGTTGCCTTTGGCGTTGACCGTGCCGCTCTTGATGGTCACGCTGCTGCGGCTATTAAGGCCCGAGCCGATGCCGGCAGCGGAATCGCCGCCCGTTGCGTTGATGGTGCCGCCGTCGATCACGACGTCCACCTTGTCGGAGTCATAGCCTGAGCCGATGCCGGCAGCGAGATTGCCGCCCCTGACGTCTTTGAGTTCGGCGTTACCGGAGATGTTGACCGTGGAAGAGCGACCGTAATAGCCCGAACCGATGCCGGCGCCGCCGTTCTTGCCCTCGGCCTTTTCAATGGTGCCGTCGGTGATGTTGATGGTGACAGCGCCCTTCTTGCTGTCGTCTTTGGTGTCACTGCTGCCGCTGCCGATGCCTGCGCCGCCGTATTTGCCGCCAGTGACCTTGGTGATGGTGCCACCCTTGATATTGATCTCGGTCTCGCCGGAGACGTTGGAGCCGGAGCCGATGCCTGCGCCGCTGAGCCGCTCGTCGGAGTGATTGCGAGAGTCAAGGCTGACTCCGCCCGTGGCCGTGATTTCGCCGCCCTCAATGTTGATGGTGGTCTTATTAAGGGTGTTGCCGCCGGAGCCGATGCCGGCACCGGAAGCCCAGCAGGATCCGTTCTCATTGCTGCCGCCCTTGGCCTCAATGATGGGGATGACGCGGCCGTCGTCGCTGTTGCGGATGGTGATGGTGGTGCTGCCCACAGAGGGATCGTTGATGTCACCGACATAGTGGCCGGAGCCGATGCCCGCAGCGGTGGAGCCGCCGGTAGCGGTAACTTTTGCTGCACCCTCGATGAGGATGGTGGTGTTGCCATTGGCGTCGCTGCCGCTGCCGATGCCTGCGCCGCCGCCGCCGCCAAGGGAGGAATTACCGCCGCCGGTGGCCGTAACGGTCACGCCGTCGCGGAGAGTGATGCTGGTGTCGCCGGTGGAGTCGCTGCCTGAACCGATGCCCGCGCTGCCATTGTAGCCGTCGCCGCTGCCCATGGCCTTAACAGTGCCGCCGGAAATATCAATGGTAGTCTTTCCGGAAGAATTGATACCGGAACCGATGCCTGTGCCGTGGCTTACATACCTGACGTCGATAAAGCCCTTGGCTGTGACATCGCTGTTGGTGATGTGGATGTCGGTGTCGCCCTTGGCGCTATCGCCGCTGCCGATGCCGGAACCATCATAACTCGAAGCATTGATGGTGCCGCCGGTGATCTCGATGTCCGTGGCGTTGGTAGAATAGCTGCCGCTGCCGATGGCTGCACTGGAGTCGCTGGAGGCTGTGACGTTGCTGTCAGTGATATGGATAATGGTCTTGAGGGCGTTCGGCGTACCCGTAGGAGGACTGTAGAAGTCTCCTTCACTGCCGCTGCCGATGGCTGCGCCGTTGCCGCCGACGGCCTTTACCGTGCTGCCTTCTATCGTGATGGCGGTGTTGCCCTTGGCGCCTTTGCCGCTGCCAATGCCAGCGCCCGGGTTATTAGTGGAATCAGCGGAGGACTCCAGAGAGCTCACAGACGCGTTGCGGATGGTGATGTAAGTTTGGCCGGAGGCGTAATGACCGCTGCCGATGCCTGCACCGTCGTAGGCAAAAGCATGTTTGACACCCTTTCCGGCAGTTGTATCGTGGATGTTGACGGTCGTCTTGCCGGTGGAGGATTCGCCCGAACCGATGGCTGCGCCGCCGCTGCCATACGCGTACACGAGCGCATCCTGGGTGATGTCGATTTTGGTCTCGCCGGTAGAGCCTTTGCCACTGCCGATGCCTGCACCACCGCCGACGCCGCCCGTGGCCTTTTCAATGGTGCCGCCGGAGATGTTGATGGTGGTATCCTGGAAGGAGTTCGCGCCGCCGCCGATGCCTGCGCCGCCGCCCGTACCCTCGGCATTTTTAATGATACCGCCCGAAATATTCACAACGTAATCGCCGCGGATGCCGCTGCCGCCGCTGCCTCCGCTGCCTCCGTTGCCGCCGGTAGCGTTCTGTATCTCGCCGCCGGAGATGAAGAGCCTACCGGCGCTGTAGATGCCAGTGCCGCCGGTGCCGTCGTCCGCCGTGCCGTCGCCGCCCTTCGCGGTTCCGATGGTGGCGTTGTCGGAGATGGTGAGCATACCGCCGCTGCGGATGCCCATGCCGCCGGAGGCATTGCCGTCGCCGCCCTGCGCGGTTTCGATGGTGCCGCTGGAGATGGTGAGATTACTGCCGCTGAAGATGCCGCTGCCGCCGTTGCCATCGGTAGAAGCGCCGCCGGTGGCCTTCTGTATCTTGCCGCCGGAGATGGTGAGGTCGCCGTAACTGTAGATGCCGCTGCCGCCGCTCTTGCCTTTGCCGTCGCCGCCCTGCGCGGTTCTGATGGTGGCGCTGTCGGAGATGGTGAGCTTACTGCTGCTGTAGATGCCGCTGCCGCCGTACTTCTCGGAATCGCCGCCGGTGGCCTGCTCTATCTTGCCGCCCTTGATGGTGAGTGTACCGTTACCGTTGCTGCGGATGCCGCTGCCGCCGCTGCCGTTGGTAGAAGCGCCGCCGGTGGCCTGCTGTATCTCGCCGCCGGAGATGGTGAACTTACTGGCGCTGATGCCGTCGCCGCCGGTGTCGTTCTCGCCGGTGCCGGTGGAGTTGCCGCCGATGGCTTTTTGAATGGTACCGGCAAGGATCTCCATGGTCTTGCCAAGGATGCCGCTGCCGCCGGAGGCATTGCCGACGCCGCCCTGCGCAGTTCCGATGGTGCCGCCGGAGATGGTGAGCTTGCCGTCGCTGTGGATGCCGTCGCCGGCGTAGCCATCGGTAGAAGCGCCGCCGGTAGCGTTCGTGATGGTGGCGTTGTCGGAGATGTTGAGGTCGCCTTTGCTGTAGATGCCGTGGCCGGCGGTAGTTTTGCCTTTGCCGCCCTGCGCAGTCCCGATGTCGCCCTTGATGGTGAGCTTGCCGCCGCTGTAGATGCCGTGGCCGGCGTTACTGCTGCTGTTTCTGCTGTCGCCGTTGCCGCCGATGGCGCTGACAATGGTGGCTTTGTCAGGAATGGTGAGCTCGCCGTCGCTGTGGATGCCGTCGCCGGCGTCGTGGGAACCATAGCCGTCGCCGCCCTTCGCTTTTTCGATGGTGCCGCCCTCGATCTTGACGGTAATATTCTTGCTATCGCAACCGCCGCCGATGCCGTCGCCGGTGTTGCCACCGGTGGCGTTCTTGATGGTGCCGCTCTTGATGGTGACTGTGGTCTGGCCGGTGCTTCCGTCACCGCTGCCGATGCCGGCACCACCGGAGCCGCCCTGCGCGTTTTCGATGGTGCCGCCGGAGATGGTGATATTGGTGTTGCCAGTAGCTCCTGAACCACTGCCGATGCCGTCGCCGCCCTGCTCGGTCTGCGCCTTGATTTTGGCAGTGCCGGAGATGGTGATATTGGTTTCGCCGGTAGCATTGCAACCGCTGCCAATGCCGGCAGCACTGGAGGCGCCGATGGCGGTGATGTCGCCGCCTGTTATCTCAATGTCGCCGGCGCCACTGTCGCTATAGTTGCCGGAGTTCCAGACGCTGCCGATGCCAGCAGAGGCACCGCTGCCTGTGGCGGTCAGGCTGCCGGTGTTGCGGCCATTTTCATTTCCGGATGTGATGGTCAGTTTGCCGGTGTCTTCTCTGCCATAATAGTCCTTTTCGTTGTGCTCGAGGCCGGCATGTTGGCCGTCGCTGGTGAGGGTATTGTCGCCCTTGAGCGTGATCGTCGTGTTGCCCGCGCCCTCGACGCTGAGGGCGGCGTCATTTTTGGTCTTAATGTTGACATTGTCCAGCGTCACGTTGAGGGTGTTGTCATTGCCTTTGGCCTTGTTGATGATGCGGATGACATAGTTGGTGACGTTTTCGGCTGTGCTCCTGAAGTTTTCCGCCGCGCGTTCCAAGACCGTAGTCGATTTGTTCCGGGTCTCTTCGTCGTCATTGGCGTCGGCGACCTTGAGGGATGCACCGGTGTACGTGAACTGGCTTTTGGGTGTAGAGAGGCTGCTCTCCGTGCTTTCCGTGCCTTCCGTGCCTTCGGCAGGGGTCTCGCTGCCGGTGGTGGGAGTGCCGCCCGCCGAGCCGGAGGTGCCGCTCTCAGAGCCTTTGCTCTCAGGGTCAGAGCTTCCCGCGCCGGTGTTCTTGCCGCCGGTCTGGTCCTTTTTCGTGGGATCAGTCTCGTTTTCCTCGCCGCCGGTAGTGTCGTCAGGCTGGTTCTTGCTTTCTTCGCCGCCGGTAGTGTCGTCAGGCTGGTTCTTGTTTTCCTCGCCGCCGGTGGTGTCGCCGGTCTGGTTTTCGTTTTCCTCGTTGCCGTCGTCAGAAGACACGTTGCCCTTGGGGGCGCCGAGGTAGACCATGTCTTCGTTTTCGCTGTCGCTGTCTTCTGATGGGGGCGTGGCCAACTTGGGTTGGGCGGGAGAGGCTGCGGAGGTGCCGCCTTCAGAAGAGCCGCCGCCGGAGGCGGTGGTATCCTCTGAGCGCTTGCCGCCCTTGATGATGATATTGCCGTCGCTGTCCTTTGTAGCAGTAGGATTTCCCGAGTGCTTGACATAGGTGCCGCTTTTGTCTTTGGTGACTGTGATGTCACCATCGCCTATGTAATAGGTATCCGCATACGCCGGTGCGGCCATGCCGGCCACCATTGCGGCTGTCAGCGCCAGCGCCGTCACTCGGTGGGACGCAGGCCGGGGGAACGGCACCCGCAGCGGATGCCCCAGAACGCGCATTGCAAGCTTGCGATAAGAGATCATAGAAACCTCCTCTGAAAAATGTGAGTTTTGCACAGAAGTTCAAGACGAAGCGGCAGGAACTTGTGAAAGAAGCATAAATATTAAGCTTGTTTTATTCTATCACATTCCGGCCATAATGTGGCCGTATCTGCGTGAATCGCCTCGCGGATGTCTCGAAACGCCCTGAAACAGCGCTGCATGGGCCGACAGCGGGCCGGACAAAGATATTGACAAGCGGGGAGGTTTCTGGTATTCTACTAGAGTACCCTGTGCAAACGATACTCGCTGGTGTGGCGCAATGGCAGCGCAACTGATTTGTAATCAGTGGGTTGCAGGTTCAACTCCTGTCACCAGCTCCAAAAAGTCCTACGATATACCGCTGAAAAGCGGCGTGTGTCGTGGGGCTTTTGCTTTTTGGGAAAAGGTACGCAGGATTGTTCAATAAAGAAAAAAAGTGCTATAATACTTATAAGCCTGAAACTTTACACGAAAGGATGGGTGTGTTATGAGTATAAGAGAATTGGCGAAGAGCTTGATTGACCAAGTGCCGGAAAACAAGCTGCTGTATATTATTGCCTACTTGCAGGGGGCTGCTATTCCGGATGAAAGTGAAACACCGAATGCCGACACGCTGGAAGCCTTTGAAGAACTGGATAACGGCGGCGGTCATACCTACAACGGGCCGGTTGAAAATCTGATCAGCTCGTTGCTGGAGGATGAAAGTGCTTGAAGTAAAATACTCCACTAGATTTAAGAAAGATTTGAAAGTGTGTCAGAAGCGGCATTACATATGGCTTTGCTTCAGCAGGTCGTCAATGTACTGGCCGTTCCTGAACAGCTCCCGCCACAGAATAGAGATTACAGCTTGACGGGTAGCTGCATTCCCCATAGGGAATGTCATATACAGCCGGATTGGCTGCTGATTTACTACCAGACAGATACGGAGTTGTATTTGTACCGCACCGGCACACACGCCGATTTGTTCGGCCTATAAAGGAAACAGAAAAGAGGCCAAGACCTGACAGAATGGGTCTTGGCCTCTTTTTCTGCAAGGTATGCAGAAAAATCATACCGCCCGGAGGGGCGCGGGTGTTGAAATTGGCTCATCACGACGCCGCTGTGGTGTTTGGTGGTGTAGCCCTCTCAGGCGCTTTCGCGCCAGCTCCCCCAGAGGGGGAGCCCTTGGCAGGCCGGGCAACTTCCTACTAGACGCCTGAGGCGTAATATGGCGTAAAAGGGCGGGCCTTGCTACAGAGGGCAGGCTCGTCTTTGTACAACCTCTCCGTCACGCCTGCGGCGTGCCACCTCTCCTTGTAGAAGAGGCTTTGGCAGGCCGGGTTACTTTCTACTGGACACCGGAAGCCTGATATAACGTAAAAAATAGTGCCCTGCTACAGAGATTAGCAGCAGCTTGACAAGGATATTGTTCCGAAGCTGCTGCCCTCTGTAGCAGGGCACTGCTGTTTTCAATATAAAGAAACTTTGCTCGTCCAGCGTGGGCCTGACCGTCACGCCAGAGGTGCTTCGCACCCGGGTTGCGGCACCCGGCATCCGCGGCGCTTCGCTTGCGTCTTGCTGGCCGCTGCCCCAACAACGACTCCCTGTTTCCGCCACTGGCGGCGGTCGTCGTTGTTGCCCCCTCTGGGGGAGCTGTCACGCCTGCGGCGTGACTGAGAGGGCTACATACCCCGCCTTCTCGATGCACCTGCGTCCCTCGTCGGTGTCCAGCCAGTCGTAGACCTTCCGCTGGGGGCTGTCGGGGGCGGCGTCCGCGTGGACGACTGCGTAGAACTCGTTGCAGAGGGGGTAGCTCTCATCGGCGATGGTGTCATTGCCGGGGGTCACGCCGTCCACGGCCAGCAGACGGAGGCCGGGCTTCGAGTACATCTGGTCGATGTAGTAGTAGACCGAAAAGCCGATGGCGTTGGCGGAGTTGTTGTACTCGGCGATGCTGTCCACGAGGCCGCCCATGTCGGCGGGGGCAAGCTCGGTGGGCGCGGCCATCAGCTGGCCGTCGCCCTTGTCGATGAGCAGCTTTTTGAAGAGGGTCTGACTGCCCGAGTCCACGCCCCGCTGGAACGCCACGATGGGGGAGTCCGCGCCGCCCACGTCTTTCCAGTTGGTGATGCGGCCCGCATAAATATCCCGCAGCTGCTGCTGGGTCAGGCTCTGGACGGGATTCTCTTCGTTGACGATGAAGACCAGCGCGTCCCGGCCGATGGCTTTCTGCTCAAGCTTTGCGTCGGCCTCGGCCAGCTCTTCCTTGACGTACTCGGGGGCCTCGTAGACGATGAGCAGCTGTGCGCCGTAGTCCTCGCTGTCGCTGCGGGACCAGAGGCCGAAGTTCTCCCAGGCATAGGCCGTGGTGCTGACGGTGATGCTGGTCTGGGCCTCGAGAAGGTCCATGCCGGTGACATCGGCCTTCATCTGGGCCATCAGGGGGATGCAGGCCGTGGAGCCGTCGAGGCGGGGGAACTCGTCCTCGGTCAGGAAGGGGACGGGCGTGTCCGCATCGGGGACAGACGCCGCCGGAGAGTCGGCGGGGGAGTCCGCCGTGCCGGTATTGCAGGCAGTGAGCATCGCCGCCCCGAAGCCGAGGCCCATCACCCGCAGGAAGCTGCGGCGGGAAATCATCTCTTTCATATCAAAAACCTCCGTGTCAGTACAGGTAGCCCCCGCCAGCGTCGTCGCTGGGGGAGGAGAAGATGCTTTCGCGGTAGAGCCACTGGCCGGTGGAGTCCATCAGGCCGTAGTCGAAGCCCTGCCGCGCGATAAAGCAGTCGTCGGGCAGGTCGTCCGGGCTGTAGCAGCTGCCGAGGCGGCGGAGAAGCAGATTGCCCTCCATGTCCAGCACATCGTAGAGGCTGCTGCCGTCACGGCTGTCCCGGCAGGCTGCGAGCAGAGGGCCGCTGGCGGTGCTGGTGAGGTAGGAAGCGTAGGTGTACTGCTGGGCCTCACCGGCGGACGACCAGAGCAGCCCTTCGCCGCCGTAGGTCTGGATGGCGATGGTGTTGTAGTTTTCGTCGTTGCACTGCAGCAGGGCGTAGCCGTCGGGCAGGGCCGTCACGCTGATGTACTCTGCTTCTTCCACGGGCGCTGCCTCCACGTCGGTCAGCAGCGCACCGGTGGTGCCGTCGTAGACTTTGAGGATGTTGTCCGTCGTCAGCACAGCGACGTTGCCGGAGCGGTAGTCGGTATCGTACCGCTGGACGCCGATGCTTTCGCCGCTGGCGAGGTCGATGAGGGTGTAGGGGCTGTCCGGGTCATCGCTGCCGGAGAGGACGACGCAGCCGGGGGTGTAAGTGTTCACGGCCCAGTCGAAGCGGCCCAGCTCCACGGCCTCGCCGCCGTTCAAATCGTAGAGGATAGAGTAGCTGTTCTGACGGCTCTGAAGACAGGCGACGCCCACGCCGCAGGCCGAGACGGCGCTGTCCTCTTCGCCGGTGAGCAGTTCGCCGGTGGTGACGTTGTAGAGGGCTTCGCGGGCGATGCCCCAGTCTGAGCCGCGGAACCAGCTCAAATCGAGCCAGTCGGCAAAGCCGCCGCGGTACGATGCGAGGGAGCTGGCCGTGCAGCCGTCCTCCCGCATCAGCACATTGCCCTCCCGGTCGGTGATGAGGACGTACTGGTGGAGCGGCTGGTCGGGGTCGTCGTAGGCGTAAGTAAGGCCCTCGGGCAGGTCGTAGCAGTTGAAGACGAGGCGCTGGCCGCCCTCATCCACAACGAGACAGTCAAGGGCCGTCTCAGGCACGGGCAGCTCAGCCCCGGTGGCGAGGTCGTACACCCGAGTGCCGCCGGTGGTGCCGTTCTCGAAAGCCCAGACGTCAGCGTCGTCCCGCAGGATGAGCAGCCCGCCCGAGAGGGTGGCGCTCACGGCGTAGGGAAAGGTCATGACGGCATTGCCGTCGGCGTCGTAAAGGGTGGAAGTGCGCTCCTCCGTGCCGGGGGTGGAGTGGGCCACGAGGTAGTGGCCCGTCTCGCCGGTGAGGGTGTCCTTCAGCAGCTGGATGCTGTCGGAGCTGCTGGCTTTGTAGAGCACTCTGCCGCCCCGGAGGATGGTGCCGCCGCCGTTCCCGGCGTAAGAGTAGACGTAGTGGAGCGAGTCATCGCTGAGCCATGCGTCGCTGTAATACTGCGGTGCCTGCGACGCCGCCGTCCCCTCGGGCCGGGGCGACGCCGCAGGCAGCAGCGAACAGCTCGTCAGCAGCCCGCCCGCCAGCACGAGGCAGGCGGCGCGGCGGCTGAGTCGAAGCAGAGTGGTCTTCATAGAAACACCTCACAGTCTCCCAGAATTTGACTTTCCCATCTATAGTATATACGAAAGACCCGGACATTTCATTGCAGAAATGTGGACGGGCCTGGTTACAGTTTTATGACAAGCTTATTCTTCGTCTCCCTGTTCCTTCAATTCCTTCAGGAAGGGCAGCAGGAAAGGCACTGAGATGCAGAAGGTGAGGCCATCGGCGATGGGCTGGCACAGCTCGATGCCGCTCAGGCCCCAGATGCGGGGCAGGGTGAGGATGAGCGGGATGAAGCAGACGCCCTGACGGCAGCAGGCGAGGAAGGTAGCCCGGCCCGACTTGCCGATGGACTGGAACATCATATTCGTCACGATGATGACGGGCTGTAAGAACATGGCGACGCACTGATACCGCAGGGCGGGCAGAGCCACGGCGGTGACCTCGGGGTCATCGCGGAAGAGGCGGATGAGGGGCTCGGCGTTGAACCAGCAGAGGGAGTTGAGCACCGCCATAAAGACGAAAGCCGTCGAGATGGTGAAGATGGCAGCTTTCCGCACCCGGGCAAAGCGGCGGGCACCGTAGTTGAAGGCCGCTACAGGCTGCAGGCCCTGTCCGACGCCGATAGCCACCGACAGCACGAACTGGAAGATGCGGGACACGATGCTCATGCCGGCCACGGCAGCGTCGCCGTAGTTGCGGGCGGCGACGTTCAGCAGCATGCTGCCGATGCTGTTCAGGCCCTGACGGCCGAAGCTGGGCGCACCGTTGAAGAAGATCTGCCCGAAGTCCCGGGCGCTGCGGGTGACCTGGGTGATGCGGAATCGGCTGACGGTCTTGCCGCGCAGGAACATGGAAAGCAGGATGCAGAAGCTGATGCTCTGGCTCAGGGCGGTGGCCGTGCCTGCGCCGCCGGTCCCCATGCCGAGGCCGAAGATGAAGACGGGGTCCAGCACGATGTTGAGCACACCGCCGGTGACGAGGCCGATCATGGCGAAGCTGGCCTTGCCCTCGTAGCGGAGGATGTTGTTCATCACGAGGCTCGACATCATGAGCGGGGCCGCGATGAGGATGGGCCGCGCGTAGGCGCAGGCGTGGGGCAGGATGGTGTCGGTGCTGCCCAGCAGCATCATGAAGTCGGGCAGGGTAGCGAGACCGAGAACGGCCAGCACTGCGCCGAAGGTCAGCGCCGTGAAGAAGCTGGTGGAGGCGAACTTTGTGGCCGCATGGGTGTCCTGACTGCCGAGGCTGCGGCTGATGATGCCGCCCGCGCCGTGGCCCAGCATGAAGCCGAGGGCCTGAATGATGGCCATCAGGCTCGACACGACGCCCACCGCGCCCGACGCGCTGGTGGACAGCTGGCCCACAAAGAAGGTGTCGGCCAGATTGTAGATGCTGGTGATGAGCATACTCAGGATGGTGGGGGCCGCGAGGCCGAGAATGAGCTTCGGCACGGGGGTCAGGGTCATTTTCTCGAACTGGAGCCTGCTGCGCTCCAGCTCGGCGGCGTCGGATGCGGTGCGGGGGGAAGACGGCATGAAGAGATACCTCACTTTCGGAAATCAAAGAAAATACCGCTCTTTGCGCAAAGAACGGGTAAAATGCAGATATATAATAAGTATAGCGCAGATCGGGGGAAATGTCGAGACAGCAGTGCGGGCAGGCGCGGTGGAAGCTTTCTCCTCAGATACGGTGACCGGGTTGCGGCTCCCAGCGTCTGCCGCGCTGTCGCTTGCATCCTGCTGGCCGCGGCCCCAACAGCTCCTCCCTGTTTCCGCCGCTGGCGGCGGTCGTCGCCGTTGCCTCAAAAAGTTAGGGTATTGAGTGCAAAAGCTGGAGAAAATGGAATGCCTTTTGGCAAATTTGCCAAAGAAAGGTCGAATTGCTTGTAGAAAATCACGTCAAGTGGTATAATTTACGGAAAGAAACAAAAGCGCGAAGACAAAAAACAGCGCAGAGAAGAGTTCCGGGGAGATCCTGCCCCGGGATACGGAGGGAAATCTTATGAAATCTGTGGCACAGACTATCATTGAAGCAGACCGCTTCTACACCATCGCCGCCAAGACCGGCAGCGTCATTCAGGCTGTGGAGAGCGTCAAGGACGGCGGCAACATCCGTCTGGGCAAGTACGAGCGCAAGCCCGAGCAGGAGTGGGCTTTCGTCCGCGAGGGCGACGGCGTTTACCGTATCCGCAACCGCGCTTCCGGCAAGCTCATCGACCTGATGATGACCGGCACCGCAAACGGCACTTGGCTCCACCTGTGGGAGGACGTGGGCGGCACTTCCCAGATGTGGAAGATGGAGCCCACCCCGGCAGGCACCGTCCGCCTGCGCTCCATGTGGGCTGCCGGCAAGTGCATCGACACTGTGGGCATGGGTACTGCAGACGGCGCTGTGCTCCAGATCTGGCAGGAGACTGCTGGCGAGGACCAGCTGTGGACCATCTCCGAGGTGAAGGACCGCGCAAAGCACGCCCCCAAGGAAGAGGAAAAGCCCGCTGAGGTCAAGGCCGAGGCCGCTGCTCCCGCCGAGGAAAAGCCGGTTGAGGAAAAGGCTGCACCTGCCGCGAAGAAGACCACCAGAAAGCCTGCGGCAAAGAAAACCGCCGCCAAGACTGCTGCGAAGTCCGCTGGGGCAAAGGCCGAAGCCGCACCCGCCAAGGCCGAGGAAAAGCCCGCCGAGGCCGCTCCTGCTGCAAAGCCTGCCCGCAAGACCGCCACTCGTAAGAAGACCACGAAGGCCAGCAAGTAAGCACGGCTACATAGCATCATAGCAAAAAGAGCACCCGCTCTCCACAGTGATGTGGAAAGCGGGTGCTCTTGGGTTTAGGGTCAGGTTTGCCTTCGTACAACCTCTCAGTGCCCCATCTTGCCCTTCTTGAACTTCAGCGCCGCTGCGATGAAGCCCTTGAACAGGGGATGTGCGCGGTTGGGACGGCTCTTGAACTCGGGGTGGAACTGTGCGCCGAGGTGGAAGTCACGGCCCGGCAGCTCCACGGTCTCCACAAGGCGGCCGTCGGGGCTGGTGCCGGAGATGACCAGACCGGCGTCCTGCATCTCCTGACGGTAGTCGTTGTTGAACTCGTAGCGGTGGCGGTGACGCTCCCAGATCTCGCTCTGGCCGTAGCACTCGGCCATCTTGGTGCCGGGCAGGACGGTGCAGGGGTACTTGCCCAGGCGCATGGTGCCGCCCTTGGGGATGTTGCCCTGCTGGTCGGCCATCAGGTCGATGACGTTGTGATGACCCTCGGGGGTGAACTCGCTGGAGTTGGCGTCAGCGTAGCCAAGAACATGGCGGGCGAACTCCATGACCATGATCTGCATACCGAGGCAGATGCCGAAGTAGGGAACATTATTCTCGCGGGCGTACTGTGCAGCCTGTATCATGCCTTCGATGCCGCGGTCGCCGAAGCCGCCGGGGACGATGATGCCGTCCACGTCCGCAAAGGCTTCCCTGCAGGCTGCCTGGTCGGGCAGGTCCTCGCTCTCGACCCACTTGATCTCCACCTGACTGTCGTTCTCGAAGCCGGCGTGGTAGAGGCTTTCCATGACGGACAGATAGGCGTCATGCAGCTTGACGTACTTGCCCACGAGGGCGATGGTGCAGGTCTTGCTGCGGGTGGCGATCCGGGCCAGCATCTCTTTCCACTCGGTGAGGTCGGCGGGGGGAACATCCAGATGCAGCTGCTTGACCACCACGTCGTCGAGGCCGCCGGTGTGGAGCATCAGCGGACACTGGTAGAGGCTGGGCATGGTCAGGTTCTCGATGACGCACTCCGGCTTGACGTTGCAGAAGGTGCTGATCTTCCGGCGGATGTCGCTGCCCACGCTGCCGTCGGCGCGCAGGATGATGATGTCGGGGCTGACGCCCATGCCCTGCAGCTCCTTGACGGAGTGCTGTGCGGGCTTGGACTTGTACTCATCGGAGCCAGAGATGTAAGGCACCAGCACCACATGGATGAAGCAGCAGTTCTCCTTGCCCTGCTCGAGACCCACCTGACGGATGGCCTCGAGGAAGGGCTGGCTCTCGATGTCGCCGGTGGTGCCGCCGATCTCGGTAATGACCACATCGGCCTCGGTGGAAGAGGCCAGATTGTAGATATAGCTCTTGATCTCGTTGGTGATGTGGGGGATGATCTGAACGGTCTGGCCGAGGTAAGCGCCCTGACGCTCCTTGTTCAGCACGTTCCAGTAGACCTTGCCGGTGGTGAGGTTCGAATACTTGTTCAGGTTCTCGTCGATGAAGCGTTCGTAATGGCCGAGATCCAGGTCAGTCTCGGTGCCGTCGTCGGTGACGAAGACCTCGCCGTGCTGCAGGGGGCTCATGGTACCCGGGTCCACGTTCACGTAGGGGTCCAGCTTCTGGCTGGCCACCTTGAGGCCGCGGCACTTCAGCAGTCGGCCCAGAGAGGCGGCGGTAATGCCTTTGCCCAGACCGGAGACGACGCCGCCGGTCACGAAAATAAACTTTGCCATAATGGTTCTCCTCTAATTTACAGATATTCTTTTCCGTGAATATCACGATAAGCAAATATTTTCCCTCAGTGGGGGCGCAATACGAATTATTGCGCGGGGTCGTAGGAGTCCAGTATCTCCTGCGCGACCTCGGCGCGGTCGCGCCGGGTGTCCATCGCTTTTTTCTCGATGTAGCGGTGCGCCTCGGCCTCGGTCATATGGCCCAGCTCGATGAGGCAGCACTTGGCGCGGCTCACCAGCCGCACCTGCGCCAGCTTTTCCTGCATCCGCTGATTCTCCTGCCGCAAAAGCAGGAGGCGGTGGTTGCTGGCGGCGGCCATGTGGATGGCCTGCAAAAAGAAGGTGTTGGAGAAGGGCTTTGTGACCAGCAGAACACCTTCTTCGCTCAGCGGGGTCAGAAGCTGCTCGGCGGCTGCGGCCTTGGCCAGAAATATCACACCGGCATCCGTTTTCTCCACGGCGTCGGCGCACAGCTCGTGGCCGAACTCATCCGGCAGCGGCGAGTTGACCACGATGAGCTCAAAGTCGGATTCCAGCATCCTCCGCCGCGCCTCCGCCGCACTTGGTACGATGATAGGCCGCGCATAGCCCAGCTCCGTCAGGCGTGCGGAGATATATTCGTTGGAGCTTGCGCCCGCGCTTACGATCAGGGCACGTCCCATTCGGCTCACTCCTTTCCTATGTCATTCTGCATCAGATGGCATTGAAGTAGTGGACGCGCTCATATTCGGCGGGGTCGGAGGCGTTCTTGAGCGCCTCGCAGCGGCGCAGAGCCTCGGCATAGTAGCGGCGGCTCAGCTCGTCGGGCAGGAATTTGTGAAGGAACTCGCTGCTCTGGGCCACCTCGACGGCCTCTTCCAGCGAGGCAGGCAGGGTCTCGAGGCCGAGACCGGCGGCTTCGCTCGGGATGAAGAGGTTGCGGTTGACAGGGGCAGACAGCTCCATCCGGTTCTCGATGCCGTCGAGGCCTGCTGCCAGCACGAGGCCGATGGCGAGGTAGGGGTTGCAGGCGGGGTCGGGGCTGCGCAGCTCCATGCGGCAGTTGTCGCCCTTCACCTGCGGGATGCGGACCAGCTGGCTGCGGTTCTGGCGGCTCCAGCTCACGTAGCGGGGAGCCTCGTCGCAGCCGAAGCGGAGGTAGCTGTTGGGCAGGGGATTCGTGAAGGCCGTCAGCTCCCGGCTGTGGCGGAGGATGCCCGCCATGAAGCTGCCGGGGATGCTGTCGGGGGCGATGTCGCCCTCAAAGAGGTTCTTGCCGTCCATGGTCAGCGAGAGGTTGATGTGGAGGCCGCTGCCGGCCTGGTCGGGCAGCGGCTTCGGCAGGAAGCTGGAGTGGAAGCCGTTGCTGGCCGCCACGGCCCGGACGATCTGCTTGAACAGGAAGATGTTGTCGGCGGTCTTGAGGGGGCCGGCGTAGTGGAAGTCAATTTCATTCTGGCCGTGGCCGTTCTCGTGGTGGCTGTGCTGGGGGGCGAGGCCCATCTGCTCCATGGTCAGGCAGATGTCCCGGCGGATGTTCTCGCCGGCGTCCAGCGGCGCTACGTCGAAATAGCCGCCGGCGTCGATGGGGATGCGGGTGGGACGGCCCCGGTCGTCGTTCTCGAAGAGATAGAACTCGCACTCGGTGCCGACGTTGCAGCGCAGGCCCAGCTGCTTGAACCGGCGGTTGATGTCCCGCAGGAAGCCGCGGCAGTTGCCGCCGAAGGGGGTGTTGTCCGGCTTTTCCACGTCGCAGAAGAACTGCATCACCCGGCCCTCAGCCGTGCGCCAGGGCAGGATGGTCATGGTGGACAGGTCGGGCCGGAGCACCAGGTCGCTCTCCTCCACGTGCATGAAGCCCGCGATGGCGCTGCCGTCGAAGCAGACGCCATCTTCCAGCGCCTTGGGAAGGTCGCTTGCCAGCACGGCGATGTTCTTCTGGAAGCCGAAGATGTCACAGAACGCGAAGCGGACAAATTTTACGTTGTTGTCCTCGACGAAATCGAGGATGTCCTGCTGTGTCGTATAACTCATAGGTGTGTGTCCTCTGAAAAGTATGTCTTCTTAAAAAACGCCCAAAGGCCTGCCTCTGTACAGAGGCAGGTCTTCAGGCTGGTGTAAGAAATAGGAAAAGGAGAATGGCTCAGATAAGCGCCTCAGCCTGTGGTGCTTTATTCTACGCTGGTATGTGAAGATCAGACATAGTAGAGCATCTTGCTGTAGCTGGGCAGAGGCCAGTAGTCCTCGCCGCAGATGGTCTCGGCGTCGTCAGCGGCGGCGCGGAGAGCGTCCATCTTGGGCAGAACGTCATCGTGGAAAGCGACGGCCTTTGCGCTCTCGTCGGAGAGAGCCTTTGCGGCATCGACGGCAGCCTGCAGCTCGTCCACAGCGTCGCTCATGGCGTCGGCGTCAGCGGACAGGCGGGTCAGTGCCTTCGTCTCACTGCGGACGCTCAGGCTCTCGCTGACGGCCAGCTTGGAGGCGGCGGTGTTGGCGACCTCACTCATGTAGGCGTTGACGGCGGGCAGCAGCTGCTTGCGGGCCATCTCCAGCATGGTCAGGGCCTCGATGTTGATGATCTTGGAGTAGTGCTCCATCTCAACTTCGTAGCGGCTCTCCATCTCGACCTTGGTCAGGACGCCGAAGTCCTCCATCAGGGCGATGTTCTTCGGCTCGATGAGGGCGGGCAGAGCGGCGGGGGTGTTCTTCTTGTTGGGCAGGCCACGCTTTGCTGCTTCCTCTTCCCACTCGGCAGTGTAGCCGTTGCCGTTGAAGATGACGCGGCGGTGGTCGCGGATGGTGCGCTTGACGAGGGCGATGGCGGCGCTGGTGAAGTCGTCAGCCTTCTCCAGCTCGTCAGCGTAGCCCTTCAGCTCCTTGGCGACGGCGGTGTTCAGGATGGTGTTGCAGTCGCTCAGGTTCTCGGCGGAGCCGGGCATACGGAACTCAAACTTGTTGCCGGTGAAGGCAAAGGGAGAAGTACGGTTGCGGTCGGTGGTGTCCTTGCTGAACTTGGGCAGGACATCGACGCCGAGGTCCATCTTCATCTTGACGGGGCCGGCGTAGGGAGAATCGGAAGCGATGGCGTCGATGACGGCTTCCAGCTCTTCGCCCACGAAGATGGAGATGATGGCCGGAGGTGCCTCGTTAGCGCCCAGACGGTGGTCGTTGCCGGGGGTGGCGACGGAGGTACGGAGCAGGTCGGCGTACTCATCGACAGCCTTGATGACGGCGGCGAGGAAGACCAGGAACTGCAGGTTCTCCATGGGGGTGTCGCCCGGGTCCAGCAGGTTCTCGTGGGTGGTGGACATGGACCAGTTGTTGTGCTTGCCGCTGCCGTTGACGCCCTCGAAAGGCTTCTCGTGCTGCAGGCAGACCAGACCGTACTTGGGGGCCAGCTTCTTCATCATCTCCATCGTCAGCAGGTTGTGGTCGATGGCGACGTTGGTGGTGTCGAAGATGGGGGCCAGCTCATGCTGGCAGGGAGCTACCTCGTTGTGCTTGGTCTTGGCGGGGATGCCCAGCTTCCACAGCTCTTCGTCCAGCTCCTTCATAAAAGCGGAGACCTCGGGGCGGATGACGCCGAAGTAGTGCTCTTCCAGCTCCTGACCCTTGGCGGACGGTGCGCCGAAGAGGGTGCGGCCGGTGAGGATGAGGTCCTGACGGGCCTCGTAGTCTTCCTTCTTGATAAGGAAGTACTCCTGCTCGGGGCCGACGGTGGTGGAGACATAGTCCACATCCTTGCCGAAGAGCTTCAGGACGCGGATGGCCTGATTGGACAGCGCGTTCATGGAGCGCAGCAGGGGAGTCTTCTTGTCCAGCGCCTCGCCGGTGTAGCTGACGAATGCAGTGGGGATGCAGAGGACGTCGTCCTTCACAAAAGCGAAGCTGGTGGGGTCCCATGCGGTGTAGCCGCGGGCCTCACAGGTGGCGCGCAGGCCGCCGGAGGGGAAGGAAGAGGCGTCGGGCTCGCCGCGCACCAGCTCCTTGCCGTTGAACTCCATGATGGCGGTGCCATCGCCCACGGGGGAGACGAAGCCGTCATGCTTCTCGCTGGTAATGCCGGTCAGCGGCTGGAACCAGTGGGTGTAGTGGGTGGCACCCAGCTCCATAGCCCAGCGCTTCATGACGCTGGCCACGACGTTTGCCACCTCGATGTCCAGAGGTGCGCCCTTGTGCAGGGTCTTCTCGAGGCTCTTGTAGGTAGCGCTGGGGAGGCGCTCCTTCATGACGTGCTCGTTGAACACCTTGCTGCCGTAGATCTCCATAACATTTGCTGCCATAAATCCTACTCCTTACTTGAATTGAAATACTTCAGCTGGTCGCGGATTTTTACGCGGAAAGAGGCGGGCTCTCCCGCGAAATATCGGGTTAAACGAAACGACGCTGCGAGTCAGGAGGTGACTCACAGCGTCGTTGCTGTCTATGCGATGATTATAGCCGAACGGGGCGAAAAACGCAATAGACAGATTTGACGATTCTGCACAAACTGACTCCCGATTTTTTGGAGTATTGCGCGGATGGTATGACTATTACCCTCTCAGGCGTCACTGCGTGGTCAGGCTGTTCTTCGTACAACCTTTCAGTCTCGCTGCCGCTCGACAGCTCCCCTAGTAGGGGAGCCTCTGGCGAAGAGGGAAAGCCTTTCGAAATGCCAAGGCCTCCCCTCGATAGGGGAGGTGGCACGGCGAAGCCGTGACGGAGAGGTTAAATGACCTGAAACAGGAAAAACTTCAGATAGTTCGTCTCCGGCACGCCCCAGAGGATGGGGTGGTCGGGGGCCTGCTGGCGCACTTCGATCTGGCGCAGCTGGCGGTGAGCGTCCTTTGCGGCGGAGCGCAGCATCTTGATGAACAGCTCCTCGGTGGCAAAATGAGAGCAGCTTGCCGTGGCGAGGTAGCCGCCCCGGGGCAGGAGCTTCATGGCCCGGTAGTTGATCTCCTTGTAGCCCCGCATGGCGTTTTCCACCGTGCGGCGGGCTTTGGTGAAGGCCGGCGGGTCGAGGATGATGAAATCGTAGGGATGGCCTTCTTTTTCGAGGCGGGGCAGAAGTTCGAAGGTATCCTCGCAGAGGAAGTCCATGTTGGTCAGGCCGTTGCGCTCCGCGTTCCGCTGGGCCATGGCGATGGCGTCGGCGCTGATGTCCGCTGCCGTGACCCGGGCTGCGCCGCCGCTGGCTGCGTTGAGGGCAAAGCTGCCGGTGTGGGTGAAGCAGTCCAGCACGGTGTGGCCGGCGGCGAGGCGGGCGACCGCCCGGCGGTTGTACTTCTGGTCGAGGAAGAAGCCGGTCTTCTGGCCGTTCTCGAAATCGACGTGGTAGTAGACGCCGTTCTCGCAGATCTCGGTCTGGGTGGAGGCGGGGTGGCTTTCACCCGGCAGCTCGAACCAGCCCTTGCTCTGCTCGAGGCCCTCTTTGGCACGCAGGGCCTCGTCGTTCCGCTCGTAGATGCCGTCGATGGTCTGGCCGTCGGCCCGCAGGACTTCGGCGAGGAGGGGGAAGAGGACGGACTTCAGTTTCTCCATGCCGACGCTGAGGGTCTGGGTGACGAGGATGTTGTTGAAGCGGTCCACGGTCAGGCCGGGGAACTGGTCGGCCTCGCCGAAGATGACCCGGCAGGCCGAGAGGTCGGCAGGCTCAAGGACGGTCTTGCGGTAGGCCCAGGCGTACTCGACGCGGCGGCGCCAGAAGCTGGCGTCGAAGGTGTCGTTGGCGTTGCGGGAGATGAGGCGGACGCGGATCTTGCTCTTGAGAGAGACGAAGCCGGTGCCAAGGTAAGCGCCCTTCGGGCTCACCACGTCGGCGAGGGTTCCGTTCTCAGGCTCTGTCTCCGGGAACTCGAGGATGTCGTTCTCGTACACCCACGGATGTCCGCCCACGAGGCTGGCCTCGGCTTTTTTGTTTACTTTATAAATAGGATAGCTGCGTTCTGATTTCATGGTTGCTCCTTAATAATTGAGGATGAACCTCTCCGTCACGGCTGCTGCACGAGGGAAGGCTTCGCCTTTGTACAACCTCTCAGTCTGCTTCGCAGACAGCTCCCCTAGTAGGGGAGCCTCTGGCGAAGAGATAAAGCTTTCCGGAATGCCAAAACCTCCCCTCGGTAGGGGAGGTGGCATCGCGCAGCGATGACGGAGAGGTTTCCACATTATTATATTGACAAACCCACCGATTTTGCGTATATTAGATGTAATAATGTAAATTGGCTGTGAAGAGAAGAGTACGCCTCGTCTGCGCCTGACAGAAAGCCCGAAGGATGGAACCGGGCAGGCCGCGCGGAGCGGAACATGGTCTCTGAGCTGCGTGGGCGAAGCGTTATGTCAGCCTGCGACGGGTGCGCCCGTTATTGCGCTCGCCGGAAGTTCCGGCGCAAGGCCGCGTCTGCAAGGGTGCGGCGAAACAAGGTGGTACCACGGAAGTTACACGCTCTCGTCCTTGTCCGGCACAGCCGGCAGGGCGGGGGCGTTTTTCGCTGTTAGCGCCAAAAGAAAGGAAGAATCGTTTTCATGAGCGAGCACAAGACATTCTACATCACCACACCTATTTATTATCCCAGCGACAAGCTGCACATCGGCCACAGCTACACCACCGTGGCCTGCGACGCACTGGCACGCTTCAAGCGGATGCAGGGCTACGACGTCATGTTCCTGACCGGCACCGACGAGCACGGCCAGAAGATCCAGGACAAGGCCGCCGATGCCGGCGTGACCCCCAAGGAGTATGTGGACAAGATCGTGGCCACCGTCAAGGATCTGTGGAAGCTGCTGGACGTCAGCTACGACCGCTTCATCCGCACCACCGACGACTACCACATGGAGTCCTGCCAGAAGATCTTTACCAAGCTGTACGAGCAGGGCGACATCTACAAGGGCGAGTACATCGGCCACTACTGCAAGCCCTGCGAGAGCTTCTGGA
>OODS01000430.1_pt1 | contig 33900 bp, 25 predicted proteins | sample 1671531 | NCBI WGS metagenome assembly OODS01 (sample SAMN06348166, study PRJEB24527) | human gut metagenome | biome: human gut; feature: ankylosing spondylitis patient; material: feces | host: Homo sapiens | place: China | collected 2015-10 | reverse complement strand
AGGTGTTTGCCTCCACCTTCCACTCGGCCTGTGTGCGCATCCTGCGCCGCTGGGCAGAATCCATCGGCTACCCCCGCAGCTTTACCATCTATGATACCGATGACTCCCAGCGGGTGATGAAGGCGGTCTATAAGGAACTGAGCATCGACGATAAGTTCTTCCCGATCAAGAGCGCCATCAACCAGATGAGCCGCTGGAAGGACCAGCTGGTCAGCCCGGAGGAGGCGCTGCGCACCCCGGCCCGGGACACCAAGGGAGCCATTGCCGCCAAAGTCTACGCCGCCTACGAGAAGAAGCTCAGGGAGGCGGGAGCTTTCGATTTTGATGACCTGATCTACCAGACCGTTCAGCTGCTGGCGGAGCACGAGGATGTGCGGGAGTTCTACCAGAACAAGTACCGCTACCTGCTGGTGGACGAGTATCAGGATACCAGCGTGGCCCAGTTCCGTCTGGTCAGCCTGCTCACTGGCCCGGAAAAGAATATCTGCGTTGTCGGTGACGATGACCAGAGTATCTACCGTTTCCGCGGTGCCACCATTGAGAACATTCTGAACTTTGAACGCATCTTCCCCGGCACCAAGACCATCCGTCTGGAGCAGAATTACCGCTCCACCTCCAACATCCTGAATGCTGCCAACTGCGTCATCCAGCACAACACCGAGCGCAAGGGCAAGACCCTGTGGACCCGGAACGACGAGGGCGACAAGGTGCAGGTCTACACTGCCGAGAATGAGCAGGACGAAGCCATGCACATTGCAGATGTCATCGGTGAGCACCTGAAAGAGGGCGGGCATCTGGCGGACCATGCGGTGCTCTACCGTATGAATGCCCAGTCGGCCCCCATCGAAAGCTACTTTACCCGCGCGGGCATTCCCCATAAGATCGTGGGCGGCCAGCGCTTCAATGACCGCAAAGAGGTCAAGGACATCCACTCCTATATGTCCATCGTGGCGAACGCCCGGGATGATGTGCGCCTGCGCCGCATCATCAACGAGCCTGCCCGGAAGATCGGCAATACCACTGTTGACGTGATCGCTGACCTTGCCGCCCAGCAGGGGATCAGTATGCTGGAAGTCATCTCCCACGCGGATGCATACGCCAAACTCAGCCGTGCCATTATGCCGCTGCTGAAATTCTGGCAGATCTACGAAAAACTGCAGGAATCGCTGGAAACCAGGACACTGGACGAATTTGCCCAGGATGTCATTGAGGTGACCGGCTACAAGGCCATGCTGGAAGCCGATGCGGCCAAGGGCCACGAGGATGCGGCAGACCGCCTGCAGAACCTGGGCCAGCTGGTCAACAACGTCAAAAACTACTGCGACCAGCACGGCGAGGATGCTTCACTGGAAGGCTACCTGGAGGATATCGCCCTCATCAGCGACATTGACAGCTACAACGAGAGTGCCGATCAGGTGGTTCTGATGACCATCCACTCCGCTAAGGGCCTGGAATTCCCCTATGTGTTCCTCATTGGCATGGAGGAGGGGGTGTTCCCCAGCGAGATGAGCAAATACTCCGAGGCAGATCTGGAGGAAGAGCGCCGTCTGGCCTATGTCGGCATCACCCGCGCCAAGAAGGAGCTGTATATCTCCAACAGTGTCTCCCGGATGCTCTACGGCCGCACCCAGCGCAACGAACCCAGCCGCTTTCTGCGCGAGATCGAGCCTGAGTATATAGAAGAGACCCGCAGCCCGGCGCTGGAACGCCGTTCTTCCATGGGCTGGGGTTCCAGTTACAGTGATACCGTTCCCGGCGGGGCCTCGGGTTACTCCGGCGCGTCCGGCTGGGGCCGCAATTCCAGCAGCTTCGGCGGCCGCACCGGCGGCAGCTACCTCAACCGTGAATACAATGCCTCTGAGCGCGGCGGTTTCGGCTCCGGTTATGCAGGCCGTGGCAGCAGTGCTTCCGGGTTTGGCAGCGGAAGCAGCGCCCCGCGCACGTCTGGCTCCTCCGGTTTTGGTGTGGGCTATGGCCGCCCCGCGGCCCCCAAGGCAGCGTCCAAACCCGTGAGCTTTCCGGGGAGCCCGGCAGCTTCCCGTCCGGCATCCACCGGCCCAAAGCATTACGAGGTGGGCGACATTGTGGAGCACAAGGTCTTTGGCCGGGGCAGGGTGCTGGCGGTCAAGGCCGCTGCCGGAGACCAGATCGTGGAGATCAACTTTGAAAAGGTCGGCGTGAAGAAAACCATGGCAAATTTTGCGCCGCTGACGAAAATTACGGAGGAATGAGAAAACTATGATGACCGTTCGATTGATCGCACATACCCCGGAACCGGAAAAGGTGGTGGCGGCAGCGGCCAAGCTCTGCTACTCCGATGCCCATATCACCGACCTGCTGGACGGCCTGACCGAGGAGAAAACGGCCAAGTTCCTGACCATGCTCAGCGACCTGGGCCATGCCAGCCCCATTGAACATGCCAGCTTCACCTTTGGCATTGAGGGTGTGAGCCGCACCCTGCTGGCCCAGATCACCCGGCACCGCATCGCATCCTTCAGTGTCCAGAGCCAGCGGTATGTCCGGCTGGACGACTTCCACTATGTCATCCCGCCGGAGATCGAGGCCATCCCTGAGGCAAAGGCAGCCTTTCTTGAGAGCATGGATGAGGATGCGAAGCGCTACCTGGACCTTGCAAAAAAGCTGGAGGACGGCCACACTGCCCGCCTGATGGCAGAGGGGATGCCCGAAAAGCGGGCCCGCGCCAAGGCCTCCAAACAGGCCAACGAGGATGCCCGCTTCGTGCTGCCCAACGCCTGCGAGACGAAGATGGTCGTGACCATGAACGCCCGCAGCCTGCAGAATTTCTTCCATCTGCGCTGCTGCTCCCGCGCTCAGTGGGAGATCCGTCAGCTGGCTGAGGAGATGTTCCGGCTGGTCTACCCGGTGGCACCCCATATCTTTGCCAAGGCCGGTCCGGCCTGTGTCAGCGGCCCCTGCCCCGAGGGCAAGATGTGCTGCGGCAGAACTGCCGAAGTCCGCGCAAAGTATGAGGCCATCAAGCAGGAGGCTGGTGTATGAGCAAAGGCAAGCTGATCGTTCTGGAAGGGCTGGACGGCAGCGGCAAGGGCACGCAGGCTAAGCTGCTGGCAAAGCATCTGACGGTGACGGATCATCTGGTAAGAGAAATCACCTTCCCGGATTATGACAGTGATTCCAGTGCGCTGGTCAAGATGTATCTGGCCGGGCAGTTCGGCGACAAGCCTGACGATGTCAACGCCTACGCGGCATCCAGCTTTTATGCGGTGGACCGCTATGCGGGGTATAAGTCGGATTGGGGCAAGTTCTACGAGGAAGGCGGCATCCTGATCGCTGACCGCTACACCACCTCCAATGCCGTGCATCAGTGCTCGAAGCTCCCGCCGGAGCAGTGGGACACATTCCTGCAGTGGCTTTTTGACTATGAATACCACCTGCTGGGCCTGCCTGCACCGGATAAAGTGATCTACCTGCAGGTTGACCCGGCGGTGAGCCAGCGGCTGATGACTGCCCGCTACCATGGCGACGAGACCAAGAAGGATGTCCATGAAAAGGACACCGAATATCTGGCCCGCAGCCGCCGGGCGGCAGAATACTGTGCCGCTCACCTCGGCTGGGATACCGTCCACTGCACGGCAGGGGGGAAGATGCGGAGCATTGAGGATATTCAGGAAGAGGTCAGAACTCTTGCTCTCGCTGTTATTTGAAACAAAAGGAGGCATCCTATATCATGTACCGTTTGATGCAGCCGTCCGATTGGGCGGAGGTGCTGGCCCTGTGGCAGGCCCAGCGCGGCGACACGGAGGAGTTTGTCCGTGGCGCTGTGGAGCGCTTTGCCGGGGTGCAGAATGTCTACGTCGCGGAGGAAAACGACCACATTGAGGCTGTGGCACTGGCTGTGCCGGTGACCCTGCAGGGCCGCCCGGGCAGCTATCTGTTCGGTCTGTGCGGGCAGGGCAGCCTGCTCCTTGCGGGCCTGGTGGATACCCTGTGCGCCCAGCAGAAACTGCGGGGCGCAGGCTTTGTGGTGGCAGTGCCTACCAGCCCGGAACAATCAACGCTGCTGCAGGATAAAGGCTTCCAGAAAGCCTTTGCCCTGCGCTGCCTGCCCCGGGAGGTGGAGCGCAACCTGTGGAGCCAGGCGGAATTCGATTCCGTGACGGCAAAAAAACTCTGCGAGCTGCGGGCAAAATACTGGCCCGACACCGTTCAGCTGCCGCCGGAGCAGATGGGGGAAGTTCTGCGGGATCTGTATTCCCGTGGCGCGACCATCGTATCCAGTGAGCAGGGCTACGGCATCTATTTCCGCAGGGAGGATACCCTTTACTTTGTGGAGATGATGGCGGAAAATGACCGTGCTGCCGAGGTGCTGATGGAAGCCGCCCGGGAGAAAGAGGTCATTGTGGAAAAGGCTGTCATCACGGTGGGGGCTACCCAGAATTTGTTCCTGGGCGAGGGAACCCGGCAGGAGTATGGCCTCATCCGTTTTGAAGGAGAACCTTTTGATGTTTCGGAGAGCTACATGCGCCTGATGATGGATTGAAAGGAACGTGGATATGGCAGAGAAACACCAGAAAAAGAAAAAAGGCAGTGCGCTGAAGATCCTGTTGGTCGTGCTGTTGCTGCTGGTACTGACAGTCGGTGCAGCAGGTGTGTTTGCGTATAACGAGATCAACGGCAATGGAGGAAAGCCCGGTGCAGAGGTGACCGTCAGCATCCCCCAGGGCAGCGGCGTTGCTGCCATCGCAAAGGAGCTGAAGGAGGCTGGAGTGATCCGTTCGGCCTATCTGTTCCGCTGGTATGTGGGGCACAAGGGTGCCGCCGGAAAACTGCAGTATGGTGATTTTACGCTGCAAACCGGCGGATATTCCTACGATGGCCTGATCACAGAGTTGTCTGCGTATGCCAAGGCGGATTCGGTGCGTCTGACCTTCCCGGAGGGAACCACTGCCATTGCCATTGCCCGGAAAATGGAGGAAGCCGGTCTGTGTACTGCCGAGGAGTTTCTGGAAGAAGCCAACACCGGAGATTTCAGTGAGTACACCTTCTGGCAGTATGTCCCGGACGATGCCCCCAATCGCTTTATGAAGTGTGAGGGCTACCTCTTTCCGGACACCTATGAGTTTTTGACGGACGATACCGTGCATCATTATGTTGCAACGTTCTATGCACACTTCGATAAACAGTTCACAGCTGAGATGTACAGGGAACTGGAAAAGCAGGAGCTGACCCTGCCCGAGGTCATCACACTGGCCTCTTTTGTGCAAGAGGAAGCGGGCAACGATCAGGATTCCAATGTGGCGCAGGTGTTCCGCAACCGGCTGGCCGAGGGATCGCCTTACCCCAAGCTCCAGAGCAACACCTCCAGCTATGTCCAGAGCGATGAGGACAACAACTACCTCTGGAACTGGGTGGCTCCGTATTATGGCGGCTGGGAGGAGATCCCCGAGAACATCCGGAATGCCTACGATACCTACACCTGCACCGGCCTGCCCGCCGGGCCCATCTCGAACCCGGGCCTTGCCGCGATCCAGGCTGCTCTGGCACCTCAGTGTGATGAGGAAGTCAGGGACTGCTATTTCTTTGTTACGGACCTTTCCGGTCACTACTATTACGCCAAGACCTATGCTGAACATCAGGCCAACTGCCGGAAAGCGGCTGAAGTCAATCAGAGTTTGAAGAAGTAAGTCTCTCTCAGTCGGCTTCGCTGACAGCTCTCCCAAGGGGCGAGCCAACTGCGGCTCCGGAGTCAGGTTTGCAGAAACCGATCCGGTGAGGCGGCATCGCGTCAGCGATGACAGAGAGGGTGCTAAAAAGAGAGGACGATTTTATGTTACAGATCCCGGAACTGCTGGCCCCGGCAGGCGACTTGGAGCGCCTGCGTTATGCCATCAACTATGGAGCAGAAGCTGTTTATTGCAGCCTGCCGGAGTTCGGTATGCGGTCGGCTCCTGCCAATTTTACGCCGGAGCAGCTGGCCGAGGGTGTGATTTACGCTCATGCCCGCGGCCGCAAGGTCTATCTGACCATGAACACGCTGCCCACCAATGAGGAAGCTGACCGCCTGCCCGAAGCCATCAAGGCTGCTGCTGCCGCCGGTGTGGATGCCTTTATCGTGGCCGATCTGGGCGTGCTGGAAGCCTGTAAGCAGTTCGCCCCGGAGATCGATGTCCACATGTCCACCCAGACCGGCATCACCAACTGGGCCGCTGCGCGTGCCGCTTACAACATGGGTGCAAAGCGTGTGGTGCTTGCTCGTGAGATGAGCCTGCAGGATATCGCCACCCTGCGCGATAAGACCCCGCCGGAGCTGGAGATCGAGGCGTTTGTCCACGGAGCCATGTGCATGAGCATTTCGGGCCGGTGCCTGCTCTCCAATTACATGGCAGGCCGGGATGCAAACCGGGGCCAGTGCGCCCAGCCCTGCCGCTGGAAGTATTACCTCAGCGAGGAGACCCGCCCGGGCCAGCTGTATGAGATCGGTGAAAATGAGAACGGCAGCTATATCCTCAATGCAAACGATCTGTGCACCGCTCCCTTCATCGACCTCATCTGCAAGGCAGGTGTGGACAGCCTGAAGATCGAGGGCCGCGCCAAGACGTTCTACTATGTCGCCAGCGTCACCGCCGCCTACCGCAAGGCTCTGGATCAGTATCTGGCCGACCCGCTCAACGATAACTTTGAGCTGAGCGATGACGTTCTGGCCGAGCTGACCCGTACCAGCCACCGGCACTACTCCCCGGGCTTTTACTTTGGCCGCGAGCAGGCCCGCCAGGCAACCGACAGCGCTACTTATATCCGTGAGTGGGAGTTTGTGGGCACTGTGGAAAGCTGGGAGAATGGTGTTGCCTCCTGCCAGCAGCGCGGTAAATGGAGCCTTGGTGATACGCTGGAGGTGCTTTGCCCGGATGGCCGCAGCATTCCGCTGCACCCGGAGTGGATCAGAAACGAGGCAGGGGAGAGCATGGAATCCACCCCCCACGCCATGGAAAAGTACATCATCCCCACCCCGGAGCTGCCCCCCATGAGTCTGCTTCGCCGGAAGGTAGAAACTCTTGACAAATGATTCCAGAAGCAGTAAAATAATAAAGTCAAAATGAACGATGTCCTCTGGCTCTAGTGGTCAGAGGACAGTTGAGGGCTCGTAGCTCAGTTGGGATGAGCGTTCGGTTCGCATCCGAAAGGTCGAGGGTTCGACTCCCTTCGAGTCCATACAATAGAAAACCGCTCTGTCGTAGCTATACGGCAGGGCGGTTTTCTTGTTTGCAGTGTTCAGCCATCGGGATAGCTACTTCCGGTGCCAATGCGCTGCGGGGTTTTTCCGAAAAATTGCTGGGCAATTCCATCCAGTTGTGCGGTGATCTGCCGGAAATCCTGATTCAGATCCAAGGTGCGTGCACCAATCTGGTTGCCGCCCAAGTTGAACAGGCAATCCGGGGTGATGGCTTCCTGCGTTTTTGCGTAGACCAGCAGCCCGGAAACATTTCCGGTATGGGAGGTGTCCTGATTTTTGACGTAGGTGTAGATCTGATAGAGGTTGGCAGAATGCAAAGTCTCTTTGTTGAAACGCTGCTGAAATGTCCGGCTGTAATACTTGGCATCCAAAATCAGGATTTTTTCATGGAAACGAAGAAAAATATCGGTTTGCATGGCGGGGAGAAACCGCAGCATGGCAGCATTGTGCTCTCCCACAAGATCCCATTTGACCTGTGCAGCCTTGACTTCAATAAGATAGGGATGGTGTTGCCGGTAATACTCCAGAATAAAGCGTTCGTACAGCTTTGCCATGTGTTCGTCCGAAAATGCTGTCATTTTATAGCTGCCGCTCTCGGTGGTCTGCAGCATATCGTGCAGCACGAAATAGCAGAGATTCAGCAGCATTTCGTAATTCTGGTTGCTCCGCTGATAATGTAACTGCCTCCATGGGATTTGAGAAGGAAGCAGTGCGGAAACCGTGTCCAGAAACAGCAGCGCTTTCTTCAATTCCACTTTGCGCTCAGTGGAAACGTTCTCGTCCCGAAGCAACACCTGCAGGGTGGTTTTCAGGATCTGGTTATACAGGTTGTCCTCGGAAAGCTCGTCAAAAGTACAGGCGGCCTGCGGCTTGTGCTGGATGCGGACCTTAATAGTCTGCGGAAGATCCAGCTTTCCCCGCAAAACCGACCGTGTCTCGCTTCGGGAAACATATTCCCGATAAAGCCCCTGCTTCAGCTGCCGAAAAACGCCCTTTGCAAGGATGGCGGCAAACAAATCGTCGATGTGCTCAAACTTTTCCGAGGCAATGCATTGATAATCCTGTTGCTGAAGCACCTGATAGGCGTAGGAGAGCATATAGTAGATGTTCTGGATAAAAATCCCTTTGTCAGTCGTCATTGAAAACACCACGCAGATTCTCTTCCCAACGATGCAGCTTGTCGGGCGCATCGAACCAGTATTCTGCCAGCGTAGGGAGAATATCAAATTCCACCACAGAGCGCAACCGGTTGGTGGTGCAGGCGGCAGGGTCGGCCAGACAGAAGTAGCTGTGACCAATGCGGAAGCCGGAACCAAGGGAGGCATCTGTAGTAATTTCCCGGTTCAATGCCTTGATCTGTTCCACCAGAACATTGAAGGTTTCGTTGTCGAGCGCGGATTGATATTTCTGGAATCCCTCGGAGGTGAACGCCGGTTCCATCTCGAAGAAACTGAAACGTCTGCGCAGCGCATAGTCGATCATGGCGAGACTGCGGTCGGCGGTGTTCATCATGCCGATGATGTAGAGATTTTCCGGGACATAGAAGGGCATCCCGTTATAGGCCAGCGTGATCTTTTCACCCCGGTGGTCGCTTTCAATCAGCATCATCAGCTCGCCGAAGATCTTGCTCAGGTTGCCCCGGTTGATCTCATCGATGAGGAAAAAGTACTCCCGGTCAGGGTCGTTGGAAGCCTTCTGGCAGAAGCGGTAAAATACACCCTCGGTCAGTTTGAAGCCGGAGCCATCCGGTCGGTAGCCCAGCATGAAATCCTCGTAGGAATAATTCTGGTGGAACTGTACGAACTCCACCCGGGAAGAATCAGCTTGCCCCATCATGGAGTACGCTAGCCGTTTGGCGGCGTAGGTCTTTCCAACGCCGGGTGCGCCTTGCAGAATAACGTTCTTTTTGCGGCGCAGTAGAGAGACCAAAACGTCATAGCGCGGTTCGCTCAGAAATACGCTGTTCAGAAAATCTGATTTTGTATAAGCGTTCGATGCTATCGAACGGACGGGTGCTGGATTTTCTTCCCGGATGAGATCCAGAATAAAGTTGTATTCCCCTTCCGAAAGCTTGAACAGGCTTCCATTCTGTTGTACAAAAAACTCCATTTTCTCCAGCTCAGGGAAGGATTTCAGCGCAGCATACTCAATAGGGGAAGTCAGGCTCTCGGTTTTTTCAAAATAAATCTCCTTGCCATTGTTTTCCTGTGTGATCTTGGCTAGAGCCACCACTCGCTTTACCGGATTTGCTTCGTAGCCGATCACAAGATCCCCAGCTTTTGCATCGAGAAAATTCTGGAAGATCCTGCGCTTGTTTCCGTTGTCATTGTACAGCGTATATGTCTGCTCTTCGCCGACCCGCAGACTGGAATAACTCCAGATCTTAGGATTGGCAGTCAGCCACCAGTAGTGGCGTGAAGGCGCTTCACAGGCAGCAGTAGCAGCCGGTATTTTTGAGAGATCAGTCTTCTTCAGAGCCTGTAAAAGCTCATCCCGCAAACGCCAGATGTAAGTGCCGTCCGCCTTTGTGCCGACTTTTTTGCCCACATATAAAATGGGCCACCAGCGCATACTTTCGCTGTCGCGGGGCATGATGCGGCAGCCTGTCTTTTCTGCAACCCGCTGTGCAAGATGGTAGGTGTTAGAGATGTAGAAATTGCTGGTTCCGCCGTATTTAATGGCAAGTTGCTTGCAGGTGGCCTGCCCGCCGTAATCCAGCATACATTTCATCACCCGCAAAGCCTCCGGGGTAAAAACCGAGGTGTCCTGCAGCAAAGCACTCCACTGTGCGGTTGTAATGCCCGGATCATACTCACTTTTAGCGGGAAACCATCCGGCCTGCATCTGCGCTGTCTTTTGTTCGGCAAGGTAGAAACGGCTCAGATAAAAGCCCAGATCAATGGCGGCAATATTCCAGTGTGTGTCGGGCCAGTATTTTCCGGCAGGGGCTGCATCTATGGCGCTTCGGATCATTTGAGTGACGGCTATATTTTGGCTCAGTGCTGCCCGTAGCTCATCATAAAGACGGTAGCTGTTTAGCAGCGACTCTACAGAGCCATCCCGCTTAGGCGGAGCATCGAAGTTCAGCGCATCCGAGATGTCACGGGCAACGGAATAGCGGTAGATATAATATTGATCCGGATACCGGAGCCACAGATAGACGCTGATGGCACTGGTGTTCTGGTAGTGGTTGTTCCAGCTGCCGTCGTTGTATTTTGTATGTATTTCTTCGGTGGCAGCCTGAAATGCAATAATGCGCTTGGAAAGCTCAGTAGATTCATCAAACAAGCTGCGGAACATTGCGCGTGTTGCCTCACAGTCTGCTGCTGCAAAATTCAGGATCATCGCGCGAGGATAGGCATAGCCGGTATCCAGAAGCGAAGAGACTTTTGCAGTAGCTTCCTTGAACATTCCTGCAAAATCTATTGCGTCAATATTCCAATGGTCGTGGAAATGCTGTGCGGCTTCCCATTTGAAATCTTCTCCGCGTGGCCAATGCTTCGGGAAATAGGTCTGGTATCCGTTCAAAACAGGCTCCAGTTTTGCCAGATCAATCATGGTTGCTCCCTTCGAAATCAAAAAGTCTTTAAGATATTGTACCACGATAAAAGTAGAAACACCATATTCCGGCAAAATAAAATGCCCGCCTGAAAGTCAGACGGGCATACAGTAAATCAAATCATCTGAAAATGCTTCAATGCTTCCACGATTGCATCCTCTTTTTCCTTCGAACACTGAGGCTGCTTTGTATTTTCGGACTTCGCCTTGTGGTGATTCTCTCGTACCTCCAGACCACACTTTTGCTTGACCTGCGAGATATACAGGGAAGATACTTTCAGCCCAGTCTTTTCCAACACGTGGGCTTTGATTTCAGGATAGGTCGCACCCTTTTGCAATCCTGAAGCGTCCATGCCCTCCAAAGAGAACTCTACACGGACTTTTTTGGAGTCGATCTCACCCTTGGAAAGTGCAATGACACATTCGGTATGATTTTCATTGTCAAAACACAGATCAATATCGCTTTCAACGATGGGCAGTCGGAATTTGATGGATTTGAGCCACTGACCGTTGGGCTGACGCTTCGGGTAGATCTGAATTTCAGAAATCAGATGTTCCATCAGCTTTTTGCGTTCAAGGGGGTTCATCACATTGTAGAGCTTTTCAAAGCAGATGAGAACTTTGTAAATGTTATCGCCCGTGATTTTATCCGCTTCGATAGCCTGCTTCTTTGCCCGGGCATCCATCAGGTTATTTTCTGCTTCTTCGATTTTATCGTACATCCTGTAAAGCCGCTCGTCAAGGTCGGATTTGCGGATGATATAGTGGCGCTCATCCGGGTCAAGGGTGTCGATTTCATCCATGAGTTTGGATTTGACGGAGTAATACTGGCGCAGTTGCTTTTCGGCGGCTGCGATTTCCTGTTCAATGGCAGTGGTGTCTACTTTGCTGTTGATCTTTTCCTGCATCATGGCGGCAAACTTTGGATTGCTGACCAGTTTGATGATAACCTCCACCACGGCGTTGTCCAGAACTTCTTCCTGAATTTGCTTGTTGAAATCGCATTTTTGCCCACGCTGCATCTTGCGATGCTTGCAACTGTAATAAGAGAAAGATTTATAGGGTGTGCCATCTTTCTTTCGTTTGGTGCATTTGTTGCTGTACATTCCAGCACCGCAAATGGGGCACTTGATAAGGGCGGATAATAAATGCGCCTGTTCCGTCTTGCTGCGGTTGACTGGTTCGTATCGTTTAGACTGCGCCAACAGCTTGACCTGTGCGGCGTTCCACAATTCTTCTGATACGATGCCCTTGTGCAGGCCGTCCACCAGCAAATAATTCTCCTGTGGAACCTGATGATATTCGTTCCGGGTGCCGTGGATCTTTTCGAGTTTGCGGCGGCCAAAGGCGATTTTTCCGCAGTAGACGGGGTTCTTCAGGATGGCACGAATCAATGTTGCGCTGAAAAGGGGAGAGGTGCCATTTTGACGAGCAAGTTTCTGAAAGCCGTGGGTCTCCAGATATTTGGAAAGACCATTTGCACCTGTGTTCGTGTTTACATATTGCTCAAAAATCGTGCGAATGGCAGGGGCTTCATCCTCATTGATTTGCAGCACACCGTCAACCAAACGATAGCCATAAGGCGCAAAACCGCCGTTCCAGCGACCTTCCCGTGCCTTCTGGATGCGGCCTTCCATGGTTTGGACACGGATGTTCTCACGTTCGATTTCAGCGACAGCGGACAGAACGGAAATCATTAGCTTGCCAGCATCTTTAGAAGAATCAATGCCGTCCTCCACGCAAATCAGGTTCACACCAAAATCCTGCATTACCTGCAAGGTAGACAGTACATCGGCAGCGTTGCGGCCAAAACGGGAGAGCTTGAACACCAGCACATAGGCAACACCATCCTTGCCGGATTTGATGTCCTCCATCATCCGGCAGAAAGAAGCACGACCTTCAATAGATTTTCCCGATTTGCCGGCATCCTCATATTCGCCGACGATCTGGTAGCCGTTGAAGTCTGCATAGGCTTTCATGCGAGCTTTCTGTGCATCCAGCGAATAGCCATCGATCTGCATGGCCGTGGAAACACGGGTGTAAGTGTAAACCTTTGTCTTTTCCTGTGACATAAGAAAACCTCACAAAACGGTTATTTCTTGTCTGCTTTCTGCTCCAAAAACTTAATGGAATCCAGATAATCCTGCTCCACATCGCTGAGGGTTTTAGCCTTATATTTCCGATATTCGGTAGTAGCTTTGTCCACTGCCTGCTTGTGAGTAACGCTGCCATTGCCAATAAGCAACTGTTCACCGCTCATAGTCAGGATGCGATCAAGGTGGTTTGCCCAATCCTGCATGGTCATGGGCTGTTCACGCTCTGCCTGACGCTCTGCGAAATCCAGATAACCGGAAACAAGCTGTCCCATGGCGCGAAGCTCTTTCTCGTTCAGATAGTTTTTGGCAATGGTAGCTTCTCGTAAGGTGGGCTGATTTCCTGCAAAAGTGGTCAGACCCATAAATTCCTTTTCGGCATCTGTACGGTTGTAAATGACCTCGGCGGCAGTCTGACCGTGGATGGCATAATGAATTTTATTCTGGACTTTTTTGAAGAACTGGACGGAGATTTCTGCTTTTGGGTCGTAGTCAATGCTGGTTGCATAGATTTCCAGAACCTGACGATAAAACACTTTTTCGGAAGCACGGATGTCACGGATGCGTTCTAACAGCTCTTTGAAATATCCACCGCCGCCCAGATTTTTCAGGCGTTCGTCATCCAGCGCAAATCCCTTGCGCATATATTCCTTCAGGATGCCAGTTGCCCAGATACGGAACTGTGTGCCTCGTTTGGATTTGACACGATAACCAACAGAAATAATGACGTCAAGATTGTAGAATTCGACCTGATAGGTCTTTCCGTCTGCGGCAGTTGTTGCAAATTTTGCAACAACTGAATCTCGTTCAAGCTCACCCTCTGCAAAAATGTTTTTGATGTGACGGGAAATTGTGGATTTGTCACGTTGGAACAACTCAGCCATCTGGTCAATGGAAAGCCAGACGGTGTCACCGTCAAAGGTAGTATCAATTTTGGTCAGGCCATCTTCTGTGGTGTAAATGAGAATGGAATTTTTAGGAGAGTCATCTGGTCGATTCATTTTAAGCACCTCGTTCCGTGTATGTAATACAGTGGAAGGGGAGACCTTACCACTGTGTTGGGACAAATATTACAAGAATATTATATCATGCTGCAAGAGCGGTATCAACAGTATCTTGTCGATTTTTGTTGTTGGTTGAGGATACGGCGTTGTCTATTTCCAAGACCGATGCGTACTTCTCGATCACATCGGCTAGAAAGGTTGCGAATGCGCTCCATTCATCGAGTGTGGGCGTAGAGCATTCCGAAGGGGTGGGATTGTTTTCTGTACGATGAAAATTATTCAATAGGCAACTCCATTTCCTTGTAGCAGAACTTAGGACGTCCTGCGGATTCCTTCAGAAATGTTTCTGATCTATCCGATTAAAATTTTTAAGCGTTCCAGCTTTTCCTGTGCGTTCTCCTTCCGGAAGCTGACCCCAATGCAGGAAATCGGAACACACATTTCCAGCAGGCGGTCATAGATGCGGGCATGGGCGGTATCCTGTGGGTGCCGTATCTCGTCCAGTGTCAGGTTGGTGGTGACGATCAGCGGTTTCCGGCTGCGGTATCGGCTGTCCACGATGTTGTAGATCTGTTCCAGTGCGTATTCGGTACCACGTTCCATACCGAAGTCATCAATAATAAGCAGGGGATAGCGACAGAGCTTGTCGATGGCTTCATTCCGCCCGGAAAAACTGCCGTTTAGTTCGTTTAGGATTTGGGTAAAGTTCGTCATACGCACAGGCACTTCCTGCTCCATCAGAGCGTTCGCAATGCACCCGGCAAGGAAACTCTTGCCGGTGCCAACACCGCCCCAGAGGAGCAGTCCTAGGTTCTCTGCACACATGGTCTGCCATTGCTCCACATAGCGGTGTGCGTAATGCATTTGAGGGGCACGACCATCGTCGTTTTCAAAGTTCCAGTTGAGCATTGCCGAGTCGGAAAATCCATCGGTTTTCAGCCGCCGCACAAGATCGTTGTGCTTTTGCTGGTTGATAAGGGCTTCCTGATTTGTCCTCTCGATGCGCTGGCAACTGCATTCGATTGGGTGTTTGTTTTTGCCCATCAGGGCAATGCCCTTTGCAAAGAATGCTTCTTTTGGGGTATGACATTTTCCGCAATAAAGCAGGCCATCCTCGCTATAATAATCCTCAGTGTTTTCGGGAATAATGGAAATGGACTGTTCCAAAGTTTTTTCAATCGTCTCTATAGGCTTTCTCCTTCCTTGAATGTGTAGTCCGGGATGCCCGGTGCTTGCTTCTGTTCTGACTTTTGCCGTTTTGTCCAGATGCGCAGGGTGGCGGCATGGTCGACGTACTTCTTATCTGTGGACTGGATATAAGCCGAAAGCTGTTCGATTAGATCATCCAGCCCGGAGAAATCAGCTTTGAGTCGCCTGTACTCCTTTGCTGTTAAAAAGACATTTTGATATTCTCCAAAGGTCAAATGAGCGTCTGTTGTTCTTATCAGGTGGCTATCTTTCAGGTTGCTCTTATTACGTTGGTTAGGTGTGCATTTTTGCGCAATCATACTGCTCGTTTCTGCACAGTCATGCTCGGCATTTTTGCATACTGTGACTGCGCAATTCTGCGTAGTATGCGGAACCTTGAGCAGAATACGGCTGGGCTTGGAAAAGCCGTTGCGGACGCTTTCCACGAGCTGTGCGTTTTCCAGTTCGGAGAAAGCGCGTGTTACACTGGAAATGCTGCATCTCAAATCTTTTGACAGATGAGAAAGCGGATAGACTACATAAATGCGATCCTGTGCATCGATCCAGTTGTTCTTTTGAGAAAGCGTTGCTCGGTCCAGCAGCAGGGTATAGAGCAGTTTTGCCGTGTGGCTCAGGTCTGTATCCAGCAGAAAGCGGGCATAGGGCAGATATTGCGGTAAGGGCGTAGTGGTCGTTAGATAGTTAATGGGTCGCACCTCCGTCCAACCGGGCTTTTACCGTTTGAAGATAAGCAATCGCCCGCTCCATATATTTTTGCACTTGTTCTTTGTTTTCGGCATCCGTCAGGAGGTCAGGGTAGTCCGAGAAGCAACGCTCCCAGCGGCGAGCAAAATCTTCCTGTGCACCTTGAATTTCGCACCTTACAACAGCACCGCCATCCTTTTTGGGGCGATAAAAACGATTGTCAATGGATTTCTGAAGTCTTTTCCGCTCTGGAGCAGTGAGTTCACGCCGATGGCCTTGAATGCTTTTTCTGAAATTAAGAGGGACATCATCAGATGACCCGGTTTTATCTTCAGCAACAGGAGGTTCTGCTGACTCGTTGCTTTCGGAAATATTTTGGACTTCGGAAGTGGTTTCTACTTTTTGCAGTCTATTTTTAGGAGGTCGTTCACTTTTCGGCTTGCGCAGCTCATCAAGTGCTGCATAGATTTCCTCTTTCGACAGTTGCGCCAAAGCGATGATTTTCGCATCGGTTGCTTTGAGCTTTCCGGACAGAATTTCATTTTTTGCACCGGGAACGGCTTCTTCTGCGGCATCTACACCTCTGGCGTATTTGGCCGCACGCTTTACATAGCTCTCACTAACGCCCATTTCCGCGGCGACCCGTGCAGCTGTGGAAGTGTAAATCAAAGGTTCATTTTGAACTTCTGATTTTGCTTTCTGGCTTTTCCGGTCACCGCCAACACTGTTTTTTTCAGCTTCCTGCTGCCGCCCGATCAGAAATTTTTTCTGTTCAGGGGTCAGATTACGTCGTCCCAACTGATTTCTGCAGATCCATGCAAGAACTTCATAACGATTGGCAAAGTCTTTTTCAATCACTTCAAATTGGATGAACTGGTGCTTTTTCAGAATCCGATAACGAGTGTGACCGTCAACAATATAACCATTCCATGTGATGATGGGGTTCAGCAAACGCCGTTCTTCGAGAATGTTTTGTTCCAACTGCTGCTCATCAGAAGATGGGGGATTGATCTGTCCCTGAAATTCCGGGTCGATTTTAAGTTGGCTCAGTTTTGTCATAGGCAAACCATCCTTTCTGAAATCGAGTTTGTTTTCTTATGCCGTTCTCTCTGCATGGATTTCCTGCCCCCTTCCAGCGGCGTTTTCCGGCTCTCCTTCTCAGGGTCATGGCCGGGTATCCCATGCAGACGGTCATTCGATTTTCAAGGTTCGATGAAGGCTTGTAGAAAGCATATCACAATGAAGCAGAAATATTTAGGAAGCATTCCTTCCGCTTTTTACCTTCAAAACCGGAAGTAATAGTTCCGGTTTTGTGCAATATTAAATGTATCAACGACGATTTTTCAAAAACAAATTTTTCTCCAAGAAATTTGCTTATTCAGCGGTCGTTAAGGTGCGAAACTAGCGCATTCTTGTGCTGAACATCGGGTTTGGGCGAAGTCCAACAAGTGTTTTGAAGCTGGATTTGTAAAATCGGATTCAAAAATTGCAAGTTGGTACCAACTCGCCCTGCTTGCGGTGGTTGCAAATGCAAAAACTTCCCGAGCAGAAAAATAACCGTCCACTTCAAGTTGAACTTGAAAACGGACGGGCTCGATTGCAAAGTGATTTTCAAATTTGGAAAGCACATTGAGGGGGTTCATAGCACCAGCAAGCAATGCAGACGTATATACATCTGCTTATTTTGCGTTGCAAAATACTTGTTGGGGACACCCAAACCCGTGAACTGCATCCGATGGATGCAGGATTAGCGTCTCCAAATGAGAAAGTCTATGGTTCTAACACATTGTCAGCCATTGGTAAACAACTTTTTCCAGTCAAAAAAGAAAATAGCGATGATTAAAGATGAACATTGCAGAAAAATGTGATACAATAGAAAATGAAAATCCAAACAACAGGAGGAATCCCCTCGTGGCCAATAACGTGAACGTCAAAAAACTGGAAGCTGACCTGTGGGAGTCGGCAGATCTACTGCGTGCAGGCTCTAAACTCACCTCAAACCAATACTGTATGCCGGTGTTGGGACTGATTTTTCTGCGGTATGCGTACAGCCGCTTCAAACTGGTAGAGCAGGAGATCCTGAAAGACCGTCCCGTGCGCGGCGGTCGGGTGCTGCCGGTGGAGCAAAGCGACTTTGCCGAAAAGAGTGCACTGTTTCTGCCCAAGGAGGCGCAGTACAATTACTTGGTCAATTTGCCCGCCAACATCCCGGAGCAGGGGCTGACCGGCATCGAGGGCAATCCTCTGAACAGTCTGGGCGAAGTGGTGAACAACGCCATGGAACTGGTGGAGCAGCAGAGCGAGCAGCTGCAGGGCGTTCTGCCGAAGGAATACACCATCTTCTCGGATGAACTGCTGGGGGAACTGCTGCGCATCTTCAACAATGATGCGTTGGACGATGTGGGCGGCGATGTGATCGGCCGTATCTACGAGTACTTTTTGAATAAGTTTGCCAAGAACGTGGCACAGGATGACGGCGTGTTCTTTACGCCGAAATCGCTGGTGAAGATGATCGTCAATGTGCTGGAGCCTGCCCACGGTGTTCTGCTGGACCCGGCTTGCGGCAGCGGCGGTATGTTTGTGCAGACCGGCGACTTTGTAAACCATGCGGGCATGATCGCCAACAACACCATGACTTTCTACGGACAGGAAAAGGTGGAGTACAACGCCAAACTCTGCCTGATGAACATGGCCGTGCATGGCCTGACCGGCGTGATCAAGTCCGGCGATGAAGCCAATACCTTTTATCATGATGCCCACAACCTGAACGGCTGTTGCGACTATGTGATGGCAAATCCACCGTTTAACGTGGATAAGGTTAAGTCGGAGTCGGCGCAGAGTGCCGGGCGGCTGCCCTTTGGCCTGCCCGGCGTGAACAAGGCAAAAGAGGTGGGCAACGCAAATTATCTGTGGGTGTCCTATTTCTACTCCTACCTGAACGAGCATGGCCGTGCGGGTTTTGTGATGGCGTCCTCGGCTACCGACAGTCAGGGCAAAGACAAGGACATCCGTGAAAAGCTCATCCAGACCGGCCATGTGGACGTGATGATGAGCGTGGGCAACAACTTCTTTTACACCAAGAGCCTGCCCTGTTCGCTGTGGTTTTTGGATAAGGGCAAGCCGGAACATCTGCTGGACACCGTACTGTTCATCGACGCCCGCAACTATTATACCGTGGTGGACCGCACCCAGAACGAGTGGAGCGACTGGCAGCTGAAGAATCTCAACGCCATTGTCTGGCTCTATCGCGGTGAAGAGGACAAGTACAAGGTGCTTCTGGCGGAGTATCACGCAGAACTGGCGGACGACCGCCCCTTTGCAGAGATTCAGGCCGCACTGGAACAAAACGTGCAGGCCAAGCGGGAAGAAACCAAAGCCGCTGTGGAGGCAGCACCCCGCAAAGAGCGCAAAGCTACGCAGGAAAAGTTCGACAAGGAGCTGGAAGCCCTCAGCGAGAAGCTGACCGTTGCCAAGGAGGCCGTCTGGCTCATCGAAAAGTTTGGCGAGGGCGTTTATCAGGATATCCCCGGTCTGTGCAAGGTGGCTAGCCGCGACACCATCCTCAACGAGAAAGGCGCATCCCTGACGCCCGGTGCCTATGTGGGCGTTGCACCCGTGGAGGATGACGGCGTGGATTTTGCCCAGCGGATGAAAGAAATCCACAAGGAACTGCTGGAATTGCAGGCAGAGTCCAACCGCCTGATGGAAACCATCTCGAAGAATCTGGAGGAGATGGGGGTATGAAGTGGGAAAAAGTGAAACTGGGAGATGTTTGTGAAATAACATCAAGTAAGCGCATTTTTTACTCAGAATATGTTGATGATGGAGTGCCATTTTATAGATCAAAAGAGATTATTGAAAGTGACGAGGGAAAAATAATAGAAAATCCACTTTATATTTCAGTGGATAAGTATAATGAAATAAAAGAAAAATTTGGTGTTCCGCAGACGGGCGATATGCTCTTAACATCGGTAGGAACGATTGGGATTCCTTATATCATAAAAAAGAAGGATTGCTTTTATTTCAAAGATGGAAATTTAACGTGGTTTAGAGATTTTAGAGAAGGTTTGAATTCTAAATATTTATATTATTGGATAAAATCTTCTGAAGGGACAGGAACCCTTTATAATACTACGATTGGATCATCACAGAAGGCATTGACAATATCAGCACTCAAAAATATAAAGGTTTCGCTCCCGCCGAGAAGTGTGCAGGATAAAATTGTTGAAGTTGTTTCTGTCTACGATGACCTGATTGAAAACAACCAGAAACAAATCAAATTGCTGGAAGAAGCAGCCCAACGGCTTTATAAAGAGTGGTTTGTGGATTTGAACTTTCCGGGGCATGAAAACACAAAAATTGTGGACGGTGTGCCGGAGGGGTGGAATATTTGTCCATTCAGTAGCAAAGTAGATATTATGAGCGGGGGAACACCTAAAACCTCAATTCCAGACTACTATAATGGGAGAATACCGTTCTATACCCCCAAAGATAGCGATGGCGCGTTTTTTGCATATAAAACTCAAATGAATATTACTGAAGGTGGGCTGAAAAATTGTAATAGCAGATTATACCCGCCCAAAACAGTTATCATTACAGCGCGTGGAACAGTAGGAAAAACGACCATACTTGCAGTTCCAATGGCGATGAATCAATCTTGCTATGCTCTAAAAATGAAAGAGAATGATGCGCCGTATTATTTGTTCTTTGCACTTAACAATGAAATTAAAGCACTGCAAACTATGGCAAATGGTGGAGTATTTAATACGATAATTGGCAAAACCTTTGATAGTATCAATATTCAAATTCCAAAAGACCCTTTGATTTATGGATTTGAAGAGACTGTAAGGCCGTTTATGGAGCAAATAAAGAATAAGCTACAAGCAAATTCAAAGCTTGTCGAAGCTCGGAATAGACTGTTGCTGAAAATGATGAATGGGGAAGTGGAGGTGTAAGATGCAACAACTATATGTGGCTGAATTGAGTGATAATGGCATTGAAGTGTTACATGAAGTATCACAGGAAGAATTAGATGAGCTGAAGACATCATATCCAAATTTCAAGGCATTTCATAGAATGACAGAACTAAAGGATATTGTCATTGAGAATGGAATGGACTTTAAAGAGTGGATGCAAAAAGATAATATAGAAAAATGCTATTTCAACCATATACCGACAGAAAAGTTGGTTCAAACATCGAATAAACTAGCGTTTAATTTTGGAGCATCAGTAGGAACATTTCTTTACACAGAAGAAAAACTGTTGAAAAAATATAAACCGGGAATGGAAATCAAACTAGAAAAACTAGAAAGGTCTTTCTATGATGACAATATAGAGTATCGATTTTGGGCTCGATTTAGAAATTATGTAGTACATTATGCTCTTCCATATACTGGATTGGAAGCGGATGGGGCAAATGGTATACAGATTGTTTGCAAGAAAAAACATTTGTTAGAGTATGAAAAGTGGAATCAAGTTAGAAATGACATCGAGAATATGGATGAAAATGTAAATCTCCCTATAATGGTAGAAAAAATGAATGTGTTGATAGATGCTCTTTATATACATTTTTATACTTATTTTGCGGAAGAAATTGGAAGTGCAACAATTAAATTTGGAGAATTTTGCAAAAAACATGGGACACAAAATCCCGTAATTGTAAAAGCAGAGGACCTACGGAAGATGAAAGGCATTTGTGTGCTACCGTTACCGAAAAAGGAATTGTTTCAAGCGTTAAAAATGCTAAAGGAAAATCCAAATGTAAAAGTGGAAAGTATAAAGATATAATGCTAGGGCGATGATAGTTTGAAAACTAATATTTTAAGAATCCGATTTGAGCTTTTTGGTAGTGTATTGTTTGCGGTAATAGCTTATGCGGTCTCTGTGAACATGGAAATTGGCTTCTTTGAGCCTAATTGGTGGTGGATGTCAAACAATTTTGCGTTAACTGTTTCTGGTGGTGTTTTTACAGGCTTTTTAGTTGCGCTTTTAAGTGAAGTACGAGAATATGAAGAAAAGAAAGTAGAGGTGGAAAGCAAAATTGTATACAATGCAAGAGAAGTATATAAACTGCTGGGAAAGATACATAATAAAGCACATGAATGTCTGGAGAGCGCAGATATAATATTTGAAGAAAATATATTTCAAAGGGAGGAAAAAGAACTTGACCTTTTTGTAAATAACTTGAGAGAAATTGAAAGTACAACGCGATGGCTACTCCAAAAAGATGATGAACGAAAGAGAACAAGCCTTATAAAAATTGCAGTAATAAATTTTGGCTTTTTTGATCAGATTGAAATGGCTCGAATAAAAATAAAAATGGATAGAATACACAATGAAAAGGCAGAAAAACTAAGAGGAGAGTTGGAAAAAATAAAAGAAAATGCGATTTTTAATATGCATGAAATAGAAATAAATTTAAGAAACTTTTCAGAGAATTGAGGAGGAATAGAAAATGAGCCGCGAATACTCCGAAAATGTCCTTGTTCAGAACAGTGCAGGCAACCTGCTGCAAAATGTTCTGGGCTGGGAGGTGGTGCTGGCTTACAACTCCGAAAAGCTGGGGCCGGATGGGACGTTGGGCCGCACCAGCTATGGGGAAGTGTTGCTGACTCGGTATTTTCGGCAGGCACTTTTGCGGCTGAACCCGTGGCTCACTCCGAACCAGCTGGACGAGGTGCAGAAGAAATTCACGGCGCACGTTTCCACCGCATCCCTGATGCAGATCAATGAGGAAAAGTATTTTCTGCTGCGGGATGGCATCCCGGTGACGGTCAAGCGACCGGATGGCCGCATCGAAACGCGGAGTGCGGCGGTGATCGACTTCAAAAACCCGGAAAACAATCATTTCCTCGCCGTAAAAGAAATGAAGATCCACTCGCAGCTGTACCGCCGCCGGACAGACATTGTGGGCTTTGTCAATGGCATTCCACTGCTGTTTATCGAACTGAAAAAGCCCACCGTGGATGTGCAGAACGCCTACATAGACAATTATCGGGATTACCTCGATACCATTCCGCAGTTGTTCTACTATAATGCCTTTCTCATGCTGTCCAATGGATTGGAAGCCAAGGTGGGTACGCTTGGCAGCAAGTACGAGTTTTTCCACGAGTGGAAGCGTCTGAAGGAAAGCGATGCGGGCAGCGTGGAACTGGAAACCATGCTGCGGGGCATCTGCGAGAAAAAGACCTTCCTCGATCTGCTGGAAAACTTCATCCTTTACGACCATTCCGGTGGGCGCACCACCAAGATTCTGGCGCGCAACCACCAGTATCTCGGCGTCAACGAGGCCGTCAGTGCTTACGAGAACCGCAAGCTGAAAGACGGCAGGCTGGGTGTGTTCTGGCACACGCAGGGGTCTGGCAAGAGTTATTCGATGGTCTTTCTGGCGCAGAAGATCCGGCGCAAGTTTGCAGGCTCGCCCACCATTGTGGTTCTGACCGACCGTGACGAACTGAACCGGCAGATCAGCGATACCTTTGAAAATTGCGGCCTGCTTGGCAAAACAAAGGCATCGCAGTTCATTGCGTCCAGCGGCAAGGATCTGGTGATGAAACTGCGCGGAAACCCCAGCTTCGTGTTTACGCTGATTCAGAAGTTCAACCTGCCCAAGGAGCCGCCCATCTACCCGGATCACGACATTCTGATTTTGTCGGATGAAGCCCACCGCAGCCAGTACGGCATTTTTGCAGACAACATGATGCACCTGCTGCCCACGGCGTCCCGCATCGGCTTTACCGGTACGCCGCTTCTGGCAGATGACCATATCACCGAGCGAACCTTTGGCGGGTATCTGTCGGTGTATGATTTCAAGCGGGCGGTGGAGGACGGCGCAACGGTGCCGCTGTATTATGAAAACCGTGCGGATAAGATCGCCCAGTTGGACAAGCCGGAAATCACCGGGCGGATCCTGGATGCCATTGAAGCAGCCGACCTTGATCCTTCGCAGGAGGAAAAGCTGGAACGAGAATTTGCCAAGGAGATCCATATTCTCACCGCAGATGAACGGCTGCGCTCCATTGCAAAGGATTTTGTGGAGCATTACTCTGACCTTTGGACCAGCGGCAAGGCGATGTTTGTCTGCCTGAATAAGGTCACCTGTGTGCGGATGTACAACTATGTGCAGGAATACTGGCGGGCAAAGATCAGGGAACTGGAAGCCCGGCAGGGCACAGCGACCCAGCAGGAAGCACAGGAGCTTGCCCGTAAACTGGCATGGATGAAAGAAACCGAAATGGCAGTGGTGATCAGTCAGGAGCAGAACGAGGTGCAGACCTTCAAAAAGTGGGGGCTGGATATTCTGCCGCACCGTGCCAAAATGGAAAAGCGGGAGCTGGATAAAGAATTCAAGGACAGCAGGAATCCGTTCCGGGTGGTGTTCGTCTGTGCCATGTGGCTGACGGGCTTTGATGTAAAGTGTCTGTCCTGTCTGTATCTGGACAAGCCGTTGAAAGCCCATACCCTGATGCAGACTATTGCTCGTGCAAACCGTGTTTCGGAGGGCAAGAGCAACGGCCTGATCGTGGACTATATTGGTATCGTAAAGGCGCTGCGCAAGGCTCTGGCAGATTATACGGTCAGCAAGAACAGCCCGGCGGGCATTGACCCAACGGTGGACAAAACGGAGCTGATTCAGCGTATTTGCACGGTCATCGGAAAAACGGACGGCTTTCTGGCAGAACACGGGTTCCGGCTGCAGGAACTGGTGGACGCACAGGACTTTGAAAAGATGAACCTTGTACAGGATGCAGTCAACGCGATGTGCGAGACGTTGGAAACCAAGAAAACCTTCCAGACCTATGCGTCTGAACTGGCGCGGCTGTTCCGCTACGCAGACCGTGACGATGTGGACGATGCCGTGCGCGCCCGGAAAAACGCAATTCTCGCCATCTACGAGGGCTTGCAGCAGAAGCGGAAACACGCAGATAACACGGACCTGATGGTGCAGATCAACGGCATCGTCAACGAGTACATTCATGTGGAAAAACCTGACCGGGAGGCTGCACCATCCCTGCAGTTTGACATCAGCAAAATTGATTTTGACCTGCTGAGCCGGGAGTTTGCCCACACCCGGCGGAAGAATCTCTTGCTGCGCGATCTGGATGAACTGGTGAATCAGCAGTTGTCGAAGATGCTGTTTGCAAACCCGCAGCGCATTGATTATTATGACCGCTATCAGGAGATTATCGATGCCTACAATGCAGAGCAGAACCGGGCAACCATTGAGAAAACCTTCATGGATCTGATGGAGCTTGCAAGTTCACTGGACACGGAGCAGCAGCGCTATGTACGTGAGGGCTTTTCCAGCGATGAGGAGCTTTCGGTGTACGATTTGCTGTTTTCGGAGAACCTCACGAAGCAGGAAATTGAAACGATCAAGAAGGTGTCTGTGGACTTGTTGACAAAAATCAAACAGCAGATTGCCAAACTCGACCATTGGACGGACAAGCAGGAAACTAAGGCAATTGTGGATAACCTGATTCGTAATACCCTTTGGCAAGAACTTCCCAATAGCTATGATGTAAGCGATATCCAGACCTACCAGAAGAAAATCTACGAGTATGTATATATGCGCTACCCGGAAGTAGCATAACGCAAAAATCACCCCAGAGAGAACGCACAAGAGGCTATTCTCTCTGGGGTGATTGCGTATCAAATCATCTGAAAATGCTTCAAAGCCTCCACAATCGCATCCTCTTTCTCCTTCGGACACTTGGGCTGCTTCGCATTTTCATTTTTCGCTTTATGGTGATTCTCTCGCTCAATAATGCCGTGTTTCTGCTTTACCTGTGCGATATAGAGATTAGAAACCTTCAACTGGTGGTGTTCCCATACATACTCCCGAATCTCGTTGTAGGTCGCCTTGCTTTCCGCAGCAGTCACATCCAGTTCATCCATGCTGACGTCCACTTCGATGTGCCGCTCGACATTGAGTTTGGTCAAAAGGAGAACCGCTTCGCAATGGCTTGAGGGTTGCGTTTGTTACATCGTTTTGGTATAACAACTCACAACCTCCACATGTGTCGTCGCTAGAATCGGAACACATAGATTCAGCCTCGTTAGAAGCATGGGAACACAAAACAGCAGGGGAGTGGTTCTCCTTGCTATTCTTGCGAAGCGGCTTGAAATTCTTGCCGTCCACACTGTTTTTGAACCCGGTCTTGTAAACAAAGACAATCATGTAGGGGTCTTTGTTCCCATTACTATCATAACCGCCCACGATTACTTTTTCAACTATACTTTCAAAAATATGTCGGTCAAAGGTGTCCAGAACCTCGTTCTGTTCAAGGGTCTGCCGGAACGTGGCAACACGCTTGCGCATTGTAGATTCTGTTGCGGCTGCATCTTGCAGGCTTTCACACTCTTTCTGCAACTGCTCAATCTGGCTGGACAGGTCCAAATACTTTCGGTCGTAGGTCTCCTTGTCGATGGTATCTTCAAGACGCATATCAACCAGCTTGTTTTTCTTGACTTCCAGAGCGTGAATCTCTCTTTCGGCTTTCGCAAGACGCTTGCCAGCGTTGCTTTCAGAAAGAGTTTCTTCTGTCCGTTTCATAAACTCGTCCAGAACATCCTTGTTATTCTGGCACAAGAGGCGATAAGATTCTACAAAAGCCCGCTCAATCGTTCTTTCGTCAACGCCCTTGCTCTCCGGGCAGAACTTTTTTCCTTTTTTGGTGGAAACAACACATTGCCAGATAGCTTTATTATACTGTGAACTGCTATGCCAACTCCTCCTTGTCAGGGTGCCACCACAGAAACCACATTCTATCATGCAGCTAAAAGCGTATTTCCGGCTGAACTTTTTCACGTTTGCCGTCCACGTTAAGGCTGCGGGGCTTTGCACGCCGCCGCAAAATTTCCTGTGCGGCTTCAAAGACTTCTTCCGAAATAATGGGCTCATGGTGCTCACGAATATAAAATTGATCTTCCTCGCCGAAGTTGTACAGACGCCGTTTTGAAATAGGGTCAACGGTAAATGTCTTCCCTAACAAAATGTCGCCTTTGTATTTTTCGTTTTTGATAATGCCGATTACGGTACTGTCTGCCCATTTGGGACTGCCGCGTTTGGTTTTATAGCCTAAGTTTTCAAGTTCTTTGGCAATAACCGAGCCACCGGCACCCTCCGTGTATCGCTGAAAAATGTAACGGACAACAGCCGCTTCTTCTTCGTTGATGGTGATGGTTTTGTCCGCTGGATTGTAGTCATAACCTAAACAGCCCTGAAACCCGACCAGCTCACCGCGCTGCATCTTCATCTTCAAGCCCTTTTTGACATTTGCAGAAATATTTTCGACTTCCTGCTGTGCAACAGAACTTAAAATTACAAGGAGCAGTTCACCGTCCATAGTAAGGGTGTTGATGTTTTCTTCCTCAAAAAACACAGCCACGCCTTTATCTTTGAGCATCCGAACATATTTCAGAGTGTCAAGCGTATTTCGGGCAAAACGCGAAATGGATTTGGTAATCACCATATCTACGTCACCGTTCATACAGTCGTTGATTAAACGCTGGAAATCCTCGCGCTTTTTTACCTGCGTACCCGTGATAGCTTCATCAGCATAGATGCCGGCCAAAGACCATTCCGGCTTACTTTTTATAAGTTCGGTATAGTATTTGACCTGCGATTTGTAGCTGTTCAGCTGATCTTCGGTATCAGTACTGACACGACAATAGGCAGCTACGCGTAGCCTTTTTTCAAAGTTTGTACGCGCTCGTGGTGAGAGCGTGTTGTGCGCTTTAATGACTTCAACATCTTTCATGCTTGACCTCTTTGTTGAATGTGTTCCTTTCATTGCGTTAATAATAACGCCAGTGCGACACAAAATCAAGAGGATAGTTCGGAAACCACACGATAATCTTTCATTAAGCGCTGTTTGATAAGGGAATACTCTCTATCGGTTATGAGCTTTCTTTCCAACAGCTGCTTCAAAAAAGCAAGCTGAATGCTATAACGTATCAAATTTTGTTCTTTCAAAAATATCCCCCTTTCACAAAATAAAAGATGAGCCAACGGACGGCTGCTGGCGGCAGCCCACGGGAATCTCACCCCTGCATTCCTCATGCAGCCCTACTCATTGCCTGCGACGCTCTGAACGCTCGGACTTTGACGGTAAGGGAGTATCAGCCTGTCGGTATGTCATGGCCCGCAAGTAGCCGCGCTTGCATTGCGGCGTGGTGATGATCGCTCCACTTTTCAGAGAAAAGCATCATGGCGCACCCGCCGTCCGGCTCGATACAGACAGCAACGTATCCGTTTGCCCTATGATGCACCGCCATTGTCCTGCGGGCATATTTTTCAAGGTGCTGTCCCGAAACGTGGAAAGGGTCAGACCGTTTCGGCTCTGGTCACAATAGAGGAAATAAGTTTGATTTCCAGATGGCGTTTCATGTACTCGTCTATGCACACATGAGGCTGACCGTGCTTGTCATAGAGAATGCCTGTACAGAGCTTGTTGATGTAACCTCTGTAATGCTGCAAAACTTGTTCAACGGCATCGGTATCCCCAGCGCAGGCAGAGCGAATCACCGAGAGCGGTAAAAGCTCTCTGCTTGTGTGTTCATAGGAGCCCATTTACGCCTAACCTCCCTCCGGCAAGTGCGCCTTTAGCTTTTTTCGCAGCTCATTCAGCGTTTTTGCCCGGTGCCGTTGAACAGCACTCCGGGACATTCCCATGAGGTCGCCAATCTCACCGTCGCCCAGTTCCAGAACACAAAACAGAATCAGAATGCTTTGTTCTTGCTTTGGCAGAGCGGCAAACGCATTGGCAACAAGCTCATTGTCGATGTGCAGATCACAGCCGTAGGATGAAAATACAAATTCTTCACTTGGATAATGGTCTACACTCGTGAGCTGCCCCAGTTCTTCCAACGAAAGAACGCTGAATGACTTTTCACGGTCAAGCAGACGTTTCTTATTTCGGTGATAGTTCCGGGCCTCATTTCGCAGCACCGCTTTGCAGAACGCATCGAATCGGTACTGTTCGCCATCGTTGCGAGGGATAGCTTCCATCTTCTCACCCCCTTTCCGTGGGGATGTCGGGTGGATTTTTCCCTTTCCGCTAATATGACACCTGAAACACCCGATTCTGCCCGCTTTTTTGAAAATTTCCAAAAATATTTTTGAAACAGGCAGCTTTTCAGGCGGCAATAGAAAAGCCCAGCAGACCGAAAACGGCCAACCGGGCATAATGGCAGCACGAAACGCGCAGTGGCTACATCGTATAGTACATAGTAAAAGCCCTGCTGACCCTGTGCGGGAGCAAGGCTTTTTTTGATGATTCAAAGTTGAGTGACCGATAGAATATCAGGCGCATAGTGGCATCCTCCTAGCGGCCGCCATACGGACGATGAAACGCGCTGATAAGCAAAAAGAACCGGCAGCCCTGATTTTCTCAAAAGCCGTCGGTTCAAAATAGGTACACAAAATCACCTGCTCAAACCAACGGCTTTTTATTTCCCCTTAGTCGGGGCAGGCTCATGTGCTATATGATTGTTCTTTCTTAAAGGCGTCTTTCAGCCATTCATAGATTTCTGCGCTAATATCGCATTCGGTTCAGCAGGTATCACCCCTGCCGCTTTATTTTCTATCAAGCCGATATTTTTTGCTCTGCGTTCCACATAGCTGCATATTTTCCGCCCTTCGCAAGCAATTCTTCGTGGGTTCCCGATTCAGCAATCTGTCCATCACCCATTACAAGGATTTGGTCTGCATTTTTGACAATGGAAAGGGTATGAGCAATCATTACCACTGTCTTTTTCTCTTTTAGCAGATTGGCGATGGCCTGCTTTACGGCAAGCTCATTTTCAATGTCAAGAGATGCGGTTGCTTCATCCAAAAGCAGGATAGGGCTGTTTTTCAGGATAGCGCGGGCTATTGAAATTCGCTGACGCTCACCGCCAGAGAGAAGATTTCCATTCTCGCCAGTCAGCGTATCGTATCCCTTTTCCATCTTACGGATGAAGCTGTCACAGTTGGCTTCCCGGCAGGCAGCCTCGATTTCTGCGTCCGTAGCATTAGGACGGGCGTGTCGGATATTATCCCGGATGGTATCATCAAAGAGAAATACGTCTTGGTCTACCATAGAAACTTGTTCCAGAACCCGCTCGGCGGCTACATGGTTAATGGGCTTACCTCCAATAGAAATCGTCCCGCCCGTTGCTTCGTAATATTTTGCAATCAGGTTCAAAATGGTGGATTTGCCAGAACCAGAGTCTCCGACAATGGCTGTGAGTTTTTGATCCGGCACCGTAAAGGTAGCGTGTTTTAGTACCGGCTCACCGGGTACATACGAAAAATCTACATTGTCAAAGATGATTTCATGGGTGGTTGTGTGAAGCGGCTCCATACTGCCTGTTTCCTCCGGCTCATTCATTACACCCAAGATTTTGTTCTTCGAAATCATCAGGTTTTTATAACTGGTGAGGTCTACAAAAATCGAGTTGGCCAGCTTTGCACAGAACAAGGGCAGCATACAAATCAAAAGGTAGTCTACCGTGTTCAGCGTCCCCGCAGCCCAAGGTGTATAAGCCAGCCAGATAACCAGCGGACAGGATAGCCAGCTCAAAATGCCAAATCCTGTACCGATCGGCAGCACTTTTGCCTCGTATACAAAACTAATACGGCTAAACTCCCGCATGGCGTTAATAACGGTTTTGTTCTTCATACCGCCTACACCATAAGCACGGAAAGTCTGAATGCCAGAAACATATTCAACAATGCTGCTGACATTCTCCGCACAAATATCGTTCTTTTCTTTTCCGTATTTCTGCACCATGCGGAAAGAAAGCCACAAGCCGGGGATTAAAAGAAGGTCAGCAATCAACAGAATAATTCCAGCCGGGACATAAATCGTCATAACAAAAATGATCAACATGAACGACAAGGCAAAATTCTTTGCCAAATCTCCGACCTTATGGGTCAGAATTTTTTCATAGTTGTTTACATCGCTTGTGATAGTGTTGATATAATCGCCGGTCTGTCCCTGCGTAAACCGGGACAGTGGGATGCGCTTCAAATGGTCACCCATAAAAAGCCGAATATTCTTGCTGACCTCTGCACCGCCAATCTGCGCTTTGGTATAACCATAGCTGTAAATCAGGATACGGAGAAGAAAAATCACTGCAATGATACCAGTCAGAGCCAGAACTCGGTTCATGTCAAATTGACTCGACCACAAAAACTGCATAACAGAGTAAAGCAGCATAAACAGGCTGCCGGAGAGAAGTCCTTCCAGAACGGTTCCGCCGACACCAATATAGAAATTGCGGTTCTTTTTCAATACATCATGCTCATTCATGCTGCTCACCGCCCTCCAACTGATAAGTGATATTCCGGGCTGTTTCGTAGTCATCCCACGCTTTTCGATAGTAGGAGTTGTTCTTCCGAACTTCCTCATGGATGCCAACGCTGGTAATTGTATGGTTTTCCACCACAGCCACCCGGTTGCACATTTTCAAAGCACTCAAACGGTGTGCTACTACAATAACTGTTTTGCCTTTGCATAGATTTTGAATGGCTTTATCAATCTCCATCTGATTTTCCGGGTCAGAGGCACTTGTGGCCTCGTCCAAAATCAAGATGGGTGCATTTTTCAGAATTGCGCGGGCAATCGCAATCCGCTGCTTTTCTCCGCCGGAAAAGCGGGAGCCGAAACTGCCCACTTTTGTGTCATATCCATCCGGCAGGGACATGATAAAGTCATCAATCTGTGCCTCTTTTGCAGCAGCCCGCACTTCTTCCAGAGTAGCGTTACTACCCATGCGGATATTTTCCAACACACTGTCACGGGTGAGGAAAGTCTTTTGAAACACGATGGCTATATTTTTCAGAATGGTATCGTAGTCAAGGTCCTTGACATTTTTGCCGCCAATCAGCACTTCGCCTTCCTGCACATCGTAGAACCGGGAAATAAGTTCAATCACAGTGCTTTTACCGGCACCAGATCGGCCCACAAGAGCCATGCGCTCGCCATCATGGATTTTGAGGTTGACACCATGCAGTACATCGGTTTTACCGTCATAAGAAAATCGGACATTCCGAAGTTCAATATCATGTTTTTGGGGGAAGTCTGTTCCACCCTCATAAATCGGAATATCCAGTATCTCTTTGGTTTTGGTAATCGCGTTCAGTACATTTGCAAAGTTTGTGCCCAATTCCTGTAAAGGCCGAATTTCTGTTAAGTACATAGAACCAACATACACAAACAGCAGTAGCGTACTGGCTGCCAGTGAACCTTTCAGAAAAAACATCCCGCCTATCGGAACCATCAGCAACATTCCACATTCAATGATAACGACAAACGCTGCATACGGAGGCCCCATACGCCGGGAAGTCTCATTCCACATGGAGTTTTCCTCCTGGATTGCGTCAGACAATTTTCGGAACGACTTACTCCCCATGTTATAGGCTTTAATCAGTTTCATTCCGCTGATGTATTCAATCATAACGGAGTTCAGTGCAGTAATGGATTGGTTGGCTCGTTCCATCAGGTCATCTGTATTGCGGAACATTATCCCCATTACTACCACGGCCAGAACCAGAGGGACAAGGGAAATCAACGCCAATGGAACATTAACGGTCATCAAATAAATAAAGATGACTACCGGTCCAACCAGATAGCACACAAGGTCGGGAAGATTATGCGCCAGAAATAGCTCCAGCTTTTCAATATCTTCATTCAGAACCGTTTTAATATCTCCTGTGCGCCGTTCATTCAGGGCGCCCAAAGGCGCTCTGGCCATGTGTTCCGCCACCATACAGCGCACTTTGAACAGTGCGCCGTAGGCGCCTTTATGGGCCGCCACGCCGGAACATCCGAACAGGACAAAACGCAGGGCGACAGCAGCGGCAATCATTGCCACAGTCTGCACTACAAGTTCTTTTGTGCAGGCACTGTTAAATGTAGCATCCATCAACCTGTAAATTCCAATATATGGGATAATAATACACAGCCCGCTACACATGGACAGCAGGATTGCCAGAAACAACCAAAATTTTTGTTCTCCTGCCCAATGCAGCAGCAATGCTACACTGTTTTCTTTTTTCTGCTTCATAGACTACCTCGCCTTTCCATCTGAACGACCTAGGCCGCCCTCTCTGTCCCCTGCGGGGACATTCACCTTGACAGAGAAAAGCTCTCTCAATTTCGGAAGGGCATCCATTGTAACTAATACATCATCGGGTATTTCGCCTTCGTCAAAATGCAAGACACGAGAACAGGTACGGCAGACAAACTCAAAATCATGGGTGACAATGAAAATGACTTTTCCCATATCGGATAATCGCCGGATCAGTCCCGCCACCTGCGTCATACTGTCAAAGTCAAGACCGCTGGTCGGTTCATCAAATACAAGCAAGTCTTTCCCACAAATCATGCTGACAGCTACCGCTACTCGTTGCTTTTGACCGCCGGAAAGTGTGTTTGGATGGCGTTCCCGGTATGGAGCAAGCCCTAGTTCCTCCAAAGTCACATTTACCAGCGTTTGATTTGGATTGCGGATGCCAAAGGAGCACTCTGCTTCCACACTGTCAGCAAAAAGTTCATAATTTACATCCTGCATAACCATATAGGAGCGTTTCAGCCTCGCCTTATGCTCCATCGGCTTACCTTCCCACAGGAATTGTCCCTCGCAGTCTTTGTGAAGTCCACAGAGGGCGCGGGAAAATGTAGTCTTTCCGGCTCCGTTATGGCCGACCACGCCAATCACTTCACCCTTTCCTGCGGATAAGCCAATATCATGCAAAATGGTTCGCTTCTTGTAACGGAGCGTCACATTCCGCAGCTCTAATACCGGGATAGGGGCAATCGAGTGGGGTTTAGGTGGGAACACCGCCCGAAGATCAACTGCCCGCAGGCCCATGCGTTCACGCTCCTGTTCCGACAGCTGTCGAAATTCTTCCGGGGTATAAATCCCTTTGATTTCTCCTTTTTCCAGATAAACGATTCGGTCGGCCAGTTCCATCAGGTAGTACAGCCGGTGTTCTGCTATCAAAACCGTTTTGCCCTGCTTTTTTATCAGCCGCAAATGCTCTCTCAACTCCTGAATGGAAGTCATATCCAAATTGGAGGACGGTTCATCCAGCAAATAAATCTGTGGGTTCATGGCATAAACAGAAGCGAAGGCGATTTTCTGCTTTTCA
>OODS01000414.1_pt1 | contig 34819 bp, 25 predicted proteins | sample 1671531 | NCBI WGS metagenome assembly OODS01 (sample SAMN06348166, study PRJEB24527) | human gut metagenome | biome: human gut; feature: ankylosing spondylitis patient; material: feces | host: Homo sapiens | place: China | collected 2015-10 | reverse complement strand
TCAAGCATGGGCAGCTTTACGAGGACGCCGAGCGTCATAACTGCGTATTTGTGGGCTACGAACATGGGAACCCTGCCTACGGCGCACTACGTGGGACGCTCTCAGAAACCACCTTCGCCGGTGAAGTCCCAGGCAGTGACAAGCGATTCTCATTCGCGGTCCCACTCCGCGCCGGTGGCAAAACCCTCTGTGTGTTTGAATCCGCCATAGACGCCCTTTCTTACCTGACGCTGCTGAAGCTGCGCGGGCAGGATTGGCGCGCCGCCAATACGCTGTCCCTCTCCGGCATCTATCAGCCACGGAAGGATGGCTCCATCCGATTCCCCGTGGCGTTGGAGCAATACCTGAAGGACAACCCCGGCGTGGCGCGGATCGTGCTGTGTCTGGATAACGACGGGCCGGGACGGGCGGCGTCTGCGGCCATTCAAAAGAGACTTTCCGAGTATGAGGTCATCGACAACCCGCCCCGCCGCGGAAAGGACTACAACGACCAGCTCCAGATGGTGAAAGGGATCAGTGGCAGGGTAAGAACCCGTGGCGGCGAGGCGCGCTGATTTTCTTTTTCGGCTGGGTTAGGACTGCAAGCGGCCTGCGGCTGCTTTGCAGTCGCAAGCATAGCATTTGGCTATCCAAATGCGCTTGTTAGGGGAGCAAGCCCCCTAAGACCCCATCCTATTTCAAGGAGGAATCTGTTATCAGAAAACGATCTATCTCTATTCTTCTCCGTTTGAACGAAACGGAACACCGGCATCTGAAGGAGCAGGTGGCAATTTCCGGTTTCCCCATGGAGGTCTATCTTCGCACATTGATCGCCGGTGAAAAAATGCGGCCAAGGCCACCCAACGAATACGCCGAGATTCGCCGCCAGCTTGCCGCCATCGGCAACAACATCAATCAGATCGCCCGCACAGTCAATGCCCGCGGCTTTGCCAGCGGTGAGGACATCGCCGCGATCACGGCGGCGCAGGAAACGATCTGGAACATCGCGGAGCGGCTGTGACATGGCATACACCAAGGTATTCGCCATCCGCGCAAGGCTGGACGACCGCGTGAAGTACGCCGTCAATGGGGAAAAGACCGAGCTGGACGAGCGGATCGTCTACACCGCTGACCCGGAGAAAACCGATACCGTGCGCTTTGTGACCACGCTGAACTGCCGGTCTGCCGAAACCGCCTTTGCTGCCATGCAGAAAACGAAAAAGAAATACAAAAAGACGGGCGGCGTTCTCGGCTACCACTTCATCCAATCCTTTGCTCCTGGCGAAGTCACACCGGAGCAGGCACACGAGATCGGGTGCGAGTTTGCGCGGCGATTATTCGGTGAGGATTATGAGGTCGTCATCGGGACCCATTTAGATAAGGCCCACCCGCATAATCACATCGTGGTCAATTCTGTTTCCCGCACGGACGGACACAAGTATCATTCCAGCCCGGAGAGCTACTACAACGATGTGCGCGGCACTTCGGACGCGCTATGCCGGGAGAATGATTTATCCGTCATCACCCCACAGGGCAAGGGCAAGCATTACGCCGAGTGGAAGGCGGAGCAGGGCGGCAAGCCCACCGTGCGCGGTGTAATCCGCGCCGACATTGACGCGATCATTGGGCAAGCCTACACCTACGATTCCTTTCTCATGCTTCTGCGGAAAAACAGCTATGAGGTGCGGCGCAGCCCCAATCGGAAATACACCACGGTCAAGCCACCCGGCGCAAAGCGAGCGATCCGCCTGGACAGTTTGGGCGAGGGCTACACCGAAGCGGATATTATGGCGCGACTTTCCAAACAACGGCACGGTGGCATGGCCCCGCCGACCGTCACCCATGCCGTCAAGCGTTACCGCATGAAAGGCAAGCTGGCCACTGTCCGAAAAAAGAAAATCACCGGCTTTCACGCCCTCTATCTCCGCTATCTCTACCTGCTGCGGGGAAACAGGCGAAAAAAACTGCCGCCCAAACTGCCCTTTTCCGTCAAGCGGGAGGTCATTCATTTGGAGCGGTATGAGCAGCAATTCAAATACCTTTTATCAAGCGGGATCACTACCGAAACAGAACTGGAGCAGCGCATCCGTGTGCTGGAGTGGGACATCCGCTTGCTGGAGGAACAGAGAAAACCACTTTATCAAGAAAGGAGGAATACCAGCGATGAAGAAGCACAAGCCAAGTACAGCACGGAGATCCAACAGCAGACTGCCGCCTTGCGGGAGAAACGCCGGGAAGTGCGGCTGTGCCGCAGGATACAATCAGACATCCCATGGGTATCCCAGCAGTGCCAGCAGGCGCAGGCTGAACGGCAGGAAAATCTAAAGAAGAAGGAGGAACACGAGCATGAGTACCAACGGTGAAACCGCTGACCTGATGGTGCGTGAGGGCATCCAGATCACCGAGAGTGCCCTCAAGCTGGCAGGGCTGGGGGCGAAAAATCTTGCCGCCCTTCTGATTGCCCTTGCCAACGACAATCAGAAGCTCGCCGGTAAAACCAACCTCAAGCGCCTGATCCACGACGGCGAGGAGTTGACGATCTTTTCCGTCAAGCAAGAGGACTTGAAGGGCTTTCAGATGGAAGCCAAGCGCTATGGCGTTCTCTTTTATCCCATCGTCAACAAGGTGGAAAAGACCGGTACGGTGGAGATCATGGCAAAGGCCAGAGACGCCAAGCAGATCAACCGCATTTTTGAGCGCATGGGCTATCCCGCCCCGGTGAAGGAGGATACTGCCGCAAAAAAAGAGAACGCCCGCGCTCCGTCCGAGAACAGCTCCAAGGAGCGCGGGACTGGTGCGAGAGCGTCTACGGAACCGGCTGCGGAGAAAGCTGATGCCCGCCCTTCTGTCCGCAGCCGCCTGATGGCGCTGCAAGCCGCGGCAGAACGGGATGGCACAGCTCCCACCAAGGACACCGTGCGGGAGGCCATTCAAAAGGCTATGCCTACGCGGGAATAAATTGATTTTGAGAAGGAGAAACGAACATGGCAAAGTTAGACGATTTGATCCAGCAGAAGCAGCAGAGGGACGAGGACTGGAAGGCAAAGAAAACAGCGGAGCGCGAGGAATTGGGGCAGCTTTCCGACGATGCGGTCATGCACGTCACCAGCGAACCCGGCGCATATCTGCATTATCTTAATACGCAGGCCATCAACCCGCGATACAGCGCATCCAATGTGATGCTGGCGATGGCGCAGAACCCGGAGATCACCTACATCAACAGTCTGGAGGTGTGGAACCGGCTGGGGCGCAGCGTTAACCGCGATGAGAACGGCATGAAGATCCGTGTGTCAGACACCTATGTGAAGGACGGAAGGGAGTATCACGGCTATAAGATCGGGCGTGTTTTTGATGTGACGCAGACCCACGGCAAGGCCGGTGTTCCGGCGCTGAGCCTGAAAGACAATACACCGGAAATGGACGCCGCCCTGCGCCGACTGCTGGACAGCTCCCCCGTTCCCGTGGTCACCAGCAGCACCATGTACCAGGACGCTGTTTATGATCCTAAGACGCAGAGCATTACGGTATCCAGCCGCCTAATCGACAGCAAGATCTTTGCGGCGCTCTCCCGCGAGATCATCCACGCCGGTATCCACGACCACGGGCGCTATCCCTACTATACCCGTGAGGACTGCGCCATGGACGCCGAGAGCGTCAGCTATATGCTCTGCCGCAATTTCGGCGTGGAGACCCCGCAGCCCGATGTGAGCCGCGTGGGGCAGGTGTTTGACGGTATGGAGGTGCAGGATCGCCGCGGCGTGGTGGACAGCCTGCAAAAGTATTTCCGCAAGCTGCAAAATGATATTCAGCGTGAGATCTCTCCGCAGGAGCGCAAGCAGCCGGAACAGAACCGGCCCGTTCGTTAAGAAAGAGAGGCGTAATGTGAAAAAGAAACTTGCGTTTGCACTCTGCACGGCGCTGATGCTGTGCAGCATGAGCGTCGCGGCGATGGCCGCAGAGCCCATGACAGAAGCCGATACGGTATCCGCGATGATCTCTGCCGCAGATACGCCCCCCGGCATTTCCGCCTATCCCGCCGAGGTCAGAGCCAGCGAGGAAAACGGTGTGTACCGATTAGAAAAGGTCTACTACCTGACCGCAAAGGATGATCCCGCCACGATCCCCACCGCTGACTTTGAGCGCGAGGGCCGCACCTATACGCTCCTTGATTTGCTGAAAAATGACCAGACAGAAACGGACACGCGGGAGCATATCGAGGTGGTCACGCTGGAGAGCAAAACCAAGGACATGACGGAAATCCTGAAAATGCTGGAGCCGAAGCTGGAGGTCAAGACCGAGGACGGCTATGAGGGCGTCCTGTCCCTTGACCATACTACCATTCAGGTGGAGGCAGCGGGCTACGGGACCAGCAGCCGCACAGTGACGGCGGAGCGCACCTATCCCAACCTCTCCGACGCGGATGTGTCCCTTGTTCCCAAGTCCTTGAACGAAAATGGCCGCACCCTGACCCTTGCCGATGTAAGCTGGCAGGAGGCGGCGGTCGATCCCACGGACGGCTACGATATTCCCATTCGCTACACTGCTGTGGCAAGCTACACCGGCACCGCCACCAGCAAGTATGCCACCGGCTACACCGTCACGGCGGACTATAAGGGTGACGTTACCCGTACAAGCTGCGATACAGTGGTCTATACCGCTGTCTTTTCCAGTGCTGGGAATGCGGCAGTGAAAACCGGACGCAGTAATTTTAACTGGCTGTGGCTGCTGATCCCCGCGGGAGCTGCGGCGCTGGGCGGCTGCGGCTATGCCGGTTATAAGGGCTATCACCACTACATCAATAAGAAAAGAGGGTACGCCGCATGAAAAAATATCTGACTACGCTGCTGGCCGCCTGCTGTATGCTGGCGGCTTTTTCCATGCCTGCATCGGCATTGGAGTATCACTTTGACGGTCCGGACGCAGGGTTGTTTGGACGCCCCACCTCGGACGATACGATTTATATCACGATGGACAAGCCCACGAATACTGACCGCAGCAAAAATGCCGCCTACATCCCGCCTGCCTTTGGAAGCCCAACCAGCTATACGCTGAACGCCGGAGAACTGCTGACGCCAAACCTTGTGAGCGGTTCAGCCACGGGAACGGTCAGCGGCACAGGCGGCGTGACCGTCCTGCCGCCCGCTGCTTCCGGCAGTGCCAACGGCAGCACAGGCTCTTACACGCCGGTGAAGTACACTGCTGTTACGAAGGACCTCTATTACAGCGGCGGCTATCTCGGTACGCTGAAAATCCCCACCCTCGGTCTGTCTGTCAAGGTGTATCAGGGGACAGACGCAGACGCACTCCGCAAGGGCGCAGGCCATTTTGCCAGCACCTCCATTTGGGAAGGCAATGTGGCGATTGCGGGCCATAATCGAGGCGTCAACAATCACTTTGGCAAAATTCACACCCTTGACATTGGCGACACCATCAAGCTGACTACCCAACTCGGCACACGCAGCTATGAGGTGTACTCCGTCAGTAAGATCGGCGTGGACGATACCAGTGTCCTGAGCGACAGCACGGAAAATATCATCACCCTTGTCACCTGCGTCATGGATCAGCCGGATTACCGTTGGTGCGTGCAGGCAAAGGCCACTTGATTTTTTGACAACAAAAATGAGCCGCGCTATGCTGTATCTATCAAAACATAGGAGGTACAGACAATGAAGCGAGGAAGTTTTGCAGCCGGTTTTCTTACCTGCCTGTTGCTGACGGGCGTCACTACCACGGCCTTTGCTGCCGGGATCATGGCGGAGCGCAGCAATCACCGCATTTTTGTAGACGGGCAGGAGATCCAGATGGAAGCCTATGTCATCAACGGCAACAACTATGTGAAGCTGCGGGATATTGGCGAACAGGTCGGCTTCAATGTTTATTGGGACAGTTCCAACGGTTGTGTGCAGGTGGAAAGCGGCAAACCCTATACCGGCACGGCACCGCAGAAAGCGGTTTCCGAAGCGGATGCAGCGGACAGTTCCCGTTATGTTCCCAAGGTGGGCGATGTAATCCGCTGCAACGATGGCACGGACTACACTATTAAAGATGTATCCCGCTGGGATAAAAATGCCTTTTCCAGCGCACCGCTGGGAGAACTGCCTGCCGCCACCTGTGACTGGAGCAAGCTGCCCCAGCCGGAAATGCCGCAGGCAGAAGCGCGCCATTTCACAAGCGGCGGACAGGACTACCTGTTCCAGAGAAATCTCTACGAAACGCGGCGGATGCTCTACACCCTGTATAACGCCATTGGGGAAAACCCGGAAACGTGGCAGAACGGCCAGCCGGTGAAATTCCCCAGCGGAAATGATAAGGTGAAGATCAACCTGACCATTCCCGCAGAGGTAACGCCGCAGAGCTTTTGGCCGTGGCGCTCGGAGCAAATCACCGAGCTATTCAATTCCTGCCCTCCGGGGACTTACTCTCTGGAGGCATGGAATGTCTACAAAAACGGCGTGTTTCAATACACTGAGTACAGCATCTATGTGAGCTGACAACTTCATATCTCAACGCGCGGGCGGTATGCAAAAGCATACCGCCTTTTCTGTTTCCCAAAATCAATAAAAGGAGAAAATGCACATGAAAAAACGATTGGTTTCCATGCTCCTTGCACTGGTAATGGTGCTGGGGATGCTCCCCGTCACGGCCCTTGCCGCCAGCAGTGAGGAGGAAGCCCTGGGCGAAGTCAATATTTACAACGGAGAACAGAAGCTCTCCTATCTCTCCATCAATGGCCGCATCCGTGAGCTGATCTATACCTATTTCAACCATGTGGATGCCAACGGCAGGACGAAAGAAATTCCTGCCTACTGCGTCAATCCGAATATTTACGGCGTCCCGCAGACGGTAGGCCCCGGCGAGAGTATCAAATACATCGCCAAGGAAAAGGGCAACGATCCGAAGGTCATGGGTATCATCGCCAGCGGCTACCCTACCTGTGGCCTATCGGAGCTGAAGCTGGAGAACAAGTACCACGCCTACTATGCGACCAAGATGGCGCTGTGGTGCTACCTGCTCCCCAACTGGAATATCAACAACCTAAAGGTCAATCCCAACCTGACCGGTGCGGAGCTTCAGCGGGCGCAGGCTATTCTCGCCGCCGCCAAGAACATCTATGTGCGCGGCACGGCGTGGAACAAGATATACTCGCCCCGCGTCACTGCCACGCCTGACCGTGATACCGCTTATGCTGTTACCGTCAATGGCCAGCAGTATAAACAGCAGGTGTTCACCGTCCACTCTGACACATGGGTATGCAACTACGCCATCCGTGTCAGCTTCTCCGATCCCGCCTCTGTCCCCGCAGGAGCGCGCATTGTGGACATGGACAATAAGGATATTACCACCATCACCACCTCCGGCACCGGGGATGGCTACGGCGGCAAATTCAAGGTGCTGTACCCCGCCGCTGCGGTGACGGGCAAGACCGGCAGCGTTCAGCTTTCTTTTACCACCGATGTTTATAAGTATGCGGTATTTTATGCCACCTGCGCCGAGGTCAACAAGTACGGCAAGCTCCAGAACTATATGTGCGACACCGATCCTACCGTCACCATGCGCCTATCCGCATACAGCAATTTCAGCGATGGGGAAAAGCCCGAAGCGCCTGACACCGGCCTGAAGCTCATCAAGCTGGAAAAGGGTACGGATACTCCTCTCAGCGGCGCTATTTTTGAGGTGGTCGATCCCGACGGAGCCACCGTCGGCACCTTCGCCACCGGCTCGGACGGCACCGTGACCATCCCCCTGACGCTGGCGGGCAACTACACCGTGTATGAGCGTGTAGCGCCTTTGGATCACCTACTCAGTGATACGCCCACACAGAATATCAAGGTGGAATACGGGAAAGTCGCAGAAATCACCTTCTGGAATGAGCCATACGGAACCCTCCGTATTGAGAAGCTGTCCGACACCGGAGCGCACCTGCCCGGTGCCATGGTACAGGTCAAGCACATTGAGAGCGGCGTGACCTACACCGCCGAAACCAATTTTGCGGGCTATGCCATCTTTGACAACATCAAGCCCGGTGCTTACGAGATCAAGGAGATCACCGCGCCCTCCGGCTGGCTGAAGGACGACGCCACCTATACGGCTTCCGTGGCCACCGGCGAAACCACCACTTTTTCGCTGGTAAACAAGGAACTGCCCGGTCTGCGGATCATCAAGTATGACCGCAAGAACATGGTTGCCATGCCCGATGTCACCTTCGAGATTTTCCGAGACAGCGTTTCTCTCGGCAAATTCCGCACGGACGAGTTTGGCGAAATTCTCTTGACGGACGCTGCCCCCGGCACCTACCGCGCCGTGGAGGTAGACACCGGCAGCGACGGCCACATCCTCGACACCACGCCGCAGGAGGTGGAGTTGTCTGCCGGTGACGGCATCAAGGAACTGCTGTTCTTCAATGATGTGAAGCCCGGACTGAGATTGGTGAAGGTGGACAGCACCGATCCCAGCAAGGTCATTCCCAACGCAGTTTTTGAAATTAAGTCCGTGGCTGGTGATTACGGTCCCAAGGAATTTATCACCGACCAGAACGGCGAAATTGACCTTTCCAAACTGCCCACCGGCGCTTATGTGGTAACGGAAAAAGCCTGTGAGGGCTATATCATCGACCAGGCCCAGCGTATCATCCAGCTTGATGCCAACGAGGACGCACAGTTCGTATTCACCAATACCATCAAGCCCTCGTTGCAGATCATTAAGACCAGCGCAGACGGTAGCCGCCTGAAAAATGTACATTTCCGTATCGCCAAAATTGAGGATGGAACGCATTATCTTGACCGCACCACCAACGAGCAGGGCGAGATTCTGATTGCCGATTTGGAGCCCGGCGTGTACTCCGTGCGGGAAACCGCCACGGATTCCTCTCACATCCTCGACCTGCGTGAGTATCACATGGAGCTGTTCGCAGGCCGAACCAGCACCCTGACCATCGAGAATCAGAAACGCCCCAACCTGACCGTCTACAAGCACGATGCCGACACTGGTGAGCCGATTGCCAACACTGTGTTTGAAGTCCGGGCGGCAGACGGCCACAGCGTCGATCAGATCAAGACGGACAGCGAGGGCAAGGCGGAGCTGAGGAACCTGCTGCCCGGTGTGTATGAAATCATCGAGAAGTCCGTACCGTTCCCGTATCTGCTGGATGCACCCGCGCAGCTTGCGACGCTCTATCCCAACCGCGACCACACCGTTTATTTTGAAAACCATCAGAAACCCAATTTGACCGTCAAAAAGGTGGATAGCGTGACGGGCGATCCCTTGCAGGGCGCGAAATTCCATGTGACCTATGCCAGCAACAATACCGGCAGCGGCGAGATCAACGACCTTGGCACTTTCTATACCGATGAAAACGGCCAGTTCCAGTTGACCGGTTTGCGGGACGGCTGGTACAAGGTAACGGAGCAGGAGCCGCCCACGGGGTACGCCATCAAGGAGGCCACGCAGGAGGTCTATATCCAGTCCGGCACTTCCAAAGTGCTGACCTTTGAGAATATCCCTCTGTCTGCACTCATTGTCTGGAAGTACGATTCCGTCACTGGCGAAGCGGTGAGCAACGCCGTGTTCCAGGTGAAGTATCTCACCGGCACCTCCGGCACGGGCGGTACGGTCATCGGCACCTACAAGACTTCTGTCAACGGCAGCTTCACCGTTACCGGCCTGAAGGAGGGTACTTACATTGTAGAGGAACTTGCCAGTGACAGCGGCCATGTGATCGACACCGCGCCCCAGACCGCCTATATCAGCGGCAAGCAGCAGGATGTGGTGCAGCTCTACTTCGGCAACAGTCCCAAGGGCGGCCTGCTGGTAAAGAAGATCGACAGTGCGACCCACAACCCCCTCTCTGATGTGGAGTTTCTTGTCACCACTGCGGACGGAACTGTGGTGGGCGATGCCAACGGCAAGTTCGTGACAGACAGCGCGGGCAGCTTCACGGTCAGCGGCATCAACCCCGGCACAACGCTGGTAGTGAAAGAAACCCGTGCCAAGGCAGGCTATGTGCTGGATGACACGCCGCAGACGGCCACCATCAAGGCGGGTCAGACGGTGACGCTGGAGTTCCGCAACGCGCCGAAAGGCTCTCTCATCATTGTAAAAAAGGACGCTGTGACCGGCAAGACGCTGCAAGGCGTGGCTTTTACCGTCACTACTTCCTCCGGCCAGTTTGTCGCGGACGCTGAGGGACAGATCAGCTCCAACGGCCTCTATTACACCGATGAGAACGGAAAAATCATTCTCTCCGGGCTGGCTCCCGATACCTATGTGGTAACGGAAACCGCAACGATCCCCGGCTATGTACTGGACAGCACCCCGCAGACCGTGGTGGTCAACACCAACGACACGCAGACGCTTACCTTTACCAACAAACCCATCGGCGGGCTTATCCTCATCAAGAGCGATGAGGATAGCGGCAAGCGCATCTCCGGCGTTCAGTTTGAAATCCGTAAGATGAACGGCGAGATCATCGGCAGCTACACCACAGACCGTAACGGCGTCATTCAGCTTCCCGAACTGGAGAGCGGCTGGTACACCGCGACGGAGCTGAAGGCTGCGTCCGGCTACCTGCTGGATTCCACGCCCCACCGCATTGAGGTCAAGGACGGGCAGACGGCCACGCTGGAGATCACCAATCACAAGTCCTCCCGCATTTTGCTCCACAAGGTGGACAAAGCCACCGGCAAGGGCATTTCCGGCGCGGTGTTCCTGCTGTACGACAGCAGTCACAACCCCATCGGTGAATATGTCACCGATCAGGACGGCTACATCTACGCCGACGAGGGACTGGCAGATGGCCGCTATTGTCTGCGTGAAATCAAAGCTGCCCCCGGTTATGTGCTTGACACGGAGCTGAAAACCATCTATGTCCGCTACGGCTCCACCACGGAGATCGAGTGGACGAATAGCGCAGAGTGCGGTCAAATCCAGATCATCAAGAAATCCGCAGACGATAACGCCACCAACGGCCTGCCTGCCGGGACGCTGCTGGAGGGCGCGGTGTTTGAAATCTACGACAAGGCGGGTAATGTGGTGGACACCATCAAGTCCGACCGGAATGGGCGCGCTGTTTCCAAGACGCTGCCGTTGTCCCGCTATACCGTCCGTGAGATCAAAGCGCCTGCGAATTACTCCATCAACCCCACAGTGATGACCGCCTATCTGGAGTTCAACGGTCAGATCGTCACCTTTGAGGTGCAGAACAGCAGCATTTCCACCGGCGTATCCATCAAGAAAACCGGTCCTGTGCAGGCTGTCCCCGGTCAGCCCATCCGCTATGTGTTCTCTAATATTAAGAACACCTCTACCGTCACACTGGATTCCTTCTATTGGCGCGATCAGCTTCCTGCGCAGGTAACGCTGAGCAAAATCGTCACAGGCAGCTACAACCAGCCGCTTTCCTACAAGGTCGTTTACAAAACGAACCTCGCCCATGATTATCGCACTTTGGCGGATAATCTCTCCACCAGCAAGGTTTATGTACTGGACGCCCGCCCTGCTGTCCTCGGCCTTGCCGCCAATGAGCGTGTTACCGAAGTCATGTTTGTGTTTGGAAATGTAAAGGCGGGCTTTGCACAGGTAGAAACGCCGTATATCTACGCCGCCGCCCGCAGCGGTCTTGCCAACAACTCCGGCATTGTGAATGTGGCGGATGTGGGTGGTCTTTACAATGGGCAGTGGATTCAGGCAGTGTCCCGCTGGCTCACCACTGTTTACACCAAAACAACGGTGAAGCTGCCCAAGACGGGGTACTAAGCCTTGCGGCAGAATGACTTTCGCAGCGCCGCCCCTATGTGGGCGGCGCTTTCCCCGTTGGTCCTCTGGCTGGCGGCAATCGCTGCCTATGCCTACGAGGACGGTATGAACCTCTTTCAATGGATGGGGCGTTTCAGCCAAGTGCTGGAGCGCCCCTTTTCCATTGGCTGGACGGCGCATACACCAAAATTTATGCTGGTGAGCCTGATCATCTATGCGTTCGGTATCGCCCTTTACTATTCCGGCAGAGAAAACCGCAGACCGGGCGAGGAGTACGGCAGCGCCAAATGGGGCGACCCCAAGGCGCTGTGTCAGAAGTATATGGATCATCAGCACAAAGAGGCTAACATTATTCTGACCCAGCGCGTCCGGCTGGGGATGGACGGCTACAAGACACAGCGCAACATGAACATCCTGGTCATTGGCGGCTCCGGCAGCGGCAAGACCCGCTACTTTTGTAAACCGGGCCTATATTCGGCTAATTGCTCCTATTTGGTCACCGATCCCAAAGGGGAACTGCTGAAGGCAGCGGGGGGCCTGCTTCTGTCTCTCGGCTATGAAGTGCGGGTATTCAATCTCATCGACCCCGAACAGTCCGACTGCTACAATCCCTTCGTCTATGTGCGGGAGGAAAAGGATGTGCTGTCCCTCATCGACAACCTTATCAAAAATACTACGCCCCGTAACGCCTCCAGCAATGACCCCTTCTGGGAAAAGGCTGAGGTTGCGCTGGATTCCGCGCTCATGCTCTACCTCATCCATGAAGCGCCACAGGATGAGCAGAACTTTGAGACCATGATCTACATGATGAATTTTGCCGATGTGCGGGAGGAGGACGAGCAGTACCGCAGTCCTCTGGATATGCTGTTCCGGGCCTTGGAGGAGGAGCAGCCCGCCCATGTTGCCGTGAAGCAATATAAGGTATTCAAGCAAGCTGCCGGCAAGACCGCAAAATCCATTCTTGTGACGGCTGCTGTCCGGCTGGCAGCCTTCAATATTCCGCAGTACGCCGCCATGACCTCAATGGACGAGATGGACTTCGGCAGTCTCGGCGAGCGCAAGCGCGCCATCTTCTGCGTCATCCCCGTCAACGACAGCAGCATGAACTACCTTGTTGGTATGCTCTATACCCAATGCTTTCAGGAACTATACCGCCGTGCGGACCTGAAATACAACGGACGGCTGCCTGTTCCCGTGCGGGTGCTTCAGGACGAATGGGCCAATGTAGCGCAGCCGGAGAGCTATCCGAAGATCCTCGCTACCTGCCGCAGCTACAATATCGGGCTGAACATCATCGTGCAGAATGTGCAGCAGATCAAGGCGCTGTACGAAAAGGAACACGAGAGCATCATCGGCAACTGCGACACGCTTTTATTCCTTGGCGGCGGCAACGAGCCCGCTTCGCTGGAGTTTATCGTAAAGCTGCTGGGGCGGGAGACACTGGCTACCCGCACACGGGGACTGACCAAGGGGCGGAACGGCTCCAGCACCACGAATTATCAGCAGACGGGCCGTGACCTCATGACCATTGATGAAGTGCGAAAATTGGACACCAATAAAGCAATTTTATTCATCCGCGGCGAGGACCCGGTGATCGACCGAAAATATAACCTTAAGCGCCATCCCAACATCAAATTGACCTCGGACGGCAAGGCAAAGCCATACATCCACAAGCCGCAGGGTGCGCCGGATTACGCGCTGCCTGACCTGCCCTATGCGTTCAAATCACTGGACGATTACGAATTTATCAACATGGAGGAAAACGAACATGAACAAACAGAAGAACAACGGCATGATGAAGCCTGACAAGTGGAAGCGGCGTTATTGGACGGCGGCTGGGGCTGCTGCCCTCTGCCTTTGCTGCGTTACGCCCGCGATGGCGGCGGGCGGCGACCCGCTGGATATTGTAAATAACCTTTCCGATTTTATCTTCAGCATCATCAAGGCGTTGGGCGTTATCATTCTCGGCTGGGGCATCGTGCAGGTGGGTATGTCGATCCAGTCCCACGATGCCAGCCAGAGAACGCAGGGCTTTCTCTGCCTGTTTGGTGGTCTGATGATCGCCTTTGCAAAGGAGATTCTGACCGCCATCGGTGCGATCTAATGAAAAGAGCCGGAAGATACTGCCTTGCGGCGGATCTCCCGGCTCCCTTGCGGGAGGTGATTTTCATTTGGATAACAACTGGATCGTAGAAAACCTGACCAACGCCTTTGGCGTCTGGAACAGTAAAATGACGGAGATGTGGTCACTGCTGACGGAATCGCCCCAGACCTTCAAAGACGGCACCATCTGGCAGACCATTGTGACCATCAATGGCGGAATGCAGGCCATCGGCTATGGGCTGCTGGTGCTGTTCTTTGCCATTGGTATCTTTCGCAGCGCTTCCGGCTTTCGGGACTTTCAAAGGCCGGAGCATTTGCTGCGGCACTTTATCTGCTTTGTGCTGGCAAAGCTGGGTATCACCTATGGTATGGACTTGCTGGTAGATGTATTTGATGTGTGCAACGGTATTGTGGCAACGGCGGCGGGCAGCATCGGCGGCTTGACTGGCGCATCCGTGGCGCTGCCCCAGGAGATCGCAGACGCCATCGGAGATGTGGGCTTTTTGGCAAGCATCCCCCTTTGGCTGGTGACACTGCTGGGAAGCCTTTTTGTTACGGTGCTGGCCTTCATTATGATCCTCACCGTCTATGGGCGCTTTTTTAAGATATATATGTACGCCGCGCTGTCCCCGGTGGCACTGGCATCCTTTGCCGGAGAGGGGACTTCCCATTTCGGCAAGGCGTTCCTTCGGAGCTATGTAGGCGTGTGCATGGAAGGGACGGTGATCGTACTGGCCTGCATCATCTTTTCAGCCTTTTCCTCCAGCGGTACGCCGGTGGTGGATAGCAGCGCATCGGTGGTGACGCAGGTGTGGAGCTATTTAGGCGAGGTCATATTCAACCTGCTGGTGCTGGTGGGTTTGGTAAAATCTGCCGACCACATCGTAAAGGAAATGCTGGGGCTTTAACCAAAATCATGGCGAATACCGCCGCTGCTTCCGATTTCTTCAAATGCGCGAATGATCTCCTCAATCTTTTGAAAGCACTCACTGTCATCAAGACGATCATCTTCAATAATTGCTTTGATTTTACAGAGCGCTTGATAGCATTGTCCTTCCACTATCTGCGTAAATGGCTCATTCTGCTGCGGGAAAGTGATCTGCACCTCACCTTGGGCAAGGATGTGACTTAATAATTCCATAGCCAACTCCACTTTTGAACACCTCAACTTTCTGTATGGGGATTATATCCCCTTAATACACAGGATTATAACCCCCATAATATGAGTAGTCAAGCTGAGGAGGTTCTCATGATTAAATTCGACAAGCTATGGGTGGTTATGGAGCAGAAGGGTGTCACTACCTACGCCCTTCGTGAAAAGGGCGGCATTGACAGTAAGACCATTCGGCGGCTCAGAAATAACGAGAACATGGAGACAAAAACCTTAGACAAGCTGTGTAAGGCGTTAGATTGCAAGTTGGAAGATATTGCGGAGTATATCGCGGATTGAGTAAAGATGATTTGGAGGCTATTCCAAATCATCTTTTTTATTATATTTGCAGAAAGAAGGGTTTTAATTGGAAATCAAAATCAATAAGGAAATTCGCGCTTACCGCGAAACACTCTTTTTCGGCCTGTCCGTGCGGCAATTCATCTGCTCCGTTTTGGCGGTAGGCGTAGCTGTGGCGCTGTATTTCAGCCTGAGCCGAGTGTTGGACCGGGAAACGGTGAGCTGGGTGTGCATTGTCGGCGCGGCTCCCGTGGCCGCTGCCGGATTCTTTCAGTACAACGGCCTGACGCTGGAGCGATTTTTGTGGGCGTGGCTGAAATCCGAGGTCATTATGGCAGGCAAGCGCGTTTGGAAGTCAGAAAACTACTATGAAGAAGCGATGAAACGCGAGGTGAAGAAACATTGATCCTTTTCAAGCAGCGGCGCAGCGCGGAACGGGATGCCTTTTCCGTTCCCCGCAGCGTTCAAAAATCTATTCCCATCAAACGTATTTATCAAGACGGCGTGTTTCAGGGAAGCGGCAAGTTTTCAAAAACTTGGCGCTTTTTTGATGTCAATTATGCCGTGGCCTCCCCGGAAAAGCAGCGGGAACTTTTTATGACCTACTGTTCCTTCCTGAACTCACTGCCCATCGGAGCCACGGCGAAGATCACGCTCTTTAACCGTCAGCTCAATCAAAAGGACTTCGGTCGGACACTGCTCATGCCCATGCAGGGCGACCGCCGTGATCTCTACCGGAACGAGTATAACGCGCTTGTGTTGGGTAAGGCGGCGGAGAGCAACAATCTCATTCAGGAGAAGTACATCACCGTTTCGGCGGAGAAGAAAAGCGTGGAGGAGGCCCGCGCATTCTTCTCCCGTGTTGGAACTGATCTCACTACGGGACTTTCCCGTATGTCCTCCAGCGTCCGTGAGATCACAGTCAATGACCGTCTGCGGCTTCTGCATGACTTCTATCGTCCCGGCGAGGAACAGCTATTCCGGTTCAATTTGGAGGACACCATGCGAAGGGGCCATGACTTCCGGGACTGCATCGCCCCGGACTGTATTTCCTTTCAAAAAAATCACTATGAGCTGGGCGATCATGTGGGCCGCACCCTGTTCCTGCGGGAGTATGCCAGCTTCATTTCTGACGCGATGATCACGGAGCTGATGGACTATCCCCGTAATATGATGCTTTCCATTGACATTATCCCTGTGGCGATGGACGAAGCAGTGAGCGATATTCGCAAGCGCATTATGTCCGTGGAATCGGATATTACCCGCTGGCAGCAGCGGCAGAATCAGAGCAACAATTTTACCGCCAATATTCCCTATGACTTGGAGCAGATGCGGAGCGAAACGAAGGAATTCATGGACGACCTCATGAGCCGCGACCAGCGTATGATGCTGGCTTTGGTGACGCTGACGCACCTGGCAGATAACCTTGAACAGCTTGACCAGGACACCGAAGCCCTGCAAGCCATCGGACGAGCGCGGGGCTGTCAATTCAATATTCTGCGCTACCAGCAGGAGGACGCGCTGAACACGGTGCTGCCCCTCGGCTTGAAGCGCATTGAAGCAACACGGACGCTGACTACGGAATGTACCGCTGTTCTCATGCCATTCAAGTCGCAGGAGATACAGGACCGGGGTGGTGTGTACTATGGCGTCAACGCCGTGTCGCACAACCTCATCATCTGCAATCGTGGGAACCTTTTGAATGGCAACGGCTTTATTACCGGTGTGTCCGGCTCAGGCAAGTCGATGGCGGCAAAGCAGGAGGTCTCCGCGCTGGCGCTCTCCACCGACCATGATATTATCATCGTGGACCCGGAGCGTGAATATGGCGAGTTGGTGCGGGCATTGGGCGGCGAGGTCATCACCATTTCTGCCTCTGACCCAAACGGCTGTCACATCAATGCGCTGGATTTGTCCGAGGGGTATGGCGACGGCAGGGAGCCGTTGGTGATGAAGTCTGAGTTTATCATGTCGCTCTACGAGCAGCTTATGGGCGCGGATAAGATCGAGCCGCAGGAGAAGTCCATCATTGACCGCAGCGTGGGAAACATCTATCGGGAATATTTGAAAAGTTATCAGGGACAGCCGCCCACGCTGAAGGACCTCTATGACGACCTGATGAAGCAGGTCAACCCGGAGGCCCACCGCATTGCGCTGGCATTGGAGCTGTTCACAGTGGGCAGTCTGAATGTATTTTCCCACCAGACCAATATCAACACAAAAAGCCGTATCCTCTGCTTTGACATTCAGGACTTGGGTGAAAATCTGAAATCGGTGGGCCTGCTGGTGATGCTGGACGCCATTTACAACCGCGTTATCCAGAACCGCAGAGAGGGAAAATACACCCATGTCTACATCGACGAGATCTATCTGTTTTTCGCTAACGGGAGCGGCAGCGGACACAGTATTACCAATTACAGCAGCGAATTTCTCTACAAGTGCTGGAAGCGCTTCCGCAAATATGGCGCGACACTCACCGGCATTACACAGAATGTGGAGGAATGTCTGCTGTCCAATACGGCGCGGATGATGTTCGCAAACTCTGAGTTTCTGCTGATGCTCAATCAGGCCACCACCGACCGGGAGCAGCTTGCCCGTCTGCTGGGTGCATCGGATACGCAGATGAGCTATGTGGACAATGCCCCTGCTGGCCACGGGCTCATCAAGGTGGGCGGGGCCATCGTGCCTTTCGCCAATGAGCTGCCCAAAAATACGGAGCTGTACCGCCTAATGTCAACACGCCCCGGTGAGGAGTGACGCCATGCGGGACTTGAAGATCAAACCCGGCATGGACACGCCAAAGGCAAAGTTGAAGAACCCCGCGCCAAAAGATGCCAATTCCATTCTGAAAAAGCACATGGATAAGCGGCAGAGGGAAAAGGAGCCGGAAAGCCGGGACCCAGTGCGCTACGCCACCGACCGTGTGGAGAAAAATATGCGCCGTGGCGCATCTGGGGCGGCGGATGCCTCGCGGCGCATGATAAAGCACTACCGAGGAAAGCTGCGACAGAGTAAAGAAAATGTGGTGGGAAGTCACAGCGCGGCAGATATGGCGATCGGTTCGGAAAGTGTTTTCATCGACACACCGATGGAATATGCCTTTTCTCCGGTAGAAACCGCTGCACGAAATGAAGTCGGAAACCGGACCATTTCTCCGCAAACTCGCGGAGGTACAAAAAGCGCAAATGCCGCCCCGCAGGAGCGTGGGCGGCAGAAAGTTATACAGGACGCGAAAGCCGCCTATCGGCGGAACTTGGCCGAAAAAAGAACAACGGAACGCCGCACCTCTGCTGCCCCGAAGGGCAGCGGGCGCACAGCGGCAGATCCGTTCCAGATCTCCGAGGCTGCAAAGCAGCAAGGCTCCCCACCAAAAATCGGAGGGATACCCCGCAAGGACGGCGTTCACGCACCAAAAAGCCGAGCCTTTCGGCAGGCACAGCCTGCGCAAAGCGTCATGCAGAAAGCAAAGTCGGCAGCCCAGCGAAGGATGCAGCGGAAGATGCTTCAGAAATCGGCGCAGAGTGGCGGCAAAACTGCGAAAAAGTTAAGCGGCACCGCAACGCAAGCCGCAAAAGTGATTGGGAAAAGCGTCGCGTCTGCGGCCAGTTCAATCCTGACGGCAGGCGGAGGTGCGGTGGTGCTGGTGCTGCTCCTGACGGTGATCCTCGTGGCGGCAATCGTGGCGTCCCCCTTTGGTATCCTTTTTTCCAACAAGAGCCGGGAGGCGGGCGTTGTGCCGCTCTCTGCTGCGGTGGCGCAGGTCAACTATGATTTCAATGAGCGGCTGGAAGCCCTGCAAACAGCAGATGATTATGATTCCATTTCCGTGACCGGCCAGCCTGCCGATTGGATCGAGGTGCTGGCGGTGTTCGCGGTGAAGGTGGCAGGCAGTAACGATGCGGATGCCGCGGACGTGGCCACCATGGATGCCGACCGCATTGCCCGCCTGAAAGCGGTCTTTTGGGACATGACCGCAATCAAAACGGAGGTGGAAACGATCAACCACCCCGGCAGCGGTGATGATGGCTGGACGGAGCGAAACCGCTATATCACCATTACCGCAAAAACGGCAGAGGAGATGAAAACCGAGTATCATTTCAACCGCAACCAGATCGCAGCGCTGGACGAGCTGCTGGAGCAGCGGGGGCTTCTGCTGGAGCTGTTGGAGGATGTGTACTCCGTCAGCGGGGATACGGCGGCGCTTATCCGCAGTCTGCCGGAAGATCTATCGCCGGAGCGCGAAGCGGTGGTACGCACCGCCTGTTCTCTTGTCGGCAAGGTGAATTATTTTTGGGGAGGAAAATCCCTCGTGATTGGCTGGGACGCCCGATGGGGCGAGCTGCGGCAGGTCACTGCGGCAGGCAGCTCCACCACCGGAACTTACCGCCCCTACGGACTGGATTGCAGCGGTTTTGTGGATTGGGTGTTTTACAATCAGTCCGGCGGCAGCTATGTCATCGGCCATGGTGGAGGGGCTACTATGCAGCACTCATACTGTGTCGATATTTCGTGGGCGGACGCACAGCCCGGTGACTTGGTGTTCTACCCGGATAATTCCCATGTGGGCATCGTTGGCGGCAGGGACGCAAACGGAGAGCTGCTGATCATCCACTGCGCCAGCGGCTATAACAATGTGGTCGTTACTGGTCTGGAGGGCTTTACATCTATCAGTAGACCGAGGTACTACGCAGAGTAAAAAAGTTTTACCTTTTGTTCCCCCCTGACAGGGGTAACAAGTGATTCCTGGGATACCCCGGCAGGTCATCGTATCTACGATGCCTGCCGGGGTTCTTCCGTTTCCTGGGTTTGTAGGGGGTCCGGTGCTTCCATCGTTTCTTCCACATCCAGCTGGCCGCTGCCGACATAGCCAATGCCGTTGTAGTGGATCTCCACGGTCTGCGGCGCGTGCTTAGACCACTTTACCTCTTTCTCGTGAACCACGATCTTCTCAATAAACAGCCGCAGCAGTTCCGGCGTCAGCTCCGTGATATCCGTATACCGCTTCGCTTTGTCGAGGAAGCTGTCCGTTCCAATCGCCGTTTCCCGCAGGCGCTGGATCTCGTCCTCTTTCTGTGAGATGCCGACAGTGATGAGGTTCTGTTCTTCCGTGTAACTGTCGGACAGCATCTGGAACTGCTCTGTTGTAATGCGGCCCAGCACACTGTCCTCATGCAGCTTTTTGAAAATCGCGTCCAGTTCAGCTTTCCGCTTCCGTATGGCTGCCAGTTTCTTCTCCTGCCTGCGGATCTCCCGCTGAAGCTCGGCGGATTGCTTGCTGCCAATGTAGGCGGCGAACTTTTCCGGATGTTCCCGCGCCGCACTCGTCACCCGGTGCAGGTCCTCCAGTACGATCTCATTCAGAACGTACTCCCGGATGTAGTGGCCTGTGCAGGCTTCTCCATCTTTCTTGTAGGTGCGGTAGGTAAAGTGATTGTACGCTTGCCTGCCCTCCTCTGTGTGATCGTGCGTTCGTGATGCGTGGCTCAAGCCGCAGTGTTTTCCTCGTCGGACTCATCCTCGAAAGCAGCAGCGGGCATGGCATCGAGCGACCGCGCCGCGGAATTGCTGGCGGTGGAATCGTTCATTGTGAGTTCCTTGCCAATGCGCGTAAATTCATTGGGGAACGTGCTGACCTCATCAATGTTGGCTGTCACGGAGTATGCTATTCCGGTATTCGATGTAACGCTCTTTCCGATGCCGCCGAGGAAACCGCCGACCGACACACCGGTTGCATCATTCTCGTTAACCGTCATACGCGATACCGCGCAGCCGGTGATGGTCACACTGCCGTCACCATTGTAATCATTGGAAGAAGAATACTCGTTCTCGCCCGGGATCTGCGTGTAGAGCGCATCCGCATAGCCGATGAGTCCGCCAATCAGAAACTGCGTTCCGCCGCTGTCATTCATATCGGTAACATTGACGGTCATGTTCTCCACGGTGCAGCCAGTCAAGGTCACGGTGCCCTTAGCATAGCCAATGAGACCGCCGATGCACTCCGCAGGCAGCAGGTGGGCGGAGGTAGAAGCATCTCCTTGCTCGCCCAGCAGACTCAGGTTCATGGTCACATTTTTGACCGTCACATTCTCCGCCTTGAAGCCATCGCCCACAAAGCCCGCCAGAGCGCCGAAAGCGTGATACGTGTTGCTGGAGCTATCCACAGCAGCCGTGTAATCCACCGTCATGCCGTCGATGGTCAGGTCCTTCACCGTCACGTTATCGCCATAACCATAAATACTGCCTGTGGCATGATAGACGCTCCCCTCGCTGCGCTTCACATTGAAGATCGTGTGATCCTTTCCATCGAATGTGATGCCGCCGACAATGTCTCCATTGAACGTCATATTCACATTACAGAGATCCAGATCAACACCCAGTGCGTAGCTTACCGCATTATATGAGTAATCCTGCACGACCTTAGTCAGAAAATCGTTGGCGTTGTAGAGCAGCTCTGCGTCATTGCTATCAGTTTCAGATCTCCATTGGACACCGACCTTGACGATGGCATCCTGCTCCGCGGCCATTTTCGTCAGCGATTCAGACGCAACCAGACTTTCGTAAGGACCCCAGTAACCCTCCTTTTTCTCATAATAACCGAAATATTCGGCGCCGGGGATCTCGGTGGGCAGGGTAAAGACCTGATCGTACTCCACAGTTACATCAATATAGGGAATACCATGGTTATTGGCGTTGGTATACACACCATTCGCCTTATCGTACTCAGCCGTGAGCAGCTTACCGCCACTCTTAAGCAACCAGTCTCTCAGCGGCACATTGCCGTCCCAGTCGAAGCGGAGGAAATAGGTCATAACATCCCACTTGGCGTAGAGCGTGATGTCACGGGCGGGCATGGTCGTGCCGCTCCATTCAGTCTGATATGCTTCATCTTCATACCAGCCGACGAAGGTATAGCCGGTGCGCTTGACATTCGTCATGTCCACAGAAATTTCCGCGCCGTAGTAGATGTCTCCGCCGGCAGGGGCGCTACCCTCGTCCAGAATTACTCCGTCGCCCAGGTTGAAACTCAGTGTGTATCGGTTACGGGTATAATAGAGATCCACCACATTCTGCGCACTGTCGGCTTGGAGGGTGATTGAGGAGGGTGTATCGGATCTCGGTGTAAAGCCCTCGAAGGACTTCTGCACATCCACCGTCTGGTCGGTCACGCCGGAGCCGGGCACAGTTTCAGAGGGCGTATTCGGATAGGTCGTGCCGTCCACGTTTTGCAGATAGTAGTTTACAGTGTAGTTGACCTGCCCCGCGTTCCACTTGGCATACAGGGTAGTGTTCTCCGCAGGCATGGTGGTCGCGGTAAACTCAGCCGTACAGTCCGCATCCGTGTACCAGCCGCCAAAGGCGTAACCCGCGCGGCTCAGGTCGTTGGAGGTCGGAGTGGTGATTTCCGCACCAAAACGATATTTGTGGGATTGGTCGGTTTCACTGTCTGTCCAAGCGGCATCACTGCCGTTGAGGTCATAGGTCAGCGTGTATTCGTTACGGTTGTAATACACCTTGACCACCGTGCTGCCGTCGCCCTTGACGGTCTGCTGGTCGAAGCCCTGCACGGTGAATCCGAGGTAGGACTTGCTTTCGGCGGCGGTAAGCTGACCCGCAGCGCCGGTCTTGGATTCTCTGTCCGCAAGGGTATAGTCATCGTCCGTCACATTCTGCTGATAATGCTCCACGGTATAGGAGATACCGCCCTGCGCTGTCCACTTGGCATAGAGGGTAATATTCTCGGCGGGCATGGTGGCCGCAGTAAACTCTGTCGTGCAGTCTGCATCCGTGTACCAACCAGCAAAGGTGTAACCCGCTCTCTTCACATAGCTTTGCGTCAGGAGCTTGAGCACAGCGCCCACACGATATTGTCCGACACCGGGATCTGAAACCCATCCTGCATCCGCGGCGTTCAAGTCATAGGTCAGGCTGAACTGCTTGCGGGCGTAGCTGATGGAAACCGTTCCGCCATCCTCCGCACTGACGGTGTACTGCACCGTTTCAGGAATGGTATAGATGCCTTTCTCCGCCTCCGTAAGGAACTCCGCCGGATCGATGGCAACTGTTTCGTCCGTTTTTCCGGTTCGGGTCTCAGTTGTTTGCGACCACTTGCCGTCCGCGCCCTCCTTGCGAAGCACAAGGAAATAGTTGATGTCATCCGGCAGCCACTTGGCGTAGAGGGTAAGGTCCTTGGCGGGCATGGGGGCCGCAGTAAACTCTGTCGTGCAGTCTACATCCGTGTACCAACCAGCAAAGATGTAACCCGCTCTCTTCACATAGCTTTGCGTCAGGAGCTCGAGCACATCGCCCACACGATATTGTATGACACCGGGATCTGAAACCCATCTTGCATCCGCGGCGTTCAGATCATAAGTCAGGCTGAACCACTTGCGGGTGTAGCTGGCGTAGAGGGTAAGGTCCTTGGCGGGCATGGTGGCCGCAGTAAACTCTGTCGTGCAGTCTACATCCGTGTACCAGCCATCAAAGATATAGCCAAGGCGGGCAGGGGCCTCGTTCAGCCGGTCAAGTTTAGCGCCATAGCGATAGGGCACAGTGCTTACCTGACCATTGCTATTCAATATGAGTGTGAAGGGCATGCGGCTGTAATAGTAATCCTGCCCGCCCGTTCCGTCCGGGCGGATGTGGATGGGCGCATAGTGGGGGTGGTAGTAGCCGATTTTGTCCGGCACAAGGGCCTCATCCGGCACAAAGTAGTCGTAGGCGGTGCCATGATGAATCACGCTCTCGGTCGGCGTTTCGGGAAAAGTTCCGTCCACGTTTTGCAGATAGAAATTGAGGGTGTACGGAATGTCGGTCCTGAGCTCAAACATTGCCACCGCTACCAATGCGCTCTCCGGCATGGTGGTGCCGTCATACCGATCGGCCTCGGTATAAGAGAAAATGTCACTCTCGTTTTTCAGCAGATAATATGTCCAGCCCTTAAAAGTATAGCCAGTGGGGGTGCGCGTTTCCAGATTGAGCGCCTCACGGAATCTCCGCTGCTCCCAACCGATGTAACTGCCGATGCTGCTCAGCTTGTGGATGGGATAACCGCCCCGCAGGCGATCCCAATGGACCTTGACCTTGAGCTGTACCGGGTTGATGGAAAAGCTCAGGTCAGAGCCTTTGTAGGTGAGGGTCATCACGCAGTCGATCTCCGGCTCGTCGCAGGTCTGCCAGTCGGAAAGATTCAGTTTTATATGCTGCTGACTGTAATTGCCGCCGTAAACGCCGGTGTGATAGGTACTAAAGCGGGGATCGTCAAAGCTGATGTCAAACTTGTTCCAATCATACGTCTCGGTGCGGACTTTGCCCGTTATGAGGTCAAAGCCGGTCAGCACTTGCACTGTTTGGGGCAAAAGGACATCAAGGTTGCCGTTTTTCAGATAAACCGTCGGTGTGTCATCCTCGCCGTCCGCATCTTTCATCTCAAATGCCGTGATGGCGCAGGTGCTGCCCGCCGACCACAGAGGCGTTTCATCGGTGTATATCTCTGGCGTCCACGAAACCTTGCCCTTAAACGCGGAAAGGTTGGCGCTGATGTCCATGAACATGCCGACTTCCACATACAGCGCGCCCGAGGCGTTGGAGGTTTTGGGTTTCCCCGCCTCATAGTGGAGCGCATACAGCACATACCCGTAGCCTTTTAAGTACGCACCCAATTTGGCCACAATGCCCACCGTGGCCACCTTCTTCGATATGAGACTGACGCTCGGCCATATCTCCACACCGGCTCGCAGCCCCACCGCCCCCATTGCGTACAGCCGCAGGTTATACTGCTCGTTCACAAGATTGTAGGTGCGGGTGGTGGTCCTGCGCTTAAAGAGGTAGACGCCGAACACATATCGCTTGGCATTGGTATAGTTGAAGTTCATACCCATGGCCATTCGGATGTTCATCTCGACCACAAAGTCTGCCGTGAGCTCAAACTTGATGATCTTTGCGACGGTTTTTTTTATGCTGAAAATATTTTTGCGGTACAATTCCACCCAGTCGCTGTCCAACTCCAGCATACTGTTGTACAGCTCCCGCAAGTTGAGCTTGGAAGTGTCAATTTCTTCGCGCTCGCCGCCGGTGTCCTTGCCCTCCAAAGCAGCCAGTTTCTTTCCCAGTTTGTCCACCAAGTCCTTCACCTTCGTCACGGTGTCCTTTTCGCCCTGCGAGGTGATGGTGGCGTCGAGGTTGATAGCGGTGTAGGTATAGACGTTCAGCGCGGCCTCGAGATACACATCGCTGATCCAGAAGAAGATGAACTTGCGTTTCCAAACGAGCTTGCCGTGGGTGCTCAGATCGATTTTTAGCTCCTGAATAAAGGTAGGCGTGACAGTGATGACAATGCTGCCGCCGTCCTTCTGGATTTCTTTCGTAACCTCCAGTTGCAGTTCCAGACGCACGCCGGACAGCGGTTTCCCGGACGCATCCGTAAAGTTTTGCAGATGCTTCGTGATCTTAGCGCTTTTGACCTTCACACTGGCCTTGCCTCCGCCGTTGGCATTTGCCCTCGCCGGTGAGACAGCGCCGGAGTCTCTTACAGCATTCATGGATAGGGCAGAAATGCCGAGAGCATCCTCCGGGTCGATGTCAATGGAACGCAGGTCGATCTCATCACCTGCCGTCAGGTCGCTCAGATCCATCTCGTCTATCGCCACGGAAATGCGGTCCGCTACAGTCTGGGCAAAGCCGCTTTCTATGGCTTGACGGGCGATCTGCTCCTCTAATTTCTCGGTGTCAACACCATCGAGCATCGCGTTGCCGCTGATGGGGTCGGTGGTGTCCACGTCCATGGAGGAGAGCACATCGTCTTCCGTCGCGTCCGTGTAGGTGAGCTGATAACAGGCGACGCCGGTGTTTTCGTCCGTGGTATGGTCTACCGCCGTGATGCGCCCATAGCCATCGGATGCTGCGTTTTCGGTTGTATAACTTTTGCCCGTATAGAACGCAAGGAAATCACCCACATCAACGGTGGTGTTTTCGTCCAGATTTCCTACACCCGATGCAGTGGTAAAGGTCAACTCCTCCACGGGAACGAGGATGGTATAGCCGCCGGAAGTATTCTCTGTTTGATCCTCTTTACACTTTGCCTGCACCGGCAGCACATCGGGAACGAACAGAACGTCCTCCACCGTGGCTGACTGGTAGGAATAGGTATTGGTTGTCTTGTCGACCCCTGTGATTTTTACATAGGAAACATCGCCGGTGTTGGCGTCAGTGGTTCCGACCGCCACACGCTCTTCGGGCGCAGCGCCCTCATAGATGGCGACGGTACTGCCGATCTCCAGCTCGCCGCCGTAGACGAATGTGCCCGTGCCGCCGGAGACGTCGTCCGCAGTCGTGCCGCTGCCGTCAAAGGTGACGACCGGCATATTGAGCGCAGCGACTGCCGCGCCGTCCTGCGTGGCGGCGGTGATGTCGCCTGCCGGGATGGCGACGACCTCGTCCCGCAGATGCCACTCCAGCGCCGGCGTGCCCGCTTTTACGGTGAAGTGATATTCCCGCACGGAAGGTGCTGTACCGTCAAAGTACAGACTGTTATCTTCCAATACCACCTTATAAGTGCCGCCCTCTGCCCATCCGCCTGCGGGCGGCGCAACGGTGTAGGTGCCATCGTGATTGTTCCTGACGCTGCCGACAACGAGGATCGTATTGCCGTCCGCGTCCACTTCGCTGGTGGGCTGCTCCGTGCCGATCAGACTGATCTTGCCCGTCAGGTCGCTTTCGGAATCGCTGTTGACGCGGATCGTAAAGTTCGGTCCGACATCCGTCGCTCCGGCGTAAGTCGGTGTTTCCACGCCCTCGATCGCATCGTAGTCCACCATCTTTGCGTAAAGGGACAGATTTTCGCTGAGCGGATCACCGTCGGCAACGGCCTTGTTATAGTTTTCATCATAATACCAGCCGACGAAGGCTTTCCCCGCTACCGAAGGCGTGGGAAGATTGGCAAGGGAAAGCGCAGAAGTTGTCTGCGTAAAGGTGGAAGTTGTTCCATCGGGCAGATGTAGCGTGATGGTATGCGTTGTGCTGTCGGAGCCGCTTCCACCAGAACTGCCGCCAGAGGAACTGCTGCCGGAGGAATTGCTGCCGCTATTCGGCTTGCTCTGATCCTCCTTCCGGGGTGTCTCACCCGATTTACGCCCCACGATGCCGGGCGCTGAATACCAAATCTCTACCGCCTCGTCCGCACGCATACACAGCGTCGCCATCTGGGCGCGGGTAGCATTGCCTTCGGGGGCAAAGCGTGTGCCGTCACCGTTCAAAAGCCCCTGTTTCCAGAGCTTCAGCACAGCATCCTGTGCGTAGGCGGGGGTACGCTCCAGATCCGCAGGCGCAGTGGTGACATTTGCGCCGGTCGCATAGTCCACTTGGAACGCTTCAAAATACCGCACAAAAAATGCCGCCATCTGTGCCCGGTTGATAAACGCATCGGGAGAGAATTTTCCGTCGCCTGTGCCTGCTGTGATGCCGTACCTTGCCGCCCACTGCACATAGGGGGCGTAATACATCGTCTGCGGCACATCAGAAAACGGCGTCTCTCCACTGTGATCATCTGGATTTACACCAGCCATGCGCCCCAGCACCGTCACAAACATCCCGCGCGTCATGGTGCCGTTTGGTGTAAAAGTCGTGGCGGACGTGCCGCTGAACAGGTTGTGGGAATAGACATATTCCACAGCCTTGGCACACCAGTCCGAGGACTTTACATCCTGAAACGGCATTGTCTGGCTGGGCTGCTCCGCCCTGCCGCCGTTGCCTGCGGCAAGTACCTCCATGGGCAGCATCGTTACCAGCAGGACGATACTCAGCAGTCCGGCCACAAACCGGTTCCATTTTCTCCTCATCCGATACCCCTCCTCATTTTCTAATTGGATGCGCGGAAAGTACGGCAACCCTCTCAGGCACGCGCCTGAGAGGGCTTTGCACGCAAGCCCCTCCACAGCATGATGTTGCACTTTTATTTTACCATTCCCATACCGTGCTGTGTTGTGTTGTTTAGGGGCAAATCCGTGTCGTTTAGGAAAAAGGGGCCTTTACCGCTTGTGCAGAGGAACACACTTTGTTACAATGGCAAGCAGGAAAGGAGGCGGTATCATGGAGCCTCAGCACAGAAAGATCTGGCCCGCAGCCACTCTGTTGATCCTTGCTGCCGCTGCAGCGGTCTTCTGCCTGTTCCGCCTGTCTCAACCAGACAGGATGCAGACATCGCTTCTTTTGAACTGCACACAGACGAACCGGAACGGTTGGACCTTTGAGACAGAAAGCGGTCCGGTGGAACCTGTATTTGGCTTCGGCGGCTATCTGGATGGTATTCCGGTGGACGGAGACAGCCCGGTGGCGGCGGAGCGGGTCATGGAGGAACCTGGTCAACGGGATCTGCTGCAATTTTTTGGCTTTGGTGCGGGGATACAGGTGTTTCTGGATGGTGAACTGCTCTACACTGACTTTCCAAACAAAGAAAACCGTGCGGATGCCTTTTTGGAAGATGTGGATTTCAGCAGCATTTCCTATGACGGCCTGTGCATCCCACTTCCTATAGACTGTGCTGGGAAGACGCTGCGGATCGTCACCTACGGCGCAGCCCTCAACGGTTTACGTTACCCTGCTTTCCCATCTCTGGTCAGTCGCTTTTCCGACTCTGTGACCGCTGTTTCCAGCATTGTCTGGCCCATGGCAGCCATCACAGCACAGGTCATACTGGCGCTTTTCCTGCTGCTGGTTTTCCTTTTCAGCGCCCAGACGGGGCCGTATCTGTGGAAACTGCTGCCGCTGAGCGGCTATTTTCTGTTGGCGGCGGTGCCTGTGGCGTGCGGCTCATTCTTCGCGCTTTCTGCCGGATTGGATACAACGGGCAGTTTGACCGCCTGGCTCTGTCTCATTTATATTGACCTGCTGTTCTGCTTTCTGGCCATTTCCCTGCACGGTTGGAAGCGCCGAATATTGTTGATCGGAGCGGCGGCGCACATTTTGTGCTCGGCCCTGCGGTGCTTTACGTCGGTCACACTGTTTCACGGCAGGCTGATGGACTGGCTTGGCTTTGGCCTGTTCCTGCTGGCGGTTCTTTTGATGCTGCTCTCTCATGAACGGATGCTCCGCCGGACAAGCCTTTGCCTCTCCTGCGCCGCAGGCGTGCTGATTGCCGCATGGTGCGTCAGCCGATTCGTGGGCGTGGAATATCTCTATCCACTGAGCAATCCCATCACCTCCCTGCTCTACGGCAATCCGAAAGCGCTGTATACCCTACTGTGCGCTGTGACTGGTCTGCTCTGTGCAGTGCAGGTGGTGGCGGAGTTCATCCGCACCGCCTTCTCCCGCCAGCGGCAGATGATAGCCCTGCAAAGCCGCAGCCAGCAGGCCCAGGAGCAATACAGGCAGGCGCAGGAATCCCTTCGGAATGTATCGGCCTTCCGCCACGAGTGGAAAAACCACATCTCCGTGCTGTCGCTCTTGCAGCGCAAGGGGGATACCGAAGGTTTGACGGAATATCTTGCGCAGTTGGATGACCAGTTGGAGCAGCTTTCACCCCTCCATTATACGGCGAACTTCATTGTCAACACCGTTTTGCAGCGCTATGTAGCCAAGGCGAAAGAGATTGGCGCTGCCTTCCATGCAACGGCTCCGTTGCCTGCCGAGTTGTCTATTGATGAGGATGACTTGTGCAGCTTTCTCTTCAACCTGCTGGACAATGCCGCGGAGGGCGCAGCCGGAACACCATCGGGCAAGCCGCGGGAAATTCGTTGTTCCTTGCAAATTCGCCAAGACTACCTTGCCATCCGCTGCGAGAACACATTCAGCGGTGTGGTTGCCCTCGACGAGGAGAACAATTTGCTGACCACAAAGACTGCATCTGCCGACCACGGCTACGGACTAATTCAAATGCGCAGGATTGCTGCCAAATACGGCAGCACCCTTTCCGTCAGCTACAATGCGGAGCGTTTCACAGTCATGACCGCCCTCAAGCTGCCTTAAAACAAAAAAACGGACGCATGGGGAGACTTCCCATACGTCCGTTTTTTCATCGCTCATTCAGATATCGCACAAACTGTTCCCTGAATCGTTCGGCATACTTCCGCCCGATGGGCAGTTTCAAATGTTCAAGGGAAACAGTGCGGCTGCTGACTTCCCGCACACACGCCAGATTCACAAGAAAGCTGTTGTGGCAGCGGCAGAACTGCTCTGCCGGTAGATTTCCCTCGATTTCGGTCAGGCTCAGAGGGTAAAACTGCTCCCCGCTTTCCATATGAAACAGGCTCCCGTGGTCGCGGCTCTCCACATAGCGAATGTCTTCCAGCGGCAGCACCGCCATGCGCCCGCCCACCTTAATGGAAAAGGTTTTCGGTCGGTGATGGAGCCGCAGGTCGGTTTCAATGGCTCGTTTCAGTTCCGCTTTCGATACCGGCTTGAACAGATACTGAATCGGTCGGACCTCGTAGCCGTCTTTCAGATACTCCGAACTACCTGTGAGGAACAGAATACTGGTACGGTCATCTGTCATGCGCAGCTTTTTCGCAAGCTCCATGCCGCTCTCGCCGTCCATGAGAATGTCCAGGCAAAGCAGGTCAAACCGGTCGCCGGTCAGCAGCTGCGTTTCCAGTTCCTCTGCCGAGGAAAATGCAGCGATATGATGTTCGATTTCCAGGTCGGTGAGGACTTCGCCGCACAGTGCCGCCGCTTCCTCCCTCGTATCCTTTTGATCTTCGCAGACCGCCACTGTATACATCGCTCATCACCTCCCGGAGATCAGATAGATTTTAGCACAGATTTTATTTTTTTACAACAAAGCCGTTTGTTCGGACATTTCAAGCATCGACGGATCAGCGCGCAAGCGACATGGAGTAACGGCGACTGATTCAGTTAAGGAAATGATTGTCCTGGTCATGTTATGCCGCTAAGAAAACTATCTGGATGTGTAATGACTGAACACCGCTTTGTGTTGCTCAAAGTACCATATTTTCTTTTTCCATCGGCTCATTATGCCGTTGGAAAATTTTTTTGAAAATTTTTGCCGAAACTTTGCCAAAACCGCACCTTCCATTCGGGATAGAAGCGAAAGGGGAAGAAAGCCGACCTCTCGGTGCATGAGAGGAGGTGAACGACTCTTGGAGCTGACACCATCCCAAAAGAAAACCGTTAGACATCAGTTCGACAGCTTTTGCAGGAAGGTTCTGCGCGAAGAAGCCCGCGATTATGAGCGTCATATCGCGTGGCGTTCCAACCATGAGGTATCCCTTTCGGAGCTGTCAGAGGAGCAGGAGCGCCAAATGTATGTGCTGGACGAGTATCCGTCCGAGCAGACGCATTTTCATGTGCAGGGCTATGATGTGGCAATCGAAAACGAAAATCTCGCCAACGCCCTGACGGTGCTGCCGGATGATAAGCGTGACATTGTTCTGCTTGCGTATTTCCTTGATATGACCGATCAGGAAATTGCGGACAAGCTGGACATGGTACGCCGTACCGTGCAATACAAGCGCGCTCAGTCCCTCAAGGAATTGAAAAAAGAAATGGAGGTTACTGAAGATGGCGCGCAATCTGAGTAATGCCGCTGCATCTCTGCTGCCTTACTCGACCATCGAAGCGGCAGCGTCCGGCAATGTGGACGCGATCAATGCTGTGCTGAAGCACTATGAGCGTTATATTGCGGCTCTGGCAACCAGAACCCTGTATGACGAAAACGGTGTTCCGCACCTTTGCCTCGATGAAGAAAAGGTATGCAGAATGCGAACCAAGCTGATTACCAAGATTCTTGACTTCAAGGTAAACAAAACAGCCTAAAACCCATAGCAGCCCGTGCAGGAGCGTGTACCCCTTTCCACGCTTCTGCAACGGGCCATTCGTGCATCCGCGAGGAAAGGTTCTTATCACCCGATAGGAGCCTTTCCCGGCTGATCCACAGCCAAATATCACACGCGCCTGAAAGCGCGGATCTGCTGTACCTTGAAAATTTCATAGGCAACCGGATAACGAACCTGAACGGAGCAAAGCCCAGCAAATGGCGCGCCATGATCCGCACGGAAAGGAGGATTTGGGCGAGCGATTCAGCCAGTTTGCATCTGTGTGTGGCATCACAGATGGCCATGACCTCCGTTCAGCTAATGATACTCCCGCGTTGAACGCCCTCAAAGCATTGCGCGGCGCACCCATCAGCATGGGCCGGGGTGAGATTCCCGTGGGCGGCTGCCAGCCGCCATCCGTTCTTGCCACTATTTATAGCGTGATAATAACAATCTATAACTTTTACTATTTTAGGGGAGGTATTCCCATGACAGATAAAATCGGCTTAACGATTGAAGAAGCCGCAGACTATACAGGCATTGGCAGAAACACCATGCGGAAGCTCGTGGAATGGGAGAAGATTCCCGTACTGCGGATCGGGCGCAGATACATCATCCGCATAGACGTTATTCATAAGTTCATGGAAGCCAACCAGGGTGCAGATCTTCTGGTGCGGGAACAGGTCCGTGCGGTCAGATGAAGGACAGGACAGTGCGGAGCTTTTTATTTGCCGGTTTGTGTGCGGTCTGCTATAATAGCAGACAACACATCATAACAGCTCCGTTTGCCGCTATGAGAGGAGAAGCACTATGGCAAAAGGTTCTGTAAGAAAAAAGGGAAAGAAGTGGTACTATCGGTTCTATGTAGAGGATGCCAGCGGCAACAGCGTTCAGAGGGAGTTTCCCGGTTCTGAGAGCAAGAGCGAAACGGAAGCCATGCTCCGCAAGGCCATGGCGGATTATGAGGAAAAGCAATTCGTAGCAAAATCTGAAAACCTGACCCTTGCAGGGCTGTTGGACAAGTGGATTGAGGAGGAACTGAAGCCCGGTTCTCTGAGCAACGGCACGGTGGCCGCCTACATCGACACAGCCAGACGCATCAAGAAGCACCCCATCGCCGACCGTAAACTGAAGAAGATCACACCGGATCATCTGCAAAGCTATCTGGACCTGTTGAGCCTTGGCGGTGAATGGCCGGACGGCACGGTGAGGAAAGCGCTGAGCAGCGGCTCCATGCGGCAATACTCCGCTGTGCTGCAAGGTGCGTTCCGTTTCGCGGTGTTCCCGAAGCAGTATCTCTCCTTCAATCCCATGCAGTATATCGTGTACCGCAAGAGGACGGAGGATTATGACCTGTTTTCGGAGGACGGAACGGATGAGGATGTTCCAATTATCCCGACGATCTCCTACGAACAGTTTCTTGAATTGAATGAGATGCTGTTCAAAAAGAAAAACCCCGCCCTTCTGCCTATCCAGATCGCGTACTACACCGGACTTCGCATTGGCGAGGCTTGCAGCCTGACCTGGCAGGACATTGACCTAAAGGAGCAGCGGCTGACGGTGAGACGCAGCATCCGCTACAACTCGGTGCGGCACAGGACGGAGATTGGCACCACGAAGCGCAAAAAGATCCGCTCAGTGGATTTCTGCAACACACTGGCGGAGATTTTGAAAGAGGCAAAGAAAACGCAGATGCTTGACCGTCTTGCCTGTGGACCGCTATACAGCCAGAATTACTACTTGACCATTGAAGAAAAGAACCGCACCTACTATGAGGTTTACAGCCTGCCGGTTTCGGAGCATCCTCCAGAGGGTTATCAGGCGATCAGCCTTGTCTGTGTGCGGCAGGATGGCAGGTATGAGTCTCCGGCAACGGTTTCCAATGTGTGTCAGGTAGCAAAGAAAAGAGTGGACGGCATGGAGAGCTTTCATTTCCATCAGCTTCGCCACACCTTCACCAGCAATCTGCTGTCCTACGGCGCAGCGCCGAAGGACGTGCAGGAGCTTCTTGGTCATTCGGATGTGACGACCACAATGAATATTTACGCACACGCCAGTAAGGAAGCCAAGCGAGACGCCGCAAAACTGCTGGACAAGGTGCAATAAGACTTTCCCTTGTTCTTTCCCGGCAAGGGAAAAAACAAGGGAAATTGAGAGCTGAGAAATATCCAGATGCCTTGAAAAGCAAGCAATTTCAGCACTTTTGAGAAAAATGATTTACAAATTTGAATTTGACGAGGTATTGATAGAATGGTAGAAGTAAAATTTTATGACAATGTCGCAGATGAATTTTTGAAGTTTGCAGTGATAATATCCAAAACAGATAACAAGTGGGTATTCTGTAAACACAAAGAAAGAGAGACTTATGAAATACCAGGAGGTCACAGAGAACCTGGAGAAAGTATTTTAGAAACAGCTAAAAGAGAATTACAAGAAGAAACAGGAGCAGTTGATTTTAGAATTGAACCAATATGTGTGTATTCTGTTAAAGGAAAGACACGAGTAAATGAAAATATTGATGATGAAACTTTCGGAATGTTATTTATTGCAGACATTAACTCATTTGAGGAATTACATAGTGAGATTGAGAAGATATTGATTTCAGATAAGTTAGTTGAAAATTGGACATATCCTTTAATTCAACCTATATTGATTGAAGAAGCAAAAAAAAGAGGCTTTATATAAATAGACAAGCAACGGAAACTTTCAGTTTGGCGAACTGATAAAATCCCTTTAGGAACTAAAGGGCGCACTTCTATACTCTCCTATCGGG
>OODS01000395.1_pt1 | contig 35921 bp, 25 predicted proteins | sample 1671531 | NCBI WGS metagenome assembly OODS01 (sample SAMN06348166, study PRJEB24527) | human gut metagenome | biome: human gut; feature: ankylosing spondylitis patient; material: feces | host: Homo sapiens | place: China | collected 2015-10 | reverse complement strand
CGACGGCCACGACTTCATCCGGGTTCACGGACTGGTTGGCTTCCTTACCGCCGGTGAGCTCCTTGACGAGCTCCTTGACGGCCGGCATACGGGTGGAGCCACCGACGAGGACCACGTGGTCGATGTCGGAGACGCTGATGCCAGCGTCGCGCAGCACGTTGTTGAACGGGGTGCGGCAGCGGCCCAGCAGGTCGGAGGTCATTTCCTCGAAGTGGGCACGGGTCAGGGTCTCGTCCAGGTGCACCGGGGTGCCGTCAGGGGTCATGGCCAGGTACTGCATGGAGATGGAGGTGCTGGTGGAGCTGGACAGTTCCTTCTTGGCCTGCTCGGCGGCTTCCTTCAGACGCTGCAGGGCGATCTTGTCCTTGCTCAGGTCAACGCCGTACTTGTTCTTGACTTCGCCGACGAGCCAGTCGATGATCTTCTGGTCCCAATCGTCGCCGCCCAGGTGGTTGTCGCCGTTGGTGGCCTGCACCTGGATGGTGGAGAAGCCGTCGTCGTCCTTGCCGATTTCCAGCAGGGACACATCGAAGGTGCCGCCACCGAGATCGAAGACCAGGATGCGCTCGTCTTCCTTGCCCTTTTCAAGGCCGTAGGCCAGTGCGGCTGCGGTCGGCTCGTTGATGATACGCAGGACGTTCAGGCCCGCGATGGTGCCGGCGTCCTTGGTGGCCTGACGCTGGGCATCGTTGAAGTATGCCGGGCAGGTGATCACGGCGTCGGTGACCGGTTCGCCGAGGTATGCCTCGGCATCGCGCTTAAGCTTCATCAGGACCTGGGCGGAAATCTCCTGCGGGGTCCACTTCTTGCCGTCGATCTCAACGGTCCAGTCGGTGCCCATGTGGCGCTTGACGGAGCTGATGGTGCGGTCGACGTTGGTGACGGCCTGGCGCTTGGCGACTTCGCCGACCAGAATCTCGCCGGACTTGCTGAAAGCCACGACCGACGGCGTGGTGCGAGCGCCTTCGGCGTTCACGATAACGGTGGGCTGGCCACCTTCAAGAGTTGCGATGCAGGAATTGGTAGTACCCAGATCGATGCCAACTGCGCGTCCCATATTTGGTCTCCTTTGCAATAGGTTCGCTATACGTTCTTTTCGTTCTTCGCTCGAGTTTCGGATCGCCGTTTCCGGATTGCCGTCTCTCATGCTTTCCAAAACTTGAGCCTACACCACTCAACTTTGAATCGCAAGTTATTATTCCCAAAATCGCAAAAATTCTTGAGCACACCTCACTCAACTTTGCGCAAAACCCAAAACCGCCGGCGCTGGAGAGTATCTCAGCGGCGGCGGTTTTGGGGATCATCGGAGGTTATTCAGCCAATCAGCGGTCGTTCTTGGCGGCCTTCACGGTCTTGATGAGCATCGCGACGGCAACCAGCATGGCGATCGCAATCGCCACGGCCAGTACCGCGGTACCGGTCTTGCCCAGCAGAGCGGCACCGAACGGACCGGCCTGCGCGCTGTCGGAAACCTTGCCGGAAGCGATCATGCCGTCCTTGTCAGCGCCCGCAGCGCCAACGCCTGGCTTGCCGTTGTTCTTGTCGGCGGAGTTGGCGGCCGGAGCCTGGAAGTCGACGGTCACGGCCTTGTCGGACTGGCGGCCGGTGACGGTGAGCTTGTATTCGGAACCTTCGGTGACGCCGTCCAGCGCGATCGGAGTGGTCTGTGCGGTCTTGACGCGCACGCCGGAGAGCGGAGTAGAGGAATCGGACGCGGCCACGGTCTGGTCGGTCAGGCCGATGACGCGCTGCGCGCCAGGACCGGAAGCCGCGATACGCAGCTGGGTGCCGGTGTGCTCCATGTCGCCGCCGTTGTAGCCGCCGTCTGCATCGCGAGAATCGTCCTGGGCGGTGCCGTAGGAGACGACCATGTTGTTGCCGTCAGCGGTCTTCAGCACGGTGGACAGTGCGTAAGCCGGCTGGGCGTTGAGGATCTGGGAGGTGTGCGCGTGGTCGGCGGTGACGATCACCAGCGTGTTCGTGAGGTCCACGTTCTGCATGGCGTAGGCGATGGCCTGGTCGAAGTCGTCGGTCTCGCCGATCTGGCCGCAGGCGTTGCCGGCGTGGTCCTGCTTATCGATCGAGGCGCCCTCGACCTGCAGGAAGAAGCCGTTCTTCTGGCCGTTCGGGTTGGCGTCGAGCAGGTCGAGAGCCTTCTTGGTCATGTCCTTGAGCGAGGAGCCCTGGTTGCCGAGCCAGTCGGCGTTCGGGGTGCACACGGTCGGGTTGGCGTCCTTAGCTGGATCCTTGGCGGTGGCCTTGGACGGGTTGAACTTGGTCGGCATGTTACCGTCGCTCATCAGGGCGAGCACTGGCTGGCCGTCCTTGTACTGCAGGGCGTTCATCGCGGCCGGATCGTTCTCGACGGTCTGGAAGCCCATTTCCTTGGCCTGTTCCCACACGGTCTTGCCCTTGTATTCACCACCCTGCACGGTCTGACGGAAGTACTTGGAACCACCGCCGATGGTTACGTCGGCGCGGGTGTCGAGCAGCTGCTCGGAGATGGAGCCGATGCCGCCGTTTTCCTTAAGCTGGTTGATGAGGCACTGCTTGGAGGCATTGTTGGACGTGCCGTCGGTCTTGCCCTGTGGGCCGTAGCAGGCACGTTCGGACGAATGCGATTCCAGCACGGCCGGGGTAGCATCCTGGATTTCGGCGGTGGTCACATTGCCGGTGGCTTTGCCGGCCGCCTTGGCCAGCTCGAAGAGGTTCAGCTGCGGATTGCCGTAAATATCAACGTCAACGGCGTTGTTGTAGGTCTTGGTGCCGGTGGCCCAGGAGGAACCGGAGGCGGAGGAATCGGTTACGGGGGTAAGCTTGCCCGGATTGGGGTTGGCGACCAGCTTGCCGTCGCCATCCTTGCCGACAGCGCTGTCCTTACTGCCATTGCCGACCGAGAAGGTGGTGTACTGGCCAGTACCAGCCTGCACGTCACCAAGCGCGCTCGGCTGGCCGACCGCGTCAAGTCCGTCGAAGTGGCCGTTGGCACCCTTCAGATAGTCACGGGCGACAGTGATTTCCGAATCGCCCATGCCGTCGCCGATGAACAGCACCACATTCTTGGCTTTTTTGTTGCCGATAGCTGCGATGCGCTGCGCGCCGCCGTGCTGCGCCAGTTCCGCAACGGACTTGCCGTTGGGGCTGTACGTGGTGTCAGCTGCGAGCGCCGGCGCGGCAAGCGCACCGAGCGTTGCCACGGATGCGACCGCTGCGATCGCGCCCTTCAAAGCTTTGTGCTTGCTCATGTTTCTTCTTTCTTCCATACAGTTTCTTCCGTGCCGTCCAACCTGCCGTTTCGGTTGCGCCCGTTAGGTAACGCCCGTTTCGACCATGTTTTCCGGCTGCGCGGAACCTTTCCGCGGCTGCATTGCTTGGATCTTTCGATGCCACCGCCCACGCTATGCGCCGCAAGCCAACGCACACCGCACTACAGAAGAACGACAGATGAACACTCATCGCCATATGATGACCGCAACATATCCACCGCATGAACAGGGGGAATACGGCCAATAAAATCGCCATATTCCGTCAAACAACACCCCCACCGCACCCCACAAGCCAAAATCCCCCACTGGCTGGATAAATCCAACCTCTCAGACCCCACTCACACGCCAAAAATCCCAGTGACTGGATAAAAACCACCTCTGACGCACCACTCACGCGACTAAATCATCCAGCCACTGGGAAAAACACCCGCGCCACTCAGCCCCGCGCAACCCGCGCCGCGCGCGTGGCCTTTACGGCCACGAACACGGACCGCACCAGCAGCACGCACAGATAGCAGGCGAACATAATCGCCCCAACTCGTGGCGAAACCTCCCCCGCAATCCACGTGCCGAGCGGCGCGGTCACGGCCGCGGTCACACCAATAATCAGCGCGGTTTTCACATGCGCTAGCCTGCGCTTCAAGTTCGCCGCGCTGGTCGTGATCGAATTCGGAAACATTGCCAACAGCGAAGTGCCGCGCGCAACCAGGTCGGACGCGCCGAACAGCATCGACAGCGACGGCACCGCAAGCGCACCACCCCCAATGCCCAGCAGCCCCGCCAGCGTGCCGATGACCACACCCAGCAACGCCAAGCCAATGCCGGTCGTTACGCTCATGGCGATCTGGTGGTCGCGCGACGGAACGAAACTCACCTGATTGATCACCACAAACACAAGAAACGCTACGAAAATCCACCGCAGCGCCAATTCCGGCAGCCGTGACAGCAGCCAACTGCCGATCTGCCCGCCGACAAACATGCCGCAGAACAGCAGAGCTGCGGCGAGCCAGTCGACGTGCCCGCCGGTCGCGTACGAAATGACGCCGGAAATGGAGGTCGGCACGATCGCCAGCGTGGACGTGGCGGCCGCGTTGCGTTGCGACAGACCGAGCCAGACGAGCGCGGGCACGATCACCGTGCCGCCGCCGATGCCGAACGTGCCCGACAGCACCCCCACCAACATGCCGACCACAATCAGCACGATGATGCTGCGCGCCGACCCATCAAGCGCCGTCTCCCCCGCTCGCGATTCCATCTTTTGCGATTCCGTTCGTACGGCATCCGCCCGATCCGCAGTTTCCCCTTCATCACACATGGCAGCTCCTTCCACGTCTTCCGCGCCCGATACTACCCACCTGCCGCGCGCAGCAATCAGCCGATTCCATAATTTTGCGATTTCGCCGCCGCAGCGCCCGGTTCACGCGCTTTCTCGCTTATAGATGGCGGATTCGCGGGATCGACGGATGGTATCTCGCTTATAGATGGCGGCCCCTTGCGGAAACAAGACATCTAGGGGGCATGCATGCTACCCCCTAACGACCCATTGCCCAAACCGACCCGCCACCTATAAGCGAGATACCACCGGACGCCCGGCCGAATCCGCCATCTATAAGCCAGATACCCAGCCAAAACCACGACCGCACGCCTACACCGGCACACCCGCGCGCCTACACCCACGCAAGACCCATTGCACACACCCCCGTACGCACACGACCGCGCGCGGACCGACAAAATCGCAAGTCATGAGCGAAAAGGGGCATCAAAAGCACCCAAAACAGGCCGAATAATACCCCCATCCGCTCACAGACAAGCAAAACCAGCCCAACTCACAAGTCGTGAGCAAAAGGGGAGGCCACCCAACATCAAAACAGCCCGAAACATCCAGAATCGTACCCCCATCCGCTCACAACCACGCCAAAACCGTCAAAATCGCAAGTCATGAGCAAAAGGGGCATCAAAGCGTCCGAAACAGGCCGAATAATACCCCCATCCGCTCACAACCCATGCTTCAGCACGATTCAGGCCATATGCGCACCGCAACAACACCCCTGCGCAACATCAGACATGCACACGCACGCAAACACAAGTACACAAACACCACGCACCACATACCAAGCACGACCAGACGCACACCCCCGCACACCGGAGAAGCGATGTCACCGGCTTGCGGCGGCGCTAGGCTAGACACTACCCCCGAACACCAGACGAATGGCGCGCGCCGGCCCCGGCGCACAACCCGTGCCGCACAATCCAGGAGCGTCGCCATAGCCGCGCGAGCCCCACAAAAGCGCAGCCAGCCACAAACACGATCAGTCCGATCACCGCAGCCGCCACGGCTGTCATTTCGCCCGGCTCGTCGTATTGCGTCTTGTCTGGCACTTTCGGATTCGGAATCCGGTGCCCGCGCACGAGCAGCCTGTGTGAGTTGACACCGTACGGCGTGCACGTGATCAGAGTCGCGTAATCGGCGCCCGGCTCGATGTTGAGTTTGCCGATTTCGCTTGGCAGCACCACTGAGATCTGGTCCACTTTGTACGTGTACGTTTGGTCGAGCACGTGGAATGCGAACGTGTCGCCTTTTTTCAGTTCGTCGAGGCCGGTGAGCAGTCGCGCGGATGGCAGTCCGGTGTGTCCGGAGACTACCGCGTGCGTGGTCGCCCCGCCTACTGGCAGCGAGGTTCCGGCCAGGTGTCCAGCGGCGATTTGCAGTACGCCGTCGCTGGTGCCGTGGTATACGGGCAGTTTCACTTTGATGCGTGGTATGGTCACGTATCCCATGATGCCGGTGCCGGTTACGTCGAGGGTTGCGTCGTATTCGCGTTTTTGCTCGTCGGTCATGTGCCAGCGGTCGCTGTTGGTGACGAGCCGTTCGTTGTAGGCGTGTGCCGCGTCGAGCATTGCTTTGCGTTCGGCTGCGGACATGTCTTCGGCGTGTTCCACGTAGCTTGCTACGGCGTACGACTGATGCATGCGGTTCCACCAGTCGCTGAATGTTGGGTATGCGATGAGTCCCAGCGCCCCGATCATGGCTATTGCGGAGATGGCGATGAGTATATTGAGTAGCGCATTGGATTTTTTATGATGTTTTGGCGATTGCTGCAATTGTTGCGATTCGTCCGCCGCTTTCGCGCTTTCACCGTCGCCAGCACCGTTACCAGTAACGTCGTCTGCAACGTCACCCGAGACACCGCCCGCAACGTCACCCACGCCGTTCACGCCGTCACCAGCAGCGTCAACCGCACCACCAACACCGTCAGCCGCATCGCCAACAGTCTCTTCAATCTGCGCAAACAAGTCGGCGGAAGCCTCCCCCGCAGGCTCTTCGTGCCTGCTGTTTCGAGACTTCCGCCAACTCATGTTCATTTACCTTTCGTTACGGGCTTTTCGTTACGGGCTTATCCGCAGTCAGCATCTGCAGCCGGCATACAGCCAACACCCGCAGCCAGCTCACAGCCAGTATCTGCAGTCAGCTTACCGCCTAGCCCCGCTCACACCCGCTTCCGCAACGCCACTTTGGCCACGATCAGCAGCACCAGGCCCGCGGCGAGCACTCCCACGGCGATCCATGCGGCTTGCTGCACGTTGGCGCCGGTTTTGGCTGGCGGGGCGGGTGGCGTGTGCGTGTTGGTGATGTCCGTTGAGGTGCTTTCCACGTCGGAGATGGTGGTGTAGCCGTCTGGCACGGCGGCTTCGACCACGGTCCATTCGTGGCTGGCGTCGAGTCCGGTCCACGTGTGCGTCCACTTGTTGGACTCGCTGAGTCTCACGCTTGCGAATGGTTCGCCATCGCGTACGAGTTTCACGGTGATGAAGGTGGGGCGCTTGCCGTCGGAATTATTCCGATCGTTCCAGATTTTTTTCACGGTGCGTTCCACGGTTGCGGGCGGTTGCGTGGCGCATTCGGTTTTTGGTTCGATGCTGAGTTCGCGGGTGGCGCCGGTCACGCCGTTTTCCGGCACGGCCACGAGCATGTTTGCGGACGAGCAGGTCCACACCTGCTTCTTCCCCGCCACGCCCGAAGCACTCGAAGCACCAGATAAGCCCGAAGCACCGGCGACCTTCACTTCCGCCTTATCCGCCACGGCCAAATACAGCCCGTCGGACAGTCCGGAGAACACCAGTCGCCCGGAAGCATTGGTGACTCCCGACTGCGTGGCTTCCGGCTGGTTCACTGCTATGAGTCCGGCCAGCGTATTGGCCATGTTGCGCCACACCTGTGCGTCTTTGCCGGTCATTTTCGACCAGTCCACGGGGTAGGCGGTGGAGTCGGCGAATGGTGCCACGGGTTCGAAGGTGGCTCCGCCGCTCGCGGGAATCTGCCCGACTTTGTACAGGCGGAAGTCGGCTCCGGAGATGGCGAAGTCGGCGGATGCGTCGCCGGATGCGCCCGTGTCTGCGGACGAGTCGCCGTCCGTGCTTTTGTGTTGATACGTGATGGCGATGCTGCCGCTTTCAGAGTCTGTTGTTGGTGCTGCGGCGGCATCGCGAGTAGTGAATATGCAGGCTGCCGCGGCGAATGTTGCGGCGACTGCGCAGCATGCGGCGATGACGCGGCTTGCAATCGTGCGTTCCTTCATTGCCGACCCCTCTTCTGTGGTTCCGGAAAGTAAGTATAGATTCGACACACCCCCAACGTGTGTGCCGGAAAAAGTAAGGTGCTGAGCTGGATTCTCAAGAAAATAGGCAGTTTACAAGGGATCCGAGGCTATCCAGCCCAGCATATGTGGGTTCAGTTATTGTTTAGTTATTTTTGAATTTTTGCGATTGGCGGCCACCGGCGGACCGTCTTGCGTTGGTCCGTCAGCGGCTACGTTTTTTATTTATTGCGATTTCCCCCCTGCCGCAGCTGAAGTGGTTCAGCTGCGGTTGACGGGTTTCGCGTGGCGTCTGACGAATCAGGCGTTGCGGCGACGCAGAGCCATCACCAGGGTCGCGCCAGCGAGCACGAACACGGCGATGCCAGCCACATACAGCAGCACGGTGCCCATGCCACCGGTGGACGGGAGCTTGTTGCCGGACTTGTTGACGATGTCAGTGTTGATCTGGGCATTCTCAGAATTCTTTCCGTCATAGCTAATGCCAGAAAGAGTGAACTTCGCACCGGTGCCGGTGGAAATGACCCTTCCATCAGCATCCTTGATTTCAAGCTTGGCCAGCTTCGGATCATCCTTGTCCGTATCATAGGTTGCTTCAACGCTGAAGACGACGTCATCAGCCTTGGTGAAGCCATCCGGCACCGTAGATTCCACAATCTTGTAGTAGCCGGAGTCGAGACCGTTGAACCTGAAGACGTTGCTATCCTTGTTGAAGATTTCGTAGGTAGGCTGACTCTGAGCATTCGTACCAGTCTGAACCTTGTTGTAGGTACCATCCTTCGTAGTGGCCTTGTACAGGGTAAAGCCAGCGCCATTGAGCTTGTGGTTCGCATCAGCCTGGTTCTTGTACTTGTTGACCACGAGGTCGAAGGTGAACACGATGACCTTGTCATGCGGGGTGTTGCCGGTCGGGGAACCCTCACCAGTGTTGTACTGATCGTTGGAGAACTCCAGCCATGCCTCGTTCGGGTTGCCAGTAGCACCGCGCTTCGCGCTCTCATTCAGCTGAGCAAAGTACTTGACAACAATCTTGGTCGAAGAAGTGATGTTCGCAGAAGTACCGTCAGTCTTCACAGCGCTCTTCAGGTCAGCGAACTTCACATTAAAAGTCTCACCAGCATCAAGATTAGTCGACACAACCTGGTAACCAGTCTTCTGGACGTTCTCAGAATCTGTGGACTTGACCTGCTTCAGCTCAGTTTCAGTTTCATTGTTGACAGCATAGACCTTGACGGCATAGTCCTTTTCTCCAACCGTTTTATTGACGAAAGTCAGACCGTTAGATCCTTTATCGTGGAAGATGTACTGGTACTTGGTGTAGTTGGCGTAGTCAGATGGCAAAGTACCGGTCAGCTTGAACGGGACATAATCGCCGATGTTGTAGTCGGCGCCATCCTGCCACTTATCCTTCTGATCTTCATTAACACCGTCGCTGTTCTCCTGAACCTTCTTGGTCAGCGTAACGGTGTCCTTCTTGACGGTCACATTCGTAGCATCCTGACCGTGAGTATCCAGAATCACCTGAGACATGGTCTTACCGTCAGCGCTTGTAGCCTTAGTCTGAACAATCAGGTAGTAGCCCTGCTTGGCATCAGAGAACACCGCATGATACCCCTTGGATTCGTCAGAAGAATCAACCAGAGATGCGTCAGCGTTCTTATCAGCCTTGGTCTTATCCAACTTGCCATCGGTCTTAAAAGCATTGGCAGCGTCAAGCTTTTCACGAACCTTCTCAGCGAACGCGCGAGCAGTCACCTGACCAGTTGCGAGCGTAGCGCTATTTTCCTTGACGTTATTTGTAGCGTAATCGATAATCGCCTTGTCCTTGGCTGCAACAGCAGTACCATCAGCAGTTGGAACAGTGTTAGCCTTCAACTCGTTAATGGCATTGGTAAGCACATCACGGTACTTTTCATTGACAGTGTAGGAGTAGTTCGTCGTCTGGTTCGGAGTTTCACCTTCGACGGAGGTGGTCAAGTTCAGCAGCTTGTAGGCACCGAACTCATCACCCTTCGCCGCATCAGTGATGGTGATATTGGTAGTCGTGGCTGCCGGTTCCGCCATGGCGGTGGAGGCGCCGGCGAAACCGGTGACGGCCATCGCTGCGGTGGCTGCCACAGCGACGAGGCCCTTGAGAACCTTGTTCATTGTTCTCCCTTTCTTCGTAATCGAAATTACTTTTTCCTTTTCCATTCATATTCAGTTATTGCCTAGTGGGCAGTGGGTCGCTACGCTACGGACCAGCCCCCCCTTCTCCTAGACGAGTTCATCATTGCCGCCTCCTGACCTTCAGGGCCATGCAGGCCGCAACAACAGCTACCATCGCCGCAGCAATCGCCGCCGCGAAAATCTTCATATTCCCTTCGCCGCCAGTCGCCGGCAACACCACTCCCGGCTGGTTCTTAATCCCCCCCAACCGCGAAGTCGAACACATCAGAGTCGTAAGTCTTATCGGCAGTTGTGAAAGTGCCCGTCTTATCCGTATTGCTTTCAGCAACGCTGTTCGAATACCAGTTGCCGGTGCCGTCGCTGTCGGACTTCGGGCCGAACGCGAACGTACGAACGGTGGAATCGAGATCATAACCGTCAGGCGACTTGGTCTCTTCCAGCGTGTACGCGCCCCAATCCAAGCCTTCCAGCTTGAACTGGCCTTCAACCGGGTCCACGTCATAGATTGTCTGAGCTTTACCGTCAGCGTCTGTCGGAGCCGTGCACTTATTGCCTGCGGCGGCGGTCAGGGAGCGGGTATGCGAAAGAGCGCGGTCGGTCGCCCGCGTTCCTGAAGCGTGGTGCGGTGCGTTGTTGGCGCCACCTCTAAGCCACTGTTTCATCGAATCCCCTCCTGCAAAGTCTTCAACCTTCCGAGATCCCCTACCCCAGGGGTTGACATCCTTTGCATAATGCCGTTAGTCCGATTGCCGTTTGACGCATTCGACTACATAGTCAAATGTTCTTTCGCTTCTTATTCACTTGTACATCGAACAATGATAACCTTTGCAAAGCTAAAAAGCTATGAAACAGTTTCATTTACCCCCCCCCCCCAAGGAAAAGGGCGGGTGCCAAAGTAGGGCTTTCAACGGGCTCATTTTTCAAGATTGGCGGCATGTCAACGATGCTGAAACCAGTCGCCACCTCTTCTGGCCGCTATGTTTTTACGTTTTCTTAACTTTTCACCGCGTGTCATGCCCATTTTGACTGCAAACTGTTTCATTGTTTTCATGAAAATAACTCAGGTACAACCGTGTATCCTCTGGAAAACAACCCCGGTCGCCAACCCCCTACATAAACCCGCGCGCACCCTCAAACACTCTCAAACACCCCAATGCCCACGTTTCATCCGCCCCCCTTACCCATCCACTTGCCAACGTTTCCATCGTCCTCAAATCCCACACCAATATCACGCCAACACCGCGCCAGCACCTCACCCGCTCACAATCAGGCCAAACCCAGCAAAATCACAAGTCATGAGCAAAAGAGTGCACCCATAGCGGCCAAAACCACCGAAATCACACCCCCATACGCTCACGAACGGACGAAATCTGCCCGAATCGCAAGTCGTGAGCAAAAAAGGGTATCCATAGAGGTCGAAAACGACGAAAATATGCACCCTTTCGCTCACAGACGCGCGAAATCCAACGAAATCGCAACTCGTGAGCAAGAAGCAGCCCAAACCGGCCAGCCCGAAACGGCCACCCTATCCGGAAAAAGTAACCCGAATGGGGTCGCTACGGTAACAAAAGTCGGGAACCCAAGCCGAAACCTGAGCAGAGCAGACTGGACTAAGCCCAAGCCTGCGCAAAACAGCTAAGTCATCCGGAAAAAGTAACCCGAATGGGGACGGTACGGTAACAAAATGCGGAAGGTCGAGCCGAAAGCCCCGAGCCCCCCACGCCCCAAACTACCGCCCATACACGGAATCGGTGCCGCGCAGTACGAGCTGGGCGCGCACAATCTCATGCGCGTTCTCAAGCGGCTCCCCCGCGATGAGCTTCATGGCCTTTTGCGCGGCCGCGCGACCCATCGCATACGGATCCTGTCGCATGGTGGTCAGGTTCACGGTGTCGGCGTACGGCGAATCGTCGAAGCCGATAATCGAGTAATCAGAAGGCGTGTGGTGGCCGTACCGTTCCAAACGCAGCACCAGCGGAATCGCCATCATATCCATCTGGCAGCAAATCGCGTCCGGGAACTCGTCCAACGCAAGCAACGCGGTCAACGCCGAGTCGGCGAAGGTTTTGCCACGCGGCACAGAGACGACGCGCCACTTGAAGTCATGGGAGGCCTCCATCGTCTTGCAGGCGCGGATGAAGCCCTGTCCTCGCGCATCGATGGAGGAATTGATGGAGTCGATGGCGTCGGAGCACACGTACACGATGTTTTTGTGGCCAAGGTTGATGAGGTGCTGCGCGGCGGTGAACATGCCGTCCTCATCGTCGATGGAGATGGTGGCATCGAAGCCGCTTTGCGTCGGCGTATTGATGCCGACGATCGGCACGTGGATGCGTTTGAGCTGCTGGATTTCCTTCGGATCCACGCCGAACGACGTTACGAATACGGCGTCCACGTTGCGGCGGACGGGCAGATTCGTGAAGAATTCCTTGCGATTTTCGGCGGTGTCGACATGCTGGAACAGCGAGATGTCGTACCCGGCGTCGTGCATGACGGAGTCGATGCCGGCGAACACTTCCGTATTGAACCAGCTGGTGATTTCCTCGTTCATCAGCATCGCCACACGGTACGATTGGCCGGATTTCAGCGACGTGGCGGAACGGGAGATGTTGAAATCAAGCTTGTCGGCAGTTTCCAGCACCTTGCGGCGCGTACGTTCGGACACCAGTTCCGGACGCGTGAACGCGCGCGACACCGTGGAAATCGACACACCCGCGGCCTTGGCCACCTCGCGAATGCCTGCTCTATCCATCTCTCAACCCCTTTGCGGTTCTAGCATCATAATCACAAACGTTTCCAACCTTGGAAACACTCGCTTGAGCGGCGATGTTCTCTCAATCTGTTTCTATCATACTGCGAACGTTGTCAAAAATCACGCCAGTGTTGCACAAATCGCACAAATTATCAAAATAACCGGGTAAACCGCGTAAAAAGCCCATTTCGTCCACTGATGCTTATAGCCCAGCTTGCCGTTGTAGTAGTGCACGAACGCCACGCCCACGCCCGGCGCGATCATCATCACGGCGCCGAACAGGCCGGCTGTGAACATCATCGAATTCTCATACTGGCGCATCAGAGCGAAAATCAGCACGAAGCCAAGCGTCACCGAACCGATGCTCATCATGTGCTGGCGTAGGCCGATACGCAGCAGCAGGTCCCACAGCAGACCAATCACCACCAGTCCGACCGACAACAGCACCTTCATGGCCTTCTGATAGCGCGACGCCACCCAGTCGAGCGCGGCAAGCACAACAAACGCAACGAACAGGCCGAAAACGGGATTCTGCGAGCCCAGGTCGAAAGCCTTATGCGATGTGGCGAGGTCGTACGGCACCTCGCACACCACGGCGAGAATGAACAGCTGCAGGCCGTACGCGACCCGGCTGTGCGTTTCACGGAAACCCTGCACCAGCAGCCACGCGTAGATCGGAATGGCGAACCAGGACACCACTTCGCTCAGGACCATCGCCGTCAGCGACGTCATATTGTTGGTATCGGAGCCGAAGAACAGCGGCACGATGGTGGTGCTGCCGGCGGACAAGGCCAACGCCACCGCGCCGATGACCTTAAGTTGGAACACCGTCAGTCCGCGACGCTTTTTCCTGTTGCGGCGAGCGCCGCCGAATCCGATTTGGTCGGTCGAATCGGTTCGAGCTCCCTGCTCGGCATAGCCTTCCATATGTCCTCCTATTGCGATTTTTCCGCGCGTCGCACGTGGCACGTGCACCTTACGCACGCCTTACGCACGTATGCCTTTTACGACTTGCGACTTTTCCTTGCGACTTTCCCGCACGCCACAGCGGCTTCCCGCACGTCCCATGCGATTTAAGCTCAGCGCCCACCGCGCGCCTTATGCGTCCAGCACGAATTTCAGCAGCCCGTCGTAGTCGGCTCCGGTAAACGAACATACCGCATGTGCCGAAACGTCCGGGTCGTCCGCCGGTGAAATTTCCGTGCGGAAGTATGCCGCGTCGAGGCCGGCGGAATTGGCGCCGATGATGTCGTTGCGCTCGTCGTTGCCGACCATGAGCGCGTGCTTGGCGGTCACGAATTCACGGTCGAGCGCCAGCATGTACAGGTCGCGTGCGGGCTTGCGGATTTTCTCTTCACTGGAGATGATCACGTCATCCAGTACGCTGGCAAGGCCGGTCTCTTCCAGTTCGGGGCGTGTGTAGCAGGCCTGCGCGTTGCTCAGCAGCGCCACGACCATGCCGGCGTCCTGCAGTTGTTCGATCATGTCGAGCGCGCCGGGGTACAGCCGGAACAGGCTGGTGCTGCCTTGGCGGAACGCCCATGCGGCTTTCAGCGCGGCCTGCGGTAGCGCGAGTTTCTTTTCCGCTTCCTCGCTGCGATTCATGAGCAGGGACCGGTAGACCGGCAGGATGTCGAATTCGTCCCACCCGTTGCGAACGATTGCACGGTCGGCTTGGTGGACCATTTCGCGGGCTTCGAGCTTTTCGAACTGGTCACGCATCACGTCGACGGATTCGTACTGCGCGCCCAATTCGGTCACGCAATCGTACAGCGCCTGCCATGCGGCCTCGCTCTGCTCATCGGTACGAATGTCGATCAGCGTTCCGTACAGGTCGAAAAACACCACCTCGTACCGCGGATTGCGCGCTCCGATTCCCACTGTCGTATCCTTTCTGGTTTTCCGACCCCATTGCCGTATCGGTTACGGCGACCGCAGCTTTGCGGTCGCCGTTTTGTAGCTTCCCTACTGAGAGTATTACTGCAACCGCCAGATTACAAACGTATGCGGTGGAACAATCAAATAATCGCCATCACCTGCGCTCACATTGCCTTCCATCGGACTGACGGACGAGCCGAGACCACACCAGTATCTCCGTATTCCGCCAATCGGTTCCAAACCTGTTACGGCCACGTCAATAACGCCGACGTGTCTGCCTGGATTGGCGGCCATCAGATAATCGCCGACGCGGAACACGAGTTCGTCGCCTTCCGTATCGACGATATTGCGATTGCCGTCGAACCACTGTGGATCAGACTTGCGCAATGCAATCAACTTCGCGTAATACTCAATCAAATCGCGCTTCTGCCATGCACGGTTCCAATCGAGCCAGTTAAGCTCTTTGGCGGAATCGTAAGAATCAGAGCTGCCGAATTTGGTACGTGCGAACTCCTCGCCGGACAGCATGAACGGGATGCCAGCGGAGGTAAGCGTGATACCCACAGCCAGCTTGTTGGCGTCCATCACGTCGGTCAGCGCGGCCGCAATCTGCGGACCGACACCGGCCAGCCCTTCCGCCGAGAAATCGGCGTCATACATGACTTTTGGCACATCCACGGTATTTTCGTTAACGCCTTCGGCCACGGTGCTGCCCAACAAACCAGCCGCAAAGCTCGCGCACAACTTGTCCCACAGCGTGAGGTCGTCGTGCGCGGACACGTATTGAATGACCTGGCCTGCCACTCCTTCCGAATGTTTGCCGCGACGCCACGCGTTCACGGCCTCACGCGCAGCCGCTACGTTCTCGTGCATGCCACCGTTCACATAACCCGGGCGGTCCGAGAAGAACACATGGCCCTTGATGGTGTCTCGCGTGGTGTCGCAGAAGTGGCCGATGCGACTGTCAAGCTTCGACAGGCCTGACTTGTCAGCCAGCACGGTGTCGCTGGGCAGCGGCGCGGTGGCGCCCGCGGACCACGGTTCGCCGTACATGAGAATGTCGCGTCCACGGCCGGGAATCTCATCCAGAGCAGCACGCACGGCATTCATGGTGTCCACGTCAATCAGACCCATCAGGTCGAAACGGAAGCCGTCTATATGGTATTCGCGCGCCCAGAACGTCACGGATTCCACGATGAACCGGCGGAACATCTTACGTTCGGTGGCCATGTCGCAGCCGCAGCCGGAGCCGTTGGCGAACGCCCCGTTGGGCTTGCGGCGCAGGAAGTATTTCGGCACCGTACGTTCGAACCAATTGTCGGTGGAGAACATGTGGTTGTAAACCACATCCATGATCACCTTGATGCCCGCACTGTGCAGCGCCTGCACCATCTGCTTGACTTCGCGGATTCGTGTGGTGCCGTCGAACGGATTGGTGGAGTACGAACCTTCCGGCACATTGTAATTGATCGGATCGTAGCCCCAGTTATAGCGGTCGCAGGTCGTTTCGTCCACTGAACCGAAGTCGTAAATCGGCATCAGCTGCACTGCAGTGACACCAAGCTTCTTCAGGTACGCAAGGCCGGTCGGAAAGTCGGGATGGCCTTCCAACGACGTACCGTCATCGGTGAACGCAAGATACTTGCCGCGGTGCGATTCGGGGAAACCGCCGGCGGGATCATTGCTGAAATCGCCCACATGGGTTTCCCAGACCACCGTCTGCGCAAGCGGCACGTCCGGCATATGGTCGCGGTACCAACCATCCGGATTGGTGCGGCTGAAGTCCACGACCATGCTGCGCCGGCCGTTCACACCGGCCCCGCGCGCCCACGGATCGGCGACGCGGTCCACGGAACCGCAATCGCGTTCAATCAAAAAGTCGTAATACACGCCGTGCTTGTTGTCGGCGAAATCGTACGTCCAGGAACCGTCGGTTTCAGGACGCATCAGGTACTGTCCGATCAAAGCGTCGCCGTCTTCCCCCATGGAGCCGCGCATGAACAGTCGCAGTGTCACCTTCTTGGCAGAAGGCGCCCAGAGAGCAAACTGGGTACCGGTTTCAGTAACCACGGCACCCAGCGGCCGTTCCAGACACAGCGGGAACGGTTCGGCGACGCTCGTATTCGGCTGTGCGAAGCTGTCTACGAGCGTCATATCCTTTGCCTTTCTTTAGCCCTTCACGGAGCCAGCCATGGACTCTTGGTAGAAGCGCTGCATCACAATGAACAGGATGGCGATCGGAACGGAGATCACGACCGCGGCCGCGGCGAAGCGGGCAAACCAGTTCTGGATATATTCCTTCTGCAGCATGAGCCACAGGCCCAATGCCACGGTGTAGTTGGATTGCGTACGGCAGATCACCTTGGCCATGACAAAGTCGAGCCACGGGGTCAGGAAGCCGATGATGGCCTGGTAGACGATCATGGGCTTGCAGATCGGGATGATGATCTTATGGAACACCTGGAAACGGGTGCAACCGTCGAGCAGGGCGGCTTCGTCCAGCGAGGTCGGGATGGTGTCCATATAGCCCTTCATCACGTAGAAGCCAGCGCCGGAACCGGCGGAGTACACGAGAATCAACGCCACGGTAGTCATGGTGCCGCTTGACAGGCCCAAGGCCTTCAAGATGAAGTAGATGGCGGTAACGGCCATGATACCCGGGAACATGCCAAGAATCAGCACAACGTTCATGAAAGTCTTGCGCACACGGAAACGCATACGGCTCATGCAGTATGCCACGGAGAGCACGAAGATCAGAGAAATCGCACAGGTGAAGCAGGCGATGATGAACGTGGTGCCGAACATCTTCGGGAAGTCCAACACGTTGCGGTCGGTGAATAGCACCCTATAGTTGTCCAGAGTCCACTCCTTCGGGAAGAAGGAGCTGGTGTACGGGGCGGTGTTCTTATTGAACGACTCCGCGAACACCCATACGATTGGGACGAGCCAGATGACGGCCAGAATGGCCAGGAACAAGTGGGCGAACACGTCGCCGGTGATACGGCGGATCTTCTGGTCGTGCAGAAGGCCGTGGCTTTCCACTTTGGTTGCGGAATGCTTGTTGCTCATCGGAATGCCTCCTCATTCTTATAGGAGCCGGAATTGCGGTAGGTGATCAGCGAAACGATGGCCAACACGACGAAGGTCATGATGCCGATCACGGCACCGAGATTGTAATCCTGCTTGTCCACGGTCAGCTTGTACAGCCAGGTGATAAGCAAATCAGTGGAGCCTGCGGAATCGCCCAATGGCGTAGGATCGCCGCCGGACAGCAGGTAAATGACGTTGAAGTTGTTCACATTGCCCGTGAAGGTGGTGATCAGATACGGGGTGAGCACGAAGATAATGTACGGCATGGTGATCTTAGTAAAGATCTGCCACCAGTTGGCACCGTCGATCTTCGCTGCCTCATACTGATCGGCCGGAATGTTCTGCAGAATACCAGTGATCTGCATGATGGTGTACGGAATACCGACCCACAGGTTGATGACGATTACGGTGACACGGGCCCAAGTGGCGTTGGTGAAGAACGGCAGCGGACTATCGATCCAACCCCACGTCTGCAGCATGCGGTTCACCGCGCCCTGCGGCTGGAGCATGGTGTGCATGACCAACAGGGACACGAACTGCGGAACGGCGATGGACATGGAGAAGCAGGCACGCCAGAAACCCTTGAAGTGGGTGGTCTTGCGATTGATGATCATGGCCACGAACATGCCGAGGAAGAAGTTCAGGAAGGTGGCGAAGAAGGCCCAGACCAATGTCCACACCAGCACACGTCCGAACAGTACGGCGTTAACGGTGCCGCCGCTGTTGGAGAAAACCTTGGCGAAGTTCTCAAAGCCGACCCAGTGGAACAGCACGAGGTGCTTGTGGTCATAGCTGGTGAATGCCATTGAAATCATGAAGATCAACGGCAGCACGGTGAACACGGCGATGCCCAGCGTGGGCAGGAACATCAGCAGAACGTGCGCCTTGGCATCGAGCAGCTCGCGGACATCGTCCATGAAGCTCGGAGCCTTGCCGTTTTCCTCGAGCAGCACCTGGGACTTGTATGCAGAGCGCACGGACATGACCCACAGGCCGATGAAGGCAGCGGTGATAACCAGAGTGGCGACACCGTACAACAGGATGACCACGGAACGGTCAGGTTCGGTGTAGACCCAGAAGCCGTCGACCAGCTTCTTGCCGCCTGCATTGGTGCCCAAGGTCGGCAACTTGGAAAGATAGTCCACGCCATTGATTGCCATGAACACGAAGTATGCGATTTCCAGCGCCAGCATGGCAATGCCCTTGACATACTGCTTGCGCACGATATCGCCAAGACCAAACACCACTGCGGAAAGCTTAGTGAACAGGTCACCACGCCGGAACGCCGCCCTTACCGTGTAAGGCGACGGAGAAACATAATCAGCACCCTGCTTCCGAAGGCGCTTCATCTCCCGTGGGGAAAGAGTTGTTGCTGTCATTTCGACTGCCCTCTCATATGGATATTGAAAGATAAAAAAAGCTTTGCTCCCGGACAAGGGGAAGGAGAATTTAAAAACCTTGCCCGGGAATGCAAAGCTCGGAGGAGGAGTGAGCCACTATGCAAAGTGGAGAGAGACACCGCGACTCGAAGCGCCTCTCAAAGCTGCAGGATGGCTGGGGGATTTGGCAGTGCCAACCACCCTGCATTCTTCAGTTATTGGATTTTTAGAATTACTGATTTCACTCAGCGATCTTGCCACCGGCCTGCTTGACCCAATCCTGGTACTTGGCGGCAGCGTTGTCCTTGGTGATTTCCTTGTTGACCAGGGCCTTGCCGAAGGTTTCGGCCGGAGTCCACCAATCGTTCATGCCGGACAGACCGGACTGCAGGAGAGCAGTGTTGGCCATGGTGTCGGACTGGGCCTTGGCCGCGACGTCGTCGGTGGTCAGATCAGACAGGGACTTGTCGGTCGGCGGGATGGCGCGCATCTCGTAGTGCAGCTTCTGAGCTTCGGTGGAGCCGAGGTAAGCGGCGAACTGGGCGGCGGCCTTCGGGTTCTTGGCGTTCGGGTTGTAAGCAGCGGCCTTGGTGGCGGCGAAGGACTTCATCTGCTTCTTCTGGCCGTTCACGGTGAAGGTCGGCAGAGAGGTGGCGGCGTAGTTGTCACCCAGGGCCTCCTTCACGTCCTTAGCGGACCAGGAGCCGGAGAACAGCACGTCGGCGGAGCCATCCTTGATGGCTGCGAGGCCGGAAGCGCCATCGTCGTTGGAGAAGTTCGGGTTGGCGACCACATCAACCAGATAAGAGGTGATATCGGCGCCGTCCTTCGGAAAGACCATGCCTGCGTCAGCATCATTGCCCTTCTCGCCGAACAGGCTCAGGCCATCATAGAAGCCGTTGATGTACCAAGAATTCTGCAGGGAGAACGCGACCTTGGCCTTGGAAAGGATGGTATCGAAGTCCTTGGCCTCATCCTCGGTGATCTTGGACTTGTTGTAGTACATGAACCACGTGTTGTCGGTGTACGGCACGCCATAGAGCTTGCCATCGGTGCCGGTGACGGAGTCGACTTCGAGGTCGCCGTTCTGTTCCTTCACCTGCTTCTCAGCGTCGGTGCCCAGCTGGCCAATGGCCTTGGCGTCCATTAGAACACCCAACTGATCGGAAGCGAACATATAGACATCGGCTGCCGCGGACGGATCAGTGCTGACCTGCTTGGAAGCATCGCCTTCAGAGACCACGTCATTCTTCCACGTGATATTGTATTCCGGATGCGCCTTGGCGAAGTTCTCTTCGACCTTGCCCAGCCAGTTGGTGTCCTTGGCCTGGTCTTCCTGCGGAGCCCAGACGCTCAGGGTGATGTTCTGGGTGCCGGAGGCCTTCTTATCGCTTCCACCATTGTCGGAGCCGCCGCACGCAGCGAGCGGAACCAGCATGGCAACAGCAGCAGTAAGTCCGATTGCCTTCTTCCAATCGATCTTCATTGATCTTCCTTTCCTCACATATCCTTGTGCTCTGCAACATCTCCGGTTGGATGGTATGGACCAAACCCTGCATACGTTCACATCATCGTTTCTCGGATGATTGCCGACCGCATTGGGGCTGCCGAAAATGCATCAGTGCTTGTTAGTGTAGCACGTTTCTGCCAACGTTTGCAATTCAGCACTATGATTGTTTCAAAGAAACACCGCAAACCGCGAAATATCAAGGAGACACACCCTCATGCTTTCCCCCGCGAAACACCCTCACCCCAAATGGCTTGCCGACGCAATTTTTTATGAAATCTATCCACAGTCCTTCGTCGACTCCAATGGCGACGGCATCGGAGACATCCCCGGAATCACTTTAAAACTGGACTACATCAAGGATCTCGGATGCAACGCGATCTGGCTCAATCCCTGTTTCGACTCGCCATTCAAAGACGCCGGCTACGACGTGCGCGACTACAAAAAGGTGGCATCACGCTACGGCACCAACGACGATCTCATTGCGTTGTTCGACGCCGCCCACCGGCGCGACATGCACGTGATCCTCGATCTCGTGCCAGGCCACACCAGCGAGGAACACGAGTGGTTCCACCGCAGTTGCAAGGTCGAACGAAACAATTATTCCGACCGCTACATCTGGACAGACTCATGGATCTCCGGTGGCGACGGACTGCCATTCATCGGCGGCGAATCGCCCCGCAACGGTACCTACATCTTGAACTTCTTCAAATGCCAGCCGGCGCTCAACTACGGTTTCGCGCACCCCGAACGTAGCTGGCAGAAGCCAGCCCTTGGTCCGGACGCGAAGGCCACTTGCGACGCGATGGTGGACGTCATGCGGTTCTGGCTTTCCCGTGGCGCAGACGGCTTCCGCGTGGATATGGCCGACAGCCTCGTCAAAAAGGACGATGAGGGCAAGCCTTACACCATCCGCACCTGGCAGTACATGTTCGCCCGGATCCGCCCGGCCTTCCCCGAAGCCGCGTTCGTTTCGGAATGGGGACGACCAGAGGAGTCGATGGCCGCCGGCTTCGACATGGATTTCTATCTCGATTGGCGTTGGGACGGCGTTCCCAACGGCTACAACATGCTGTTGCGCAACGTGGACGACCCGTTGAGCCGCAAGGGCGACAAGAGCTATTTCAACGCCGATTCCGGCACGCCGATCAGCGAATTCCTGGACGAGTACGAGCCGCGTCTGCGCGAAGCGGAAACGGCCGACGGAAATTTTAATTTCATCACCTGCAACCACGACACCGCACGCGTGGCGCCGCGACTGTCGCAGCGCGAAATCGCCCTGGCATACTGCACGCTGTTCGCGATGCCGGGCGTACCGTTCCTGTATTACGGCGACGAAATCGGCATGCGATACCGCGCACTGCCCGGCAAAGAAGGCGGCTACGTGCGCACCGGTTCGCGCACACCGATGCAGTGGGGTGCGAACGACGCATCCGGAGCACTTCACGTGTCCGATTCTGCAGAATCGGACACTCGGGCTGGCGATGTGACCGGTGGCAGCTACCTGCCCGCCGACCCGTCCGCCGACGCCCCGACCGTCGCCGCACAGCAGGCCGACGCCGAATCACTGTGGCATACGGTGCGCTCCATACTCCACGTCAAGAGGGAATGCGACGCCTTGCGGGCGGGGGCTACGTTCCATGCAATCGAACGCGATAGAGTGTTCGTTTTCGAGCGTTCCACCCACCTGCAGAAGCTGATCATAGCCGTCAATCCAAGCCGCGATTGCAAAGCTTTGCAGTTACCAGATGGTAGTTATCGGACGATTTTCAGCATCGGCGAAAACGAAATTAGCGGCACTTCGCTGCGTCTAGGTCTGCAAAGCTTTGCAATTCTCGAAGCCGAGTAACAGACGAGCAATGCCCCGTTGAAATAATCGTTTGCAATGCGGAGCGCTGCGCCTTCGTATTGCAAACGATAGTCAATATGGAAAAACAATTCCGGTTATCTATATTCCTGAAATTAGAGCAAAATCGCAATATAGCAACACTCTCTTACCGCAAAACACGCTTTGAAAACGATATCATACCGTGATATAGTTATCTTTGGTGCGAATGCCACCAACATCGAAGCTGCGGCAATCGCAAGCAATGTAGCATGTCAGCCGTCACAAACGGCGCGGAAAGAAGGGACCCATGACACAGACCCAGCAGACCGAAAGCGCAGAACGCATCGCACGACCTCTTATCCAGCTCGCCAAGCTCAATGGCATTTCCACGTCGTATATCGACCAGCTCGGCACCTATGTGGAAATCCGCGACGAAGTGCTCGTCTCCGTATTGGCCGCACTCGGTGTGGACGCATCCAGCGACGAAGCGATCACCGCCTCCTATGCGGCGACCCAGCAACGCATCGCAGACACACTTGTTGAGCCGACCGTCGTGAAGTTCATCGGCAAGGAAGCCGTCACGCCAATCCGCGCGAAAGGAAACGACGTGGCGCTGAAGCTGACGTTGGAAGACGGCACGGAATATGCGGGCGATCTGACCGCGTATCTGACGGGCTCGAACGCAGATGACGGCTCGCTGCAACTGACGCTGCCAGACGATATTCCCGCCGGCTACCACACGCTGGCCGTCGATGCCGGCCCGCTGCACGCCGAAACCGCGCTGATCTGCGCACCGGCACGCATCGAACTGCCGCCAGCAGTAGCGGAAAAGCAACGTTGGGGCTGGATGGCACAGATGTATTCCATCCGTTCCGCTGAATCCTGGGGCGTGGGCGACTATGGCGATCTGAAGCTGCTGCTGTCCGACGCGGCAACGAAATCGCATGCCGATTTCATGCTTATCAACCCGATTCACGCCACCGCGCCGATGCCGCCGCTGGAGCCGTCGCCGTATCTTCCCGAATCGCGTCGTTTTCTCAATGTGACGTACATCCGTCCGCAGGATATCGCTGAATATGCGGAACTCAACGAGGCGGACCAGGCCGAAGTGGCGCGTCTGCACGCGGAAGTCTCGCCAGCCAACGACAGTATCGAGCCGCTCGACATCAATTCCGCTTGGTGGCACAAGCGCCAGGCGCTGCAGCTTGTGTACAACGTGCCGCGTTCCGTCGAGCGTCAGGCCGCGTTCGACGCGTTCAAGGAGGCCGCGGGTCCGGATCTGCGCGCGTTCGCCGCATGGTCGGTGGCGTTCCAGGTGTGGGGCGCGCCGTGGGAAGGCACGTGGTTCAAGGACACGAACCGCGATTCGCCTGAAGTGGTGGAGCTCATGCGCGAGCACGCCGATATGGTCGATTTCGAATGCTGGCTGCAGTGGATCGCCGACGAGCAGGTGACAGCCGCGCAGAACGCCGCCCGTGACAGCGGTATGGCACTCGGCCTCATGCAGGATATGGCCGTGGGCGTGCACTCGCTCGGCGCGGACGTGTGGTGGAATCCGGAACGTTTCGCAGTAGGCAGCGTAACCGTGGGTTGCCCACCGGACTTCTACAACCAGCAGGGTCAGGATTGGGGCCAGCCGCCGTTCAATCCGAATTATCTGGCCAAAACTGGTTATGGCGTGTACCGCGAGATGGTGCACAACATGTTCTCGCACGCGGGCGCGGTGCGCATCGACCATGTACTCGGCCTATTCCGTCTGTGGTGGATTCCGCAGGGCGAAGGCGCGCGCGGTGGCGCGTACGTTACGTACGACTATGAGGCGATGATCGCGATCCTGACCATTGAAGCGTCCCGCGTGAACGGTTTGGTGGTCGGCGAGGATCTGGGCACCGTGCCTGATTACGTACGCACGGTACTCGGCGAGCACGGCCTGCTGGGCTGCATGGTGGAATGGTTCGCCCGCGTGGACGACTCCCCCAACGCCGGCGACCCGTACGCCGATCCGTCCACGTACCGCAAGTACGCGCTGGCTTCCGTCACCACGCACGACCTGCCGCCGACCGCCGGCTACCTGCAGTTCGAGCACGTCAAGCTGCGCGAACAGCTGCACCTGCTGTCCGGCCCGGTCGAGGAGTTCCAGGCTTCCGCCACCGCCGAACGCGACGCGATGATGGACCGTCTCGTGGAGTCCGGCCTGATCACGCCGGAAGTGGCGGGCGATGTGGAAGGCCACATCCAGGAAATCGTCGAGGCGATGCACAAGATGCTGCTCAAGTCGCCGTCCGTGCTGCTGCAGGCCGCGCTGGTGGATGGCGTGGGCGAGACGCGCACGCAGAACCAGCCGGGCACGTCCAGTGAATACTCCAACTGGCGTGTGCCGCTGGCAGGCCCGGACCTCAAGGTGGTGCACACCGATGAGGTGTTCGATCTGCCGCGCGTGCAATCGCTTGCCGCCATCATGAACGGCGAGAAGTAGCGTTTAGACTTACCATTCCCCTTTCCTTACAAACCAAAATTCCGGTCCTCCTTGTGGAGGGCCGGAATTTTTCATATACGCAAGGCGATTTGGGAGCGGTTAGACCGCCTGAGAACAATCGCAACCTCAGCCAGCAGTGCAACGGCCAGGTTCAGCGGTCGATCAGCCCAGCAGCAGCCAGACGGAGGCGTCGCTATCCAGCTTGCCGTCGTCCGTCAACGGCACGGAATTTGCGATGGCGACCGCATCGTCCGGCAGGGCGATCGGCTCGTCGCCGAAATTGGTGACGGACAGGAATCGACGGCCTTCCGTGGCCGGACGCGAGTAGGCGACCACCGTATCGCCCATGTCCAGCAGGTCGGCGGACGTGTCTCCGGTCGCCGTCAGCACCGTCTGCCGCAGCTGCAACAGCTTGCGGTACAAGTGCAGCATGGAACCGTTGTCATCGGCCTCGACGTCGGCCGCGAAATCCTTGAACCAGGCCGGCTGCGGCAGGTGCGCGTCGGCGGAATCGCCCTGCTCCGGGCCGAAACCGAACGTGCCGCCGGTGATGAAGTCCGGGCTCCACGAAGCCGGTTCGCCGCAATCGGCAGCCTTCCACGGCATCGGTGCACGGCAGCCGTCACGACCCTTGTCGGTGAAGTTGCGACGGGTGTTGAACGGCGTCGGATCCTCAAGACGATCCCACGGAATGTTCGCCACTTCGAACAGGCCCAGTTCCTCGCCCTGATACACGTAGGCGGAACCCGGCAGGCCCAGTTCCATCAGCGCGGCTGCGCGGGCGCGACGGGTGCCGAGCTCACGATTCTCGCGGTAGGTCTCTCCGTCACGCAACAGCCAATCGTGCGCCAGCTGGTGGTACGGAGCGTCCTTCACCTGCGGCAGACCGAAACGCGACGGACTGCGCGGCACATCGTGGTTGTTCATAACCCACGTCGTGGTGGAACCGTGAGTTTCCTCGGCGGCGCGCAAGCCGTCAGCAATGGCCGTACGGAACTCGTCGGCGAACCAGTTGGCTTCGGCGAACTCGAAATTGAACACCTGGCCGAGCTCGTCGGTGGACGCGTACAGATGCTGCGATTCGGCCTTCACCCACGCCTCGCCGACGGCGAAACGCGGCGGATTGTACTCGTTGAACACCTGACGCCATTCGCGGTAGATGTCGTGCACTTCCGGACGGTCCCACAGCGGGCTGAACGCGCCGTCCGCCGGCAGCACATGCTGCACCGCGGCCGGATCCATGTCGGCCAGCGGCACGGAATCGAGGTCCTTGGCCAAGCCGTGCGCCACGTCGATGCGGAAGCCGTCGGTTCCGTGGTCGGACCAGAATCGCAATGTCTTCTTGAATTCCTCGTGCACGTCCGGATTCTTCCAATTCAAATCCGGCTGCTCCTTGGCGAACATGTGCAGGTACCACTGGCCGTCGTCGACCTGCTGCCACGCCGGGCCGCCGAACAGCGACTGCCAGTCGTTCGGCGGCAGCTCGCCGTGCTCGCCGCGGCCTACGCGGAAGATGTAGCGGTCGCGTGCGGCCGAACCGCGGCCGGCGGCGAGCGCCTCGATGAACATCTTGTGCTTGTTGGACGTGTGGTTCGGCACGATGTCGACGATCACCTTGATGCCGGCTTCATGCGCGGCGGCGGCCATCGCGTCGAAATCGGCCATGGTGCCGAGGCGCGGGTCCACGTTGCGGTAGTCGATCACGTCGTAACCGCCGTCGGCCAGGTCGGACGGGTAGAACGGGCTCAGCCAGATCGCGTCGATGCCGAGATTCTTCAGGTAATCCATTTTCTCGGTGACGCCGGCGATGTCTCCCAACCCGTCGCCGTTCACGTCTTTGAAGCTGCGCGGGTAGATCTGGTAGACGACGGCTTGCTTCCACCAATCGTCACGCATGTTGTTTGCTGTCACGATAACCCCTTTTGTCGTAGTCCATCGGATACGGAGCACTGTCTCCGCTACATGAAAACGATAACATCAAGCAAAGCGAAACGCTAATGAAAACTTAATCATTGCAGCACATCAAACGTTTGACGAAAATGTGCATACTCCAGCTGTATCGAGTAGAATCGCGGAAGATTCGACTTGCATACGTTGCCAACGGATGCCATACGAAAGGCGATTATGAAGTTCCTCTCCCCCGATTCCGGCTTTATGCGCGGCCTGAGCGACGCCGTCGACGCGATCTGGATCAACATTCTGATGCTCGTCACCAGCATTCCGATCATCACGATCGGCGCGGCACTGACCGCCGGCCACGACGCCGTCCGTCGCACGCTGTCCGGCGAAGGCACGGCGACGCGCAATTATTTCAAGGCGTTCCGTTCGAATTTTGCGAAATCGACCGGCTATTGGCTGATTTTCGGCACGACCGGCACGCTGTGCGTCTACTCGTGGATCGTGCTGCAGATCACGCCGCTGCTCATTCCGAAATTCGCGTTGACGATTGTGTGGCTCATCGGTTTCGAATGGGTGTGGGCGTTGCAGGCGCGGTTCGAGAACTCGTTCTGGCGCACGCTTGGCAACGCTTTTGTGTTCGGCGTGAGCAACATCGGCCACACGTTGGCATTGGTTGCGATCGACGCGGTGTACGTGGCGCTGCTCGTGGCCAGCTGGGTTTACATGCCGCAGGGCCTGTTCCTGCTGCTCATACTGGGGTATGGCACGATGCTGATGCTGCATTCGCCGATTCTCGAGCATGTCTTCCGCAAGTACATCAGCAAGTAATTAGGCACGAAAAAAGGGACTGATTCGCATCAGTCCCTTAAATTTTTCTGGGTGAAAATCAGCCCTTCACCGCGCCGCCTTCGGCCCTGCAATTAAGGACCGCGCTACGCGCGGGCTCAATGTTACCCTCGCGGCATAGCCGCTCGGGCTGGAGCCTGGGAACAGCGCACTGCGCTGTTCCCTAAGGGCTGATCGAAGATCAGCCCTTAACGGCTCCAGCCATAACACCCTTGACGATGTACTTCTGGCAGATCAGGTAGAAGATGATGATCGGGATGATGGCCATGACCAGGCATGCCATCATGGCGCCCATATCCACGGAACCATAACCGCCCTTCAGATACTGCACCGCCACGGAGATGGTCTTGTACTTGCCCAGGTCGAGCGTCAGGTACGGCAGCAGGTAGTCGTTCCAGATCCACATGGCCTGCAGAATAGCCACGGACACAATGGACGGCTTCATGATCGGCACAACGATCTGGAAGAAGATACGCGGCACGGAAGCACCATCGATCATGGCGGATTCTTCCAGCGATTCCGGAATGCCCTTGACCACACCGGTGAAGATGAACACGGCCAGACCAGCGCCGAAGCCCAGATACACGAAGCACAGACCCCACGGGGTGTTGAGCTTGAGCATATCGGCCAGCTTGGAGAGGGTGAACATGACCATCTGGAACGGTACAATCATGTTGAACAGGAACAACGTGTACAGCAGCTTTGCAGCCCAGTTGTTCACGCGGACAATCCACCATGCGCACATCGAAGTGCACACCAGAATCAGCGCCACGGAACCGACAGTGATGAGCAGGGTCCAGCCGAAACTGGCAAAGAAGTTCGTGGTATCGAGGCCACGCGTATAGTTTTCAAGTCCAACGAACGCCTTACCGGTCGGCAGGGAGAACGCGTTACGAGAAATATACGCCTTCTGCTTGAAAGAGTTGATGATCACCAGCACGATCGGGAAGATCCACGCCAGCGAAACCACCGCGAACAGTACGGACCACAGTGCGCCGTGCTTGACTTTTTCTCCGGAGTTCATGCCTCCACCTCCTTGCTCGTGGTGAGCTTGTTCTGGATGAGCGCCACGATGGCCACCAGAATGAAGAACAGCACTGCCTTCGCTTGGCCGACGCCTTCCCAGCCCATACGGCCGTAGAACGTGCGGGTAATGTTCATTGCCAGACCTTCAGACATGTTCGACGGAGCGCCGTTGGTCAATGCAAGGTTCTGATCGTACAGCTTGAAGCCGTTGGTGACGCACAGGAACGAGCATACGGTGATAGACGGCATCATCAGCGGAATGATGATCTTGAACATGGTCTGGGTGCCGTTTGCGCCGTCCACGGAAGCCGCTTCGAGCACGTCGGTCGGCAGCGACTGCATGCCTGCGATGTAGATAATCATCATATAGCCAATCTGCTGCCAGCACACCAAGATGACCAAGCCCCAGAAGCCGTAGGTTGCGCTATACGTCAACGCGCGGCCCCAGTGAGCGAGAATGCCGTTGAGCAGCAGCATCCAGATGTAGCCCAGGATAATGCCACCGATGAGGTTCGGCATGAAGAACACCGAACGGAAGATGTTGGAGCCCTTGATGGCCTTGGTAAGCATATATGCGATGGCAAACGCAACCACATTGATCACGATCGTCGTGATGATGGTCAGTGCCGTCGAGAAGCCCAGCGCGTGCAGGAACTCCTTATCGGCAAAAGCCCTCTTGTAGTTTTTCAGACCGACGAATTCGGCGTCGGTGACGGTGGTGAACTTGCAGAAGCTCAGATACACACCCATGATGAACGGGATCACAAACCCGATGATGAACGCGGCGAACGTTGGCAGCGCGAAGAGCGCCCACCACTTTCGTATCGCCTTGCCAGCCATGCTGATCATAGCCTGCCTGCTTTCTTTCCTTCTCCATTCCGCGTACCGCGTCAACGCGGGCGGGAATTCCATTCCCCAGAGGAACCATCCACAGCATTGTTTCCTGTTTCTCCAGTGCTTACATCAGTCATGATAAACGGCATGACTGCAAATGTCAAACGTTGTCATTTTCGTATGTCACGCACGGCAAAATATGAAACGTTGTCACCAAAAACCATCTCTAGAGAACGCTTATATTCCACGCAATGCCCAACTACCACCACTTTATGAAAACGTTTGTAATGAATAAGTTGCAAATTGGACAAGAACACGGTCTTAATGGTGAGGGGAGGTAGCATTACATTATTCAAGCAATCACTGTACAGGGGACTCGATGAAAAGCAGTAGCATTCAGGATGTTGCGCAACTCGCGCACGTGTCCATTTCCACCGTCTCTCGTTCCTTCACGCGCCCTGACCTGGTGTCGAAAGCCACCAGAGACAAGGTGATGAAGGCCGCGGACGAGCTGAATTTCTCCATCTCGCGTTCTGCCGCGGCCTTGAAAACCGGCCGTGCGCTGCGTATCGCGGTACTCGTCTCAGGCCGGCTCAACCTATGGTTCAGCTCCTCCATCATCGAAGGTCTGAACGAGGTCTTCCACGATGAGGGCTACGACATCTCCATCTACCAGATGTCCAGCACCGAGGAACGCAGCGAGTTCTTCGACATGCTGCCGGTGCGCCGCAACGTCGACGCCGTGATCGTCATTTCCTTCGACATCGCCAGCAACGAAATCAGGCAACTCAGGTCAGTCGATGTGCCAATCATCGGCATCAATTCAAGCTTGCCGGAAGAGCGCGGCTTCAACGCCGCCGTCCGCATCGACGACAAGCAGGGTTCGGAACTCGCCGCACGCCATCTGATGATGCTTGGCCACCGCGACATCGTCTACATCCGTTCCGACCGCGAAGTGACGCTGCACTTCAGCGTGCAGGGCCGTTACGAATCGTTCATGGCATGCTGCCAGGCCAACGGCGTCGAACCGCGCGTGCTTGTCACCGACGCTGGCAGGAACAGGATCAGCAAGGTCGTGACGCAGCTGCTCAGCCTCGACCACATGCCGACGGCCATCGCCTGCCAGGAGGATGGCATCGCGGTGCCGCTGCTGTTCCAGCTGGAACGCAACGGTTTCACCGTGCCGAACGACATCTCCATCATCGGTTACGACGACAGCGTCTACGCGCGCGACCTCGGCCTGACCACCATCCGTCAGACCCCTGTCGAGATGGCCCGCGAAGCGGCCCGCATGACACTCGCGCTAATCGAGAAGCAGCCGCTCGACGAACCGTTCAAGACGTTCCCCGCGCAGCTGATCGTCCGTTCGACCACCGCTCGTCTGCATAGCTGATTTTCCGGCAACATACAGCGAACGTAGCGACATACACGAAGGGCCGTCATCGCAAGTAATTACGATGACGGCCCTTCGTGTATGTCGTCACAACCAACTGCGGCCGAGAGAAGGAAAGGAAAAACTCTCGGCCGCAGTTGTTCTATTCAGTTATTGGTTTGATCAAGCGGTGATCAGTGAACAGCGTCGTACTCAGTCTTCCAACCGTCAACAAACGCGGTCTTGACGGCATCCCAGTCACCGGTACCCTGAGCGTATTCGAGGAGGGCGGAACCAAGCTTGTTCTTCCACTCTTCGGACGGCATCATGGTGAAGTTCCAAGAGACTGCGGTCTTGCCGGAGTTCTGATCATCAACAGCAGCCTGGACCAGCGGATTGTCGGACTTGACGTCGCTGAAGGACTTGAACGGGGTGGTGAAGCCCATGTCGCTGGACAGAGACTTGATGCCGGTCTTGCTGGTGACGACCCACTTCAGGAAGTCCTTGGTGGCCTTCTTGTCAGCGTCGGAAGCCTTGGAGTTGATGCACCAGTAGTTCTCGGAACCGGTGGCCAGACCCTGCTTCTCTTCGCCCTTGGCACCGATGTAGATCGGGATCATGCCAACGCTGTCAGCCTTCATGCCGGCCTTCTGCAGATCGGACCATGCCCAGGTGCCGTTCTGATAGAACACAGCCTCGCCGAGGGAGAACTCGGAGGTAGAATCATCACCGGTCTTGGAGCTCAGCTGGGTCGGCTCGGTGGTGGAGTCCTTCAGATACAAATCGAAGATGTTCTTATATTCCGGCAGGTAGGTGCCCTTGATGGTCTCCGGCTGCTTGGTGACGTTGTCATCCTTGAACTCATAGTAAAGCGGCAGGTTAGCCAAATGGGTCTTGAAACGCCAGTCGGAGCTGGAGTCGAAGCCGGCGGAGGTGAACGCGCCCTTGACACCAAGCTGGTCCTTCTTAGCCTGGATGTCATCGGCCACGGCCTTCAAGGTATCGAAGTTGTCGATGTCATCGACGCTCTTGATCTTGGCGCCGTCAGTGGCAATGTACTTGGCCAGCAGATCCTTGTTGTAGATCAGGCCATAAGTCTCCATGGCATACGGAACACCGACGACCTTATCCCCATCCTTGAGGGCGACATCCTTGTTGATAAGCTGCTTGTACGGCTCAGTATCGGACATGTCTTCGGTGTAGGACGACCAGTTCTGGTAGCCGACAGGGCCGTTGACCTGGAACAAGGTCGGAGCCTCGGACTTGGCAATCTCGGACTTCAAAGTCTGTTCGTATGTACCGGAAGCAGCGGTCTGGACCTTGACCTCAACACCAGTTTCCTTGGTGTAATCCTTGGCCAGCTTCTTCCATTCGTCGCTGGATTCCGGCTTGAAGTTAAGGAAGTACACCTTGCCCTTGCCGTTATCGGAACTTGAGCTAGAACCACCGCAAGCAGCCAACGTGCCAACAGACATTGCCGCGATAGCGACCATTCCAACTGCTGCCTTAATAGTACGATTCATCATCGAACCTTTCTCTTCCATTCCTGTTCCCAGCTTCTCGTTGGGAAACAATTTGCGGTATCGCGTCATCACGATTCCTAACAACCACTATTATGCCGCATTCCCCCGATTTTTGCAAACGTAGGCAAAATGAATTCAAAAGTCAGACGTCATACCATCGAAAGAAATCCCGAAAATCATTTATTTTCAATACTTTTAGAGAGCATACTTTTATGCAAGCGTTTGCGACACGCCGCAGCAAAGTGGCAAGTCATGCATGCAATAAAGAGGCGGTTCCAAGGAGGGACCGCCATACTATTCAGCGATATCAAACAGTTCCGTTCAATAATTCAGCAATTCCAATGTTCGATGACATTGTCACCTTTATATTGGCTTAATACACAATAATGCGCAGTGTCCAATCGCAGCAACCGCGCGAAATGCGGATCAACACCGAGCCATTGCGACGTCAAGATACGAAGAACGTGCGCATGCGCCACCAGCAGCACATCGTTTCCAGCGTCGAGCAACGGTTTGACCGTGGCGATCGCCTCACGTGTGCGCGCCGCAGCTTCCTCCACCGTCTCACCCGGACCGTTGTGCACGGGCACCTGCTCGCCGTTCGGCAACGTCTCGACCCAATCGCCCTCCAGTGATTCGGGGAGCGACCGCGGTCCGTCGCGCCACACATCCCAAGCGAAACCGCCCGCCGCGCTCACATCCTGACGCGTACGGCCCTCGGCACGGCCGTAATCCCATTCCGCGATTTCGGGAAGCACCTTAAAATCGCCATATCCGGCCAGCTGCGCCGTCTGCTGGGCTCTGCGCAACGGACTGGCGAACATGCACCCCTGCGCGAAACCCTGGGGAAACGCCTCACGCAACCGTTCGCCGGCGGCACGAGCCTGATCGCAGCCAATGTCAGTCAACGGAATATTGGTGCGGCCGGTGTGCTGTCCGGATTCGCTCCACACGGTCTGCCCGTGACGCAGCAGCACCAAGCGGCCAGGGGTGATTGCGGAAGCGGCATTGCCTCCCAGTTGAGTTTCAGTCATGTCTCTACTCTAGCCGACGCAAGCTGCGTTTTCATCCCATTCCGCCACGTGTCCCGCACATATTCCGGCATGTTTTCCGACGCGTTACACTGGTTTCATGAGTGAAATGCCGAATATGGAATCCAGTGCGGACCGCGTGGTGGCGGCCCTGCACACCGTCGACGAGAAGGTGAATGCGATGCGCGACCAGAGACTGAACGATCCCGATTCATTTGGCGATAAGATTTTCAAGTCCGTCGTGCCCACGTTGGCCGGACTGGTGCTCGGCAAGGCGTTCGAGATGGTGTGGAAGAAAAGCGTCGGCCGCAAGGCCGTCCGTGCCGACGGTACCAAGAACGAGGCTGCGGAAGCGGCGCTCGGCATCGTATTCGCCGTGGTTTCCGCCGGTTTCGGCGCGCTCGTATCGCAACTGTCCGGCCGCGGGTCGAAGGCGATTGTGGACAGGCGGCACGCACGGCAGGCGCATCGCAAGTAAATACGTCGCAAATATCGCAAAGCAGTCTCAAGTAGATATGTTCTCACAGGGAGACGGATTTAGCCCGATTCCCTTGCAAAATCGCGCCGCGCGGACAACAATGGCGGTATGAGCAACATTCTTCATAACGCAACCGTCGACACTCTGCTGGAGCGTCGTTCCATCCGTAAATTCAAGCCGAAGCCGCTGCCGGACGACGTCGTCGAAACGTTGGAGACCGTGGCGCAGCATGCGGCGAGCAGCCAGTTCCTGAACGACTGGTCCGCCATCCGCGTCACCGAGCCAGCCGCCAAGAAGCGCCTCGCCGAAATCGGCGGGCAGCCGTATATCGCGACCGCGCCGCTGCTGTACGTGTTCGTGCTGGACGAGCATCGCAATGCCGCGATCGCCGCACGTAAGGGCGTGGAAGTGGCGTCCGACGCGTTCACGCTCAATGGCAGCTATCGTTTCACGCAGGCGCAGAACGACGCGGTTCTGGCACTGCATGCGATGGAGACGGCCGCGTATTCGCTCGGCTTGGGTTGCGTGATTCTCGGCTCGCTGCTCAACGATGTTCCCGCGCTGATCGACCTGCTGAATCTGCCCGAGTACACGTACCCGGTGCTGGGCATTGCGATCGGCAAGCCCGATCAGGAGCCGGCCGTCAAGCCGCGTATGCCGCGTTCCATGCAGTTCTTCGAGAACGAGTATCCAAGTAGCGATGAGAAGCTGCTGTCCGGCTTGGATTCGTTCGACGCCGAAGTGCACAAGTATTACGATTTGCGCGATACTGAACGGCCGGTGGACGCGTTCAGCGACCAGATTGCGGCAAATGCGATCGACGAGGGCGTGAACGCCAAGGCCGTTGCCGTGCAGGCGAAGCGACAGGGCTTCCGTTTGGAGCGGTAGATACATGGCAGCGCTCGTATCATTGATACGAAGCTGATACAACACAAGGCCCGGTGGATTGCAATGAATCCGCCGGGCCTTGGTTTTATATGTTGCCTTGTTCTCGGTATTGTCCTGTTATGCCCTGCTATTGCTCTGCTATTACCTTCTGCGGGGCTTGTAGCCCTTCTTGCGGGAATGTGGCTTGAGCTGCTGGTTAAGCGGAACATGCATGTAGCTGGATTGTGGATCGCGATGCGTGAGATGCCAAGTACCGCAGAAATCGCAACGGTATACCCAAAGCTCAGTGCCGCGTTCGCGCCAACTCTGGTCGGCGGCCTGCTGAGCCGTTGCCTTGTCGTGATACATGATCTTGTTCGACTCGGTGCAACGTTTGGGTACGAAGTAATGCATAGTTGCCCAGTCTATAAACCCATTGCGATAAAACGCTTGCGCCCTACTTGTGTTCAGGGATAAAAAAACGGGGTTCCCGGAGCGGACTGCTCGACGGGAACCCCCAACATGTGAAGCGGCGGCGTGCTACTCTCCCACACCCTCTCGAGTGCAGTACCATCGCCGCGCCTGGCCTTAGCTACCGGGTTCGGAATGGGACCGGGCGTCTCACCAGGGCTATGACCACCGCAAAACCGCGATCACGGAACGACAACCAAAACATGGCGGCCATTCCGGCCATTCAATTATCACGTGGCGGTTTGGGAACCGGCTAGCGGACGCGAGGCAAACGCCTATCGTTGTATCGTTCAGTGACCATCCCAACGCATATTGCCGTCCAGGACGATCCAGCACAGGAAAGACGCGGAACCAACCCTCCATAAAAGGATCGGAATGTTATGTCGCCGTCGCCCGTTAGTACCGGTCGGCTCCACCCCTCACGGGGCTTCCACCTCCGGCCTATCAAACACGTGTTCAACATGCGGGCTACAACGGTTCAAGACCGTACGGAATCCTAATCTTGGAGCAGGCTTCCCGCTTAGATGCTTTCAGCGGTTATCCCTCCCGAACGTAGCCAACCGGCCGTGCCGCTGGCGCGACAACCGGCATACCAGAGGTTCGTCCACCCAGGTCCTCTCGTACTATGGGCAGG
>OODS01000352.1_pt1 | contig 37688 bp, 38 predicted proteins | sample 1671531 | NCBI WGS metagenome assembly OODS01 (sample SAMN06348166, study PRJEB24527) | human gut metagenome | biome: human gut; feature: ankylosing spondylitis patient; material: feces | host: Homo sapiens | place: China | collected 2015-10 | reverse complement strand
GCGCTGAATTGCAACGTGGAGGATCTGATGGAGAAAGTTCCACCGCTGAATTTTAAATAAGAATGAAGCGATGAGACCTGACACAAATTGTGCAAACAAAAAAGAAAGCTGCCATCCATGAGAGAAAAATTCTCACGGATCGGCAGCTTTTCTCTTTGAAGTTGTTATGCCTTCGTTGTGGTCAGAACTTCATCATTGACCAGCTGATTGGCCTTATCAAAGGCTTCGATCATCTGGGGCGCTTTCGGATGGAGATAGACTTCATCTAACGTTTTGGATTTGGGCGTGTGCCCGACAGCGCGTTTCAGGATATCCTTGTTGACGCCTGCGCGATCACAAAGGCTGGCGTAGGTATGGCGGGTGGTGTAGGGCGTATAGGTGGCAAGCTTCCCGGCAAACTCCGGCTTGCGCTTACCATTTTCGTCGTAAGGATTCGGCTGGATGCCGATTTCCTCCAGGAAAGGATAGAACTTGCGGTTACGCCAGTTCTTTTCGTTCCAGAAACCGCCTTTTCCATTGGGAAAGAGCGGACCGTTTTCCACAGAGGTGGCATACGCATGTTCAAAACCGGGATGCCAAAGTCGAGAATGGGGATGATGCGGTTGCGTCCGGCCTCGGTCTTGCAGCCGCCGATCAGATAAGCACCGGATTCCGTGCGGTGAAAATCTTCGTGTTTGAAGTGCAGCAGCTCATAGATACGAACTCCGCAGGCCAGAAGAGCAATTACCATCTGCCCGGTGGGCGCGTTCTTTTGGCTCAGGATCAGCGTCACCTGTTCGTCCGTGAAAATCTCGCGTTCCGGAGATTTGCGTCTTTCGACTTTCAGGACAGATGCAAGGTTGGCATCTATGACACGCCAGCCAATGGCTGTGCGGTACAGCTTACTGATAAGAGTACGCTCTTTTTCCAACATACTTTGAGACAGGCCGTTATCGGCCATTTCTCTTTGTAGAAATCCATTGTACTCTGCGGCAGGGAAGTCAGATTCCCTTCGTTGTCACATCCGGCCAGAAATCCCGGCCCGGCAAGAACATCGGCTCCATCCCACAGCGGACGATTGAGCGGCAGGCCAAGCAGCTTGCCTTCATCATTGCAGACCAGTGTGACCGCTGAACCGGTGTCACTCAATGTGATGCATTCGATCGGCCCGCCTACAAATTTCTGCATAGCTTCAAGGGTGTTGTCCAGCTCGATCTCCTTTGGCAGCTCCATTGGCAGGAGCGCAAGGACTTTGATTTTTTCCTCTTTCATTGTGTGTCTCCAAATAAAAACAGGACAATCCACGCGGACTGTCCTGCAAAAAGTAAAGGGGAGCGTCCGAAGACACTCCCCAGTAGATAATTATTTTTTCCTTACCATACAGCGTTTCTTGAAGAATGCGATGCCATAGCAGAGGATGTCATCATAGTCGTCCCGGAAGTCTGCTGCGTACATCCGGTCATTGATCTGCTGAATGGCGGTATCACAGGCATCTGGCAGAGCATCCAGAGTTTTGGCATACTTGGCTTCAAAAATTGCCACGCGGCCATTGCGGATATCCTTTACGATAACATCGCTGCGACCCTCGCCATGCTCTTTGTTGGATTCCACCACATAGCCAGCACCAGTAAAGATGCCTGCAAGGAAAGCGTGGTAAAAATCTTCCCGATAGTCATGGTAGCTGATGGTCATGCGCAGTAGCTTTGTCATTTCTTTTGTCAGAGCTTCGCTGTTTCCGTTCCAGACTGCATCAAACAAAGGGCTGCGGTTCCATGCCTTAGCGCTGTCGTCAAACCATTTACTTACAGTGGTTTCAAAAATTTCCCGAATCTCTGCATTGGGAATCATCAGCGCAGAGCAGCCATCCGGCAGCGAATCCGTCAAATCTTTATCCCGCACCTTGGTCAGATAGCCTGTCAGATACAGCACACTCCAAAGATTTTCCTCAGAGGAGTGCAGATAATCGTAGGTCAGATTTTCTTCAATATGCTGGACAATGGAGCCGCCAGCCATCAGCGTTTCGAGCTTCGTGGTGATATTGTCACCTGCATAGTCGATAAAAGAACGGATAATAGCATTATCGCTGGTGTTTTTCCAATAGCTTTTCGGTTTCTGTGCTACACCATACTGGAAATCCCGCAGACAACTGATCACGTCCCACGGACAATAAATGTCTGCATCGCCAAAATGATAACCGTCGTACCATGCCTTGATTTCAGCAGACTGCGATTCAAGATCAGCATCTTTCAGCATTTGAGCTACATCTGCCTGTGTAAAACCAAAGGATTCGCTCAACCGGGGAGAAAGAATCGTATCGGAAACAAAATTGTTCGTCCCGGTAAAAATGCTTTCTTTGGCAATTTTCAGGCAGCCAGTAACAACAGCAAAGTCGAGGGAGGTGTTGTCTTTGAGCGTGGTGCTCATCATAGCCCGCATCACGTCCAGCATCTGCGAATAATATCCGTTGCTGCTGGCTTTTGCAATGGGAACATCATACTCATCCAGAATGACGACCGCCGACTTTTTGAAATGGATTTCCAGCATCCGGGTCAACAGCAAAAAGCAGCTTTTGGTTTCATCCATAGATGCAGTGCGTCCCAGAATCCGCTTAAAGATGCCTTTGTCATCGTCTGAAATAGCACCGTCATCCAAAAGAAACTGATAATCCTGAAATGCAAATGCCAGCTTCATGCACAGCATTCCATAGGCACTTTCAAAGGTCAGACCGTCCGTGTCCTTGAAAGAGAAAAAGACCACAGGACACTGATTCATCCATTTTTCGCAAAGTTCCGTATTTTTGGAAATCGCCAATCCCTCAAACATCTGCTTGCTGTCTTTGCGGATGTCCAGAAAATTTGCGAGAGTGCTCATACCAAGGGATTTTCCGAAACGGCGAGGACGAGTGATCAATGTTACTTCAGCGATACCTCCGCTAAGAAGTTCAGAAATCAGATTGGTCTTGTCGATATAATAATACCCGCCTTCTCGAATCTTCTCAAAATTCGAGATTCCAACAGGAAACATTAAATCTTTCATGCAATGCTCCTTTCCGCTCACAGAGGTGAGCTTTCAGAACTTACTACTGTAAGTGTACCATGAAATATAGAATCATACAAGAATCAAGTGACATCGAAATAGAGCAGTTTTATTATGCTACGTTCAATCTGGTTGCCTTATAGCAGTCTGCGCACATCCCCTCATGGGTGGCTGCAAACTCTGCCGCCTGCATGATAGAACCGTCCTTCAGCTTGACCCTCTTGATAGGCTGGTTGCACCGGGCACAGATGCAGGGCACAGGCGGCTGTTCCTGCTTCGGGGTAGAGGATCTCGGTTTCGGCTGATTTTGCGGCTCTGATTCCGGCTGCGGTGCAGCATCTTCCGGCAAATCCTCTCCGGCATAAACGTACAGGCCCAGACCAAATATAGCAAGGTTCTTCACCAAGCACCGCATGATAGCCTTATTCACATCGAACATGGAGGCTGCTTCTACGGTGCGTTCTTCCATGCCGACTTTCTCACGGCGGCGGGTCTGCGGGTTGTAGTCCCATTTCGGGGTGGTGTAGGTGTAAGGCACAGCTTTCATGGCTTTGTTGCGCCATCCAGTACAGGCAGCCACATTTCATGCGAAACGCCCTCAATCGTGACCGAGGTGTACACCATGAAGCCTGTTATGGGGTCATAAACATAGGGCAGGCCGTTAAATTTCTTGACTTCGTAGCTGGCAGAAGGATACAGCTTTTTCACCTCTGCCCAAGCGTACGCCCAACTTACATATTTCAGTTCCGTGTTGCCGGACTTTTTGACTTCCAGATGATCTTTGAAGTCGATAGCAAATAATTTTACGAATGGATTTTCCATAAGAATGCCTCCAATTCTGATAAAGAAAAAAGGGCACAACAGCGTCAACTGTTGTGCCCCATGATGTGAAAATTACGGATTGAGCAGAAAATCAATGATGTTTCGATGAATGATTCCGTTTCGGCTTAAATTCATCAAATCACCACTGATGACATACTTAGGATAGTTGTCGTGCAGCCGCTCAAGATTACCGAACTCCCGCTCTTCATCGGCGGGAGTGATCAGGTAAGCAACCTGAATATAGAGCTTTTCATCTCCACGGTAGCAGATAAAATCAATTTCGGTGTCGTCCAGCTTGCCGACCTGAACTTCATAGCCACGGCTCCGCATTTCCAGATATACGATGTTCTCATACAGCTTGTTGCTGTCAAGTTTTTCGCTTTTCTTGATAACGTTCCGCAGGCCAAGATCGACTGCATAGTACTTTTCTGTGCTGGACAGGAGCGCTTTTCCTTTGATATCATAGCGGCTTGCATTCAGAAGGATAAAGGCTTCCTTGAAATAATCAACGTAGTTCAGTACGGTAGCAGTGGTTGTCTTGATTCCTTCCGAAACCATGCGTCCACTGATATTACGGGCAGAAAACGGATTGCCGATATTGTCCAGCAGGAATGCAAGGACATTACGTAATGCGGTCTGTTCGCGAATATTGTGGCGCAGCATGATGTCACGGACAATGATAGCCTCGTAAAGATCGTCCAGATAGGTGGTGATTGAATGATCGTCAGGGAGGAAGAAACGCTGCGGAAAACCGCCGTACTTCAAATAGTCTGCGAAGAGCTTTTCATCCGAAGTATAGGTTCCGTTTTCAATGCATTGCTGTTTTGCTTCGGCCAGCGAAAAGGGGAAAACCTGAATCTGGATGTATCGTCCGGAAAGATAGGTCGCCAATTCGCCGGAAAGCAGCTTGGAATTGGAGCCGGTCAGGTAAATATCACAATCGAAATCGACACGAAGAGAATTGATTGCAATCTGCCAGCGCTCCACCTCCTGAATCTCATCCAGAAGAATATAGATTTTGCCGGTGCAGCCTTCCGCTTTTTCTGCGATGTAGTCGTAAAGCGTTTCTGCAGTACGGGTGTTGCGGAAGCGCATGGACTCAAAATTGGCCTGAATAATGTTCTGTGCGGGAATGTTGCGCTGGAGGAGCACGTCCTTGATCTGACCGAGAAGGACTGTTTTTCCACAGCGCCGGATTCCAACCAGAACTTTGATCAGATCCTGATCGATAAAAGGAATGATCTTATCCAAATAACTTTTGCGCAGAACCATCGTGCATCACCTCATATTCTTATCTTAGCATACAATTATTGTTGTGTAAACAGTATTGTACTTTTTTATTAAACAAAAATAGCTGAAACGCAAATTTTGTGTGCCTATAGGAGTACAAAAATTATGCTGCATGGATAATGGTAAACCTGCGGCTGCTTACATTCTTGCTGTACCGATTGAAAATATCGGGCTGTTCTTTCTTCAAACGCTGGGAGTCTACCCGTTTACTTTCGGAGGATACCCACGATACCTTATAGCCCGGTGCTGTGCCATAAGCGGCATCCTGCATTTGCAGCTTGACCTGCTGCTCAATAGCTGTTTTCTCCTGTTCCATCTGCTCGATTTGATCAGAAAGCTCCTGCCGCTTGTCCAACAGATTACGGATGGGATTCAGATCGGCAGTTTTGTTTCTATCATCTGCAGAGTACAGCTGATTGATCTGCTGTGTATCCCCCTCGCTTCCGGTAGGTACAGGCGGAATTTCGGGCATCACATTGTATTTCCAGAAGTGCTCTTCCTTGGCAATGAGGTTGTTCAGAACTTCTTTGTCGGTTGTGATCTTGTGAATCACCAGTTCCTCCCCGAAAATCAGAGCAGCAATGTACCAGCAGTCAAAACCGCTGACAGCCAGATAGTGATTGACCTGAGCCATGTAATGTGCGGGGATTTTGCCATCCGCCCACTTGTCCGCAGAGAAAGGCGAGACCGTCTTGCACTCCAGTCCTGCTTTCTGCCCGACAATCAAACGGTCAAAGTCCGCCAGAAGCAGTGGATGATCCTCACTTTGGTAGATGGCATTTGCACGGCGTACCTTCAGACCGGTGGCCTCGGTGAAGCGCTGCGCTACATAATCTTCCAGATCGCATCCCTGACGCATAGCCTCATTGTCGATATTCTTAAAGGTATCACTGATTTTATCGTGGTACACCTGAAATGCCGAGCGGTAGGGATTTAGACCAAGAATAGCCCCGGCATCCGTGCCGGTAATACCGCACTTGCGGTAGCGGAGCCAATCCTCTTTGGACAGGTTCAAAGTTGAAATCAATCTTTTCATGCGCTTTGCATCCTTTCTTTCATAATAGATTCGGCAAGAATGAAGTCATATTCCACCAAGTCTTTCATGATCGTGGAAAAGTCGCTGGCCAATGAATGGCAAGAGCCAACCCACAGGTCGTAAAGAAAATCCAGAATATTATTTTGCACCCTGAGATGGTTCCAGTAGCGCTTCTCCAGTCTGCCCTCGGATTCCAAAACAATAATGGCGGTGCTGATGGTACTTTTCATCGTGATCTCATAAGCCGTGGTAACGCTGATTTCAGAAGCACTCTTCTCAACGTTGTCAAAGAATTCCGTGAATTCCCTGAAAATGCGGTTATTTACATCATTCATGGCTTGCTCCTTTATGCTGCTGCCAGCACCATCTTGTAGGCTTTGTCGATCATGGGGTTGCCCTCTGCGGTATGCAGGAACAGATTTTCCTTGTAGTTTTTGGTCTTGCGGAGAGGGTCTGCGTGGGTAGCAAAATCAGAGACTGCGTTGATAAAGCGCCAACCGTTCTTGCCGACCCATTCCAGATCCGGTGCGTTATAATAGCGAGCCTTCAGATCTTCCTGCAAGCGCAGGTTATTCTTCCGCTGGCAATCGGACAGGTCCTCAGAAATCGGGAAAAACTCATTGATGAACTCCTGCACCTTGTGATCGGATAAATCGATGCGAGCCAGCTCTTCGCCACGGTTGCCAAGTTCAACCATATAGTTGCTGGCCAGCTGCAGGGTTTCACGGGCATCCTGCACGCGGAGCAGAACATTTTCGGTGTGGCGTGCAGTCCAGCTGCGCTTTGCAGTATTCAGCGCAAGGTTCAGCGTATTCTGGCAGACTACACGGATCGGAGTCATGGCCACTTTCACACCAGAACTGCCGTCATGACTGTTGAAGATCACAAGATATGGTACTACCTGATCTCCAGCGATAATGTACTTTTCGGGCAGCTTCGCCAGCATCCAGACCTTCTTGCCGCCCTGCAAAGAACCGGCAGTTTCGTAAGTAACACCTTCGCCCAGCAGGTCATCTGTAAACTGGAATGCTTCTTCGTTCTGCACAATGCGGTAGCGGTCAGATACGACACCAAGTACGGCATCATCTGTGCTGCGGACGTTAGCCCGATAGCCGGGGATCAGAGCACCCGTGCCGGAGTAGATGTTGCGGCTCTCCACCTGCCAATCCAGACCAGCCAGCTCCAAGGCTTCACGGCTTGCAGGGGCATCCATGATGATACGGCCAAGGCCGTGCCAAGGGGTCTCACGGACAGAGAACATCGTTTCAACATTTGCGGGCATAGTAAAATCTCCTTTTCAATGTATTTTGTTCAATCGTTGTTTTCCATTTCTTCAGCGATGCGGACGAGGACTTCCACCAGGACGGTGCCAACCTCTTTGACGATTTCGGACCAAAAGTTCATAATGCTTTCTCCTTTCTGCGCAGCTGCGCTTTAAAATACGATGGTAATAATGATAGTGATGGTGCGGAATAACAAAGTGCTCACCTCCAGACATAAAAAAGCCCCTGAGTCTTTCGGCTCAGAGGCTTTGGAATTCACGATTATAATATCTGTGTGAGTTATTCAGAAAATAAAAAGAGCGATGCATCCATCAGAATACGAAGAAAAATTGAATCAATAACTTATATTGGCGGCCAATATGATATATTTAAAAAGGAATGAGGTGAGAAAATGAAACAGCGTATCGTGAAAATCATGACCCGGAAGGCAGGAGGGACTGCCAGCAAAAATGCTGAGAAGTATTCTGTCAATCTTCCGGCAGGCTGGCTTAGTGCTCTCGGAGTATCCAAAGATGACTGGCTGGAACTTTCTTTTGATGGAGAAAAAATCATGATACAAGCTGCTGCGGCAACGGACCTGAAACAATTCCGCAGCAAGGCGCAGCAGCAGGGACATTAACTGAAAGAATATCGTTATTACGATAAAAATACACTTTGCACGGTGGCTCTTGCAGACTTCACTGCGAAGCAGGTTTGTGTGGAAAACAGAGTGGCATCGGTTCTGGATACGGCATTTGGTGTGAATAAAACACCTACATGGGAAGATTTTTTGAATTTTCTGGCAGACCGCTGCATTCCAAAGACCCGCTGCGGGCTGGACTATTATCTGAAGGAAGTTGGCGTGTCAGAGTATGACCCGGTGCAACTGGTTGAGAAAACGCAGGGCAGAATGGCGGAGGATCATAAATGGCTGGAAATCGTCTGATTTTATCTTCCGTATTATCCACCACAGTTCCGCTATTTGTTGAAAGAACGGGTGCTGACAGTGCTTTTGGAGCAGAAAAAGAACTGTTCCGGTAAAAGAATACAGGATAGAATATATCCCCCATATAACAAAACTGAGATAGACATCCTTTTATGGAAAGTCTATCTCAGTTTTCTTTTGGGCATTTTATTATGGCTGTGTAACCGGAAGGGAAAGCTTATGGTTGCATCATAGCGGCGCAGGAGAACTTCACAAGGGATACATGGAAGCCTCAATCCTTCCGCAGAGCCTTATACAGTTCCGCCGCCATGGCATCCTGCACTTTCTGGTAGAAGTCAGGGTCATTGAACAGCTTGGAGAAGGAATCGTTGTTATCAAGGAAGCACTGGGTCACGATATCCTTGAACTTGTCCGGGAACAGCGACTGCACAAACATCTCCGTGCTGTTGTCCTTGGCATACTTCTTAAACTTCTTCACGTCGGCATCCTTCATAAACATCTGGTAGATGCCCTCGATGATCACACGGTCAGAGTTCGTAAAGTTGCCGTTGAACCGCTCGTTCACTTTGTCGATGATGCTTTGCAGGGTATCCTTCTTCTTGTTCGGCACCTTTGGGGTCATGCTGCTGGTGGGCGTGAGGATCGTCGGCTTTTCGTCCAGAACGATGGCACCCTTGAACGTTTCGGTCAGGGACGCATATTCCAGCTTGATCTTGTCCTCCACATTCACGATCTCATTTTCTCCGGCAGGCGGCAGAAGACGGGCAAGATGCAGTGTGTACTGATATTCGTTGAACAGGTCTTTGTCGTGGAGCCGTACCAACTGCATGATATAGGAGTAAGCTCCATTGAACTTGCGCACATAATCCCGCGCTGCATAGCGTTCATCTTCGCTCAACGCCTGATAACGCTCGATCACAGGACGGAACATTCCGGTCAGCCGTCCAAGGGCTGCGGCATCCTGATTTTTATTTGCCTGCGCTGCCATGAACTTGTTGAAAGTCTCCACATCGTCCATGTTGTAGAGCATATAATCGCGGATCTTATTGCGCAGGTCATAGACCTTGTTTAAATCGGTGCTACCCTCCAGAATGGTAGTTTCGTAGTAGGGTGAAAATGCGTCACGAATGTCCTCCTCGGTGTTTTCAAAGTCGAGGACAAAGGTGCTGCTCTTGCCCGGACAGGTGCGGTTCAACCGGGAGAGGGTCTGCACGGCGGTCACATCCCGCAGCTTTTTGTCTACATACATCGTGTGCAGCAGCGGTTCGTCAAAGCCGGTCTGGTACTTGTTGGCAACTACCAGAATATTGTACAGGTTGCTGTGGAACGCTTTGCGGAACTTTTTATCCGTGGTGATGTACTTGCCATTTTCGTCCAGATTCATGGTCGCTTCGGTGAACGGCTTTTCACTGGGATAATCTTCCAGCGTTACTTCGCCGGAAAAAGCAATCATGGCATCGCATCCGGCGCACTCTGTCGGATGTGCCGCAATGTACTGCTTGATAGCCAGATAGTAGCGCACTGCGTTAGCGCGGCTGTCTGCTACGACCATTGCCTTGCCCTTGCGGTCGATCTGATAGCGGCAGTTTTCCAGAAAGTTTGCCATGATCATCTCGGTTTTCTGGGCGATGGTGTAGCCGTGCTTCTTGTAATACTTGAACAGTGCGCGGGAGGTCTGCCCTTCGATCAGCTCCGGGTTGTCCTCCGACACACGGATCAGCTTGAATGCCTCCTTGATGGTGGTGTAGTTGGACAGCACATCCAGAATATAATGCTCCTCGATGGCCTGCCGCATGGAGTACACATGGAACGGTGCCTTGATGGGTTCGCCATCCGGCTTTACACCGACCTCCGTGCCGAAGTTTTCGATGGTCTGCCCCTTCGGAGTTGCAGTAAAGGCAAAGAAAGACTGGTTCTCGTGCCGACCCTGACCGATGATCTCGTTGATATAATCATCGGTCAGATCTACATCTTCTTCCGCAATCCCGGCCTCGGCAGCGTATTCCCTAGTGGCAACATCCATGTCGATCAGGCTGCGGCGGAGCGATTTTGCACTCTCGCCGTTCTGTCCCTGATGGGCTTCATCAATGATGATGGCAAACTTGCGTCCACGGAAGATTTCCATGTCTTTCTTGGCAAAAAGGAACTTCTGGATAGTGCAGATGATGATGCGCTTTTTATCGTTGATGGCTTCGGCAAGGGTGTGGGAGTTCTTCTTCTCGTCAATGGCTTCCACCAGTCCGGCCTGATGCTCAAAGCTGTTGATGGTGTCCTGTAACTGGCTGTCCAGCACCACACGGTTGGTGACAACGATGACCGAATCAAAAATGCCGTTGTCGTTATCGTCGTGGACGGATGCCAGCCGATAGGCGATCCATGCAATGGAGTTGGACTTGCCCGAACCCGCCGAGTGCTGGATGAGATAGTTTTTTCCGGGGCCGTTCTGCTTTACATCGGCCAGCACTTTCCGCACAACATCGTATTGATGATACCGCGGAAAAAGCATCTTTTCCTTGATGATGGTTTTCACCACACCGTTCTTCTCCACGGTCTCTTTTTCCTTCACGTTGGAAATGAACCGCTGGATCAGATCCAGCAGGCTGTCCCGCTGCAAAACTTCTTCCCACAAGTAGCTAGTGACATAGCCGTTCGGGTTTGCCGGGTTTCCGGCACCACCGCTCTGGCCTGCGCCGTTGGAACCCTGATTGAAGGGCATGAACCGTGTACCGCCGTCCGCAAGCTGGGTCGTCATCCACACTTCGTAGAGATCAACGGCAAAGTAAACAAGAAAACGGTGGTTGGGACGGAATGCAAATTCCTTGGAGCTGCGGTCATTCTTGTACTGGTTGATGGCACAGGCGCAGTCCTGCCCGGTGAGCTGATTTTTCAGTTCCAGTGCAACCACCGGGATACCGTTGACCGAAAGCACCATGTCGATGGTGTTCGTGTTGCCCGTAGAATAGCGGAACTGCCGGGTACAGCCCAGAATATTGGCTTCATAGCGTTCCAGTGCTTCGGGGTTCAGCCGGGATTCCGGCTTGAAGTAGCACACTCGCAGTTTGCAGCCCATATCCTCGATGCCGTTGCGCAAGACATGGAGCAGTCCCTGATTGGTGATGGTCGTTTCCAGCCGATGATACAGCTTCTCGGTCGCCTTGTCACCATAGTACCGGGTGTATTTCGCCCATTCTTTCGGCTGGGTCTTGGCGATAAACTCGCACAGCACATCCATGTAGATGCACCTTGCCACATCGTGCTGACGGTTATGCAACCAGTTGCCGTCCGCATCCTGCCCATTGAACTGCGTGTACCCGCCCTGCGGTGAGATCAGAAAGGATTCAATGTCCCGCTCGAACCGTTTCTCGCTTTTGTCCATGATGTCCCCCTTATTTTTTCAGAAGCGGTCTTGCCGCTTTGAGGGTGTCGCCAAGAGCTTTCAGGTTCTGTTTATTCACTACAAGAACTCCAATAGCTACTGCTGCGCTAGCTACGCCTTTCAGCACTTTTGCACCCTGCTCCATTCCTCTGTGAGCATCAATGTTCAGTTTTTGCTTCTGGAACTGTTTTTTCTCGTCCATTTTCAAGAACCTCCAACAATTTTTCTCCGCTTACTTCAAGGGCAACATAATCGTAGCTTTTCGCTTTGTCCAGACACTTTTCTTGCTCTGTGGCAAGATACCCGACCGGATCAGAATAGAACATATCTTTCAGCTCGCTGTACTCGTAGCTGATTGTTTCCACCTTGCTGAAGTCGATAGCTTCCAGTTCGGATTCACTGATACTGTATGTTTGCTCTGCCGTTTCCAGATTTCCACACAGGGCGTAAGAGGTGGCAAGCAGATTGGTTGCCTGTAGATACAGGTCATAATACTCTTGAATTTCTTCTACAGCTCTGCCTTTTTCTGCATTGTATTCATCGTGGAGGAGCACACGTGCAAAACGAATCAACGGATTCTTGGGCAATGGCTCAAATTCTATGGCACGGCGTTCAAGGGTCTTTCCAATCTGAGACTGTGCCACAAAAAGATTTTGCCTGCTGGAGTCGATCTGACGGTTCCGCGTATCGCCCTCCGGCATGGTCATCGCCAAAAGCAGACCCTTTCTGCCAGCTTCCAGCAGACCAATCCGGTCATCCATCTGGCCATTCTCAATCCGCTCGACCGCACGGTACGTTTTCTCCACCACATCGCTCAACCGGTGCATTTGCTGTTGCATCACCAGCTGATACTGCCAGTTTGCCAATTCCTGTATCGGGTTGCCCTGCACGATTGTCTGTTCCGCAATCGGAAGCGGCGTTACGACCTGCTGCTTTCCATCTTCGGCAATCTTCATCAGGCTGGGCCACTTCTTGCCGGTTTTCATGTTCTCCATGATGAACATTTCGCCGGACTCATACGCCGACTGGAATTCTGTCGGGATCTGAACCACATATTGTGTCCCGGCATGAATTTTGTTCAGGACATCGCCCATGCTTATATACTGAACGACCTGTTCCAGCAGTGCATTGAAATCAACACCTTTACTGCCCTGTGTAATATGCAGGCATTTGCCCTTGGCAGGAGCAATGTCATCTGTCTGCCGGATCTCTGCGGGCAGCTTGGTTTCTTTATCCGAACTCTGTTCCTGCATGGGGCACCTCCATCAGATGTTGGCTGGGCTACGGAATGCTTTTCTTGTGTCTATCATAACACCGCATGGACAGATAAATCAACACAATGCGCCAATAATCGTAGGAATCAGGCCGATAGCTGCGCCAATCACGGCACTGACAATGGCAATCGTCCATTCCCGGCGGCTCAGACGGTTGGATTCCTTTATCATCTCGTCCAGCCAGTCCTCGAAACCGTCCCACTCTGCCATTTGAAGGTACAGATTAGCTCCATCAACTTCCATGTCACGGATATAGCCGCGAAGTTCCAGCAACTGCAACGCATCCTGACAACGCAGCTTATCCTCATCGGAAAGTTCAAGGCCATCCCCGTCTAAAAGCGGTTTTAATTTTTTATACTGTTTCTTTATGTCCGTGAGATTGATATCCAATCAGGAGACCTCCTTTTTTCCGGTGACGTACTCGTAAATGAGAGAGCGCTTGTACTGCTCCAACTTTTCGATTTTGGCTTGCTTGATTTCAAGAACACGGTCTATATCGGCACACTTTTTGTTCAGGTATGCGGCGATCTCCTTTTGTGTCTCCATAGGAGGAAGGACTGTTGGAATAGCGCCAAACTGTTCTTCAGTTAATGAATGCCTTAGGTTTTTTGCCAGATGAAGTAGTTCTTTTGTGTAGTCAAGGCTCAGGTAATAATAGTAATAATACTCTGCATCAGCCAAACCATTCAGTTTGAATTGACTGTATGCAGGGCTGCAAACACCATCATTTTTTATTAGGCCAATGCAACGGGGTGTTACATCGATATCGAATAAGCACATCAGCAAATTTCCAGCTTCTACAAACTGGTATCCATCGAAGGTTGCGGGCATCTTTCCAGATGGATTGTCTAAATCTCTTGTAATAACGCCTTTTGTAGTAAGTGAGAGGACACTCTCGCCAGAGTATTTTTCCCGGATTGTTTTTGTTTTCCTCATTATCCATTTGCTGGCAAGAACTTTCCAATCACAAGGAATTTGACCAATCCACTCGATTCCGCTCTCTTTCATGGGTGCATGAGGCTTCAGTCCCTTTGTGACAGCTTCTCTAACCACGCTCTGCTTATAAGCTTTCAGCTTCTCGATTTGAGCTTGCACATTGGCAATCAGGGCATCGATTTTCTGACACTTCTCGCCCAATGTTCTGGCAATTTTCTTCTGCTCGTCCTTTGGAATAATGCACAGAGGAACTTGCACAAAATTGTTATAGCGTAGAGCCTGTCCATCACGAATCAAATTTGATGTGCATTGCAGGGCAGTGATATAAGTAGGAGACTTAAATAACCACTTATAAAACTCAGGAACAATGTATTCCAAATTAGGAACTAGCATTACATAGGCAGAGCTAATGGAACCGGCATTCTCGCTATATTCCAAGCCGCCTTGAAAACTTCTCATGCTGATAACAAAATCGCCCTTTTCCACCCGCTTCAGGATGCTAAAGTCTTTTTCAACAGTCACGACTCTGTTTCCAGTCAAGGCCATATAATTGTCTTGGTAAATAATACCATGTTGCTGACTTGCTGTAAGCTGATGATCGCCGGGAGCAGCTTTATCTTTCCTCAAACGAAATAATGCTTTGGGCGGTACTACTTGCCAATTCTCCGGAATCTCACTCAGCCATGCTACGCCGCTATCCTTCATTTTACGCATTTCCAAACAGCTCCTTCATTAGAACAGTTTCCTTTGCTTCCAATGTTTTGATGTCCTCAAAGATGGATGCAGACGGTTCCGGGGCTTCAAATTTATAGAACAGCCGGGTAAACGGGATCTCGTAGCCGATCTTGTCCTTTGCCGGGTCAATGTAGGCCAGCGGATTATAGGGCAGAACATTTTTTGCCATGTAAGCGTCAATATCTTCGCTCAGCGGAATGATCTCGCTGTTGGATGCGCCCTTGACCGGCTGCTTTTTGCCCCGTTTCAGGATGGGTTTGCCGTTCTCGTCGGCCTGTGCGGTCTCCACCGTCACCTTGGTGAAGCCGAAGAAATCGTTCTCAAACACCTTGGACTCCACAACAAGGTCATCGGCGGTGTAGACCTCATTCTGGTCAAAGCCCTCGTATGCCTGCAAAATGAGGTCGATGCAGTCGTCGCTCAGGTCAACTCGCTTGCTGCCGATGTTCTTGCGGCGTTTGACGAAGCACTTGCTGGCATCAATGAGCTGAACCCGTCCGCTGCGGTTCATGGGCTTGCCCTTGGTCAGCACCCAGATGTAAGTGGAAATGCCGGTATTGTAAAACAAGTCAGTGGGCAACTGCACAATAGCTTCCACCAGATCTTCGTGGATAAGGTAACGGCGAATTTCGGATGCACCGCTGCCGGCATCGCCGGTGAACAGGGAGGAACCGTTCTGAATGATTGCCATGCGGCCGGAGCCTTCCTTCAGCTTTTTCACGCCGTTGAGCATGAATAACATCTGTCCGTCGGAGATGGCGGGCAGGCCGGGGCCGAAACGACCATCATAGCCGAGTTTGGCTTCGGCTTCCACCTGCGTTTTCTCGCGTTTCCAGTCGATGCCGAAGGGTGGGTTGGAAATGACATAATCGAACTCGTAGCCGCTGAACGCATCGTCGCTCAGGGTGTCGCCGTATTTCATGCCGGAAGCGTTGCCGTCCTTAATGAGCATATCTGCCTTGGCGATGGCATAGGTTTCGGGGTTGAACTCCTGCCCGAAGCAGGTCAGGGTGGCATCGCTGCTCACCTCCTGCAGACGCTCGGTCAGGCAGCCCAGCATCTGCGAGGTGCCCATTGCCATGTCATAGGCGGTCTTGGTGCAGCCCTCAGCGGTGATCTGTTCCTTTTCGGGCGCGATGAGCAACTCGGTCATCAGGTAAATAATATCTCGGCTGGTGAAGTGAGCACCGGCCTGCTCATCGTAAGATTCGGAGAACTTGCGGATCAGCTCTTCAAAAATATAGCCCATGTCGGTGGAGGTGACTTTCTCCGGGGACATCTCGCCCTTGCTGGAATTGAACTCCTGCAATGTGACATAGAGGACACTGCCCTTGACCATCAGCTTGACCGTGTTGGCAAAGTCGAAGTTTTCGATGATGTCCTTGACGTTGGAAGAAAAGCCCTGAAGGTAGGCTTCAAAGTTGCTCTCCACATCATCCGGCTCTGCCACCAGCTTGGCAAAATCGAAATTGCTCGTGTTGTAGAAGTCATAGCCGGAAATGCGGCAGAGGATGCCATCACGGGCGGCACCCTCGATGTGCTGCGTATCCAGCTTTTTTGCCATGGCGACCACGGCATCCTTGGTGGGCTTCAGGGCATCGTCAAAACGCTTCAGCACCGTCATAGGCAGAATGACCTTGCCATACTCGTGGGGCTTGAACAGACCCACCAGATGGGTGGCAATCTGCCAGATCAGGTCAGCTTTTGCGCGGATGTTGGCATCCGTCTGTTTCTGCAATTCTTTCATGGACATAGGGAGTTCCTCCTGATTTTTGTTCCGTACCCATAGAATAACATACTTTGAGTCCCAGAAGTTGGACTTTAAGCAATTTTCTTGGTATCAATTATTTCTTTCAGCTTATTTCGGAAATCCGTCTTTGTGATTTTCAAGCCGTTCGTGCCCAGCCGCACCACCGGAGGATAGCCCTCCGTGTTTTCAATTTTTGCAATGATGCTGCCAGAGTCACCCTTGCCGGTGCCGCTGTGGGGCATCGGGCCTACCATAATCAAAGCATACTGGGGCTTCCAATACGTCTTTTCAAAGTCGAAGGTCTTGCCGTCCTCATAATCAAGGTACAGCTCAAAACGTTCTTTGGAAAGTCCCAGACTCTTGGCAATGGAAAGCAGCACTTCTGCTTTCACGTCCGACCGCCCGATCACAATGATTTTTCCGGTTTTATAGACCTGATAAAGCGGCTTACTTTGAAGCAGGTCTTCCATGCCAAGCATTTTAAGGAAAGTTTCCAATTCGCCGGTGCGGTTCAGCATGGACAGCGCAGCAGGTAGATGATCGTCCAATTCCTTTCGGATGTTATCCTCCAGTTCGAGCAGTTCTTCGACATCAAGCATTGGTTTCTTCACTCTCCTCGTCGAACACATGGTGGAGCTTGTTGACAGCTCGTTCCATCCGCAGTTTGAGCATAGCAATCTCGTCCAGCGTTGCCTGATACTTCTGCGCAACCCGCATCTGATCCTCCATGGAAGGCAACGGAATCATAATGTTCTTCAGCTTGTCCACGCCAATATTGGGAATGGTTGCTCCCACCGTGATGCTTTTCAGGGCTGCAACGCCCTGCTCGCTGTCAAGGAAAGCCTTGATATAATACGGGTTTGCCCTGCTTTCATCCAATTCGATGATATAAAGATTGCCATTTGCCAGAATACGCTGCCCATCCTTCACAGACGCAACGGCTACTTTATAAGGATAGCCATTCTTGGACAGGATCAGGTCATTGTTCTTCAGGCAGTATTTTTCGTACTTCGGTTCGATGCTGGAAAGATACGGCAGCTTGTTATCAATAATGCCGTTCTGGATGTTTGCCAACATCAGGTACTGCATATTCGTCACTTCGTTAGACACCATCTTGTCCAACTGGCTGGCCGTGCAGGGCGCACCGCGCGTGATGCTCTTGATAATGCTCTCGAACGACACACCATTCTGAAAGGTCGGTACCTTTTGGATATAGCGTTCCAGACTGAGGTTGTACTCATTGGCGCGAAGCTCGTCCAAGGTAACATCCTTGCTGTATTCCGAATCCGTGTGCAGGGCGGTAAGAATGGTAGCAATGTCATCCTGAAGGAACATATTCTGCCGCCGTCCTTTGTGATAAATTTCGGTGGCATCAATCATGCGAATGGTGTCGTTACCGTGGCTGAAAACAATGAGCGTCGTTCCGATATTGGTATACGGGAACATCTTGACCGGCAGAGAGATGACACACTCGATCATCTTGCGTTCCACAAAATATCTGCGCATCGGGGTATCAATACTGTTCCATGTGCTGCCATTGGTCATAATGCCAATCGCTTTGCCGCTCTCTGCAAGAAGGTCGCAGAGCAGCGCATTGAAAATCCAGTCCGAAGAGGTTGCCTTCGACAGCCCCGGATACTGTTCTGCAAGACGTTCCATATAATCGGAACCTTCGCCCAGATAACGCAGTCTCATGCCAAAGGGATAGTTGGAAAACATTTTGTCGAATCTGGGTGTGTTCTTATCGTCTGAGAGCCGAAATACATCGCCAAGCCGTACCTGAACATTTGAGCCGAGAAGCTCTGCACGAATCCGTGCGATTCCGCCACGCTCCTCGTTAATCTCATAGCCAAAGTAATGCGCCTCCGGCTGGTTCATCGCAAATGAAACAAAACCGGAGCCGCTGCCGCAGCAAAGATCTCCGACATACTCATCAGGCTGCACATCCAAAAGATGATGAACCAACGTCAAAATGGTATGGGGCGTTGCCATTGCGAGCTTCATCTCGTCTTCGTGTTCGGGCAGAAGTGCAGCCAGTGCAAATTCTTCGGCGGTGTAGTTATCCACCATGGGAAGAATCTGTGCCCATGCTTCTTCCGGAAGCTGCTCTTTTGCAAAGTAACGAGTGCCCTCGCTGATGTCCAACCGACCCTCAAAAATATCCTGAATCGTAACATCAGAGTTGGAGTTGTTCTGAGCAACCTTATAAAGAAGGTAAGCAGCCAGCGGCACATTGCTGCCGGGTTGGAGGCCAGACTGGAGGAGACGCTGCGAAATCTCCTCGCTGATTTTCGTTGCATTTCCCCCGAAGTTCACGTTTTCAAAAAAGTTTTTTACAATGAGCGACATACAGACCTCCGTACAAGAAATTTGGTTTTCAAAAACCACTGTGTTCTTTGCGACATCAGTATAGCATGTTTTTACAAAAAGTCAAGTGGTTTTTAATAACCATGGCACAAAAGGCAGAGATTATAGGTGATAATATGAACATATCTTGCGTTGCAGCAAAAAAGACGGTACAATGTAAAGGAGAGTAGATGCCTCCTAATTAAAGCGCACAGAGCAAATAAGGAAAAAATTGTACAAAGGAATTTTGCGCAGAAGAGGTTTAGGGGGATTTGTGTAATAGGTGAAAGATGCTAAAAAAATGGGAAGATGACCTATAGATACAACTTATTGGACATCTGTTGTGGTAGCATACAAACACAAAATAATGGTGGGCTACAACCATGATCTGAAAAGTCCTTCCAAAAGTGGTAGGGGGCATCTTTCTGAAAAAATGGGTGCAGGAGGAAAATGCAAGATGCCTGAATTTAAGAAGAAGTCCGTTCGTTTTGATCATCTGGAGCCGACGTATACTAGTTATAGTACACAGTCGGAAATCCAAACCTATGATTTGGAAGATATGTTAAAGCAAATTGCAAGAGCAGAACCGATGGATACAAAGAAGATTATCGACGGAGATAGCTATATTTTTCATGTTTGTAAATATCATGATGAAGATAATCTCTGGGAACTACGTGTGCTTCGTATTCGGGAAAAAATATTACCGGGAATTTTACATGATGATGGAACATATGAGTTGATTAAATTGGGAAATGATGAAGTTACGGCAGAATCGACTACACTGGCATATGCTCCAGCAACGCATACGTTATACATGCAAAGAAACCGATTTGGAATAAGTATTCGCAATATGGAAGCATATCTAACGGAACTTTCGCCCAAAGATACCGTAGTTATATTAGCCATAAAAGAAGCAAAAGCAGGTTTGCTACGCTTGACAGAGGAAGCAAATTATAGAAAAGTCATAATGTCAGCAGAAATAAATCCGTTTGACGAACTGCCGAAGGAATCTCTAATGAAAGATTTTTTGAATGCTACAAGAAAGGCTAGAAGCCAATTTTGTCGGGTGGAATTAAGGGTTTCCAGAGGAAAGAACAATACATTAGATGCTCAAGAGGCAGTTTCGTTTATAAAGGAAGCTCTAGGGTATTCCGGTATTAGAAAATTAGATGTCGTGATTGAGGATAAAGAAGACTGCGAAGTAGAAACGATTGATTTGCTAAGTAATGTAGCAAAATATGTTTTACCATTCAACTATTCAATGTCTAATCCCATTACGCATGAAAGATTGTACTTTAATCTGAAAAGTGAAATTATAAAAGATGAAAAATAACGTTATATAGGTAAGGAGATGAGGTGAATGGGTAAAAAATTGCAAGACCATCCACTTCTCTGGGGGATAATCAGGCGCTTTCTAATGGCAGGTGCTGTTTCAGTAACTTTCGGAATACTATATCGCTGGCAGAATATAAAAATTGACAGGCTTGAATTCCTACTAAATGCCATTATAACAAGCGCAACTGCATGCTCTGGATTTATTCTCGCATCAGTATCAATTTTAGTTAGCCTGAGCAATACACCGCTGATGAAAAAGATAAATTCGACAGATGCAAAAAAGGAATTGCAATATCGATATAAAGAAAATTTGGTTGCAGGGCTTGTTTTAATTATAGTGAGTATCATTATTGGGACAAACACAGGAGAAGAACAAGTTGTTTTAGCAATCGGGTTCTATCCTTATATGGGTATCATCGGGTTTTATTTGATTAGTACGGTTAGAACATGTAAGCAATTGTTGTTCATCATTGATTATGGACCAGAGTCTGAAAAATATGGAACTAAGAAAAAGTCTGGAGTACCAAATGGAGAATATAGAATAGGAAAACAATCAAAGGAACAAGAATAGCTGTTGTGATATTATGACAAAGACAGTAAGGTAGGCGATGGATATTACTATCTATAAAATATAGGACCGCTTTATTCTTTGAATTATCACTACACTTTTCCGCTTATATTAAAGAAGGTAAGCCGGTAATACTTGACGTATGATATAACGTTTGCTACAATAAAATTGACGACAAATGTTATACTTGCGGGAGGTGTCCGATGAACACAGTCTTTGAGATTCGTTCAGCTTTACAATGGAGCCAGTCGAAATTGGCGGATGAAATCGGAGTGTCCTTTGCAACCGTAAACCGCTGGGAAAATGAAAAATCTACGCCGAATCGTCTTGCACAGGAGAAAATGCTTGCGATTTGCGAAGAAAATCATATCACGTTGGCTGAAATTATACACGATGCTATTATCGGAGATGCTACAGAAATCTCTGCTATGCATCCGGATAAAATGGTTTTATACCATGGCTCCAAATCAGGCATTCAGGGGAAAATCAAACCAGCCAGCCGTGACCGCTGTGACTTCGGAGCTGGATTTTATATGGGAACGGATCCGCTCCAGCCGCTTACGCTGATCTGTGACTATGAGCAATCTGTTTTTTATATTTTATCGGTTGATCTTCATAGCTTAAAAACTTTGGATGTTCCGGCTGATATTGAATGGGCTATGCTGGTAGCATATCATCGTGGTAGAATGGAAGCCGCACGAGGAACGAAGTTCTTCCAGAAGTATCAGGAGCTGGATAAAGGCTATGACATGGTGGTTGGCAGCATTGCAAATGATAGAATGTTCTATGTTCTGGATAGCTTTTTTGAAGGAACGATTACCGATACGGCATTGGTGAAAAGTCTGTCTGCGCTGAAACTTGGACGTCAGTATGTTGTTGTTACGCAGAAAGCCTGTGATGCGGTCAAGATCGAGCGTGAAATCCAATTGCTTTGGATGGAACGGCAGGCACTGAAGAAGGCCAGCGAGCAGAACCGTAGTAATGGCATTGCATTTGCAAACCAAATCTGCAAAGAGTATCGTAGAGAAGGCCGCTTTTTTGATGAAATCCTTGATGGTGCAAAGCAGAGAAGGTGAATCGTTATGGATCTGATTCAATTGAAACTATGCGATATTCAGGGCCGCTTGTTTGAGCTTTCTTTGCAAGCAGGCTATGACAGCGAGGATTTCATGAAGCGGTTCATGCGCTCTAAGGTTGCCCGTGATCTTGATTCAGAGTACAACCGGATGCAGTGGGCGGGAGAAGAATATCTTCTGGAGGAATTTGCAGACGAGTGCCCTCAGACGCAAAAGGGCAATGCCCGGTATGATAGAGAAGTAATGTATTGGACAGGCTACCTTTACCGTTATTGGCATATTCTGACCAACGAACCCAGCAGGGAGATTTATGCGCAGGCTCCGGCGAAGACCATGAACACAAACTATCTGATGTTCCACACCATGGCTCCAGAGCTGGCAATTGAAGACTTGAAAGAACTGCACCAACAAAAGAAACAATCTAAAAAACAAAAATCGAGAAAACCAGAACAGCAGATTTAGTGCCGGGTAAAAACTGCCGTTTGTAGCAGATCTGTAGCAAATCGAGTCTATTTAACGAATCATCGTTCTAAAAAACGAAAAGTCATCATGCATCACACGCAGGGGGTCTGGGGTTCGAGTCCCTAATTCTCCACCAAACAGTTTGTACCCGAACCTGATTCTTTGTGAAAAAGGGTTCGGGTACTTTTTTGTTTCACAAGATGTTCTCTATGCCGAGAGTATGCAGAACGGTAAACAGGAACGAACAAAGGCAGGATATCATCATGGCGATGGTATCCTGCCTTTTATATACGATATGGTATTGGGGGCGATCGCTGCGCACAAAGCGCCTTAAGCCTCTGTATTTGCTTCGGTCAGCACAAAGGTCAGCTCCGCTGTTGCGGCGCACTTGCCATCCACATAAGCAGACGCTTTCCCGATGCCCACCGGGCCGCGCTGTTCCACTAGCTCACAATGGAGCGTAAGAACATCCCCTGGGGTGACCTGTTTGCGGAAGCGGGCATTTTTGATGCCGCCGAAGAGGGCCAGCTTGCCTTTGTTTTCGGGGATGCTCAGTGCCGCAACAGCTCCGGTCTGGGCCAGTGCTTCCAGGATCAGCACCCCCGGCATGACCGGCTGGCCCGGAAAGTGACCGCAGAAGAATTCCTCATTGCGGGAAACGCACTTGCGGCCAATGGCCCACTGACCCGGCTCGTAGTCCAGGATACGGTCCACGAGGGCAAAGGGGTAGCGGTGGGGCAGAAGGGCTGTGATCTGCTCACTGTTCAGAGCGTTTGCGTTCTCCCGCACGGTGCGCGGTTCTGCCATGGCTCAGCCCTCCCATCTGCGCAGGGCGATGCAGGCGTTGTGCCCGCCAAAGCCCAGGCTGTTGCTCAGTGCGTAGGTCATGGCCTGTGCACGGCCTGCATTGGGCACATAGTCCAGATCGCATTCCGGGTCAGGCTGCTCGTAGTGGATGGTGGGCGGGGCAAACTGATCTCGCAGGGCCAGTGCCGTGAACACGGCCTCGATGCCGCCCGCACCGCCCAGCAGATGGCCGGTCATGCTCTTGGTGCTGACCACGGTCAGCTGCTTTGCGTGCTCACCGAACACGGCATGGATGGCAGCCGTCTCGCAGGCATCGTTCATGTGGGTGCCGGTGCCGTGGGCGTTGATATGATCCACCTGCTCCGGGGCAATGCCTGCATCGGCCAGTGTCAGCTTCATGCAGTCGATGGCACCTGTGCCGCCGGGAGCCGGTGCGGTAAAGTGGTAAGCATCGCAGTTGGCACCATAGCCCACCACCTCGGCGTAGATATGCGCACCGCGTGCCCGGGCGTGCTCCAGCTCTTCCAGAACCAGCACACCGCTGCCCTCGCCCATCACGAAGCCGCCGCGGCGGGCATCAAAGGGCAGGCTGGCAGCATCCGGGTCGGTGGCGGTGGAAAGCGCCTTCATGCTGGTAAAACCGCCGATGCCCAGCGGGCTGATGCAGCTTTCGGCACCGCCGCAGACCATGGCAGTCTCGTAACCGTCCCGGATGCGGTGAAAGGCATCGCCCACAGCATTGGTGCCGCCGGCGCAGGCCGTGACCGGGCAGGTGCACATTCCCTTCAGGCCAAAGCGGATGGCCACCTGTGCCGCCGCCATGTTGGCAATGGACATGGGCACAAAGTAGGGGCTGACCTTCTCCATGCCTTTCTCTTCCCCGCGGGTGTGCTGCTCCTCGATGGTGGGCAGGCCGCCAATGCCGCTGGAAAGGACCACACCGATGTTTTTGGCCTCTGCTTCCGTGTTCAGGCCGCTGTCGGCAATGGCCTCGGCTGCAGCAGCCAGTGCCAGCAGGGTGAAGCGGGCCATCTTGCGGGCTTCCTTTTTGTCCACAACGGTCTCGGGGTCAAAGTTTTTCACTTCACCGGCCAGCTTGCACTTGAAATCGGTGGTGTCAAACTGGGTGATGGGGCCAATGCCGCACCGGCCTGCCTTTGCGGCAGCCCAGCTGTCGGCAGCAGTGTTGCCCAGCGGGTTCACGGTGCCCAGACCGGTGATCACGACTCTGCGTTTTTCCATAGAGAATTTCTCCTTTTACATTGCCATGCCGCCGTCCACACAGAGCACCTGCCCGGTGAGATAGCTGCTTTGTTCTGCGGCAAAAAACGCCACCGCGTTTGCCACGTCTTCCGGCTGGCCCGCGCGGCCCGCCGGGATATCCTTTGCCATTTCGGTGCGGACAGCCTCCGGCAGAGCGGCGGTCATATCAGTTTCAATAAAGCCGGGCGCAACAGCGTTTACTGTCACATTGCGGCTGGCCAGCTCCCGGGCCAGGCTTTTGGTCAGGCCGATGAGCCCGGCCTTGCTGGCGGCGTAATTCGTCTGGCCTGCATTGCCCCGCAGGGCAACGACGCTGCTCAGATTGATGATCCGGCCCCAGCGCTGGCGCACCATCCGGCGGGCCGCTTCCTTGCAGCAGAGGAATGCACCCTTGAGGTTTGCGTCCAGCACGGCATCAAAGTCTGCTTCGGACATGCGCAGGATCAGGTTGTCCCGGGTGATGCCTGCATTGTTCACAAGGATATCCACCCGGCCAAAGGCGTTCACCGCCTCCTCAAAGAGCTTTTTGCAGCCCTCGGCGGTGGAAACATCGGCCTGCACGGCCACAGCCTGCGCGCCCAGGGCCCTGCACAGAGACACGGTCTCAGCGGCGGCTGCTTCGCCGTGGCAGTAGTTGACCACCACATGGCAGCCCTGCCGGGCAAGCTGTACGCACACTGCCCGGCCGATTCCCCGGCTTCCGCCGGTCACAACGGCGGTACGGATGATGGTTTCTTCGTTCATTGTTCTTCCTTCCATGCGTTCAGAACGGTGTCCAGCTGCGCCGGGGTCTCCACCGACACACAAGTCACACCGGGCAGAGTCTTTTTCACAAAGCCGGAGAGCGCATTGCCGGGGCCGACCTCCAGAATGTGATCCACACCCAGCTCACCCAGACGGTGCAGGGTGTCCTCCATGTAGACACTGCTCTGCACCTGCCGGACCAGCAGGGCCGGGATGCTGTCGCTCTCGGCTTTTTCGCGGCCCAGGCAGTTGAACAGCACTGGCACCTGCATTTCGCCAAAGGGTTCGGCGGCAAAGCGCTTTGCCAGTGCATCCCCGGCGGGAGCCATCAGACGGGTGTGGAACGGTCCGCTCACCTTGAGCGGGATGCACCGGCGGGCACCGGCCTGCTTTGCAAGCTCTGCAGCCTTGTCCACTGCGGCCTTTTCGCCGCCAATGACCAGCTGGCCCGGGCAATTGTAGTTGCAGATCTGCACACAGCCCAGCGCGGATGCCTGCTCACAGCATTCTGCAAGGGGAACCCGGTCGAGGTTCAGCACTGCGGTCATGCCGCAGTCGATGCCGCTGGCCGCGTCGGCCATGGCTTTGCCGCGGTAGGCTGCCAGCTCAATGGCCTGCTTGGCGGTGAATACACCGGCGGCTTCCAGCGCGGAATATTCGCCCAGAGAGAGACCGGCCACATAAGCGGGCTTGACCCCCTGCTCGGCCAGAACGGCGGATACGCCGCAGGCAAAGGCCACCATGCAGGGTTGGGTGTATTCGGTCTGATTCAGAACGCCGTCCGGGTCGTCGAAGCAGACGCGGTGCAGATCAAACGGAAGGTCTGCAGCGTCGAACGCGGCACGGAAAGCGGAAGATGCTTCGTAAAATTCTTTGCCCATGCCGGGGTGCTGGGCACCCTGGCCGGCATACAAAACGGCAAGCTTCATCGGTTTTGCCTCCATTCGGTCACAAGTTCATCCATCAGCTCACGGACAGTGTACATCCGGTCCAGCCTGCCCACATTGGCCCCGCAGAAGAAAAGTCCTTCCTCCAGGTTGCCCTTGACCGCTTCGATCAGTGCATGGGTGATGCAGTAGGGCACCTTGGCAGGGTCGCAGGTCTTCAGGCAGCGGGCACAGTGCCGGGGAGGGAAGCGTCTGCCCTCCGCCATGGCCTGCACCAGCGGCGTGTTCAGCGCCCGGCCCGGCATTCCCACCGGGCTGTGGATGATGCGCACATCCTCAGAACCGGCGTTCAGCAGAACGTCCTTGTATCCCTGGGATGCATCGCACTCGTAGGTGGTGATAAAGCGGGTGGCAAGCTGAACGCCTGCGGCACCCAGTCTGGTAAAGTGAGCCAGATCGGCCCCAGTGTACACGCCGCCCGCCACAAACACGGGGATGCTGTGGCCGAACTGCGCCTCATAGGGCTTTACCTCGGCCAGCACCTCCGGCAGGATCTCGTCCAGCGTCTGACAGGTTCCGGAGAACAGGTCCTGCTCCGCAAAGCCGAGATGACCGCCTGCCTTGCAGCCCTCAATGACCACAAAATCAGCGGTGCGGCCGAACTCCTTGGCCCAGCGGCGCAGGATGAGCTTTGCCGCCCGCCCGCTGGAAACGATGGGCGCGATGGCGACCTCCATCGTGTTCACAAGGCCGGGCAGCTCCAGCGGCAGACCCGCGCCGGACACCACAGCGTCCACGCCCGCTTCCACAGCGGTGCGGATGGCGGCGGCATAGTCCTGCGTGGCCACCATTGCATTGATGGCCACCATACCGGCACCGTTTGCGATCTGCTTTGCCTTCCGGATCTCAGCGGTCAGGGCGCGGTGGTTGGCGCTGGCCGGGTCACGGGCAAAGTCCGGCTCCCGGTAGCCTGCATCGGCGGTGGAGATGCACCCCATGCCGCCGCAGGCCGCCACGGCACCGGCCAGCCCGCCCAGAGAAACGCCCACGCCCATGCCGCCCTGCAGGATGGGCACAGACAGGGCTTTCTTTCCGAGCGTCAGCATTCCTCGCTCAGCGCGTGGATACGCTGCCTCCCGCCGTTCCACAGGTCATCCAGAATGTCCGCCACAGGGCGCACCTCGTGGAGCATTCCGGCCACCTGACCGGCCATCAGACTGCCGGTGGAGATGTCGCCTTCAAACACGGCCCGGCGCAGACTGCCCAGGGTGAACTTTTCCAGCTCCATCTTATCGGCACCAGCCTTTTCCTGCCGGACATATTCACGGCTCATCCGGTTTTTCAGCACCCGGACCGGGGAACCGCCGATGCGTCCGGTCACGATGGTGTCGCTGTCCTTGGCATTGAGCAGGGCAGCCTTGTAGTTTTCGTGGATGGGGCACTCCTCGCTCACCAGCAGGCAGGTGCCCACCTGCACGCCGCAGGCACCCAGCGCCAGGGCTGCTGCCAGCTGACGGCCATCGGCAATGCCGCCAGCCGCAATGACGGGCAGATCCACTGCGTCCACCACCTGCGGCACCAGCGCCATGGTGGCCATCTCGCCCACATGGCCGCCGCTCTCGGTCCCTTCGGCGATCACGGCATCGATGCCCAGCTTCTCCAGATGCTTTGCCAGCACAGCGGCAGCCACCACGGGGATCACCTTGATGCCCGCCGCTTTCCACATGGGAACATATTTGCCCGGGTTGCCTGCGCCGGTGGTGACCACCTGCACGCCTTCTTCCACAACGATCTGGGCAAACTCATCTGCCTGCGGGTGCATCAGCATGATGTTCACGCCAAAGGGCTTGTCTGTGAGCTGTTTGCACCGGCGGATATTTTCGCGCAGGGTGTCGGCATTCATGCCGCCCGCACCGATGATGCCCAGTGCACCTGCATTGGAGCAGGCTGCGGCAAACTCACCGGTGGCAATGTTTGCCATGCCGCCCTGGATGATGGGGTATTTTGTGCCTAAAATTTCATTTAAAAGTTTCATAGTTTTATCCTATCGGTAAGCGTCCTCGCCCTCTCAGTCTCGCTCTGCTCGACAGCTCTCCCAAGGGGAGAGCCCTTGGCAGTACGGTAAACTTTTCGGTTTTGCCAAAGGCTCCCACTTTGGGGGAGCTGTCACCGAAGGTGACTGAGAGGGCGAGCCCGTTTGCCGAACATGATTTTCACTCTTTGTATTGCAGGATCGCGCCGCCCCAGGTCAGGCCGCCGCCAAAGCCGATGCAGGCCAGCGGTCTGCCCGGAGTCAGCTGCCCGCTCTCGGCCAGCTCGTTGAGAGCAACCGGAATGCTGGCGGCGCTGGTGTTGCCGTGGCGATCCATGTTCTTATAAAATTTTGCCGGGTCAGCCTGCAGAGCCTTGATGCAGTGGTCGATGATACGGCTGTTGGCCTGATGGCAGACCACCCACGACAGATCCTCGAGGGTCAGCCGGGTCTCGTCCAGCACCGTGTGCAGGCACTTGGGCAGGGCATCCACCGCAAAGCGGAACACCGCCTTGCCGTCCATGGTGATGGGGGCAGAGCCTTCTCGGCTCGGCCCGCCCGCATGAAGGACATCACTGCCGCGTGCCCCCAGCGTCAACGCAAAGGGGGTATCTGCCAGCCGGAAAATGGCGGCTCCGGCCCCGTCGCCGAACAGCACGCAGGTGGAGCGGTCGGTGGGGTCCATCAGGCGGGAAAGCGCTTCGCACCCGATGACAAGGGCATACTGCCCGCCCAGAGTCGTCAGCATTCCCCGCGCCACAGCCATGCCATAGAGAAAACCGGAACAGGCCGCGTTGATGTCCAGCGCGGGCCGGTTTTCGGGCAGCCCCAGTGCCGCCTGTACCTGACAGGCCACGCTGGGGGTGGCATCCGGGGCAGAAAGGGTCGCGCAGACACAGCAGGCAATGTCCGCCGGGGCAAGGCCGCTGCGGTCAAGGGCCTGCCGCGCGGCCGCAATGGCCAGCGTGGCGGCAGATTCATCCTCGGTGCACCAGTGCCGGGTGCGGATGCCGGTGCGGCTGGTGATCCATGCGTCACTGGTGTCCACCATGCGGCTCAGCGCGTCATTGGTGATCGTCCGTCCGGGAAGTGCCCCGCCGGTGGCGATCAGCTGTAAACCATTCATGCGTTCCTCGTTTCTCCGATCTGGCGGTACTTTTTATAGCGCTGATCGGCCAGCTGCCGGTCACTCATACGGCACAATTCTTTCAGGTGGGCGCGCAGAGCGGCATCCATGCGCTCAAACAGGGCCGCGTGGCAGCGCTGGGCACCGCCCACCGGCTCCGGGATCACTTCTTCCACGATGCCGCCGCGGTACAGATCCTGCGCCGTCAGCTTCATCATCTCACAGGCCTCGCCGCTGCGGGAGGAGTCCTTCCACAGGATGCTGGCAAAGCCCTCGGGGCTCAGCACTGAGTAGACCGCGTTTTCCAGCATGAGGATGTGGTTGGCCACACCCAGTGCCAGCGCGCCGCCGGAGGAGCCCTCGCCGGTGACCACGGCGATGACCGGCACCGTCAGGCCGCTCATCTCCATCAGATTCCGGGCAATGGCCTCGCCCTGCCCCCGCTCCTCGGCATCCTTGCCGGGGTAAGCGCCCGGCGTGTCGATAAAGGTGATGATGGGACGGCCGAATTTTTCAGCCTGCTTCATCAGGCGCAGAGCCTTGCGGTAACCCTCCGGCCCCGGCATTCCAAAGTTGCAGGCCAGATTTTCCTCCAGCGTGGAGCCCTTGCGGTGGCCGATGACCGTCACCGGCATCCCGTGGAAACGGGCCACACCGCCCAGAATGGCCGCGTCCTCCTTGCACTGCCGGTCGCCGCGCTGCTCAAAGAAATCCGTGAACAGGGCAGAGATCGTCTCGTCGATGTGCGGACGCTCCGGGTGACGGGCCAGAAAGACCCGATCCTCGGCAGTCAGCGGGCCGCAGGAGCGCAGAATCTCGTCCTCTTCCACCGCCAGCTCTGCCAGTTCGGACGCATGGGCGGTGATGGCCTCCATGTCACTGCCGCTGCCCTTCAGCGCGGCGATCTGTGCATCCAGCGGGGCCAGCTGCTCCAAAATATCTTTTATCATTCGTGTTTCCCTCCGGCATGAAGCTGCAGGACCTGGATCAGCGTATCCCGCAGCTGACTGCGGGGCACCACCTGATCCACAAAGCCGTGTTCCATCTGGAATTCGCTGCGCTGGAACCCTGCGGGCAGCTTTTCACCGATGGTCTGCTCAATGACACGGGGGCCGGCAAAGCCGATGAGTGCCCCCGGTTCGGCCAGCATGATATCGCCCAGGCTTGCAAAGCTGGCGGTCACGCCGCCGGTGGTGGGGTGGGTCAGCACACTGACGTACAGCCCGCCCTTTGCCGAAAAGCGCTGGATGGCGGCGCTGGTCTTGGCCATCTGCATCAGGCTGAAAATGCCCTCCTGCATCCGCGCGCCGCCGCTGGCAGAAAAGATGACCAGAGGCAGGCGCTTGGCAGTGGCGTACTCCACGGCGCGGGTGATCTTCTCGCCCACAGCCGTGCTCATGCTGCCCATAAAGAACCGGCTGTCTAGCACGGCTGCCACACAGGCCACGCCGCCAATGCGGCCGACGGCGGTGACAGCAGCTTCGTGCAGGCCTGTCTTGTTCTGGGCGGCGGCAAGCTTCTCCCCGTATCCGGGGAAGTTCAGCACATCCTGCGGATCAAGGTCAGCGTCCAGTTCCCGGAAGCTGCCGTGATCCAGCACCAGACTGAGCCGGTAATACCCGCCAATGGGCATGTGATAGCCGCAGTTGGGGCAGACATACAGGCTTCTGGCCCACAGGGTGCGGGCAGCGCGGCGGCCGCACTGCTTGCACTCCACAAACTGCGGCTCGTGCCAGACAGCTCCGGCATCCCGCTTGGCTTTCAGCTGGAAAGTGCGCTCCCGCATCCGGTTGGGGAGCAGATCTCGGATATCATTCATCGCATGTTTCCTCAGATATGTGCGGTGATGTAGTTGTAGATGTCACCCACGGTCTTGAGCTTTGCCAGCTCCTCGTCCGGGATGGACACACCGCAGGCATCCTCCAGCGCCATGTTCAGCTCCACGGCATCCAGGCTGTCGGCCTCCAGATCCTCGGTCAGGCTGGCCTCCATGGTCACCTTGTCCTCTTCGCAGTTCAGGGTGTCAACAACGATCTTCTTCATTTCTTCAAACGTCATGGTAGTATTCTCCTTTAATTGGTTTGTATTTTTATTATCTAAAAAGTTTGAGGTTTCTTGCGAACACGACCATTATATCTGAATCGTCGGATAAGTCAAGAATAATAGCTAAAATATTTTAACTTTTACAATTCTGACACACTTTCCTCCACAGGGGCAGTTCCTCTTTTCCATTGCCCTTTTTCCCCAAACGTGCTAATATGGATTCAGCACTCAGACAAGAAGAAACGAAAGGATGAATCCCATGAAATTCAGCGAAATGAGTTATACCCGCCCGGACATTGATGCCCTGCTGGGCCAGTGCAAGGCGCTGGCCGCCAAGGCCGCCGGGGCAGCCAGCGGCGAGGAGCTGGTGAATGTTTACTACGAGCAGAGCCGCGCCTTTGCCGATTACAACACCGCCGCACAGCTGGCAAGCATCCACTACACCTGCGACACCCGTGACGCTTATTGGAAGGCCGAGCAGGACTTCTTTGATGCCAACGGTCCCGCCGTGGAGAACGCACGGGTGGAGATCGGCCGGGCATTTCTGGCCAACGCCCATGTGGACGCGCTGACCGAAGCCTTTGGCACCACCTGCGTGGCCGGTATGAAGAACGCCGTGCTGGGCATGGATGACCGCACCGTGGAGCTGCAGAAGGAGTACAACGCCCTTGTCAGCCAGTACCAGCAGGTGTACGGCGGCGCACTGGTCGAGTTTGACGGCAAGCAGCTGACCATTCCCCAGCTGGGCCCCTATAAGGAGAACCTGGACCCTGCCGTCCGCCGCGCCGCCTACGAGGCCGAGGCCGCGTATTTTGATGCCCACCGTGACGAGCTGGACGGCCTGTACACCAAGATCGTCAAGAACCTGAACGCACAGGCGCAGATCCTGGGCTACCACGATTACAGCGAGCTTTCCTATGTACGGATGAACCGCATCGGCTACGGCCCTGCCGAGATCCGGAAGTTCCGCGACCAGGTAGCCAGCGATGTGGTGCCCGAGCTGAAAAAGGTGATCGAGCTGCGCTGCAAGCGCACCGGCATCTCCCACCTGACCTTCTCCGACCTGCCTGTGGCGTTTCAGGACGGCAACCCCTCTCCCATTGAGGGTTACGAGGCCCGGATGGCCGCCGCCCGCACCATGTACCACGAGCTGAGCCCCGAGACCGCAGAATTCATTGACTTCATGCAGGACAATGAGCTGTTCGACGTGGAGAGCCGCCCCGGCAAGATGTCCGGCGGCTATATGACCAGCCTGCCCAGCTACAAGGCCCCCTTCATCTTCGCCAACTGGAACAACACCTCCGGCGATGTGGACGTGCTGACCCACGAGTGCGGCCACGCCTTTGAGGGCTATGTGGCCGAGCGTGACCCCAAGGTCCCCGCAGACCTCGAGTGCCCCGGCATGGAGAGCGCCGAGATCCATTCCATGGCCATGGAGTTCCTGACGGCTCCCTGGCACCATCTGCTCTTTGGCAAGGACACCGGGAAATACGCCCTGCTCCACGCCGAGGACAGCTTCCTCTTCCTGGCCTATGGCTGCATCGTGGACGAGTTCCAGCACAGGATGTACCAGAACCCCGACCTCACCCCGGACGAGCGCAACGCCGTCTGGCTGGAGCTGGAGCACAAGTACCGCCCCTGGATCGATTTCGACAACCTGCCCTTCTATGGCCGCGGTGCCGGCTGGCAGCGCCAGCTCCACATCTATGAGTGCCCCTTCTACTATATTGATTACTGCCTGTCCACCATGGCCGCGCTGCAGTTCTTCCTGCTGAGCCTCAAGGACCACAAGGATGCCTGGGAGCGCTACCTCAAGCTGGTGCGCCGTGCCGGTCTGGCCAGCTACACAGAGCTGATGCAGACCGCCGGGCTGAAGGTTCCCTTTGAGGATGGCTCCATCAAGGCCATCGCCCAGCAGATGGGCCAGTGGATTGCAGAGCATCAGGTGTAAGCCTCCCGGGCCTACGGAGATTTTTTCTTGCAAAATCCGCTCTTTTCTATGAAAATGTACAGCGCCCCCGTTCACTGTAAGATCGCAGTGAGCGGGGGCGCTTTCTTGTGAATAGGAGGTCGATTTTATCGCAAATACAGACTATGGGGATATAAGGGTCAGCACAAACTCCATGACCGGAAAGAAAAATTTCCATAAAACGCCAAAAAGCCTTTGGATAAGTCATACCTATACAAGAAGGTTTGAACTTTTCGTGAATTTTCTGTGTTTCGACCATGGACAGGTGGGAACAGTTCTGCTACAATGGGAGCTGTTCTTTCCGCCGGTTCCCACGCGGCGGTTTTTGTTTTTACTATAACACAGGAGGAACTTTCATGTTAGAAAAGATCTTTCACCTGAAAGAAAACCACACCGATGTCAAGACCGAACTCATGGCGGGTGTCACCACCTTTATGACGATGGCCTACATCCTTGCGGTCAACCCCAGCATCCTGTCCGCTTCGGGCATGGATGCCAATGCGGTCCTGATCGCCACCTCGCTGGCATCGTTCGTCGGCACTGCCCTGATGGCTCTGCTGGCCAACTACCCGTTCGCTCTGGCTCCCGGCATGGGCCTGAACGCATACTTCTCCTACACGGTCGTCCTGACCATGGGTTACAGCTGGCAGCTGGCCCTGATGGCCGTTTTTGTGGAGGGCATCATCTTCATCGTGCTGAGCCTGACCAATGTGCGTGAGGCCATCTTCAATGCCATCCCCATGACCCTGAAGAGCGCTGTCAGCGTGGGCATCGGCCTGTTCGTTGCTTTCGTCGGCCTGCAGAACGCAAAGCTGATCGTGAACAGCGATTCCACCCTCGTCACCTATCAGCACTTCAAGGGCGAGACCTTCCACAGCATCGGTGTAGGTGCGATCCTCACGCTGGTGGGCGTGCTCATCACCGCCATCCTGCTGGTCAAAAAGGTCAAGGGCGGCATCCTGTACGGCATCCTCATCACCTGGGTGCTGGGCATCCTCTGCGAGCTGACCGGCATCTACATCCCCAACCCCGATGCCGGCATGTACAGTGTCATCCCCACCAGCTTCATCAGCTTCGATTTCTCTGCGCTGGGCAAGACCTTTGGTCAGGTGTTCAAGACCGATTTCTCCGGCGTGGGCATCCTGAACTTCTTTGCCGTGATGTTCTCCTTCCTCTTCGTTGACCTGTTTGATACCTTGGGCACCCTGATCGGCGTTGCTTCCAAGGCCGACATGCTGGATGAGGAGGGCAAGCTGCCCAACATCAAGGGCGCGCTGATGGCCGACTCCATCGCCACCTGCGCCGGTGCCGTGCTGGGTACCTCCACCACCACCACCTTCGTCGAGAGCGCTTCCGGCGTGACCGAGGGCGGCCGCACCGGCCTGACCTCCATGACCACCGGTGTGCTGTTCCTGCTGGCCGTGGTGTTCAGCCCCCTGTTCCTGACCATCCCCAGCTTTGCGACCGCTCCGGCCCTGATCATCGTTGGCTTCTACATGATGGGTTCTGCCCTGAAGATCGAGTTCGACGATCCTGCTGAGGGCATCCCCGCGTTCCTGACCGTCCTGGCAATGCCCACTGCATACAGCATCTCTGAGGGCATCGCCATCGGTGTCATCTCCTGGACCCTGCTGAATGTCATCACCGGCAAGGCCAAGGAGAAGAAGATCAGCCCCCTGATGTATGTGCTGACCGTTCTGTTCATCCTGAAATACGTCCTGCTGTAACAGGCATTTGCAGCAAACAGAAAGCCCCGGCTCCGGCCGGGGCTTTCGTGCGTTTATTGGTTCCTGTGCGGGTGGGGCGGGCAGGGTTCAGCCGCCGAACAGCCCGAAAAAGCTGGTGTGCGTCATGCCCAGCACCAGAAACAGAAGAATGAGGGCAAACAGCACCCCAATGATGATGTCCATCTGGTGGACCGTGAGGGGGAATTTATCGTAGAGCTTTTCCTTGGGGTTGACGAAATTCGGGTCGTTGTTGTCCAGCAGGGTCTTTTTGCGCTCAGCGCTCTGGGCTTTGGCGGCGGCAAGTTCTGCCTGCTCCTTTTCCAGCTGGGCCTCCCGCTGGGCAAGCAGTGCCTCACGGCGGGCCAGCTCTTCTTCCCGCTGGGTCTGATTCGTTTCTGCCATGGTGGTATCCTCCGGCGTTTTTTCTACCAGTATACCATAGAATTGTGACAGAAAAAACTCCTCCCGCAAAAAGCGGCCTTATGCCGCCAGCAGATCCTCCACCACATCCATCAGCTGAGACGGATCGAGCTGGCACGCGGTACAGCGCGCGGCCAGGCGAAGGACCCGCACCGGGTCAACGGAGACATCTGAGATGAACCGCAGTTTTCGGTGTCGTCCGTGAGATGTAGAATACGCGGCGATGCCAAAGGATGTATACGCACCACACGCGGGATGATAAAGTCGTTCCATAACACAATGATACCAAAACACACCAATCACCTCTCTATCAAAATTGTCACGCCGCTTTGAAACGGCTGCATGAATGCAGGTTCGCTGCCCGCAAAATGTTCTGACAAAATTTATATACCATCTCTTGGCTTCAAAATAAACAGCCAAAATTTCGAAATTTGGCGGCGTGTTTTGCATGTCCGGTGAAACTGGTGGTGCAGTAAAAAGACGAACCGGAAAGCGAGAACAAACAATTTTACGGAATATCGTGCAAAATTGAGAAAAATCAACTTCACGCAGCAGCAGATGAAAGAATGCTCCGCGGAAAACCGAAAGCACAAAAAGAAAAATCTTTGCCGCATCTTAACCACTTTTTGGCAGAAAAAGTTGCGAAATCGGTCGTAAGATCGAGCTTTCTGGTATATCACTTGTTCGCTGTGCGGATAAGGCTGCTCGTTCTGCTTTGCCTCCGCATCGTCTGCCGCAGACCCCGGCACTGCCCTTGTCTGAAATGCTTTCACTCCGGATGCAAACCAGATGAAAAATCCGACGGGCCGCATCACTTGACTTTCCCCTTGCAGGGGAGTATACTCCGGGGCAGTGAAATATTCGGCTATGACGAGAAAGAGTACCCGGAAAGAATGCTGCAGAGAGCTGCCGGATGGTGCAAGGCAGTGCAGGGTGTCCGTGGGAAGATCCTCTCCGAGCTTTCCGGCTGAATGGGCGGCATCTGCGCCCCAGTAAGCGGGAACGGCAGGCCCCCGTTATCACGGGCCGCGCATTGTTGGATGCGCACTGAGGGGCCGGGCTTTGCACCGGCAATAAGAGTGGTACCGCAGAGGATCTACGCCTTTGTCTCTTACAAACCGTAAGGGATAAAGGCGTTTTTGTTTGTGGGAAAGCCATTTTCCGGATGTTTCATTGCCTTTGCATCCGCAAAAATCAGGACCTGGAAAAGGAGAGTTTAACATGAAAACACTGGAAAAAGTAAGCGACTTTGTAGGCAAGTATATGGCTGCCATCGTCATTGTGGTGGCAGCGCTGGCCCTGTTCTTCCCCGGCACATTCAGCGTGGTAAAGACCGCATGGGTCAACACCCTGCTGGGCATCGTTATGTTCGGCATGGGCCTCACCCTGAAGCCGGAGGATTTCAAGGTGGTGTTCAGCCGCCCGAAGGACGTGATCATCGGCTGCATTGCACAGTTCACGCTGATGCCCTTCCTTGCATGGGCGCTGACCCAGGTGTTCCATCTGCCCACTGAGCTGGCCATCGGTGTCATCCTTGTGGGCACCTGCCCCGGCGGCACCTCTTCTAACGTGATGACTTATCTGTCCAAGGGCGACGTTGCACTGTCCGTTGGCATGACTGCTGTTTCCACCGTGCTGGCTCCGTTCCTCACCCCGCTGCTCACCCTGCTGTATGCCGGTCAGCGCGTGGAGGTGAACCCCGTGAACATGTTCCTGTCCATCGTCAAGGTGGTGCTGGTTCCCATTGCACTGGGCTTTGTGGTCAATCACTTCTTCCACGCCTTCACCCAGAATGCCGTCCGTGTGCTGCCGCTGATCTCCACCACTGCCATCGTGCTCATCATCTGTGCCGTTGTGTCCGCAAACTCCGCTAAGATCATGACCAGCGGCCTGCTGATCCTGGCCGTGGTCATCCTGCACAACCTGCTGGGCTACCTCACCGGCTTTGGCGTGGGCAAACTGCTGAAGCTGGATTCCACTAAGTGCCGTGCAATTTCCATCGAGGTCGGTATGCAGAACTCCGGTCTGGCCACCTCTCTGGCCGCTGCCCACTTTGCACAGTATCCGCTGGCAACCATCCCCGGCGCTGTGTTCTCTGTGTGGCATAACATTTCCGGTGCCGTCCTCGCCAACTTCTTTGCCCGCACCGCCGAGAAGAAGGACTGAGTTACTACATACCATAAGGGGCTGCTGCACAAGGTCCGTTCCCTGTGCAGCAGCCCTTTTTTGTTCAGTACAAAATTCTGGAGACGTGATGCTCCTGTTTGCCCAGATACAGCTCCACGATCATCCGTCCGTTTTCGGTATTGCAAAGCTCTTCATTGCAATAACCGCAGAGCTTTCCGTCCGCCTGTGCCACATATACTTACTGCTCTTTCCGTGGGAGACTTTTCAACTGCACCTGCTGCACAAAGGACGAAGCCCAGCGGCTGTGTGAAGAT
>OODS01000325.1_pt1 | contig 38962 bp, 38 predicted proteins | sample 1671531 | NCBI WGS metagenome assembly OODS01 (sample SAMN06348166, study PRJEB24527) | human gut metagenome | biome: human gut; feature: ankylosing spondylitis patient; material: feces | host: Homo sapiens | place: China | collected 2015-10 | reverse complement strand
AGCCCGATGGCAGCCGTCATCCGTTCGACCAGTTCATCGTTGCCAAGACCCCTGCTGAGCGCTGGGGCGAGGCCGAGGATCTGGGCGGCCCCGCGGTGTTCCTCGCCTCCGAGGCTTCCGACTTCGTCAACGGCCTGATCCTCTATGTTGACGGCGGCATCCTCGCCTACATCGGCAAGCAGCCGGGCTGATACTTTCTTCGGAGAAGAAAGTATCAAAGAAGCTTTCAAAATTTATCCCATAAAAGGGATATATAATAAAGCAAAAAGGACATCCGCTCGTAAAAGGCGGATGTCCTTTTTTATTGGCATCGTTGTAGGGGCCGGGCATGCCCGGCCCGCAACTGTACGGCAAAAGCGCTTTTACGGTAAGGCTGCGGGCCGCACATGTGCGGCCCCTACCTCGCAACGCTTGTAGGGGCGGCGTCCTCAATGCACCGCGGGAGGGATGAATCCCTCCCCTACTGCCTTACTCGATGGTCACGCTCCACTTGAATTCTTTGCTTTCGCCGGGATTCAATTCTTCATGGTGACCGTCCTCATTGACAGAGTTTGCCCAGCCGTTCCACGGCTCCATGCAGACGAAGCTTTCGGCGTCCTGCTGCCAGAGCACGCCGTTGGAGAAAACGCTCTCGTCAAAGGCAACCGTGACCTTGTGGCCGTTGCCGGCATCGGTCAGCTGCATCGGACTCTTGACGCCGGTCAGCAGACGGATGGAGTCGGCGCTGCCCTCCTTGCGGGTCAGCGTGATCGTCTTGGGCGCGGCGGGCTGCTCGCCCTTGGCGCTCTCGCTGCAGGTGGCGGCGTCAATGGCAAAGGAAACATTGTCGAGCTTGCTCACGCCAAAGTAAGGGTGGAAACCAACGCTGAACGGCAGCACCTTGTCACCGGTGTTGGCAACAGTCAGCGCCAGCGTGGCGGTGCTGCCGCAAAGGGTATAGCGCATCGTCAGCGCAAAGTCGAACGGGTAGACGAACTTTGTCAGGCCGTTGGGCGTCAGCGTCAGCTCAATGGCGGAATCGTCGGCAGTCTTGACCTGCCAGGGGAGCAGGTCGGCCAGACCGTGGACCTCGATGGGATAGGCCGTGCCGTCGAAGTGATGTACGCCGTCGTCGGGCTTGCCGCAGTTGGGAAACAGAATGGGAATGCCGCAGCGGGGGCGGTCAGTGGATTCAAAATTCTTGTCGCGCAGCCAGAGGTACTCCTCGCCGTTTTTGGTGAAGGAGGTGGCCATACCGCCCTTTTCGGGAGTGACGGTAAAGGCGTACTCCCCATCGGTCAGGGTCAGCGTCTTGTAGGAAGCACCGTATTTTTCATAGGTGCCGGTAGTCAGAGTAGACATGATAAGGCTCTCCTTTGTATGCACGTAGGGGCCGCACATGTGCGGCCCGCAACTTTGTGGAAAGCACCCGATTGCGGGTAAGTTGCGGGCCGGGCATGCCCGGCCCCTACAGCGTAGTGTTTTTTTCGTGTTTAATTATACCACAAACAGGCTTACAATACAACGCCATCCTTGAAAATCGAGATCTCGCGGAAGCCCTTCTTCTCGGCACAGGTCTGCTTGCCGGAGGCAACATCCAGCACCAGCCGGTACAGGTCGGCGCCGGCCTCGTCCAGCGTGCGCTCACCATCTGCGACCACACCGGCGTTGAAGTCGATCCACGTCTTTTTCCTGCCAGCCAGCTGGCTGTTGGTGGCAATCTTCAGCGTTGGGGCCGGTGCGCCGAACGGCGTGCCGCGGCCGGTGCTGAACAGCACCATGTGGGCACCGGCTGCCGTCAGCGCGGTGGCACTGACCAGATCGTTGCCGGGGCCGTACAGCATGTTCAGACCCTTGGTGGTGACAGGCTCGCCGTAGTCGATGACATCCATGATCGGCGCGGAGCCACCCTTCTGCACACAGCCGCAGGACTTATCCTCCAGCGTGGTGATGCCGCCCTGCTTGTTGCCCGGGCTGGGGTTGTCGTAGACGACCTCATTGTGGCTGATGAAATACTCCTTGAAGTCGTTGATCATCTTGACGGCCTTCTCGAACACCTGCTCGTTCTGGCAGCGGTCCATCAGGAAGCCCTCGGCGCCGAACATCTCAGGGACCTCGGTCAGCACGGTGGAGCCGCCGCGGGCGCACAGCATATCGCTGAAACGGCCGATGGTCGGGTTGGCGGTGATGCCGGACAGGCCGTCCGAACCGCCGCACTTCATGCCGATGACCAGCTCACTTGCGGGGATCGCCTCGCGCTGGAACTGCCCGGCGTAGGCGGCCAGCTCCTTCAAAATCTCGCGGCCTGCTACCAGCTCATCCTCGACATCCTGACAGGTCAGGAACTTGACGCGGTCGTGGTCGTACTCGCCCAGCTCAGCCAGAAACTGGTCATGGGTCAGGTTCTCGCAGCCCAGAGACAGCACCAGCACGGCACCGGCGTTGGGGTGGCGGGTCAGCGCGGCCAGCAGCTTGCGGGTCTGCGCGTGGTCGTGGCCGGTCTGGGAGCAGCCGAACGGATGGGTAAAGGTGTACAGACCGTCAATGCTGCCGGTGACGAGATCCTGATTGTCGCGCACAAGCGCCTTGGCACAGTCATTGACGCAGCCGACCGTGGGGATGATCCAGATCTCGTTGCGGATGGCGGCGCGGCCGTCCTTGCGGCGGTAACCCATAAAGGTCTCGGCGGGGGCCGGGGTCAGCGGGTGGACATCGGGATGGTAGCTGTACTCGATCTCACCGGAAAGATTCGTCTTGATGTTGTGGGTGTGCATCCATGTGCCGGGCACGGCGTCTGCCGTGGCATGGCCGATGGGGAAACCGTACTTGATGACATTCTCCCCCGCCTTGATGGCGGCAATGGCCATCTTGTGGCCCTGAGGAATATCCTCAACAGCGGTGACGGTGGTGTTGTCAACGGGAACAGCGGTGCCCTTGGCGATGGGGTGCAGGGCAACGACTACATTATCGGCGGGATTGATCTTAATGGCAATGGGCATAAGATGCCTCCTTACTAATAATAAAAGCGGGGCCGGAGGGCATCCTCCGGCCCCAATGGGGTACGTTTTAAGCCTTCCCCCTTGGGGGAAGGTGGCCGCGCGGCGCGCGGTCGGATGAGGGGCAGCGTTACGGCGGCAACCCGTTTGCGGGCAGCAATAGCGAACGCGCCCCTCATCAGTCACCTTCGGTGACAGCTTCAGTCTACGCGCTAAGAGCCGCCTTCGGCGGTTGCGCTCCGACACGCGCCTGCGGGCGCAGTCCCTCGGGGAGAAGCCTTTATGGAGTTACAGGCAGCTCTTGTAAGCGGCCAGCGCGCCATTCTCGCGGATGTTGGTCAGATTCTTGACGGTGGCGTCCTCAAAGCCGGGGACCTTGGTCAGATCCTGACCCCACATCTGCTCGTTGGTCATGACGGCATGGACCAGCGCGGGGATGCTGTCGTTCTTGTGCTCATTGTAGAACTCGAGAACCCAGCGGTCGTCGGAGACAGTGTACTCGTTGCCCTTGGCACGCTTGCAGACCAGACCCTTGTCGGTCAGCGCCTGCACATCATTGCTGTAGAAGGCAATGTACGCGGCAAAGCTCATGGTCAGGCAGGTGGGCAGCTTGCCGTTCTTTTCGACATACTCAAGGAAGGAGGGCATGTTGCGGGCGCGCCATTTGGAGGTGGAGTTCAGAGAGATGCTCATCAGCTCATGGTTGACGAACGGGTTGTTGAAGCGATCCTCCACGGCGGCGGCAAACCTCTTGCAGTCGTCCTGATCCAGCGGCAGGATGGGCACGACCTCCTGCAGCAGCATCTTGTTCATGTAGCCCAGAACGGTCTCGTCATGCATGCAGTCGCGCACGATGTCGAAGCCGGCGAGGTAGGCACCCAGCACAAAGCCAGTGTGGGCGCCGTTCAGGATGCGGACCTTGCGCTTCTTGTACGGGCTCATGTCGGGGGTGACAAAGACATGGTCCTCAAGGCCTGCCTTGCGGAAGGGCAGCACATCGTTCAGCTTGGTATCGCCCTCGATGACCCAGACGCCAAAGACCTCGCCGACATCAAGCAGCGGGTCGGCGTAGCCGTGCTTTTCCTCCAGCTCGGCAACCTCCTTCGGGTCACGGATGCGGCCGGGGACGATGCGGTCAACCAGAGAGCCGCAGAAGGTGCAGTCCTCGTTGACATACTTCTTGAAGCCGTCCTCAAGGCCCCACTGCTCGATGTACTGGTTGACGCACTTGAGCAGCTCCTTGCCGTTGTTGTCAATCAGCTCGCAGGCGAGCATGATAATGCCCTTCTTGCCGGCCTTATAGCGGTGGTACAGCACCTGAGTCAGCTTGCCGGGGAAGCTGGATGCGGGAACATCCTCCAGCTTGCAGGCCGGGTCGTAGACGATGCCGGCCTCGGTGGTGTTGGAAACGATGATCTCAAGATCGTCGCTGGCGGCGACCTCCATCATCTGACGGAAGCCCTCCTCCTCATACGGGTTCAGGCAGCGGGAAACACTGGAAATGACGCGCTTGTCATCGACCTTCTGGCCGTTTTCACTGCCGCGCAGGTAGAGGGTGTACAGACCCTCCTGCTCGTTGATCATCTTGGCCAGACCCGGGGCGATGGGCTGGACCAGAACGCACTTGCCGTTCCAGTCTGCCTTCTCGTTGGCAAGGTCGAACCAATAGTCAACAAATGCGCGGAGGAAGTTGCCTTCGCCGAACTGCAGGACCTTTTCGGGGGCGTTTTTCAGAATGTAGCCGTTATAACCGGATTTCGCAAGAACATCATAATTCAAGGTTTCCATATACGCTTTCTCCTTATAATCATAAACCATTCTGGTACTGCGGCAGGGGTGCTGCGGTACGCCTTGTTACCTAACATTGTATTTTCTTTGCCCGATTTCGTCAAGATGCAATAAAAAAACAGCGCACATATATTGCGCTGTTTTTTGCTTTCCACAAGTTGCACAACATTGTTTACAGTTTTTTGGCTATAATTTGGGGTATCAAGCAATTTTTGCAACTTGTGCAAGCAGTTTTTGTTATGTATAATAGTAACAGAGTATGCCGTTTTGGGGCATTTGAGATGCGCAAGGTTTGTGCTATCGGGCCTCGGCGGCTGCATCCGATTATATCCATTACAAAAGGAGCGTCTATACATGAAAGCGTTTATGGACAAGGACTTTTTGCTTGAGACCCCCACTGCGCAGCATCTGTACCACGACTATTCGGCCAAGCTGCCCATCGTGGATTACCACTGCCATATTCCCCCGCAGGAAATCTACGAGGACCGCCGCTTTGAGAACATCGCGCAGGTCTGGCTGGGCGGCCATCAGGTGCTGGCCGACGGCAGCGACTACTACTTCGGCGATCATTATAAGTGGCGCGTGATGCGCTCCAACGGTGTGCCCGAGGAGTACATCACCGGCGACAAGCCTGACCGTGAGCGCTTTCAGAAGTTTGCCGAGAGTCTGGAGATGGCCATCGGCAACCCGATGTACACCTGGTGCCACCTTGAGCTGAAGAAGTACTTCGGCTATGAGGGCGTGCTGAACGGCGAGACCGCCGAGGAGGTCTGGAACCTCTGCAACGACAAGCTGCAGCATGACCCGAAGCTGACCGTGCGCGGCCTGATCGAGCAGAGCAACGTTGCCATGGTCGGCACCACCGACGACCCCATCGACTCCCTCGAGTGGCACAAGAAGATCAAGGAAGACCCGACCATCAAGGTCGTGGTTGCTCCCTCCTTCCGCCCCGACAAGGCCCTGAACATCCGCAAGGAGGGCTTCGCCGATTACATCCACAAGCTGGAGGAAGTTGTGGGCCGCAAGTTTGCCTGCGCAAATTGCGTTGTCAGTGCGCTGGAAGAACGCCTGGAGTTCTTCGTCGAGATGGGCTGCCGCGCTTCTGACCACGGTCTGGATTACATTCCCTTCGCCGAAACGAACGCTGAGAAGGCGACTGCTGCCTTCAAGAAGGCCATGGCCGGTGAGACCCTGACCAAGGAGGAGGGCGACGCCTACACCACCTACCTGCTGCTGAAGCTGGGTGCCCTGTACAAGAAGCACAACGTTGTCATGCAGATGCACTACAGCTGCCTGCGCAATGTCAACGACAAGATGTACCGCAAGCTCGGCCCCGACACCGGCTTTGATATGATCGCCGTGACCGACTGCAGCGCTACCATCAGCAGCCTGCTGAGCGCACTGACCAAAGAGGACGCCTGCCCGAAGGTCATCCTGTACAGCCTGAACCCCGCCGACTTCGACATGCTGGGCACCATTCTGGGTGCGTTCCAGGATGACGAGATCCCCGGCAAGATCCAGCTTGGCTCTGCCTGGTGGTTCTGCGACACCGACGACGGCATGTACCAGCAGATGAAGACGCTGGCGCGTCTGGGCCTGCTGGGCAACTTCATCGGCATGCTGACCGACAGCCGCAGCTTCCTGAGCTACACCCGCCATGAGCTGTTCCGCCGCCTGATGTGCAACCTGATCGGCAACTGGGTCGAGAACGGCCAGTATCCCAACCATGAGAAGGCCCTGCAGAAGATCGTTGAGGGCATCAGCTATTATAATGCCAAGCGGTATTTTAATCTGTGATTGAAATAGTGCGATAGAAAATTCCCGCCTGCAACATCTGTGTTGCAGGCGGGAATTTTTTGTGAGCAGAAAAGGAAAGAAGGTGCAAGGCCCCTCAGGCTGGGCCAGCTTCCCAGAAGGGGGAGCCCTTTTGCGGGCGAAGCCCGCGAGAAAGCCTCCTCGCGCAGCGGGGAGGTGGTCGAGCGATAGCGATGATCGGAGGGGCTTTGCCGCCTTACGGCTATTCCCCTTTTTGGGCTGGGATTTTCTTGACTGTAAGGTCGATCTGCATACATACCCCGTCAAAATTCCGCATTACATCCAAATTGGAGAACCGCAGCACTTGTATCCCCTTCTGCTGCAAATAGGCAGTGCGCCGTTCGTCATACGCTTTCCCGGTGTCCTCGCAGTGCTGGCCGCCGTCCAGTTCCACTGCGAGGTGAGCTGAGGCACAGTAAAAATCCAGAATATAGGGTACAACAAGCTTTTGTCGTGCAAAGCGTGGTGTGTAATTACGCAGGAAGTCATACCATAGATGGCGTTCCTCTTTGGTCATTTCCCGCCGCAACTGGCGGGCGTGGGAGAGCAACTCTTTGTATTCCGACATAGCAAGAGTCCCTTTTCGTGAAGTGACAGGAAAGGCGAGGTCGAAAAGCCCCTCCGGTCATCGCTTCGCTCGACCACCTCCCCTGTGAGGGGAGGCTTCCCCGCGGGCTTTGCCCGCGCAAAAAGGCCCCCTCTCAGGGTGCCTGCAAGGCCTTACTCGCAGCTTTCCCCTATCTCCGGCACCTCCGGCATGGTGCGCAGCTGTTCTAGCGTAATGCCGTCCACATATTTGTTGATCAAATCGTTCAGGCCGGACCAGAAATCCAGCGTGTGGCACTGGCCGCGGTGGGGGCAATCCACCGAGGAAGCCAGACACGGAATGGCCGTCAGCTCCCCTTCTACGGCGCGCAGGATCTCGCCGGAGGTGATCTGTGCAGCCGGGCGGGCCAGACGGTAGCCGCCCTGTGCGCCGCGCACGCTGGAAACAAGGCCGGATTTTGCCAGCGGGGTGACGATCTGCTCCAGATATTTTAAGCTGATGCGCTGCTTGTCGCTGATATCCTTCAGCGGGATCAGGTCATTGGGGCGGTTGGCCAGCTCCACCATCAGGCGCAAGGCATAACGGTCGCGGGTCGAAAATTTCATGGTGATGCTCCCTTTATCGGAATTAGTAAGACTAATCATAGCATAATACTGGGAATTTTGCAAGTCTACTACCTACTAACACAGTAGGATATATACAAAATGACGAAATATGCATTTTTATGCAAGAAGGTGTTGACAGAACCGGTTCACAGGCGTATACTGTGAGCCATGGAAAGCAAATGACCGCTGACCAATCACGAGAGAAAGGGGTACAGACCAATGACGGCTTATCGTTCCGGTATGATGATGATGTGCATGTGCATGTTGCTCCGGCAGCCTGTGCCAGCTTTCTTGTGCGCAAAATACAGCGCGTAATGAAAACTTGCAGCGGGATGCCGGGGTAAAAGCCGACATCCCGCTTTTGTTTGGAAAGGAAGTTTGTAACCATGACAAGAGGCCCCGTTTACAAGCAGCCCGGTGTGCGAATGTGTTGAAAATAGAGGGAACACACATTCAATCAACAACACACCTGACAATTATAAAGGAGAATATATCATGAAAAAACTCATTTCTGCAACGCTTGCCGCTACTCTGGCCCTGAGCCTCGCCGCCTGCGGCTCCTCCGCCTCCACCTCCGAGGCCGCCCCCGCTGAAAGCACTGCTTCCAGCGCTGCGGAGTCCACCGCCGAAACCAGTGAGCTGGCCGGCACGACCCTGAAGGTCGCCGCCTCCCCCACGCCCCACGCCGAGATCCTGAATGTGGCCAAGGAGGTTCTGGCCGAGCAGGGCATCGACCTGCAGGTCGTTGAGTTCAGCGACTATGTGCAGCCCAACCTCGTCACCGAGAGCGGCGAGGTCGATGCCAACTACTTCCAGCACACCCCCTACCTTGACAGCTTTAACGAGGAGAACGGCACCCATCTGGTCAGCGTCGGCGCTGTCCACTATGAGCCGTTCGGCATCTATCCGGGCAAGAGTGATGACCTTGCCGCTATCGCGGACGGTGCGACCATCGCCGTGCCCAACGACACCACCAACGAGGCCCGCGCCCTGCAGCTGCTGGCCGCGCAGGGCCTGATCACCGTGCGTGACGGCGCCGGTCTGACCGCGACCATCAACGACATCACCGAGAACCCCCATAACCTGAAGATTCAGGAAATCGAGGCTGCACAGCTGCCCCGCACCGTGCAGGATGTTGATTTCGCCGTTATCAACGGCAACTACGCGATGGAGGCTGGCTTCTCGGTCGGTAAGGACGCCCTTGCCACCGAGGATGCATCCTCTGAGGCTGCCCAGACCTACGCCAATGTGCTGGTCGTGAAGGAGGGCAACGAGAACGACCCCGCCATTCAGGCGCTGTACGCCGCCCTGACCAGCGACAAGGTCAAGGAGTACATCAACAGCACCTATGACGGCGCGGTCGTGCCCATTTTCTAAGGAAAGCTTCGTGTAACCGTGAACGGACACGGGCGGATATAGAATCCGCCCCTACGGTACGGCAAGCAGCGAAATTGTAGGGGCGCATTCCATATGCGCCCGCTGGCAGCCGCCGGCCGCCGGCAGCTGCAAAGAAAACCCTTGCAACCTGCCGGAATATAGAGTACAATCTATAGCGAATGAGTTTTTGCGCTCATTCGCTATCTTTGTAAATGAGGGAGAAAACCCATGATCAAATTGCAACACCTGACCAAACGCTTTGCCACGCAGGGCGGCACGGTCATTGCACTGAACGACATCAACCTGACGATTCAGGATGGGGATGTCTACGGCATTATCGGCATGTCGGGCGCCGGAAAGTCCACGCTGGTACGCTGCATCAACATGCTGGAGCGCCCCGATGAGGGCAAGGTCATCGTCAACGGCAAGCAGATGCAGGAGCTGAATGCAGCCGACCTGCGCGCGGCCCGCCGCGAGATCACAATGATTTTTCAGCAGTTCAATCTGCTGATGCAGCGCACCTGCCTGCGCAATATCATGTTCCCGATGGAGCTGGCCAAGGTCCCTCAGGACAAGGCCGAGGCCCGCGCCCGCGAGCTGCTGGAGCTGGTAGGCCTGCCCGATAAGGCGGACGCCTACCCGGCGCAGCTGTCCGGCGGGCAGAAGCAGCGCATCGCCATCGCCCGCGCGCTGGCAACCGACCCGAAGGTGCTGCTCTGCGATGAGGCAACGAGCGCCCTTGACCCCAACACGACCCACGCCATCCTGCAGCTGATCCAGAAGATCAACCGCGAGCTGGGCATCACGGTCGTTATCATTACCCATCAGATGAGCGTGGTCGAGGAGGTCTGCAACCGCGTGGCCATTCTGGACAACGGCACGGTCGTGGAGGAGGGCGAGGTGCAGGCCATCTTCAGCCACCCCACCTCCAAGGCGGCACGGCGGCTCGTCTACCCTGCCGGTGCGCCTCAGGCGGAGCCGCTGCCCGGCCACAAGCTGGTGCGCGTAGCGTTCGGCGGCACCCAGACCACCGATAAGCCGCTGGTCGCAAGCCTTGCCATTGAGTGCGGCGCGCTGGTGTCCATCATGGCGGCGGATACCCGCATCGTGAACGGCCAGACGCTGGGCACTATGCTGCTGGCCCTGCCAGACGATGATAAGGCGGCCGCAGCGCTCGACTACATCAAGAACTATCCCGGCATTACCTATGAGGAGGTGAACGGCTGATGGCAGAGTTTTTTGCAGGCAAGGACTGGCAGACATTCATGCAGATCCTGCCCACCATTCCGTTTGAAACCTGGGAGACCATCTGGTCCACCGTAGTTGCGACCCTGCTGGCGCTGGTCATCGGCCTGCCGCTGGGGGTCTGCCTTGTCACCGGTGAGCAGGGCGGCGTGCGTCCCCTGCCCCGCTGGCTGATGGTGCTGCTCAACGGCCTTGTGAACCTGCTGCGCAGCGTGCCCTTCCTGATTTTGATGATCATTGTCATTCCGCTGTCCCGCGCCATTGTGGGCACCTCCATCGGAACGGTGGCCTCCATTGTGCCGCTGGTCATCGCATCCTTCCCCTTTGTGTCCCGTCTGGTCGAGACGAGCATGCGCGAGGTGGACGGCGGCGTGATCGAGGCCGCCCAGAGCATGGGCGCAACGCCGCTGCAGATCATCACGAAGGTCATGGTCCCCGAGAGTATGCCGAGCCTTGTGGCGAATGTGACGATCGCAGCGACTACCATCATGGGCTACGGCGCTATGGCCGGCATCATCGGCGGCGGCGGTCTGGGTAAGATCGCCATCAACTACGGCTATTACCGCTTTAATGTTGTGCTGGAGTTCTTTGCAACGGCCCTGCTGGTCGTGCTGGTGCAGATCCTGCAGACCGTCGGCACAAAGCTGGCTATCAAGTGCGATAAGCGCGTGCAGAAGTGACCACATAATACGGCGCTGCTTTGACTGGCAGCAAAAAATCCCGCATCGCAAGGATGCGGGATTTTTTTGCTGCGGGGGCATTGAAAAAGACCGCTTACAGGGCTTTTACATCCCCAATCAGCTGCTCCACTGCCTCGTCCTTCGTCGCCCAGCTGGTGCAGATGCGCACGGCGGTGTGGTGCTTGTCGGGCTTGCCCATGTGGGTCATGGCATAGCCCTCAGCCAGCTTTTCGTACCATGCATCGGGCAGGACAAAGAACTGCTGGTTCGTCTGTGAATCGTGCAGCAGACCACAGCCCTTTTCCTCGAAGGCGGCGCGGATGCGCAGCGCCTGCTCGTCGGCCTTTTGGGCCATCGTGAAATACAGGCTGCTGCCGCTGCCGTCCTCGCCGTCCAGCAGGGCAAGGAACTGCTCCCCCAGCAGGCGGCCCTTGGCCAGCATGCCGCCGTGCTGCTTGATGCAGTAGCGGAAATCGCCCTTCAGCTCATCGTTGGTGATGACGACTGCCTCGCCGAAGAGTGCGCCGCACTTGGTGCCGCCCAGATAGAACACATCACAGAGCGCCGCATAGTCCTGCAGCGTCAGGTCGTTGGCGGGGCTGGTCAGGCCGTAGGCCATGCGGGCGCCGTCCACAAACAGGTAAAGGCCCAGCTCATAGCAGGCGGCGGAAATGGCGGTCAGCTCCTCCTTTGTATAAAGGGTGCCGACCTCGGTCGGGTTGGAGAGGTAGACCATGCCGGGCTGAACCTCATGCTCATGGCTGGCGTTGGCGCGATGCTCCTCGACCGCTTTGCGGATCTGGCGCGCGGTGATCTTGCCTGCCTTGGACGGCAGTGCCAGACATTTGTGGCCGGTGGCCTCGATGGAGCCGGTCTCATGGACATGGATGTGGCCTGTGTCAGCGCACAGCACGCCCTGCCACGGCCGCAGCGCGGCGGCAATAACGGTCAGATTGGCCTGCGTTGCGCCCACAAAGAAATGCACGGCAGCATCCGGTGCGTCGCAGAGCAGACGGATCTGCGCGGCGGCCTTGGCGCAGTAGGCGTCCTCCCCATAGCCGGGGGTCTGGTCAAAATTGGTCCTTTGCATAAGGTCCAGTACGGCGGGGGCTGCGCCCTCGCCATAGTCACATTCAAAACGAAGCATATTCTTAACTCCTTACCCATTAGTATGTACGCTGCAGGTGTTGCAGTAATTATAACACTGTGATTCCGCGCTTGCAAGCTTCGCCGCGATACGCTATAATGATATTACTTTTGGTAAGAAAAGAGGAATCGTATGGAATCCCAAAAACAACGCGAGGGCTTCGGCTCGCGCCTAGGCTTCATCCTTGTCAGCGCGGGCTGCGCAATCGGCATCGGCAATGTCTGGCGGTTTCCCACCGTTACGGGGCAGTACGGCGGCGGTATCTTTGTACTGTTCTACCTGCTTTTTCTGGTGCTTATGGGGCTGCCGGTGCTGACAATGGAGCTGGCAGTCGGCCGGGCGGGCCACGGTGCAGCACGCGCCGCGTACAAGGCGCTGGAGCCGGAGGGCAGCAAGTGGCATATCCACGGCTGGTTCTGCATGGCGGGCTGCATGCTGCTGATGATGTATTACACGACCGTCTCGGGCTGGATGCTTGATTACTTTGTCCGGTTTTTGACCGGCAGCTTTGACGGACTGAACGCCGAGCAGGCGAGCAGCGTCTTTGGCGAGATGCTGGCCAACCCTGCCGAGATGGTGTTCTGGATGGCTGTCATCACGGTGGCGGGCTTCATCGTCTGCGGCCGCGGCCTGCAGGGCGGGCTGGAAAAGGTCGGCAAATGGATGATGAGCGCTCTGCTGGTGCTGATTCTGGTGCTGGTCGTCCACAGCTTTACGCTGCCCGGCGTGGGCGAGGGGCTTGCCTTCTACCTGCTGCCGGATGCAGGGCGCGCTGCTGGGCAGGGCCTCGGCAATGTCATTACGGCGGCAATGAACCAGTCCTTCTTTACGCTGAGCCTCGGCATCGGCGCGATCGAGATCTTCGGCAGCTATATGGACCGCCGCTTTACCCTGCCGGGCGAGGCTGCCCGCATCTGCGTGCTGGACACCTTTGTGGCGGTCTGCGCGGGGCTGATCATCTTCCCGGCCTGCTTCTCCTTCGGCATTGCGCCCGATGCAGGCCCGAGCCTGATCTTCATCACGCTGCCCAATGTCTTTACGAATATGGCGGGCGGCCGGCTGTGGGGCACGCTGTTTTTCCTGTTCATGACCTTTGCAAGTTTTTCCACGGTCATTGCCGTGTTTGAAAACCTCATCGCCTGCGCCTGTGAAAACTTTGGCTGGGAGCGCCGCAGGGCCTGTGTGATCGGCATGGCGGCGCTCGTCCTGCTGGGACTGCCCTGTGCGCTGGGCTACAATGTCTGGAGCTTTATCCAGCCTTTGGGTGCCGGCTCTACCGTGCTGGATTTCGAGGATTTCCTTGTCAGCAACCTGCTTCTGCCGGGCGGCAGCCTTGTGTATCTGTTGTTCTGCGTTACCCGCTGGGGCTGGGGCTTTGACGGCTACACGGCTGAGTGCAACACCGGTGACGGCCTCAAAATGCCGCGCTGGGTCAAGCCCTACTTCAAATATGTACTGCCCGTGCTGATCGCAGTGATTCTGGTGCAGGGACTTTAACAGCCGTTGGCTTTGAGCCACCGCTTCATTTCTGCGGTGATCTTTTCAAACGCCTGTGCGGTGTCGGGGTTGTCGGTTTTGAAGGCCAGCAGCCTCCAGAGCCACCCCTGCGCGTCTACGATCCGCAAGCTTTCGGGATAGCACAGCTCAAATACCAGAGATGCATGGCCCACGGCGTTGTCCGCGGGCCATTTTTTCAGGCTGTGCAGCACGCAGTGATGCTCATAAAAGGCGTCCATCACAGCCGGGGTCACGGGGCTTTGGCGCAGCTGGGCTGTGGTGACATTGTAAATTTCCTCCATCGGGGTCTCGACATTGACGCGCAGGATGTCGATTTTATCGGCATCCCGCAGGATCTGGCAGAACCGCTGCGTGCGTTCATCCAGCCCGTCCGGCAGGCGGAAGGCGCTGTGCCATTCCACCGCCGCGCGCAGCAGGGTGTCGGCATTGGCGTCATCGAGATAGTCCCGGATGCGCCCCTCGTCAAACAGGACCGAGACGCTCAGCGCGGCATGGCTGACCGACTGGGCATCAATAAAGGTGTTGTACCGGCGCAGCTGCTCAAAGCGGCCCACATCGTGCAGCATGCCGCTCAGCCATGCAAGGTCGATGTCCTGCTGCGGCAGCGAAAGACTTTCGGCGATTCTGCCGCAGAGGGCTGCCACGCGGTAGGTGTGGTCGATCTTGAGCTTTACCTTCGGGTCGGCGGTGTTGTAATGCGCAGCATAGTCGGCAAAGGCCCGCTGCGCGCGGGCACGGTCGATTTTCATAGTATCACTCCCCGCCCCTATTGTAGCATAACCGCACCGGCGTGCAAACCGCGAATTTGATAAAAAACCGTCCACAAATACAGACATTTTAGTACAAATGGTTTAAAAATCCTTGACATCAGTGCTAAAAACGGCTATTCTTAAAGTAGTAAATCGTGAGGAAGGCGGTGCATACAATGAACGCCAAGGGGGACGCCAACCGCAGTGTGCGCATGACCAAGCAGCGGCTGTATCAGGCGCTGATCACGCTGCTGCAGCAAAAAAGTCTGCGTGAGATCACGGTGCGTGAATTGACGGAGCTGGCCGGCATCAGCCGCGGTACCTTCTACTTTCATTACACCGATATTTATGCCCTGATGGACCAGATGGAGGCCGCCCAGCTGAAGCGGCTGAATGAGCTGATGGATACCCTGATCCCCAGCATCTCGCAGGAGGATGTCCCCACAGCGCTGGTGGCGCTGTTTACCTATTTGACCGAGAACCCCGACCTGTGCGCCGCCCTCTACGGCAAAAGCTGGGAGTCGGAGTTTACCTCCAGCGTAAAGCGGCTCATCGCCGAGCGCTGCTGGGGCAACTTTGCCCCCACCGGCGGGACTGAGGATCAGAAATATATGCTTTCCTTTGCGGTCAACGGTTGCTTTGGCACGATTGCAGCCTGGCAGGAAAATCAGTTCCAGCCGCCGCCTGCCGAGATCGCGCGCATTACCTGGCAGGCGATACGCGCCGTGATGGAGCAGCTGTAAAAGTGTCTGCCCGCCTTGCTTTTTGCTACGGCGGGGGGTATAATAGAACCGTGAAACCGCCCGCAAAGGGCTTACGAAGGAGAAAATGAACGATGGGATTTTTTGATTTTCTGAAGAAATCTGCCGCACCTGCCGCACCTGCGGAGCCGACCTTCCCCATGATGCTGGCTGCTGATGCCAAGGGCGCCTTTGTACCGATGGAGAACATCCCCGATGAGGTGTTTGCACAGGGTATTCTGGGCACCTGCTGCGGCATTGACCCCAGCGAGGGCAAGGTCTTTGCCCCGGCCGGCGGCGAGATCACTCAGGCCCCCGACAGCGGCCATGCGCTGGGCATTATGGCTGACGGCGGCGTTGAGATCCTGATCCATGTCGGTGTGGATACCGTTGAGATGAAGGGCGACGGCTTCAGCCCGAAGGTCAAGGTCGGCGACAAGGTAAAGAAGGGCGATCTGCTGCTGGAAATGGATCTGGGCAAAATCGCAGCTGCCGGTCACCCTGCCGTGGTCATCACGGTCGTGACCAACACCGATGACTTCAAGGCAGTCGAGGTCGTGGCCTCCGGCGATGTCGAGCCGGGCGCAGATCTCATCAAGGTCAGCAAGTAAAAACAGCGCGTCCGCCGGAACGCGCCGCTTTGGCTTGACAAACCGCGGATACTGTGTATAATAAGGGTTGGACATTAAAACAGGGGCGCTGGGGGGCATCCTCGGCTGAGATCAAAACAAACCGCAGTTTTGGGTCACCTTGAACCTGATCCGGGTAATGCCGGCGTAGGAAGTTTGACCCCCGTCATAACACTTTTTGCGCCTGCAGGTATACCCTGCGGGCGCTTTTTCTGTTTTGTGTTACATTTTTTTGAGGAGTGGATACCATGTCCAAAACCTATTCCAAGACCCGTACCCTCGTCGAGTGCGCCCTGATGATCGCCCTCGGCACGGTGCTGGCCAACATCAAGATCTATGAGCTGCCCAACGGCGGCTCCATCACGCTGTTCAGCATGCTGCCGTTCATCATGATCTCCTTCCGCCACGGCGTGAAGTGGGGCCTTTTCACCGGCTTTGTCAACAGCCTGCTGCAGATGCTGCTGGGCTTTTACGCACCCCCGGCACCCGGCATCCTGCCGCTGGTCGGCATGATCCTACTGGACTATGTGCTGGCCTTTACCCTGCTGGGTCTGGCATCTGCCATTGCCAAGCCGTTTGCCAACAAGCTGGTCGGTGTCGGCGTCGGCACGGCAGCGGTGTGCGGTATCCGCTTCCTGTGCAGCTTCCTGTCCGGTGTTCTGATCTGGGGCAACCTGAGCGACGGTCTGGCCGCGTGGACCTTCAGCCTGACCTACAACGGCAGCTACATGCTGCCGGAGACCATCATGACGACTGTTGCCGCCGTGCTGATCTACAAGGCCGCTCCGCAGCTGTTTGCGGCGCAGGAGAAGTAAAGTAACAAACAACCTCCCTGAGGCGTGTGCCGGTAAGATAGTGATTTGAGAGAATTACGAAATCGGCAACTGCGAAACAGGATCGGACAAAACAGGCGGCATTCAACTTCGGTTGGATGCCGCCTGTTTTGTGCGTTTAAGGGTCGAAAAACGCTTGTTTTCTGCTCTGTAAGACAAGGATAGTGAAACGGGTGAAGTAGTAGTCGTTCTCGTGGTAAATCCCCACAAAAACCAATAGGTGGGGATTTCAATGCGGAGTATGTCCGGCAGCATAAAAACCATCAAATCGGCTTGCGAACGCAGGAGAGTTACATTTTGAAGTGCTGACTTTTGAAAAGCCTATTGAGAACCGAGCTATCGCCGTGCTACAATGTGTGTACACATACAAGCGAGAGGTTTGCCGGATGGAAAATTTGTTGTCTTTTGCGTCCAATATGGACAGCAATCCAGAGGAGGACCTTGAAGCGGTCAACGAGTATTGATCTTCGGAGCAACCTCAGATCGGAGGAGCGTTATGATAATTAACTGCGTATGGGAGCATAATGGCAACGACACCTTGCTTTATGCGGTGGATTTTGTAGGTGCATATACCCGTGGCGAAAGCCTTGAAATCGCAAAGACAAAGATGCCACAGGAAATCGTTTCTTATTGCAGCTGGCTGGGCATGGAGGCCGGGGACAAAGCGGAAATCGTGATCGTCGGAGAAAAATGCTCCGAGCTTACAGTTCGGGATGCGGATTCCGATGTGCTTTTTGAAAGCGAACAAGCACAACTGACAATAGAAGAATATAAGGCGCTTAAAACCCTTGCGCTGAAGTCAGCAAAGGATTTCCTTGCATTGTACGAATCTATCCCGGATAAGAACGCAGCCGCCGCACCGGAACGCAAGACCTTTTACGGACGAGTCCCCCGCACAGCAAATGAAATGTACGAGCATACAAAGAATGTGAATACATATTATTTTGCGGAGATTGCTGTGGATGCCGATCATGACGGCAACATATACGAATGCCGCAAGCGGGGATTTGAATCGCTTGAATCTAACCCTGATTTTCTGCAAAATACCGTCAGAAAAGGCAGCTATGGTGAGGATTGGTCACTGCGTAAAGTCCTGCGCCGTTTTATCTGGCATGACCGTATCCACGCAAGAGCCATGTATCGAATGGCGATAAAAGTGTTCGGGGCGGAGAATGTGGTAAATCCGTTTCACTTTTTTGATGAAGGCGTTTTAACATAATGGCAAGAACCGAAACGGTTGAATTTACAAATATGTGCATCGAGTACGATCTTGTGGGCTATATTCCCGTGGATGAGCTGCTAAAAGCGGAACAGGCATGACCGAAATCATGCCTGTTCCAAGAAATTTGATTTTACTGTCTTACCAGCAGGGAGCTTGCGTCCGTTCCCTACACCAAAAAGCAGCCCCGGTATGCGTTGTGCATACCGGGGCTGCTCTGGTTTATAAGTATCAGTAGCTCATAATGTCCTTCACAGTGCCGGACATGGAGAAAAGCTTGGCGGACAGATGATCCAGATAGACGATGCCCAGCTTGTTGCCGGTCTCCTCGTTGTACAGGTCAGCCAGCTGGGGCATGACCTGAAACGCGGCGGCCTGCGCCTCGGGCGTGTTGTCAAAGTTGGCTGTGCCCTGTACGCGCAGCCACTCTCCGCGGTCGTTGGTGGCACAGATCTCGAGGTTCGTGTTGTCAAGCAGCTGCTTGTAGGCCGCCTTGTGCTTGCCCAGAGCAATGCAGAGGTGGCCGTTGTACCACATTGCAAAGCCGATGGGACGCACGCGGGGCAGATAGCCATCGACAGTGGCAAGGTAAAATGTGGGATTCTCTTTCAGGAATTCCATGATCTCTTCATTCGGTTTCATGGCAGACATCCTCCCTTGATCACAGTTTTGCCAGCGCGGCTTTGATGCGCGCGGCAGCCTCCTTGGTGCGCGCGGCATCGCCGAACGCAGTCAGGCGGAAATATCCCTTGCCGCAGGGGCCGAAACCCTCGCCGGGGGTACCGACAACATGGGCGTTTTCCAGCAGCCAGTCAAAGAATTCCCAGCTGCCCATTCCGTTGGGGCAGCGCAGCCAGAGGTAGGGGCTGTTTTTGCCGCCGCAGTACCAGATGCCGGCCTCGTCCAGCGCGGACGCAATGACGGCGGCATTGGTGCGGTAGTAATCTAGATTCTGCTGGATCTCCCGCATGCCCTCCTCGGTAAAGACGGCCTCGGCACCGCGCTGCACAACATAGGCAACGCCGTTGAATTTGGTGGTCTGGCGGCGCAGCCACATCTTGTTCAGCGTGCCGCCGGCCAGCGCCTGCGGCACGATGGTGTAGCCGCAGCGCGTGCCGGTAAAGCCCGCGATCTTGGAGAAACTGCAGACCTCAATGGCAACCTCTTTGGCACCCTCGACCTCGAAGATGCTGCGGGCCAGACCCTTTTCGGTCACGAAGCACTCATACGCGGCGTCAAACAGGATGACGGCATCGTTGGCCTTGGCCCATGCGACCCAAGCCTTGAGCTGCTCGACCGAATAGGTCGCGCCGGTGGGGTTATTGGGGCTGCAGATGTAGACAATGTCCGCATGGGGCGCTTCGTCCGGCATCGGCAGAAAGTGGTTCTCCGCTGTGGCGGGCAGGTAGAGAATTTTGCGGCCGGCCATCACATTGTCGTCCACATAGACCGGGTAGACCGGGTCGGGCACAAGGATCGTGTTGTCCTGACTGAACAAATCGAGCAGATTGCCCAGATCGCTCTTGGCACCGTCAGATACAAAAATCTCCGACATATCCAGTGCAACATCGTGGTCAGCATAGTAGCTGCGGATGGCATCGCGCAGGAACGCATAGCCCTGCTCGCTGGGAATGTAGCCGTGGAAGGTGTCCTTATGGCCCTGCTCCTCGACCGCGCGGTGCATTGCCTCTGTCACCGATGCGGCCAGCGGCAGCGTGACATCGCCGATGCCCAGACGGATGATGTCGGCATCGGGGTGGGCCTTCTGGTAGTCGGCCACCTTGTGGGCGATGGTGCTGAAGAGATAGCTCTCATTCAATTCTGCGTAATGCGGATTCAGCTGCATGATAGTTCCCCCTCGTTTATACCTATATAAATTTACTTTACCACAATTCGCGGCGGTGTGCAATAGAATTTGCAAAGGGAATTTTTATGGGTGATTTGTAGGGGAGGGTCTTGACCCTCCCGTGAGGGATAAATCTCTCCCCTACTGTAGGGGGCGGCGTCCTCAACGCCCCGCGGAGGGGTCAAGACCCCTCCCTACAATCCTCCCCGTACAGGCTCTCGCACTTCTCGTCAATCTCCCTTGCAGGCAGCGCTACTGCCATGGCGATGGCGGCGCTGCGGCATTCCTCGGGGGTAAAGCCCATGTCTGCCAACGGAAAATGCCGCAATATTTTTTCGACTAGTTCATCGTAATACCGCGCGTAAAGCACGCCGCGGTCGGTGATATAGATCTTTCCGTACCGCCGCTGAACAACGACCCCCTGCTTCATCAGGCTGGTCAAAATGCTCGTCACGCTGGGCTTGGTCACGCCCATGACCTGCGCGAGGGCCAGCGGGGAAACCTCCGTGTTTTGCTGTGCCAGATGGTGGATGGCCAGCAGATACCGCAGGTTGGAATCGGTCAGGGTCATGGCATCTCTCTCCTTTACGCCAAAAAGGGGCGCAGGCCACGAACGGACCCGCGCCCCTTTTCAGGCACTATTGTGTTTAGTTGCTGTGGCAGGTACCGCCGCAGGATTTACAGTTTCCTGTGCAGCCGCCGTGACCACCGCAGCCGCCGCCCCCGCAGGAGCCATCGCAGCAGCCAAGGCCGCCTGTCTTATGTTCATGATACATCAGCCAGCCCGTACCGCCGAACACGATGATCGAAACGATGATCGTGGGGAGATTGAAGTTGGCCGCTAAAAATTCCATCATAAAGATCCGCTCCTTTCCGGAAGCATGACATACCTGAATTTAGTGGGAGGCAACCGTCTTTTTGGAGTCGAACTGAACCTAGTTGACGCCCTCGTACTTGTTGGGACGGAACAGCAGGTAGATCGTCAGGGCAATGATGGCGACTGCCACGATGGTGAAGAAGTTGAAGCTGACCTCACCGGTGATCAGGCCGCCGATCTGATAGACGACCAGAGAAGCGCAGTAGGCAAACAGGCACATATAGCCGATGGCGATGGCAGTCCACTTGCCGTTGTTCATCTCGCGCTTGATGGCGCCCATAGCAGCGAAGCAGGGAGCGCACAGCAGGTTGAAGATCATGAAGCTGTAAGCGGAGATCGCGGTGAAGCTGGCAGCAACCTCAGGCCAGATCTCATCGCCGTTGTCAGACAGCTCGTCAGCATAGTGATACAGAACACCGAAGGTACCGACAACATTCTCCTTGGCAATCAGGCCGGAGATGGACGCGACAGTTGCACGCCAGTTGCCGAAGCCCTGCGGGATAAAGATCCAAGAGATCGTGCTGGCCACGATAGCCAGAATGGAGTTGTCCTGATCCTCGACCATCGTGAAGGCACCATTCTCGAAGCCGAAGCCCTGCAGGAACCACAGGATGATGGTGGCAGCCAGAATGACGGTGCCGGCACGCTTGATGAAGGACCAGCCGCGCTCCCAAGTGGCGCGCAGGACGTTGCCCCAGGCGGGCACATGGTAAGCGGGCAGCTCCATAACGAACGGAGCAGGATCACCGGCGAACAACTTCGTCTTTTTCAGGATGATGCCGGAGATGATGATGGCTGCAAAGCCGATGAAGTAAGCAGAGGTGGCGACCCAGCTGCTGCCGCCGAACAGAGCACCTGCAATCAGGCCGATGATGGGCATCTTAGCGCCGCAGGGAATGAAGCAGGTGGTCATGATCGTCATACGGCGGTCACGCTCGTTCTCGATGGTACGGGAGGCCATGACACCGGGAACACCGCAGCCGGTGCCGACCAGCATGGGGATGAAGCTCTTGCCGGAAAGGCCGAACTTGCGGAAGATACGGTCCATAATGAAGGCAACGCGGGCCATATAGCCGACATCCTCCAGAATGGAGAGCAGGAAGAACAGAACGAGCATCTGGGGAACGAAGCCCAGAACCGCGCCGACACCGGCAACGATGCCGTCCATGATCAGGCCGTACAGCCAGCCAGCAACACCGATGCTCTCCAGCAGGCCGCCGAGGGCGTTGGGGACGATCTCACCGAACAGAACATCGTTCGTCCAGTCGGTGGCAAAGGTGCCGATGCCGATGCCGCCGTCCGCAACGGAGGTGCCCATCGAGATGGCGTACATCAGCCACATGATGGCTGCGAAGATCGGCAGGGCCAGAATACGGTTCGTGACAATCTGGTCGATCTTATCGGAGGCGGTCAGGTTCTCGGTGCGGGGCTTCTTCTTGACGGCCTTGTCAACAACACCGTTGATGTAAGCATAGCGCTGGTTGGTGATGATGCTCTCGGCGTCATCATCCATTTCCTTCTCGCAGTCAGCGATGTGGGCATCAATGTGGTCAAGCAGTTCCTTGCTGAGGTTCAGCTCGGCCTGCACCTTGTCATCACGCTCAAACAGCTTGACGGCGTACCAGCGCAGGAAGCGGTCATCGACCTTGCCCTGAATGGATTCCTCAATGTGGGCGATGGCATGCTCAACGCTGCCGGTAAAGACATGGGGCAGCTCGCCTGCCTTGCCCTTCTTGGCGGCGGCAACGGCCAGCTCGGCGGCCTTGTCGCTGCCCTCGTTCTTCAGGGCGGAGATTTCCACGGCCTCGCAGCCCAGCTCGGCGGAGAGCTTCTTCAGGTCAATCTTGTCGCCGTTCTTGCGGACGAGGTCGATCATGTTGACGGCCATGACCACAGGGATGCCCAGCTCAATCAGCTGAGTGGTCAGGTAGAGGTTACGCTCGATGTTGGTGCCGTCAATGATGTTGAGGATGGCATCAGGCTTCTCATTAACGAGGTAGCCGCGGGCAACAACCTCCTCCAGCGTGTAGGGAGACAGCGAGTAGATACCGGGCAGGTCCTGGATCACGACATCGTTGTGACCCTTGAGTTTGCCCTCCTTCTTCTCAACGGTAACGCCGGGCCAGTTGCCGACATACTGGTTAGAACCGGTCAGGCTGTTGAACAGGGTGGTTTTACCGCAGTTCGGGTTGCCTGCCAGAGCAATTTTAATTGCCATGTTGGTTATACCCCTTTCTTAAAAATGCAATCACTCAACCTCGATCATCTCGGCGTCTGCCTTGCGGACGCTGAGCTCATAGTTGCGGACCGTCAGCTCCATCGGGTCGCCCAGAGGGGCCACCTTGCGGACATAGACGCTGGTGCCCTTGGTCAGGCCCATGTCCATGATACGGCGCTTGACAGGACCCTCGCCGTGCAGCTTGGCAACGGTGACAGTCTGGCCAACCTGTGCATCTTTCAGAGTCTTCATACTTCGTTCCTCCTCTTATGGTACAATAAATCAAACAGCCTGCGGCTGTGATTCCTGAATGGGGCGGCACCGCACAATTCTAAGCACTGATGCGGCAGGAATTGTGCGGTGTGCCTTTGTTACGCAACGATGACACGCATGGCCAGCGTCTTGTCCAGCGCAATGCGAGCCTCTTTGACCTGAATGATCAGGTTGCCGCTGATTTCGCTGACGATGGTAACGGTCTCGCCCACGACAAAGCCGAGCTCGGCCAGATGCTGGCGGACCTCATCCTTGCCGGTGATCTTCTGGATGGTGACGGTATCGCCTGCTTTGGACATTGTTAAAGGCATTCCACACACTCCTCTTTTAGCAAATCTGCAACATATTAGCGCACGCTAACACATAGGGAAAAAACTTGCGGTTAGAGCGCTCTAACCGCTTACGCTGATAGTTTAACACCGCTAACTGCGGATGTCAAGCCGCAAAGTTAGTGTAGGGTAACATTTTGTAAGAATAGATAGTTATTGCTAACCAAAATCGTGCAATTTTGCATAGTTTTCAATGCGCGGCGCACTTTACTGCTTGACAGTCGTGCGCAGGGGCAGGTAGCCCGCATCGCGGATCGCCTGACGAATGGCGGCCTCATCGGGGGCTGCCTTGGTCAGGATGCTCACCTGCTGTGCGGCCAGATCGGCGGCAGCCCATGTGCCGGGCATCGCGTTGAGGGCGTTCTCAACACGGCGCTGGCAGTTCTGGCATGTCATGCCGTCCACACCCAGCACCAGCCGGTGGGGGTAGTGGCTTCGGTCGCGGTCGGCCACCCGCACTTTTTTGGCGGCAGCCTCATGCTCCCCGCAGCAGCCCCCGCCGCAGCGCAGATGATGTACAAAGCTGTAGATGCCGTAGCCGACTGCCGCCGCTAAGAGCAGAACGATAATAACATTTGCCATAGTGTAAAACCTCCAAGTTAGTTTTTTCTAATTTGGCTTAGAGTATACTGACTTATCTCCGCTTTGTCAAGCAGGCACTTTTTGGGTACCGTGCAAAAAGAGGAGGGGCAGCGCTGCCCCTCCCGTTTATGGATGGATAGGTAATGTCGTAAAAAATCAGGCGTTGGCCAGTGCCGTACCCAAGGCAGCGCAGGCGGCCTCGGCATCGCTATCGGGGGAGCCGTTGGCCATGACCGGCTCAACGACCATGCGGGCACCGGCAGCCTCGGCATCCTCGGCCCAGGTGCGGATCCACTCTCCATCGCCCCAGCCGTAGGAGCCGAACAGCCCAACGGGCTTGCCGCTCAGCGAGCCGCGCAGCTCCTGATACATCGGCTCAAACTCGCTCTCCTCCAGCTGCTCGGCACCCATGGCGGGGCAGCCCAGTGCAAAGCCAGTGTAATCACCGGCGGAGGCAGTGTTGAACTCGGACGCGGTGAACTTATCAACGGAAGCACCGGCGGCAGCCGCTGCATTGGCAACCAGATCTGCCATGGCCTCGGTGTTGCCGGTACCGCTCCAATAAATAACTGCAATTTTGCTCATGATAAAGGACTCCTTTTCAGATAATATGTGGTGCATCGTCAGGCGGCTACGGTCAGCCGACTGATCGGGATGCCGTTGTAATAGCAGCGGGCGTAGATGCGCTCGCACTTTTTGTAGCGGTCAAACTCCGCCTGCGCAGCGGTCGGGTCGGTGTAGACCTTCCAATAGCCGCACGCGGTAAAGTTTTTGCCGCGGTTTTGGATGAACCCGATGACATCTGCCAGCGGGTAGCCCAGAAAAACGCCGATCTCATGCGGGAAATCCTGCTCACAGCAGAGCCGCTCGGCCAGCTGTGCCAACAGCTCGCCTGCTGTGCCGGGGGTGTAGCCCTCCCCTGCCAGAAATGCCAGCGTGCGGTCATCGGCCAACAGCTTTGCCACCCGCGCAGGGCGGTAGACATAGACAAGGACGGCCCCTGTGCGCGGACACTGCTTGAGCACCTGCACAGTGACCCCGCGGGGGGACAGCTCCGCATGCCACGCGGCCGCCATAGCGGCGGCATCCTGCCCGGGGGCGGGCTGGTAACGAAAGAGACTGGCGGGCTTGAGCCCTGCCAGCGTGGGGGCGCACAGCGTGGCAAGATCACAGGCGAAGCTGCGCGGACTTGGGGTAGCGTAGGTGCGTTCCTGCATGAGATGGCTCCTTACCGTTATGATAGTTAGCATTTACTAACCGCGTGCCCCATAAAACCGCCCTGTGCGGGGAGAGAACCGCGCAGGGCGGGCTATGAGGCAAATTGAAAATTTGCAAGGTTAGCAATAACTAACATAGACAATATAGCATGAAGAACGCGTCCTGTCAAGGGTAATTTTCATGGGATTGCCATGTTTATAAAAATATAACTTGTCATCGCTGAGAACAGAAGTGCGGGGAGCGATGTGCGCCCCTGCAAAGCATTTTTCGGCAGGCTCACGCAGGCTTAATAATTGCTGCTTTTCAGCTCAAAATAGCTCTGCGGATGTGCGCACACCGGGCACTTGACCGGTGCGTGCTGACCGATATAGACAAACCCGCAGTTGCGGCACTGCCAGACCTGCTCGGTCTCGCGCGCAAAGACCTTACCGGCCTCAATGTTGGCGGCGAGAGCCTTGTAGCGCTCCTCGTGCTCCTTCTCGATCGCGGCAACCATGGTGAACAGCGCTGCAATCTGGTTGAAGCCCTCTTCCTTTGCTTCGGCGGCCATGCGGGGATACATCGAGGTATGCTCCTCGTTTTCACCGGCCGCAGCCATCTTCAGGCAGGTCAGCGTGTCGGGGATCTCGCCGTTTTCCATCAACAGCTTAAACCAGATTTTTGCGTGCTCTTTCTCGTTGTTGGCAGTCTCCGTAAAGATGGCACTGATCTGCTCATAGCCCTCCTTCTTGGCCTTGGACGCGAAATAGGTGTATTTGTTCCGGGCCTGGCTCTCACCTGCGAAAGCCTCCCACAGGTTTTTCTCGGTCTTGCTGCCTCTGAGTTCCATAATGAATACCTCCGTAAAAATAGGAATAAGTCTTAATATGACTTTATTATAGCATACAAACAGCCCCTGTCAAGTAAAATTTCGGAATGGAATCTTGGTGATTTTGCACAGACGGTTGACAAAGCATACATTTTAGTGTACTATCTGAATAGGATATATTCTTAAATCAAAAAAGGAGGTCTGCCCATGACCCGCCAACGCGCCCTGATTTTGGGTATCATGCGTGAAAAATGCCCGGAGCATCTGACCGCTGACGAAATCTTCTGCCATGCGCGGCAGGCCATGCCGCACATTGCGCGCGGCACTGTGTACCGCAACCTGAAATTGATGGAGCTGGACGGCGAGATCGGCCATCTGGAAATGCCCGACGGCCCCGACCGCTACGACGCCAACCCCAGCCCCCACGGCCACCTGCTGTGTGAGAGCTGCGGCGAGCTGGCAGACCTGCCGGTTGTGGGGCTGATCCGCGATATTGAGGCTGCCATCGGCACCGAGGTCCACGGCTACACGCTGACGATCCGGTATATCTGCCCCAAATGCCGCACCAGAAATGCGCAGTAAGCTTTGGGCCGCCCGCGCCTTGCCGCCGGGCGGCCCTTGCGGTATACGCACAACATAAAAGGAAAACGAGGTCAAAACTATGGCAAAGCAGCGCGACCCTGTACTAGATAGTATGCGCGGCATCGGCATTGTGCTTATGGTGCTGGGACATTCCGGGTTTCCGGGTACGGATTATATTTATTTATTCCACATGGCGCTGTTTTTTATGCTCAGCGGGTGGTTTTTCAGCCTGCGCGGCGGGCTGGTACATTTTGCTAAGCGCAAGCTGGTGACCCTCTGGCTGCCCTTTGTGGCGGCCAACACGGTGTTTACGGTATGCAACAACCTTTTCCTGCGGCTGAACATCCTGACGGCGGATGCGCGGATCGCGGAGATCCCGGGCAACAGTGTTACAGCACCGGTGAGCATCAAGGACATCGTCGGCCGCACGGTACACTGGTGCGTGTTTGACGGCGGCACCCAGCTGGGCGGCGCGATGTGGTTCATACAGGCACTGTTCCAGATCTCACTATTGTACGCTGTCATGGAGGTTTTGCTGCAAAAGCTGCTGCATGGCGGCGATACGCTGATTGCGCAGGGGCTGCTTTCCGGCGTGCTGCTCTGGGTCGGCTGGCACTGTAATCAGCTCGGCTGGAATGTCTGGGGGCTGGGCATTGCGGCCAGCTGCTACTGGATGTTCTACCTTGGCACGGTGCTGCGCCGCACTGCGCGGTCGGAGGTGCGCCCGCTGTACCGGGCGGCGGCAGGGGCAGCGGCCTTTGTTCTGCTGCTGGTGCTGCGGCGGCTCGGCTCGGTCGGGCTGGCGGGCAACGGCTATACCAACCCGGCGTTTTTGCTGTTGGCCAGCATGGCTGGCTGGGTGCTGGTGCGCAGCGCTGCCTGCCTGACGGCCCCCCTGCCCCGCGTCAGCGCCGTGCTTGGCTATCTGGGCCGCGCCACGATGCCCATTGTGATCCTGCATTTTTTGAGCTTTAAGCTTGTGACCTGGCTGGGCCTGCTGGCCACGGGCGGTGAAAGCTACCTGCTGGCCGCCTTCCCCATCTATTACACCGGCGGCGGCTGGTGGCTGGCCTACACGGCTGCCGGTCTGGCCCTGCCGCTGGCGGCAAATTGGGTTTACCAACAGGGAAAAGCAAAATTGCTGCATACATAAATGAAAAAAGAGTCCTTTCGGGGACTCTTTTTTTGCTATAGGTGATACATTCCGGCGACTGATGGCGTTATAGAGGTGAAAGGAGGCAATGCCTATGCAGACAGAACAGGAACTGGAAAAGCTGGTGCATACCCATACGGCGGCATTGCTGCGCTACTGTACGGGCCTGCTGGGCAGTGAAGCCGACGCGCAGGACGCCGTGCAAAAAACGTTTATCAAAGCGTGGCAGAAACGCCATACCCTGAAGTACGACGGCACCGACAACGAACGGGCATGGCTGTACCGCATTGCCTATCACACCGCGTTGGATATGCTGCGGGCGGCCCGCCGTGCGGCGGAGTACCCCACCCCGGAACCGCTGGAACAGGACCCGGGCATCAGTGAGGAATTGCGTGCCGCGCTGGACACGCTGAAGCCGCTTGACCGCGCCCTGATATTGGAACGCGTGCTGGACGAACTCGACTACAAGACGCTGGCGCAGATTCACGGACGGCCCGCAGCCTATCTGCGCACACGGTATCAGCGCGCCAAAAAGCAGCTTGCAAATCGTTTGAGAGAGGGTGAGTGCGATGAAGTATGACCGCGATGAAACTTTTTTGAGAGAAAAACTGACCGCCGGTCTGCACCCGACCGCGGTGGACGTATGGCCCGCTGTGGCGGAACAACTGCCCGCCGCCCATAAAATGCGGCGCATACGGTGGCTGCGGTTGGCTGTGTGCGTGGCGGCCCCGCTGCTGATTGCCGCCGGTGTGCTGGTAGGAACCGCAGAATTTACCAACCTGCGGGAAAATCCGCGCCCGTCCTTTGCGCCGCAGGCCAACACCGGCTATGCCATAACCTATGAGCGGAAGTATTTCACGCTGGACAGTGATTTATTGGCGGGGATGATAGCCAACCACAACGGCGAAACCGCAGCGGACGGAACAAAACCGGGCAGTATCAATTTAAGCGGGCGGCTTCACCCGGACAGCGCAGACGGCCGCAATCTCTATGCCAAAGCGGCGCGCGGGTATGACAGTTGGGCAGAGTTGACGGCGGCCACGGGTCTGCCGCTGGTGCAGAACCCCCTGCTGGACGCGGGCGAGGACGATGAAGCTGTGTCCGTGAAGCGGTATATAACCGAGCGGTCGGAATCCGCTGCCGGGGACAGTGCGGAATTTGTAGCGACAGATACCGTCTATGCCGCGGCAGTTATCCCCATCGGGCGCGAGGCCGTGCCGGACAAAGTGTACCTGCGCATGGGAAAGCAGATTGACGGATACCGCGTCGAGATGATGGCGGTGGCCTATCTGGGCGACAACCCCAAGGAAACGGCGGCTGCTGTCTTTGAAAAAGATAGGGCGGGGCTTACATGGGTATGTGAAAGCTACCCGATGGCAAACGGAAACACGGCGCTGATTCCCCACTGCACCAGCAACCCGACTTCCATGCCGTGGGTGCAGTCTGCGGCCTACTTTGCGCAGGGCGGCATTTTGTACCGGGTGCTGTGTCTGCCGTGCGGGGCGGCGTGGGATACCCCGCAGAAGGAAATTCTGACGAAATTGCGAACGATTTTGGACGGCTTTGCATGAAAAAACGGGTATGCACCGGTTTGGTGCATACCCGTTTTTGTTATCGCTCCTCCAGCGGGACATACTCCCTTGTCTGCATGATGCTCTGGTAGGCGGGGCGGATGATCTTGTCCACATTGACAAGCTCCTCCATGCGGTGGGCAGACCAGCCCACGATGCGCGCAATCGCAAAGATGGGGGTGTACAGCTCGACCGGGATGCCCAGCATGTCATACACAAAGCCGGAATAGAAGTCCACATTGGTGGAAACGCCCTTGTAAATGTGGCGTTTCTCGGCAATGACCTTGGGGGCCAGCCGCTCGATCGTGTTGTAATATTCAAAATCGCGGCTGCGGCCCTTGGCATCGGCCAGCTGGTGGACAAAGCTCTTGAACACGACCGCACGCGGGTCGCTCAGTGAGTAGACCGCGTGGCCCATGCCGTAGATCAGGCCCTTCTGGTCAAAGGCCTGCCGGTCCACAATGCGGCCGAGGTAATCGGACATGGCATCCTCATCGAGCGGGTCGGTGACATGGGTGCGGATGTCATCCATCATCTGCATGACCTTGATATTGGCGCCGCCGTGCTTGGGGCCCTTGAGGCTGGACAGCGCCGCCGCAACGACCGAGTAGGTGTCCGACCCGGACGAGGTGACAACGCGGGTCGTAAAGGTGGAGTTGTTGCCGCCGCCGTGCTCCATGTGCAAAAGCAGCGCTATATCGAGGACATGCGCCTCCAGATCGGTATATTTCTGGTCGGGGCGCAGCATCTTCAGCAGGTTTTCCGCCGTGGAAAGGCGCGGGTCCGGGCGGTGGATGTACATGCTGCCGCCGCACTCATAATAATTGTAGGCGTGGTAGCCGTAGACCGCCAGCATCGGAAATACGCTGATAAGCTTGATGCACTGCTCAAGCTGGGTCTGCAGGTCGGTCTTGCCGATGTCATCGTCATAGCTGGCCAGCGTCAGCACACTGCGGGTCAGCGAGTTCATCAGGTCATGGCTGGGGGCCTTCATAATGACATCGCGCACAAAGTTTGTGGGCAGGGCACGGCATTTGGTCAGGCAGCTGTTGAAGCTTTCCAGCTGCGCAGCATCGGGCAGGTCACCCAGCAAAAGCAGGTAGGCCGCACCCTCGAAGGCGTAGCGCTTGCCGCGCAGGCCGCGGATCAGGTCGTAGACATTGTAGCCGCGGTACCAAAGCTTGCCCTCGCAGGGAATCTTTTGGCCGTCCCGCTCCTCAAAGGCATCAATGCGGGAGATGTTGGTGATACCCGCCAGCACGCCCTTGCCGTTTTTGTCGCGCAGACCGCGTTTTATATCGTACTGGGCAAAAAGCTCCGGGTCAATGCGGTTGTTGGTGACGCATTCCTCGGTAAAGATGCGGGCTTCCTTTTCGATGGCTGCGTAATCGCTCATGGTTGATGGCCTCCCTTTCTTTTTTGTCCGCGGTGGGTAAACAAATCGTAGCAGATATAGGAATCTTTACAAATCGTATAACAATAATTATACGGAAAATCGAACAATCTGTCAAATGGATAATTTGTGAACAAGGCGGTCGCAGCCGGGATATAAAAAAGCGGGAGAGGTCATCCCTCTCCCGGCAAAAAGCTGTAAATTTTTATTCTGCCACAAGCACCGTCACGCTGGTCGGGGCCAGTTCAAGGGCATCGCGGAAGCATGGGCCGAACGGCGCGGCGTCTGCATGGACACCGTCACTGAGCTTGCGCCATGTGCCGGTGGGCAGACTGGCCCACTGGCGGGTGCGCTCGGGGTTGTAATAGACAGCCAGCTGACCCTTGGCGGCAGTGCCGTCATGCTCCGGCACAAAGCCGATGAGCCACCCCGGCAGCGCGAGCAGAAACGGTTCCGGCTCCCCTGCCGCGCCGCTCAGGCGCGGGTAGGCGCGGCGGATGGCCAGCATACCGCGGTAAAAGGCCGTCAGCGCAGCAAACTCCGGGCGGTGGGCGCGCGCCCAGTCAAGCCGGTTTGTGCTGAGAGGCCCCTTGTAGCTGTTGTGGTCGCCATACTTGGTACGGCCCCATTCCTCGCCCGCCTGCATAAAGGGCAGCCCCTGACAGGGCAGGTAGATGCCTGCCGTCATGCGGTTCTGCGCCAGCAGGTCGGCATCGGGCCAGTCATAATCCCCGCGGCGGGCCACGGCGGCCAGCTTGTCCCACAGGGTATAGTTGTCGTGGGCGGAGACATACTGCACCACCTGCCCGGCGTGCCGGGGCCAAAAGCCGTGCGCACCATTGCGCCATGCACTGATCGAGTGGATGACATCATAGCCTTGCTGGGGCGCGCCGTTGACATAGCCGGCGTTGGCGGCATCAAAGACATTGCCCTTGATACAATCGCGCGTATCATCACAGAAAAAGCCGATCCTGTCACTCAGCGCATCGAGCGCGCGCTTGTCGGCAGGGCGTGCGCCGCCCTCCAGATTCGTGCCGCCGCCCATCCATGGCTCGCCGTACATCAGGATGCTTTCGCCGCCGGGCAGGCTGTCGAGCGCGGCGCGGATCGCGTTCATCGTGTTCACATCCTCCAGCGCCATCAGATCAAAGCGGAAGCCGTCGATGTGGTAGGTTTTGGCCCAGTACAGCACCGAATCCACGATGAATTTGCGCACCATGGGGCGCTCGCTGGCAAGGTCGCAGCCGCAGCCGGAGCCATTGGTCATGCTGTCGTTGGGCCAGCGGCGGTTCCAGTAGCCGGGGACTGTCCGCTCAAGGCAGCTTTCACTGTAATAGGTGTGGTTGTAGACCACATCCATGATAACGCCCAGCCCCGCGCGGTGCAGGGCTGCCACCATGGCGCGGCACTCGCGCACGCGAACCTCGCCGTGGAACGGATCCGTGGCAAAGCTGCCCTCCGGCACATTGTAGTTTTGGGGGTCATAGCCCCAGTTGTAGCCGCCGTCAGGGCGAGTTTCGTCCACGGTGGCGTAGTCAAAGATCGGCTGCAGCTGCACATGGCTGACGCCCAGCCCCTTCAGGTAGTTCAGGCAGGTCGGATGCGCGCCGTCACCGTCCAGCGTGGTGTCGGGCTGGGTAAAGCCCATGAATTTCCCGCGCCATTCGGGGCGCACACCGCTGCGCGCATCGGCGGAGAAGTCCGCCACATGCACCTCCCACACGCTGCGGGCGTGGGGCGGTATGGCGGGGCGCGCGTCTGCGTCCCAGCCCTCGGGGGCGGCACGGGTCAGGTCCAGCACCATGCCGCGCTGGCCGTTGGCACCGGCGCTGCGTGCGTAGGGATCCACGACCTCCTGCATGCGGCCGTCCGGGAAGTAGACGCGGTAGAGATAGTAGGTTCCGTGCAGGTTGCCCGGCAGGGTGATGGCCCACACGCCGTCGGCCTCGCGGTGCAGCTCATGCACGCCGCGCTCCCCGGCGCCGGGCTCGGCATCGGTGCCGGTTGCATACAGGCAGACTACGACCCCGCAGGCCGTGGGTGCCCACAGCTTGAAAACCGTTTCCTCCGCCGCAGGATTTGCACCGAGGTCGCTGCCGCCGTAATAGGGCAGTTCACACGCCTGCTGCCAGTTCATGGGTGATCGCTCCTTACTAAGTAGTATGGGTATATTGTAACAGGTGGAGCGACAGTTTGCAAGGCGTAATCCGCAAACCGGCTGCCGTTTGCAGGCTCACAAAACCATCAGCAGCGTGCCTGCGCCGATGAGTGCGCAGCCCAGCAGCGATTTGACGGTGAACTGCTCATGCAGAAAGACGAAGGCCAGCAACAGCGTGATGACAACGCTCAGCTTGTCGATCGGCACGACCTTGGAGGCGTCCCCGATCTGGAGCGCGCGGTAGTAGCATAGCCACGAGGTGCCGGTCGCAAGCCCCGAGAGGATCAGAAACAGCCAGCTTTTGCGGCTGATCCCGGTAATACCGCCCTGTGTGTTGGTGAGAAAGACCATGCCCCACGACATGACAAGGACTACCACCGTGCGGATGGCCGTTGCCAGATTGGAGGCAACCCCCTCGATGCCGATTTTAGCCAGTATGGATGTGAGCGCCGCAAAGACAGCGCTCAGCAGTGCAAAGACGAACCACATGAGAAGCCCTCCGCAAAATCCGAATCGTTTTGCGCGGCAGTTATGGCAATACCGCATAATTCTAAGTGCCGATACGGCGAGCGAGGTGCGGCAGCTGCTAAGCCAAAAGCGCAGATAATACTGGATGTCTTATCGAGCATTTTGGCAACGCAGATGCCGTGCCGCACACCGAGCCGCAGCGAGGCGCTTCGGAGCGCAACCGCCGCTTGCGGCGGCTCTTGGCGCGGAGATCCGCCGGAGCGGTGCTTAAGCCGTAAGGCGGGAATTATGCGGTGTTGCCTTATGCCTTTTTGCTGTAATCCCGTGCGCCGTAGATGGCGGTGCCTACACGGACGATGGTGGCACCCTCAGCAATGGCGGCGGCGTAATCGTGGCTCATCCCCATTGAGAGGATGTCCATCTGTGCGCGGTCATAGTGCTGCGCATCGGCCTTGGCCAGCAGCTCGCGCATCCGTGCAAAAAAGCGGCGGGTCTCATCGTCATCGGCGTCTGCAGGCGGGATCGCCATCAGCCCGCGCAGCCGCAGATTCTCTTTGGCGGCTGCGGCCTCCAGCAGGGGGAACAGGCTGTCGGCGTCCACGCCGCTCTTGCTCGTTTCCTCGCCGATGTTGATCTCCACAAGGATGTCCTGCACCAGCCCCAGACGGGCGGCAGCGGTGTCGATCTTGTCCAGCAGCCGCGTGCTGTCCACGCTTTGGATCAGGGCGGCGCGGCCCACGACCTTGTTGACTTTGTTGGTCTGCAGATGGCCGATAAAATGCCCCGGCTTGCCGTTATAGGCACCGGCATCGGTTTTCTCGACCAGCTCCTGCACATGGTTCTCGCCAAAGAGGTCGATTGGCAGATCGGCGCTGCAGCGCACCTCCTCCACCGTGCGGGTCTTGCAGGCGGCGCAGAGCTTTACCTGCGCCGGATCGCGGCCGGCAGCCCTTGCAGCTGCGGCCATTGTTTCGCGGATATGGGCAACGGCCTCGGCCATCTGCTGCTTTTGTGCTTGCGGGATCATCGCACTTCCTCCTGACTGTAGACGGCGCGCGCACCGCCGATGAACGGCGGGCGGGTGCGGGCGCAGAGCAGGATCGCCTGCCCGATATGATCCAGCGACAGGCGCACCGGCACGGCCACCCGGCGCAGATGCATACCGATGAGCGTGCCGCCGATATCCATGCCTGCGGCGGCGCGGACCTCCTCGACAAGGACGGGGTCCTTAAAGGCGCGCCAGCAGCTTGTGGCCCAGCTGCCGCCTGCATGGGGCTGCGGAATGGCCGCAACGATCTGGCAGCCGTAGGCTTTGGCAGCCTCGCGCTCAAGGACGATGGCGCGGTTGAGATGCTCACAGCATTGCGCGGCCAGATAGACCCCCTGCTCCTGCAGCGGCGGCTGCACACCCGCCAGCACAGCGGCCGCGGCCTCCATGCTGGAGTCATGGCCGATATGCCCGCCCATGATCTCACTGCTGGAGCAGCCTACCACAAAAATATCCCCTGTTTCAAGGTGCGCAGCTTCGAGCAGTTCTTCCGTGGCCTGCCGTGCCTGCGCGGTAAGTTGCGTGTAATCCATGGATAAAGCCCCCTTTGGTTCTATTATAGCAGGGGTGTCAATAACAAAAAAGCCTCCCCCCGCGGGGGAAGGTGGCCCGTAGGGCCGGATGAGGGCGACCCTGCGGATACTGCTCATAAATGGGTGGCTGCGGGAGCTTTGCCCGCATCAGTCCGCTTCGCGGACAGCTTCCCCCGCGGGAAAAGCATGCGCTGTAACCGCCGCATTACCCACAAGAATAATCAACAGGATACAGAAAGCGAACACATAGATTACACGGTCACAAAAATCCCAAAGCGTTTCACTTGACAAAATCCTCCCGCATGGGGGTGAAGATATCCAGCAGGATGCCCGCTTCGGTGCAGACGCAGCCATGCTCCACGCCGTCCTCCTTGAGGATGGTGTCGCCCTTGTGGACGGTACGGGTCACACCGTCCACCGTGAACTCGAAGGCACCGGAGACCACATAGGTGATCTGGGTGTGGGGGTGGTGGTGCAGTGCAATACGCAGCTGTACGGGTGCCATATAAATGGCGGAAACAAAGGCATCTGTCATGCCCTTGCAGCCTGCGTGCGCCATGCCCTTGAGCTGCCCCAGAATGATGATATTGCCGCCTGCCTTGATTTCTGCACCGGGGTTGACATCTCCAACCACGATGACGCTGCCTTCAAATTCAATCTTCTGCCCGTTGCGCAGAGAGCCCTTGTGGAACTTCGCCAGATTAAAGGGAGCAAGCTCCTTCTCCAGAAGGTCGCTCAGACGCTTGATTTCGTTGTTTTCTGTTTTCACGAAGGTAATTTCCATCGTGGTATGCTTTGCGATAATCTTTAAGAGGGTTTCCTCCTCCTCCTCCGTAAATATACGCCCCTTGAAGGCAAGGGAGGTCTTTACGTTATCGAAGAATTTGCCTGCCTCCGCCACCTTTTTTTCCAGCTGTGTGCAAAGGGTTTCAAAGGATACCTCCGGGTCAAAGATAACGGTGACACCGTCCTTTGTGCCCTTAAAGATCACATAGTTTTCATTATACATACTTTCCCCTCCTGTTGTTATTCTGCCAGAACTGTTTGCATTGTGGTGTTTGTGGGGGTGTAATCCAGCCCCAGATATTCGCGGATAATTGCCTTCGCAACCGCAGGCGCAGGTGTACCGCTGCCTTCGCCGAAGGGAATCATAACAGTAATGGCAATCTGCGGATCATCAAAGGGTGCGAAGCAGACGAACCAGGTATGGGAGCTGCGGTTCTTGTCCTCTTCGGCAGTACCCGTCTTCGCTGCCACCTTTACGGGCAGGTCATTGAAGGCGGTACGGAGCGTACCGCGGGAACCGTTTGTTACCAGATACATCCCCTGATAAACAGCCTGCAGATTTTCCTCCTTGAATTTTGTTACATTTTCGACCGTTTCCTCCACCTCGGAATGGAGTGTGCCGTCAGCATTCTGTATGTGATCCACCATGTGCAGCTTATACAGCGTGCCGCCGTTTGCAAGGGTGGAAACATATTTCGTAATCTGTGCCGGTGTGTAGCTGTTGATGGACTGCCCGATGGCAGTACGGATGGTATCACCGTCCGTCCAGCGGGTCTGGCTTGTGGTGGCATCGGGGTTAAAGGTTTTCACTGCCTTTTCCTTATTGGCAGGAGATGCCATGGTCGGGCCGTATTCGTCCAGCTCTACGCCGGTATAGTCATTCAGACCAAACGCTGCCATGTATTCATTCAGCGTGGTAATTGCCTTATTGCTGTCGCTGCCGTTTGCGGTGCTGCCTAAGCGGTAGCCCAGCTCATAGAAGAAATAGTTACAGGAAACCTCCAGCGCGTGAGAAACGTTCACAGGCCCATGGGTGCCGCCGGTGTTGGAATAAATCCAGCAGCGCGCATAGGGAACACCGGCATCCTTGAACAGCCCCTTATCCACGATGGTCGTGCTCGGCGTGATCGTGCCTGTTTCCAGACCTGCCAGCGCAGTAATCATCTTGAAGGTGGAGCCGGATGCCTTTTTCTGCTTCAGCGGACGGTTGACCAGTGGGGTGTTGCCGTCCTGCAATAAGTCATTATAGTAAGCGTTATTAAACGTATTGACCAACTCGTTGTTGTCATAGGAAGGGTAGGTGACGCTCGCAAGCACCTCACCCGTGCCAACCTGTGTCACGAAAACAGAGCCGGTGCAGGGGTCAAGCCCCGTATCCGCAGGGGACATTTCCCCGTTGCTGAGCTTTTTGATGATGAAAGCGGTAGGGGATGCGCCATTTTCGATGGAGGCCTTTTCCTCCTCTGTTACGCTCAGATTTCCCTGCTCAATCATCATCAGCATGAGCTCTTTCAGGCTGATAGAGCCCTTTTCCAGACCGTCAATCAGGAATTCCTTCGCAACTGCAACCGCATCATCCTGCGTGGGGCTGAAGGTCGGGTTTGCCTGCTTCAGCTTCTGATAAACCTGCTTCTGCACGCCGTCCTCCGCCTGTATCATTTTCTGGGCGGAAATGTGGTTTATGTTAATCATGGAAGTGAATAGCTCCGTACTGGAGGCGTAGGTCTTGCCGCCGCCGGTCAGCTTTCTGAGAACTGCCGTACGCAATTCGCTTTCCAGTGTATCATACGCAACCTTTTGCAGCTTGCTGTCCAGTGTCAGGAAAACATCCTTTCCGGCAACAGGCTCCGTGGAATCGATTACACTCATACGCCTGCCCTGATTATCCACCTCAATCATAACCTTCCCGTCCACGCCGTTCAGCTCTTTTTCGTAAAGCTTTTCCATGCCGTCCTGCCCGACAACATCTGTCTGGCTGTAAAGCGGATTGCCGTCTGCATCCACCTCATCCTTATAGAGGGCATAGTCGCTTTCCGTCATCTGGCGGATATATCCGAGGATATGAGAGAAATATTCCCCTTCGGGGTAATCCCGCAGAGATACCGTATCAATGACAACATTGGGGAAGGTATCCTGATTCTCCTCGACGTAGGCAAGGGTTTTATCGGAAATATCCGTTGCAATCGTCACCGTCTGATACTGCTGATAGCGTTTCAGATAGAGGGAATAGCGAATCCCCAGTGTATCACGCACCAGCTGTTCGGGAAGCCCCTCAGGCAGACCGAAGAAATCCCGCAGATAATCCAGAGTTTTTCTGGAATTATAGTTTAATTCCTTGCCCTTCATCAGCATGCTCTGCTTCCAGCTTTTTTCGCGGTTGGTGTTGCCGTTAAATTGGAAAGCATAGGGTGCCTCGGTGTCCAGGGGCAGCTCGTCGTCAATCGTTTCGCCGAATTCGGAAAGCTTTCTTGCCAAGGTCAGTGCCATCAGATTGCGGTCATCGCTCATGGCAAGGGAAAGATAGGTGCGCTTTTGCGCCGCGGTGTAGCCTTCGGGTACATCATATTTTTCGTACAGATATTTCAGACATGCCGTTGCGCTCAGCTTGTATTGCTTTTTCTCCAGACCAATGGAGGCCTTCCAGCTTTTTTCCAGCTTTTCCTTTTCCTCATCCGTTCCTTTAAAGGTAAAGGAATAGGGCGAGGATGTGGTGATGGGCAGGGAATCTACGTCATGGTGTCCGTCCGCCCAAAGCCAGTCGGTCAGGTCTGTAGCAAGCGTCTTGCGTTCCTCCCTGTTCAACTCTAAGGTAACACTGCCGTCCACCTGTACGCAGTATGCAACTGTATTGATAGCAAGCGGTCTGCCGTAGCGGTCATAAATATTCCCGCGAGAGGCCGCCACAGGCAGCGTTTTGGAAACGCTCGCCGTAATGGATTCGTCATAATATTCCCCGTGAATAATTTGCAGGGAAAACAGACGCAGCACGATAATCGTGAAAAGCACAATCACGCCGCACAGCATTACAAATATTCTGTTTTTACATAAATCTAAAAAATGCTCAAGATATCTTCTCATCGCTTCCTCCTGATGGGAAACAGATTTCAGCCTTTAAAAAAGGCGGTATTTATACTTTTCTTTCAGCTCCAGCCATTCATTGATGCCAAACAGCACCTGATACAGCGGAACGGTTACAATCGTCATATAGACCAGCTCCGGCAGCAGCACGCGGAAGAGGAAATAGAGAATATT
>OODS01000293.1_pt1 | contig 41357 bp, 29 predicted proteins | sample 1671531 | NCBI WGS metagenome assembly OODS01 (sample SAMN06348166, study PRJEB24527) | human gut metagenome | biome: human gut; feature: ankylosing spondylitis patient; material: feces | host: Homo sapiens | place: China | collected 2015-10 | reverse complement strand
ACACACCCTACATGAGGCGCTTTTTATTCATGTCTACTAATTCTGGGGCAGTTCAACGTGCGCAGTGCGGGGAAGAAAGAGCAGTCAGCCCTCGGCGCTGATACAGTACATGGAAAAGGTGCTGGAAAATAACAGGGTGTCGGTCTCGTCTGTGATCTCCACAGCCACCACACAGATGTGCCGGCGGCGGCTGACTGTCCGGCCACGGGCTGTCAGGTGACCGGCTTTGACGTTATGGATGAAATTGACCGAAGCATTCTGGGTGACATACTGCCGCCCGTCAGAGCGGGCAGTCAGCCCGGCACAGCAGTCGGCCATGGTGAAAAATGCGCCGCCGTGCACATAACCGTAGATGTTGGTGGTGTTCCGCCGGATGTCCAGCGACATGACGGCGCTGTCCGACGTTACCGATACGATCTCGATGTGATTGTACTGCATGAATGGATTTTCAAGCATTTGTGCAATGTTCTGTTCCTGCATAAGGAGCCTCTTCTTTTTGATTTTGGTACAACGTTGTACGGAGTGGCTTGGACGGTTTTTATTATAATCGTATTTTCCGCAGGATGCAAGCAGCAGGAGGTGTGAAAATAAATGGAACGGCCATCATTACGCAGGCAGCTTGTAATGATCTTTCTGGGGATCGCCATTCCCATTGGGATTCTGCTGGGGCTGCTGCTCTTTTTTTCAGGGCTTTATAGCCGCAACCGGCTGGCAGCTGCGGCATCCGGCGGCCTTGATATGTTTACCACAAATTTTGAGAATCAGCTGGATTCGGTGGAAAACTACCTGCTCAATCTGTCGTTGAACGATGCGACCTTTCGCAGTCTGAGCGAACAGACCGACCGCACCCGCGCCTACCTGGATGCCTATGAGATCGCACAGGGGTTTCCAGCGGTATTGGCTGCCAATGATACCCTGATGGGTGTGGTACTGCGCAGCGGTTCGGGCAACCTGTATGTGGGGCGCTACGGTGCAGCTGCCCAGCAGCTCAAGCAGAAACTGAATCTGGAAGCGTATCTCGGCCAGCCGGGCCAGACCAATAAAATGATGACAAAGGGATGGTATCTGCGCACCATCGGCCAGCGGCTATACCTGCTGCGCAGTGTTTTCTACCAGAAAGCCAGCCTGACCGCAGCGGTGGATCTGCGGCTGGTGTTTGAAGAACTGGTGGAGGACTATGGGCTGGATGGTCAGGTCATTGTGATGAACGACAGCGGCAATGTGCTGGTGGGGGATGCCAACCTTCTCCCCACAAAAATGGAGTGGAACAGTGAGGGTTACTGTTTGACAAAGGTGGGCAGGGACAGCCGACTGGTGGTGCGCAAACAGGTCAAAGCGCTGACGGTATTGTATCTGGTTCCCTACCAGCATTTCGGAGTGGACTTTGCGCCGTATCAGATCCTGCTGGTGATGGGCGCTGTTTTTGTTCTGCTGGCGATTCCGTTCCTCCTGTTCTATATGAAGCAGGAGATCTTTGCCCCTATGACGGCGTTGGTGAGCACGATGGACAGGATCGGCCGTGGTGAACTTTCGGTGCGCTCCAGTGTGGATTATCGCAACGCTGAGTTTACGCAGGTGAACGAGACCTTCAACCGGCTGATCGACCAGATCACCCAGCTGAAGATCGACGGTTACGAAAAGGAGCTGGAAGCCCGCCGCAACGAGATGACCGCCCTTAAGCTGCAGATCCGGCCCCACTTTGTGCTCAACTGCCTGAAAAGTGTCTATGCCATGGTGCAGACCGGCAGCCGCGAGGATGCCCAGCAGCTGATCCTGCTGCTGAGCCGGTATCTGCGCTATATCCTCTCCTTTACAGCGACCACAACGCCTCTGCACACCGAGATCGAGCAGTGCTGCAACTACGCGGAACTTTCCAGCGTGGGGCAGAACGATCCCGTGGAGGTAGTATGCGAGATCGACTCGGAACTCAGCGAATTGCCCTTGCCGCCGGTCTCACTGCTGACGCTGGTGGAGAACAGCGTCAAGCACGGCAAGATGATCGGCAAAACACTGAAGATCACGATCACTGCAAAGCTCCTCGAAACGGAAGAGGGCTGCATGGCTGATCTTTCGGTGGCGGACAATGGCACAGGCTTTACGGCAGGGGATCTGAAGCAGCTGAACTGTGCCGCCCCGCAGGAGGAGAATGGACAGCACGTCGGGCTGTTCAATGTGGTACGGCGGCTGCAGCTGCTCTATGGGGAAAAGGCAGCCATCGCCTTTACCAATAACCGCCGGGGCGGCGGTGCCAGGGTGGAGCTGTTCCTGCCGATAGATCCGGTCTTACAGAAGAAGGAGGGAGAAACAGCATGAAACTGCTGATCGTAGATGATCAAAGCACCGTGGTGCAGGGGCTTTTGCACTGCACCAACTGGGCAGCAATGGGATTTACTGTGGTGGATACGGCTCTGAACGCTGTGGATGCCAAGGCCAGCCTGCTGCGGCAGGAGGCCGAGGTCATGCTCTGCGATATTGAAATGCCCATGGAAAGCGGGCTGGATCTGTTGGACTGGCTCCGGCAGCGAGGGATGACCACCCGCTGCATCTTCCTGACAGCCCATGCCGAGTTCCGATATGCACAGGAGGCACTGCGGCGGGGCGGTTTTGACTATATCATGCAGCCCGCCCCTTACGAGCAGGTGGCGGATGCAGTGAGCCGTGCGCTGGAAAATGTAAAGGAGGAACGGGCGGCGCTGGAATTGCAGAGCAGGGGAGCTGTTTTTGACGACCAGAAAAAGGAGATCGTGGAGACTATGCTGCGGGGCTTTCTGTTGGGCAACGCCCCGGGAAGCAGCCTGACCGCGTTTGAAGAACTGAGCCTTGTGCCCCGGCAGGAGCGGGAATGCTGGGTTGCCCTGATGCAGCCGCTGCGCTGGAAGCAAGGCGAGGAGCCGTGGGAGCTGAGCCTGCTGAGCACGGCAGTGGGAAATATGAGCAGCGAGGTGTTCACGCCGCTGCAGGTGCTCAGCGTGACGGTGGCGATCCCTGCGGAGCAGTGTCTCGTTCTGGTGCTGCAAAGCCGGGTGGGGGAGCCGCTGGAGGCAGACTATATCACCCGGCAGCTGAATTATCTGCAAAGTGCGTGCGCGCAGTATATCCACTGTGAAGCGGCCTTTTATCCGGAGGGGCCGCAGCCCTTTGAACAGGCACCGGAGATCTACCAGGAGCTGCTGCAGCAACGGAGCGAGAACGTGGCCCTGAAAAGCGGTGTTCTGCTGGGCCGCCCAGCGGAAAAAGCGCCGGAAGTGTTCCGTATCCCGCAGATCGGTGCATGGCAGAAGCTGCTGCAGGCGGGATGTGCGCAGGCAATGGAGCAGGAAGCCTGCCAGCTGCTGGATAAGCTGACGGTCAACAACCAGCTGAACAGCCAGACTTTGCGGTATTTTTATCAGGATTTTATGCAGATGCTCTTCTCTTTTCCGGAAAAGAAACGGCAGGGCGATATGTTCCGGGAGCCGGAAGCCTTGGAACTTTACCGCAACGGCATGAAGACCGTGCCGGATATGAAGGCGTTGGTCCATTATGTGGCCTCGGCCTGGGACAGCGAAACGGAAGAAAATAGTCAGAGTACCGTGGAGATCATTATGGCTTACATTGCCGAGCATCTGGAAAATGAGCTGCGCCGGGAAGAACTGGCCGAGGCTGTCCACCTGAATCCGGATTACATGGCCCGGCTTTTTAAGAAAGAGACCGGCATGAACCTGAAGGATTATATCATTCAGCAGAAAATGCAGGAGGCACAGAGCCTGCTCTGCACCACCAATCTGCCCATCAGCCTGATCGCGGCCAAGGTCGGGTATACGAATTTCGGGCATTTCTCCACTTCTTATAAGAAGTTCTATCACAAGACCCCACAGGAGGAGCGCAGCGCAGCATTATGAGAGAAACAAGGATGGCTCGCAGGACATTTTTACAGCTGACCGGTGCTGCAGCCGGGGCGGCTCTGCTTGCTGGCTGCGGGGAGCGGGCGGCATCGACGGCAGAAAGTGGAACAGAGCTTATGGTCACAGTGCTGATGCCGGGCCAATCGGATGAAACTGCCTGTGTCCGCATTTCGGCGGCGCTGAGCGAAGTCACAAAGCAGAAGCTGGGCTTCGGCGTTTCCATCGAGCAGGTGGCACCCACCAATTACTCGGCAGAGCTGTGGAAACGGATGGTCTGCCAGACCATGCCGGATCTGTTTTTCCTCACAGAAAATCAGCCGCTGGATGTTTACCTGAATCAGAACTGTATCCTGCCCCTGAGTGCGCTTCTGGAGGAACGTCCAGGTCTGAAAGCACTGTTCTCAGAGCAGCAGTGGGCGAGTAGAACCTATTACCGCCGCGTTTATGCAATCCCGGCACGGGCAGTCTCGATGTATCAGGTCGGCTTTCTGGCCCGGGCCGACTGGATGCGGGAGCTGGATGCCAGACCGGAGGAGATCACAAATCTGGATGCCCTGCACGACCTGCTGATGCAGGTCAGGCAGCGTCGGCCCAATGCAGAGGGGGTCCTGCCGGATAATGGACAGGTTTTTCCTTTTCCGGAACTGGATCCTCTGGGAGATACCTTTGGTGTTCTGACTGAAGAAAGCGGCACCACCGTTGTCAACTGGTATGCTGCGGATGCCTACAGCAGGCTTTGCAGAACCATACATCAGTGGTATCAGGAAGGATTGATCCTGCGGAATGCCAGCCTGCGGGACGAACCGGCCACCGATCGGATGCGGCTGGGCAACAGCTTCGGCTTTTTTGCACGGCTCAATCGGGATTCACTGGACTGCTGCACCCGTGCCTGTGGCACAGAGTTGACTGCCATCCCGCTGGGGCCGACCATTCAGAACGGCTCCATCCCGGTGGAGAGCTGGTGCCTGCCTGTGACCAACAGCCACCGCAGGGAGGCTTTGGATCTTCTTGAACTGTTGTACACGGATGCATCCTGCTATGATCTCTTTGCGAACGGAGATGGGAAAGAGGAGCAGTTCCATCCGTGGCAGAATCTGTATCTCAACGCCAGCGGACTGCTGCCGGAAACAGACGAGCAGCCGCAATGGGTCTCTCCGGCCTATGGGTTCAGCTTCAACAACAGTGCAGTTGCCGCAAAGCTGGATGCCTGCCGGGCACTGAAGAATAGCTATCACAATGGGCTGATGTGCGGCTATCTGGATTCGGAAGAGGCACTCCCGGAGTTTTTGGAAGAACTGGAACAGGCCGGAATACAGGAGATCCTTCAGGCAAAACAAAGCGCATTGGATAACTGGCTGAACGCATCGCACTGAAACAGGCAGGGCTGGGAGACCGGCCCTGTTTTCGTTTTTTTGGACAGAAGAAACCTCTGAAAATGAAAAACAGAGGTCGGAAACTTGAAAAAATGCTGCAGCTCTCGGAACAGGAACACGGAAAATGAAAAATTAGTTTCGTTTTTTTGGTAGCTGGAAAAGCTCCCGGTGCGCTAAACTAAATACAACAAAAGCACGGCGGACACAGAACCGTGCAGACGAACGCAAGAATAAGAAAGACAAGAAGGAGAAACCACTATGAAACGCATCTCTCGTCGGAACTTCCTCAAGGCGATGGGCATTTCCGCAACGGCCCTGACACTGGCCGCATGCGGCGGCTCTTCCAGTTCCACCGCAGCCGGCACGGCTGGCTCTACAGCCGCCAGTGCAGCAGCAACCGGTGAGCCCAAGGCTGGCGGCACCCTGCGCCTGTGCTATTCCAGCCCCATTGCCACCCCCGGTTACACCCCCCGTGCCACCGGCAACGCGGCCATTTACTACCTGACGCTTTCTTATGAAAGCCTGACCAGCTATGATGCCGAGGGCAATATGATCCCCAATCTGGCAACGGAGTGGGATGTGAACACCGATGAGCTGAGCATTACCTGGACTCTGCGGGAGGGTGTCAATTTCGCCGACGGTGAGCCGTTCAACGCTGAGGCCGTCAAGCGTAATATCGAGGAGTATCAGGCCAACAACCGCACCGAGACCGCAAACATTGCCGAGTGCCAGATCATTGACGACACCCACATCAAGATGATGATGGCAGAGCCCAACTCCTCTACGCTGGAGTCCGTTGGCTTCTTCGTTTACTACATGAGCCCCAAGGCACTGGAAAACCCCAGCAGCCTGGATGCCGCCACCTGCGGCACCGGCCCCTTCCAGCTGAGCGAGTTCGAGAACAACGCCTACGCCATCTACACCAAGAACGAGAATTACTGGAAGGAGGGCCTGCCCTATCTGGATTCCGTGGAGGTGACCCTTGTCACTGAGTCCAGCACCGCAAACACTGCTTTCCAGGCCAACGAGTACGATATGTACTGGGTAGGTCTGGCCAATCCCACCATCCTGCAGCAGCTGGACGGTGCAGGCATCTACGTCAAGGAAGATAACCAGAACGGCATGGGTGTCGAGAGTCTGGGTCTGATTCCCAACAGTGCCATTGACGGCCCCTGGGCCGATGCCCGTGTCCGCCGCGCCCTGTGCTACGCCATCGATGTGGATGCCATCAACGCAGCATTCCTGATGGGCATGGCACAGATGACCGACCAGTGGGCAGTTCCCGGTTCCGCCACCTACAACGACAGCCTGAATCATTTTACCTATGATCCGGAGAAGGCAAAGTCCCTGCTGGCGGAGGCTGGCTATGCCGATGGTTTTACCACCAACATTGTCACCATCAGCGGCATGTCCGATATGCTGACGGCCATTGCCAACATGCTGGACGAGGTGGGCATCCACTGCAACATCCAGCAGGTGGACGGCGCAACCAACAACCAGTACATGAAGGATGGCACCTGGGAGGGCCTGATGCTCCACTTTGCAACCATCGCTCCCGATCTGGGCCTGTACATGGGTCGTCATCTGGACAAGAACGGCGCTTACTACGCCAAGGGCATCCAGCATCCCGACAAGGAAATGGAGCTGCTGGAGGAGATCCGCCGCTGCATGGATCCCGATGAGAAGCACAAGCTGGAAAAGGAGCTGCAGGCAGCGATCTACGATGCCGAGGATGGCTCCTGCCTGTTTGGCCGCGTGCTGTACGTGAATAAGTCTTCCATGTACAAGTACGATTACGTCATCGATGACCACGCAACCGAAGCCTTCACTGCTTGCTGGGATCTGTCCGCCTGCTGGCTGAACAAGTAAGCGACCAATCTTAGTGTATCACGACCGGAATACGTTTCTCCTTATTTCGGCAGATTCCGGCGCGGGTAACTGCGCCGGAATTTGTTTTTGAAGGGGAGAAAGGTTCCGCAGGAAATGGAGCGAACTATGAAATCGAACAATCTTGCCAAAATGATCGGCAAGCGTGTGGTGCAATCCTGCATCACCATTCTGCTTGTCACTCTGTTCGTCTTTGCCCTCATTCAGATGGTTCCGGGCGACCCCGTAGCCAACTATCTGGGTGCAACCGCTACCGAAGAGCAGATCACCTATTACCGCCACCTTTATGGTTTCGATCGTCCGGTCATCGTCCAGTATCTCAGCTGGATCGGCGGCCTGTTCCGGGGCACCATGGGCCAGTCCATCAGCTATCAGTCTGAGATCGCTGACATCATCCTGCCCCGTTTGGGCACCACCCTGACCATGGTGATCCCGGCTTTCATCATCGGAACGATCACCGGTATCCTGTTCGGCATCATTGCTGCCAAGAACCGCGGCAAGGTCATTGACAGTGTGATCTCCTTCTTTGCGAACATCGGCGTTTCGATGCCCATGTTCTGGCTGGGCATGATGGGAATGCTGGTGTTTGCCCTCAAACTGCGGGTCCTGCCCAGTTCCGGCTATGTGCCCATCACCCGTGATTTTGGCGGCTGGCTCAGCCATATGATCATGCCCATCATTGTGCTGAGTCTGGGTGTCAACGCTGGTTTTGTCCGTCTGACCCGCTCCTCCATGCTGGAGGTCATGCGGCAGGATTATGTGACCACCGCCCGTGCCAAGGGCGTTTCCAAGAAGGATGTTACCTTCAGGCATCAGCTGCGCAATTCCATGATCCCTATCGTCACCACCATGGGAATGCGCCTGGGCTCCATGGTGGGCTCCACCGTCCTGATCGAGAGCCTGTTCGTCATCCCGGGCCTTGGCAGCGTGATGATGAATGGCATCAGCAACCGTGACTTCATGCTGGTGGCGAACGGTGTGCTCATCATCTCCATCTTTGTTGCTATCTGCAACCTCGTGGTCGATATCCTGTACGGCATCATCGATCCCCGCACCCGCTAAAAGGAGGAATGAACTGTGGAAAACAAGACAAAAAAGAAGGGTCTGCTGGAGCGTATCACGTCCTCACGCGTGTTCCGGGTCATGTTCAGCCGCAAGATCATCGTGGTCTGCGCGATTTTGCTTCTCATCATGGTGCTCATCGCCATTTTTGCTCCGGTGATTGCTCCCTATGATCCCAACAAGGATGATCTTTACAATGTTCTGAAGGGTTGCTCTGCCGAGCACTGGCTGGGCACCGACTCCAATGGCCGTGATGTTCTGAGCCGCATCATCTATGGTGCCCGCATCTCCTTTACGGTCGGTATCGTGGCCGTGGTCATTTCCAGCGTCATCGGCATGGCACTGGGCCTGATCGCCGGCATGGCAGGCGGTGTGGTGGATGCCTTCATCATGCGTGTCATGGATGCCATGATGGCTGTGCCTATGCTGATCCTGGCTATGTTTCTGGGCGCGATCCTGGGTCAGGGCCTGGGCAATGTCTGCCTGGCCATCGGCATCTCGATGGTGCCCGGCTACGCCCGTGTCACCCGCGGTCAGGTGCTGAGCGTCCGCAATGCCGATTATGTCACCGCCGGTACCCTGTGCGGTGCATCCCGGATCCGCAACACGCTGGTGCATGTGTTCCCCAACTGCCTGTCCGTCAACATCGTCAGCATGACCGCCAGCCTGGGTGGTGCCATTCTGGCCGAAGCGAACCTGAGCTTCCTGGGCATGGGCATCACGCCCCCGACTCCCAGCTGGGGTGCAATGGTCAGCGGCGGCTATAAGTACCTGGCCACCCAGCCCATCATTGCCATTGCTCCCGGCATTGCGATCATCATCGTGGTGCTCTGCTTCAATATGTGCGGCGACGCTCTGCGCGATGCCCTCGACCCGAAGCTGCGCGGCACATTGGGCAGCGGCAAAAAGACCAAGCGCGCAAAGCGCACCAAGAATGTGAAAGAGGTGGCCTGAAATGAGCGACAAGCTGCTGGAAGTCAAAAACCTGAGCGTTGAATATGATACCGAAATTTCCACCGTCTACGCCGTCAATGGTCTGGACTTGGATCTGAACTACGGCGAGACGCTGGGGCTGGTGGGTGAGACCGGTGCCGGTAAGACCACCACAGCCCTGAGCGTCATCCAGCTTCTGCCCGAGGGAATCGGTTTTGTGACCGACGGCTCCATCAAGCTGGATGGTGTGGATATGCTGAATGCTCCCGAGGAAAAGATCCGTGCCATGCGCGGCAGTGTGGTATCCATGATCTTCCAGGATCCCATGTCTGCCCTGAACCCGGTGATGACCGTGGGGGCTCAGATCATGGAAGTGCTGAAGATCCACCATCCGGAGCAGAGCACTGCTCAACTGGAAGCCCGTGTGGACGAGATGATGGAGCTGGTGGGCATCCCTGCAAAGCGCAAGGTGGAGTACCCCCATCAGTTTTCCGGCGGCATGAAGCAGCGCATCGTCATTGCCATTGCGCTGGCCTGTGAGCCGAAGCTGATCCTTGCTGACGAACCCACCACCGCACTGGATGTGACCATTCAGGCCCAGATGCTGGGCCTGATCAATGAGCTGCAGAAGCGGCTGAACACCGCCATGATCCTCATCACCCACGATCTGGGTGTTGTGGCCCAGACCTGCGAAAAGGTCATGGTCATGTACGCCGGTGAGGCCATCGAGTACGGCACAGCAGAGGATATCTTTGAGACCACCCAGCGCCACCCTTACACCCAGGGGCTGTTCAACGCCATTCCCAAGCTGGATGAGAACACCAAGCGTCTGGAGGCCATTGAGGGGATGATGGCTGACCCCACCCAGAAGATCGAGGGCTGCCGCTTTGCTGACCGCTGCAAATATGCCACTGCAGCCTGCAAAAAGGCCCAGAAGATGCGGGAGGTCACACCGGGCCACTTCATCCGCTGCTGCCGGTTTGATCCGCCGCAGTCCAACACCTGAGCCGGGAGGAAATGACAATGGAAGAAAAGGTTTTGATCGAGGCAAAGAACCTCAAAAAATACTTCAAAGTCGGCGCAAACAGCCAGCTCCATGCGGTGGACGGCGTGAACTTCAAAATCAAGCGCGGCACCACACTGGGCGTGGTGGGCGAGTCCGGTTGCGGCAAGTCCACGCTGGGCCGCCTGCTGCTGCGGCTCTATGATGTTACCGATGGTCAGATCATCTACGACGGTACCGACATCACCAAACTGAATGCCAAGGAACTCAAGCCCATCCGTGCCCGGATGCAGATGATCTTCCAGGATCCGTCCGGTTCGCTGGATCCCCGCAAGAGCGTGAAGGAACTGATCGGGGAACCGCTGAAGATCTATAAAGCCTGCAAAAACCGTGACGAATACGATGCCCGCATCGCCGAGATCATGGAGACCGTTGGTCTGGATGAGCGTTATGCAGAGAGTTTCAGCCACGAGCTGGACGGCGGCCGCCGCCAGCGCATCGGCATCGGCCGCGCATTGGCCATGGACCCGGAGTTCATCATCTGCGACGAGCCGGTCTCTGCACTGGACGTTTCCATTCAGGCACAGATCCTGAATCTGCTGATGGATCTGCAGGATGAGAAAAAGCTGACCTATGTCTTTATCACCCACGATCTGAGCGTGGTCAAACACATCAGCCACGAGATTATGGTCATGTATCTGGGCCAGTGTGTGGAATATGCCAAGACAGAGGATCTGTTCAAGAATCCGCTCCACCCCTATACCAAGGGTCTGCTGGATGCTGTGCCCATCCCCAGCCTGAAGGCCAAAAAGCTTTCCACCGAGGTCATGCGCGGCGAACTGACAAGCCCTGTGGACCCGGCTCCCGGCTGCCGTTTTGCGGCCCGCTGCCCCTATGCAACAGATGCCTGCCGCGGCAGGGATATCCCCTTGAAGGAAGTGGAACCCGGCCACTTTGTTAGCTGTACACGCTTTTGAGAACACGGAAAGGCGGGAAAATCAATGACAGAGGAAGAAAAAAAGACAGCTGCCGAGCAGAAGCAGCGTGAGATGGAAGAGATGATGCGGCAGGCGCAGGAGAGCTACCGGCAGGAATATGCCAGTATACCCTACGACGGCCCGGTCTATGGCTGCCGCCGGGAGGAGCTGATGCTGCCCATGCAGGACGGAGTGAAGCTCTATACCGAGATCTTCAAACCGGAGGGGCTTGCACAGTTCCCTGTGCTGATCCAGCGCAGCTGCTATCCCAATCAGCAGCCGCTGTATGAGATCAACGGTGTAGAACTGACCCGCCGGGGCTACGGCTATGTGGTCCAGACCTGCCGCGGCACCGGCAAGAGCGAGGGACATTGGGAACCCAACGTCAATGAGCGCCCGGATGGCCGCGATACCCTGCAGTGGCTCAACGACCAGCCCTGGGCAGAGAGCATCGGCTATTTCGGAGCCAGCTATCTGGCCCTGACCGGCTGGGCCATTGCAGATATCGTTCCACCCAAGGTCAAGGGAATGATGCTGACGGTCTATGGCACCGACCGTTTCAAATCGGCTTATGAAAAGGGGCTGTTCCGCCACGACGTGCTGACTGGCTGGGCAATGCAGAATGCAGGCCATCCGGTCACAGCGGACTATCTGGAAAGCTGCCGCTTCCGTCCCCACGACAAGGTGGATGAAGCGCTATGGGGTGGAAAGTTAGACTGGTATCAGGACTGGATCCACGCCACCCGCCGCACAGATGCCTACTGGCAGCAGGGCTGGTGGAAGCTATTAGCCGATGTGCCCGGAAATACCAAGGTTCCGGTGTATATCATCGATGCATGGTACGATCACCATTTTGGCAGTGCCATCAACACTTATGCCTCCCTCAGCGAGGAAACAAAGGCCCATAGCTGGCTGGATATCGGCTGCTGGAATCATATGTCCCAGCCATGCATTGCGTGGGGCGAACAGCACAATCTGGAAAACGGCGACATCCACCGGATGCTGGAATGGTTCGATCTGCTGCTGAAGCAGAAAAAACAGCCGGAAAAGCGGGTGCGCACCTATGTGATGCGGGAGGACCGCTGGAAAACGCTGGAGGCATGGCCCGCCCCCGTGAGCCGGACTGAAAAGCTTTATCTGGGTGAAACAACTCTGAATGCCGAACCGGCAGAAGGGAAGCGCACCTTTGTATATGACCCGGAGACCCCCGTGCCCAGCCATGGTGCAGAAAGCGTTCTGACCACCATTGCCGAGGCAGGCAGTCTGCTGCAGTCGGAGCCGGACTATCGGCCCGATGTGGTCAGCTTCGTCAGCGCTCCGCTGGAAAAAGCACTGCCCATTTGTGGGCAAATCAAGGTGCACCTGAATGTCTCGACCGATGTGGATGATACTGCCTTCACTGCCAAGCTGATGGAGGTGTTCCCGGACGGAAGGGCCTATAACATCCGGGGCGGCATCACCACCATTGCTGCCGACCTGCCGGAGGGTCAGACCTATACTCCCGGTCAGACAGCAAAGGTCTGTGTGGAGATGTGGGATATGAACTGGACAGTGCAGCCCGGCAGCTGCCTGCGGCTGGATGTCTCTTCTTCCGACTTCCCGCAGTACGCCGTTCACAGCAATTACGCAGGAGTCTGGTCTGAACAGGGAAAGACCCGCATCGCCCACCAGAAGATCTTGCTGGGGGAGGGCAGCTTTGTAGAACTGCCCCTGCACGAGAACTGAGAGAAAGGAACCAAGACCATGACGGAACAGGAACGAAATGTCCTTCTGAACGAACTGCGGCAGCAGGAGAGCCAGAGGGAAAAGCAGATCAAGCGGGAGCGGTTCCGTCGTCTGAATCCTTATGCAAAGAAAGGGGCGGTGGTGTTTGCCGGTTCCAGCCTGATGGAACAGTTTCCGCTGTATGAGTTTTTGCAGGACGATGATCTGCACTGCACCTTGTACAACCGGGGCATCGGCGTCTTTACCACCACCGAGCTGCTGGAGGCCATGGACGAGTGCATCCTTGAGCTGCAGCCTGCGCACCTGTTCCTGAACATCGGCACCAATGACCTGAACGGCCCGGACTACGACCGCGCCGCCATGCTGGGCCGGTATGAGGAGATCGTGCAGCAGATCCGAAAAAAACTGCCCGAAACAAAGCTCTACCTGCTGGCCTATTATCCGGTAAACCCCACCGTGGCCGAAGACCCGGGCCTGATCGAATGCTTCCGCTGGCGCACCAATGAGCGTATCCGGGAGGCAAGCGAGGGCGTGCAGGCGCTGGCCCGGAAATACGGAGCGGAATTCCTCGACCTGAACAAGGACCTGTACGATGCTGCCGGAAATCTGAAAGCGGAGTACACCATTGAGGGAATGCACCTGTATGCCAACGGTTACCGCCCTGTGATGGATGCTCTGCTGCCGTTGCTGCGCAAAATCGGAGAAGAACAGGGAGGAAAGCAATGACCGGAGTCTTTGGCGTTGTTCTGGGGCAGATCTTTCTGATGTTCCTCTATCTCATCATAGGTTATGTGTTTTACCGTACCGGACTGATCACCCAGGAGGGCAGCAAGGCACTGGCTCACCTGCTGTTATATTGCGTGCTGCCCTGTGTTGTGCTAAAATCATTTTGTATTGAGTATTCGGCAAAGGGAGCTGTGGAATTGGCTGTCAGCATTGCGGCAGGTGCCGGGGTGCTGCTGCTCTCCATGGCGGTGTCGTGGCTCTTTTTCCGCAAAGACCCCATGGCGCAGATCGGTGTGGCTTTTTCCAATGCCGGGTTCATGGGATTTCCGCTGGTCACAGCAGTGCTGGGTGGAGAAGCTGTGTTCTACGCAGCAGGCTTTGTGGCCCTGCTGAATGCTTTGCAGTGGATCTACGGCCAGGCAAAGCTTTCCGGGGACAAAAAGTACATCCAACTGGGGGCAGTGCTCAAAAATCCGCTGGTGCTCTCCCTGTTGGGCGGCGTGGTGCTCTACTTCTGCCGCATCCCGGTGCCGCAGTTCCTCCGCACCCCCATGGGGGCCATTGCAGGCATGAACGCTCCGCTTGCCATGATCGTGCTGGGTGTCTATCTGGCCAGGACCGACCTCAAAGCCATCTTTACCCGCCCCCGGCTCTACGCCCTTTCGGCAGTACGGCTGGTGGTGATCCCACTGCTGACGATCGTCTGTCTGATGCTTCTTCCAGCCGGATGGCGGCAGATCGGCACGGTGCTCATCATTGTGAATGCGGCCCCCATCGGCAGCAACATCGCGGTATATGCCCAGCGTCTGGGGCTGGATTCTTCCTACGCTGTGCAGATGGTCTGTCTGAGCACTCTGCTGTCGCTGATCGCGCTGCCAGTGATGCTCAGCCTGGCTGCCGCGTTGGGCTTTGCATGAGTCTGAAAACAACCAACAGAAAGCAGGAGATAAGATGAAACAGTATCTTTTGATCGACATCGGCGGAACCTTCATCAAGTACAGCCTGGCCGATGAACAGGCCCGGAAAATCTCCGGCGGTAAGGTTCCGACACCGCTGACGAATATGGATGACCTTCTGGCGGCCATCGAGGGCTTCGCCGCTCCCCTTCAGGGACAGTTCGTGGGCTGCGCCATCTCTATGCCGGGCCGCATCGAAACCAGAAGCGGCATCGCTCATACCGGTGGAATGCTCAGCTCCTTTATGTGGGAGCAGCCCTTTGCTGCGCAGGTGGAGGCGCGGCTGGGCGTGCCGGTGACCATCGCCAACGATGGCAAGTGCGCCGCGGCGGCGGAAGCCTGGACCGGTGCGCTGGCCGGTGTGGAAAATGGCCTTGTGCTGGTGCTGGGCACCGGCATCGGCGGCGGCATCATCCTGAACGGGAAGGTGCTGATGGGCGCTCACGCCGCTGCAGGGGAAGTCAGCTGCCTTGTTTCCGATATGGCAGCCATGGAGGCAGAAACCTTTGAGATGGACAAGGTGGAAACTTTCTCGGATGCGCCCCTGTGGGCAGGTGCCGCCTCGGCGACAGGTTTGATCCGGGAATATACCCGGCAGAAGAAACTGTCGCTGCAGGGTCCGCTGCCCACCGGCGAGGAGATCTTTGCGGCTTACAATGCCGGGGAACCGGAGGCACGGCAGGCCTTAAAAGTGTTTGCCCGGCGGGTGGCCGTTGGCATCCTGAGCCTGCAGCATGTGCTGGATGTGGAAAAGGTGGCCATCGGCGGCGGTATCAGCGCAGCGGAGGCTCTGCTGCCTGCGATTCAGGCCGAGTTGGATTGGCTGTTTGAGCGCTGCACAGTCATGCCGGCGGTCAAGCCGGAGCTGGTGCACTGCCGCTATGGCAACGATGCCAACCTGATCGGTGCCCTGAAGCTGTTCTTTGAACAGAACCCCGCCTGAAATAAACCAGTAAGAAACAGAGAGGAGAAAGACCATGAGCGTTTTCCGTGATGATTTCCTGTGGGGCGGTGCCTGTGCAGCCAACCAGTTCGAGGGCGCATGGGACGTGGATGGCAAAGGCCCCAGTGTCCCTGACCTGTGCACCAATGGCTCTCACACCAGCCCGAAATGGGTGACAACTGCTGTCCGCTCCGACCGGCTGTATCCAAGCCATGAGGCCATCGACTTCTACCACCACTACGAGGAGGACATTGCTCTCTTCGCCGAGATGGGCTTCAAGACCTTCCGCACCTCCATCAACTGGACCCGCATTTTCCCCACCGGTATGGAGACCGAGCCAAACGAGAAGGGCCTTGAATTCTATGACAAGGTCTTTGACTGCTGCAAGAAGCACGGCATCGAGCCGTTGGTCACCATCAGTCACTACGAGCTGCCTTATGCGCTGGTGGAAAAATACAACGGCTGGGCCAGCCGGGAACTCATCGAGTTCTATATGAACTACTGCAAGGCTATTTTTGAGCGGTACAAGGATAAGGTCAAGTACTGGCTGACCTTCAATGAGATCAACTGCGGCACCATGCCCATGGGGGCGATCCTGGAAACAGGCACCATCCGGGGCTTTGAAGGCCCTACCGACAAGGTGCCGGACAACAAGCAGGAGCGTTTTCAGGCGCTGCATCACCAGTTTGTGGCCAGTGCAGAGGCTGTCCGGTATGCCCACGACCACTACCCTCAGTTCAAGATGGGCTGCATGATCTGCTTTATCACCAGCTACGCACTGACCTGCGACCCGGCCGATGAGATCGCCAACCAGAAGGCCATGCAGATCAGCAACTGGTTCTGCTCTGATATGCATGTCCGCGGCGAGTATCCTTCTTACATGAAGCGCTATTTTGCCGAGAATAACATCACCATCCGGCAGGAGCCGGAGGATGCTGCCATCCTGAAGGCCGGTACTGTCGATTTCTACACCTTCAGCTACTATATGTCTAACTGCATCACCACCCACAAGGATGCCGATGATGTGGGCGGCAACATCATTGCTGGTAAGAAAAATCCTTACCTGAAAGCCTCCGACTGGGGCTGGCAGATCGATCCCGTTGGTCTGCGCTACACCCTCAACGAGATCTACGACCGCTACCGCATTCCCCTGATGGTGGTGGAAAACGGCCTGGGCGCTTACGACAAGAAGGATGCCGACGGAAAGATCCACGACAGCTACCGCATCGACTACCTGCGCGCCCACATCGAGCAGATGGCTGAGGCTGTAAAGGACGGCGTAGACCTGATGGGCTACACCCCCTGGGGCTGCATCGATCTGGTGAGTGCCTCCACCGGTGAGATGGCAAAGCGCTACGGCTTCATCTACGTCAACAAGTTTGACGACGGCACGGGTGATCTGAGCCGCGAAAAGAAGGACAGTTTCTACTGGTATCAGAAGGTCATTGCCACCAACGGCGAAGATTTAGGATAACAAAAACAGACCTCCGGGTGCCATGTTTGCAGTACCGGGGGTCTGTCTTTTTGAAAGAAGGAGGTCATTTATGGAAAAGGCGTTTTGCTGTGCGCCGGATTTTCCGGTGGTTCAGACAAATTATGGTCCGGTGCGGGGATATCGCTTCCGGGAGATCAGCAGCTTCAAGGGCATCCCGTATGGACGGGCGGTGCGCTTCCATGCACCCCAGCCGCCCCAGCCTTGGGCAGATCCGCTGGACGCTTCCAGTTACGGCTGCGTCTGCCCTCTGCTGAGCATTGACAAGCCCGGCGGCGAACTGCGTGTGCCCCACCGCTACTGGGTGCAGGATGAGGACTGCCTGAACCTGAACATCTGGACCCCGGCCTGCGATGCCCAAAAGCGGCCGGTGATGGTCTGGCTCCATGGCGGCGGATTTTTTGCTGGCTCGTCCATTGAGCAGGTGGCCTACGAGGGCGGAAACATGGCGCGGGAAGGGGACTGCGTGGTGGTGTCACTGAACCACCGGCTGAACATCCTGGGCTACTTGGATCTCTCCGATTTTGGGGAGGAGTACGCAAACTCCGGCAATGCGGGTGGGGATGATATCATCCTGGCACTGCGGTGGGTGCGGGACAATATTGCAGCGTTTGGCGGCGATCCCGGCTGCGTGACGGTATTCGGCCAGTCCGGCGGCGGTGCCAAAGTGACAACGCTGCTGCAGACCCCGGCAGCAGATGGCCTGTACCACAGGGCGATGATAATGAGTGGTGTGCTGGAAGGTTTGCTGAACGACAGTGTCGGCAGCGGCAGGGACTGTGTGCAGGCGCTGATGCAGGAGCTTGGCGTGCAGACAGCACAGCAGCTGGAAACTGTGCCCTACCACCAGCTGGCGCAGGCTTACCGGAACGTCAGCCCGGCTCTGAAAGCAAAAGGCGCGAATGTGGGCCAAAGTCCCCACCCGAACCGCTTCTATCTTGGAGATCCGCTCCAAAACGGCAGTGGGTTTCGGCCCGAGACTGCAGACGTTCCGGTGCTGATCGGTACGGTTTATTCGGAGTTCTACGGTTTCTTTGATGGACTGAAAGGAGTCGGCCCGGAGGAAGCAGTGGGCCTGTCTGCCGCAGAGACCCTGCGGGAGCAGTTCCGCACTGCCTACCCGCACCGCCCGGAGGAAGACCTGCTGCTGGCAGATACCAGCTTCCGCGCCCCCACGATCAAATATGTCCGGGAGCGTGCCAAGGCGGGCGGAAAGGTGTACAGTTATCTGTTTGATCAGGACTTCCCTCTGATGGGAAAAAGCACCCCGTGGCACTGTGCGGATATCCCATTTGTGTTCCACAACACAGAGCTTGTACCAGTGTGTGCCTTTGAGGGAGCAAAGCGGCTGGAAGCGGAAATTTTTGGCGCTGTGATGCAGTTTGCCCGTACCGGTGCGACGGGCTGGGCTGCCAGTACGGAGGATGTGGAACAGACCATGCTTTTCGGCCCCCAAAGCCGTCTGGTGCAGAATCACGATCACGCACTGATCGAAGCATTGGCACCCTTCACAGATTTACGGATGAAAAAAGCGACCCGGGCAGGCGGACAGATCCAGCATTAAAAAGCGCCGTTCAATACGCGGAAATTCCGGGAAACAGAAAGCAGAACAGGCATCCTGCGATACCGTTTGGCGGTATCGGGCAGGATGCCTGTTCTGCTATGATGATCTTCATTGCATTTTCTATATCCGCAACAGCCTGACGAGATTTCTGGCAGAGTTCATAGCAGATAAAAACAGCGTGCAGCTTTTCCGCATTTATGCTATACTTGACACAGCGGATCACAGGATCCTCCGGATGGGGAAAAGGAGCAAAAACGATGCGGAAACTGGACCTGAATGCGATCTATATTTCGGAGCGGGTGCAGGAGACCCTGCGCCCTGTTTCAGTCAGTGCACTGACGGCGGTGGTGGCTCCCATGGGCTATGGCAAGACCACAGCGGTCAACTGGTTCTTGAACCAGCGCAAGCAGACGGAAAATGCAGTACCTTCTCTGCGCTTTCTCGCATGGAAGGTACTGCATTTTTGCTTGCTGCCTTATCTGTGCGGAATGGATGCCGCACGCGGCATTCAAGGGTCAAACCGGTCTGCATTCTGTAATTGCCACTTGACCCAACCCGTGGTATAATGAAAGAATCGAATACTATGGGAACAAAGGACAGGGGTCAGAACAGAAAATGGCAAAACGAAAGCGAAAAACAACTGCAAAGCGCGCGTCTGCACGCAGAAAAAGCCGGGCCGAGGAGCGGATGCCGGCGGGGCTGGGCACCCTGTTTGTGGGGCTGCTGCTCATCGTGCTGGCGTTCGTGGAGGGGGACTCCGTCTGGAAGAGCGCCCACCAGATCCTATTCGGGCTGTTCGGCTGCGGCAGCTTTGTGCTGGGCGCGGCGGTGTGCTATCTGGCCATCCTCTACACCCGGGGGCAGGACCTGCTGATGCAGGTGTTCAAGCTGCTGCTGGGGCTGATCTTTGCCAGCGGCACGGTCATCGTGTTTTCGGATATCCCCGCCGACCTGACCGCTGCCCAGATGATCGCTGCCTGCTACCAGAACGGCGCAAATGCCTGGCTGGGCGGCGGCGTGCTGGGTACTCTGCTGGGCGGCAACCTGCTCCTGCTCTGCGGGCGGCCTGCGGCCAATCTGGTCATGGCGGTGCTGGCCCTGTGCGCCAGCCTGTATATTTTTGATATCACCCCTGCCGAGTGCTGGCAGTGGCTCTGCAATGTGGGCGGCGGCGTGCATGAAAAAGGCGTGGCGGTCTATGAACAGAACGCCGCCCGCCGTGCCGAACGCCTTGCGGCCCGGCAGGCGGAAGAGGAGTACCGCGCCGAGGAACCTGCGGACGACTACGATGACAATTACGATGAGGAAGATACGCCCGGCGGCATTCCGGTGCCCGGGTGGCTGTCCGGCGTGTTCAGCTGGGGCCACAAGGTGACCAAGGAGATGGAAGGCGAAGCGGAACCTGCTCCCGTGGACGATTCTCTGGGCTACGAGCCGCCTGCGCCGGTGGAGCCGGAACCGGCTCCTGCCCAGCCTGCCCCAGCCTTTGAGCCGGTCAAGGTGACCTCCAACCATCCCCGCGCGGCGTTTGATATTGACCTTGGGCCGGATACCTCTGTTTCCGAGGGCGGCAGCGAGCCCATTGAGCCCATCATCATCGGGCCGGGCGGCACCTTTGGGCAGGACCCGCTCCAAAAGGCCCCGCCCCGGGCCATCGTCAAACCGGTGGTGCCGGATGCCGTGGAGACTGCCGCCGAGGATTTCTTCGCGCCCGCCGGATCGCCTGCTCCGGCCCCGGTGGTGAACCCCACCGTGCCGCCTGCGGCCCCGGAAGCCCCTGCGGCTGCACCGGCAGAGCCCGAGCAGCCTGAGATGCCGGTGTTCCAGACCCCCACCCTGCCCACTACGGACGAGCCGGTGCGGGTCAGCGCGGAAAACGCGGTGGCCATGCGCAGTGAACCGGACGAGGACGGCTGGATCAGCATTACCAGCGAACCGGTGGAGGAAAAAGACCTGAACACGCTGGTGGCGGCCGCCATGGAAAAACCCGCCGCAGGCGAGCAGGCTGCCGCCACCGCCCCGGCCGAGGAGCCGGAGGTGGTGGAGACCTTCCAGTATCAGTATCCCAGCATCGAGCTGTTTGAAAAATCCGCTGAGGAGGGTGACCCCGGTGCCCAGGACGAGCTGAAGGCCAACGCTCAGAAGCTGGTGGACACGCTGGAAAGCTTCGGCGTGCGCACCCGGGTGCTGGATATCTCGCGGGGACCCTCCGTTACCCGGTACGAGGTCCAGCCCATGGCGGGCGTGAAGATCAGCCGCATCACCTCGCTGGCCGATGATATCGCCCTGAACCTTGCCGTGGCCGATGTCCGCATGGAAGCACCTATCCCCGGCAAGCCTGCCGTGGGCATCGAGGTGCCCAACCACAAAAAGACCCCCGTTTTTATCCGCAGTGTCTTTGAAAGCCAGGCCTTCCTGCGGATGACTTCGCCCTTGGGCGTGGCGCTGGGCAAGGACATTGCCGGTGTGGCCCAGGTGGCCGACCTGTGCAAGATGCCCCATCTGCTCATCGCGGGCAGCACCGGCAGCGGTAAATCTGTCTGTGTGAACAGCATCATCATCAGCATCCTGTTCCGCTCCAGCCCCGAGGACGTGAAGCTCATGCTCATTGACCCCAAGGTGGTGGAGCTGGCAGAGTATAACGGCATCCCCCACCTGCTGATGCCCGTCATCACCGAGCCGAAAAAGGCAGCGGGTGCTCTGAGCAGCGCGGTGCAGGAGATGGAGCGCCGCTACCACCTGTTTGCGGAAAACAATGTCCGTGACATCAAATCCTTCAACAAGCTGGCGGCCACCGACCCCATGCTGGAAAAGATGCCCTATATCGCCATCATCATTGACGAGCTGGCCGATCTGATGATGGTCGTGGGCAAGGACGTGGAGGATTCCATCTGCCGAATTGCCCAGAAGGCCCGCGCCGCCGGAATGCACCTCATCGTTGCCACCCAGCGCCCCAGTGTGGATGTCATCACTGGCCTGATCAAGGCCAACATCCCCAGCCGCATTGCCTTTGCCGTGTCCAGCCAGGTGGACAGCCGTACCATTCTGGATGGTGCCGGTGCCGAGAAGCTGCTGGGCCAGGGCGATATGCTCTTTATGCCTGTGGGTGCGCCCAAGCCGGTGCGTATCCAGGGCACCTTTGTGCGGGATGAGGAGATCAGCCGCGTGCTGGACTTCATCAAGCAGAGCGCCACCGTCCAATACGACGAGGCCATGATCGAAGCCATGGAAAAGCACGCCATTCAGGATGGCAAGAAGGGCGCATCCTCTGCAGATGCGGATGAGGAGACCGGCAGCGACCCGATGCTCAAGCAGGCCGTTGAGGTGGTCATCGATGCCGGGCAGGCATCCACCAGCCTGCTGCAGCGCCGCTGTAAGCTGGGCTATGCCCGCGCCGCCCGCATCATGGATGAGATGGAGCAGAAGGGCATCATCGGCCCCTATGAGGGTGCCAAGCCCCGCGCAGTCCTCATCAGCCGCCAGCAGTGGCTGGAGATGCAGATGAATCAGCCGGAGGAATAAGAACACAAGCAACACTTCTCTTGGCTCCCTGTCAGGGGAGCAGACAGAGAGGTTTAACCAGTGAGGAACACTATGGACAACTCTTCCCCAATCTACACCGAATTTCTTCCCATCAGCCGGGCGGACATGGAAGCCCGGGGCTGGGATCAGCTGGACTTTGTGGTGGTGGGCGGCGATGCCTACGTTGACCACCCCAGCTTTGGCACCGCCATCATCAGCCGCCTGCTGGAGGCCGAGGGCTATAAGGTCGGCGTGCTGGCCCAGCCCCGCTATTCCGACTGCGAGGACTTCAAGCGGTTCGGCAGGCCGAAGTACGGCTTTTTCATCGGCGGCGGCAACGTGGACAGCATGGTGAGCCACTACTCTGTGGCAAAAATTCCGCGTGCCGAGGACGAATACTCTCCCGGCGGCATCGGCGGCGCGCGGCCTGACCGCAGCGCCACCGTTTACACCAGGCTGGCCAAGGAGGCCTACCCCGACCTGCCCGTGATCCTGGGCGGTCTGGAGGCTTCTCTGCGCCGGTTTGCCCACTACGATTACTGGCTGGACACCGTTCTGCCCAGCATTGCGGAGGACTCCGGAGCCGATCTCATCAGCTTTGGCATGGGCGAGCACCAGACCGTGGAGATCGCCCGGCGGCTGGCGGCAGGGGAGCCGGTGGAGTCCATCACCGATGTGGACGGCACCTGCTACCTGACCGACTTCGACCACCTGCCTGAAAAGTATGTGGAGTGCGCCGGTTTCCGGAAAGTGGCCTCCGATAAGGTGGCCTACGCCAAAGCCTGCCGCATCCAGATGGACAATCAGGATGTGGTCAGCGGCCAGATCATTGTCCAGAAGCAGAGTGAAAAGTATCTTGTGCAGAACATCCCGGCAAAGCCGCTGGTGCGCTGGGAGCTGGACAAGGTGTATGCGCTGCCCTACACCCGCCGCTACCACCCCATCTATGAGAGCATGGGCGGCGTGCCTGCCATCCGGGAGGTGCAGTTCTCCATCATCCAGAACCGCGGCTGCTTCGGCGGCTGCAACTTCTGCGCCATCCAGCTGCATCAGGGCCGCCGGGTCACCAGCCGCAGTGCGGACAGCATCGTGGAGGAAGCCGAGCGCATGACCCACGAGCCGGATTTCAAAGGCTACATCCACGATGTCGGCGGCCCCACCGCCAACTTCCGGTTCCCGTCCTGCCGCGAGCAGATGCTGCGGGGCGTGTGCAATGGCGGCAAGCACTGCCTGGCCCCCACCACCTGCTCCCACATGATCGTGGACCACAGCGATTACCTCAAGATCCTGCGCCGTGTCCGGGAACTGCCCGGCGTGAAAAAGGTGTTCATCCGCAGCGGCATCCGGTTCGATTACCTGATGGCTGACCCGGACGACACCTTCTTCAAGGAGCTGGTGGAATACCACGTTTCCGGCCAGCTGAAGGTGGCCCCGGAGCACTGCGCCCCCAATACACTGGCCTACATGGGCAAGCCGCCCATCCAGACCTTCAACAAGTTCAAGGATAAGTTCTATGAGCTGAGCAGGAAGGCGGGCAAAAAGCAGTACCTCGTGCCCTACCTGATGTCCAGCCATCCGGGCAGCACCCTGAGCGATGCCGTCTATCTGGCCGAGTATCTCTACAAAAACCACATGCGCCCCGAGCAGGTGCAGGATTTCTATCCCACCCCCGGCACGGTGAGCACCTGTATGTTCTACACCGGCCTTGACCCCTACACCCTCAAGCCTGTGTTCGTGGAAAAGACTGCGGAGGGAAAAGCGCTCCAGCGCGCCCTGCTCCAGTATTACGAGCCCCGCAATGCCGAAAAGGTCATCAAGGCGCTGAAAATGACCCACAGGGAGGACCTGATCCCGCTGCTGGTGCCCGCCGAGGGCCGCCGCGCGGTCCAGCGCTCTGCCCGCCGGGCCGAGCCTGCCGAGGTGACCATCCACAACGACGGCACCTATACTGTCCGCCCCAACAAGGGCAGGGGAGGCAGGAATCAGAGCCGCGGAACCGCCCCGGCCCGCACCGCAGGCGGCCGCCAGCCCAGCCCCGGCGCACGCTTTGCGCCCAACGGTACGGCACCCCGTAAGCCGAAGAACGATCAACAGAAAGAGAATACAGTGTGGAAAACTTCAAAAAAGAAAAAGTAAGCCTCTGGCGGCGCATTGCCGCTCTGGCTCTTGCGGCGGCGCTGGCCCTTGGCCTTGCCGCCTGTGATGCCTCGGCGGTTGTGCCGGGCAGCAGCACCCCTACGGTCAGCACTGCCCAGCCTGCCGGAGACGGCCAGACCGCCAACTTCGAGATGCACTTCCTGGATGTGGGGCAGGCCCTGAGCGTGCTGGTGGAATGTGACGGCCAGTATATGCTCTACGACGGCGGCAACGTGGACGATGGCAGCTATGTCGTCTCTTACCTGCAGAATCTCGGTGTGGAGGAGCTGCAGTATGTGTTCTGCTCCCACGCCCACGAGGATCATGTGGGCGGCCTGGCCGCTGCGCTGGCCTATTTCCCGGCAGACCATGTGTACAGCCCCGTGACGGAAGCCTCCACCAAGTGCTTTCAGGATTTCGTCAAGTACACCGGGCAGCAGGGCCTGCAGGTGGAGGTGCCCGCTGCGGGCACGGTCTGGCCGCTGGGCAGTGCCACTGTGACCATGCTGGGTCCTGTGGCGCAGTATGACAACACCAACGATACCTCCATCGTTCTGCGGGTGGATTACGGCTCCACCAGCTTTCTGCTCACCGGCGATATGGAATCGGATGCAGAGCGCGACCTCGTGAACAGCGGGGCCAACCTGAAGGCAGATGTTCTGCAGGTGGGCCACCACGGCTCCAGCACCAGCACGAGCTACATCTTCCTGAACGCCGTCCTGCCCGAGATGGGCATCATCTCCTGTGGTGTGAACAACAAGTACGGCCATCCCCACGAGGAGACCCTGAGCATCCTGCGGGATGCGGGCGTGGCTGTTTACCGCACGGACCTGCTGGGGGCCATCGTGATCGGTTCCGATGGACAGAACTATACCATCCGCACCGAGAAAACGGCCACCGATGCTGAGCTCAACCCCACCGACCCGGCGGCAGCGTCCACCGCGCAGCAGGGGTATATCGGCAACGTGAACAGCAAAAAGTTCCACCTGCCCAGCTGTGCCAATCTCCCTGCGGAGAAGAACCAGATCCTCTTCTCCAGCTACGAGGAAGCCATTGCGGCAGGGTACAGCCCGTGCTCGAGCTGCATCAAGTGAAAGCATATCAAACAAGCAGCGCCCTGCCGGGGCAAACCGGCAGGGCGCTGCTGTTTTCTGGGATCATTTTTTTCGCTTCTTGAAATCAATCGGCAGAGTTGTCCACCGCTTCCGGAAGAGATACGCCGCATCCTTGGGCTGGCGCTGGCGGGTAAAGATGCCTTTCTTGTTGCCGTCCACCCGCAGGATGCCCTCGGTGGTCTGGAAATCGGCAAAATTCCACACCAGCTCACCCTGCACGAAATCGTAGTGGTCGAACACGGCGTGGGTCATCTCCAGATATTCATTCTGGTACTCGGCGCTCCACATCACGCTGGGGAGTTTGTGCGCACCGCTCAGGTTGTCGGTGCCGTACTCAGTGAAGATGAGCGGGCGGCCATGCAGGACTTTTGCCCAGCCGTCCATCTCATGGTGGAAGGCGGCTTCGGCATCCGCCAGCCCGGCCCCGCCCAGTACATACCAGCCGTAGTAGCGGTTCAGGCTGACGAAATCGGCAAAACGCTGGCCCTTGCTGGTGTCGGGCAGGCTGGTCATCAGGACCGTATAAGTACGGGGGCGCTTCTGGGGGTCGAGGCGGCGGGCCAGCTCGAACAGGGGTTTGAAGTATTCCTCAGTGCCCGCGCTGGTGCACTGAGGCTCGTTGAGCAGGCTCCATGCGATGACCGAGGGATGGTTTTTGTCCCGGTCGATCATATCGGTCAGGGCTGCCTTGTGGTTCTTGAGCAGCGCAGGCGTGGTCTCCTTCTCAAAAAAGCCCTGCTGCCTGCCGTTGCCCTGATTGGCGGCCAGGAAGTTGGCCGTGCTCTGCATAAAGCCCACGGCGGGGACTTCGTCGATGATGAGGAAGCCCTCCTCATCGGCCATCTGGTAGATCTCCTCAGCGTAGGGGTAGTGGCTGGTGCGGAAGCAGTTTGCGCCGATCCACTTCATCAGCTCAAAATCCCGCTTGACGGTGGGCAGATCAAGCCCACGGCCCCGGATGTCGGCATCCTCGTGCCGGCCGAAGCCCCTCAGATAGACCGGGCTGCCGTTGAGCAGGAAACGCCCGTGCCGGATCTCAAAGGTGCGGATGCCGATCCGGTCCAGATACTCGTCCACCACCGCGCTGCCCTCGTGGATGCGGATGACCAGATCGTAGAGATAGGCGGCGTGGATATTCCACAGCCTGGCGTTTTTGACCACCAGTGTGCCGGTGGTGCCGGAGCTTTCGGCCACCCGGGTGGTGCCGTCGTAAAGCTCCACAGTCACGGGGTGGTTGCCGTTGGTGGACACGGTATAGTCGATCTCGGCCCCGGTCTCGGTCAGACGGTATCGTGTGGAATAGTCCAGCACCCGCTCCTTGGGCAGGGCCATCAGCCAGACGGGCCGGTGGATGCCGGCGTAGTTGTAAAAATCAAAGTAGGGGGCGGCGACCTTTCTGCCATCTGCAAGGGTGCGGGTGGTGCCTGCGGGCAGCATCGTTTCGCTGAGCTCGTTGTTTGCCAGAACACTGAGCTTGTTGAACTGGTTGTAGCGCACGATGTTGGTCACAGTGGCATCAAAGGGCAGGAAGCCGCCCTCGTGCTGGGCCACCTCCACGCCATTGACGAAGACCCGGGCCCGGTGGGTGACCGAGCCAAACCGGAGAACGATGTCCCAGCCGCTCCATTCCGCAGGGACAAAAAAGCTGGTCTCGTACCAGAAATCACCGCAGTATTCGCGGGAGGCCTTGTCGGTGAACAGGTCGCAGAAGGAGGCGGGCACCGGCATGGAAAGAGAGGAGGGCAGGTCCAGCGCCCATCCGGCCTCCACACCCTTGCTCTCGGGGTCGAAGCTGAAACGCCACATCCCGTCCAAGCCGATGAGACGGCGGGTGGTGGTAGCGCGGGGATACAGCAGGGAGCGGTTCATCAGGATGACCTCACATTCATCAGCCCGGCGGCATTTTGCGTGCCACAGGGGCGTTTATTGTCTTTATACCCAGTATGACAGAAATTTTATAAAAGGGATAGAAAGATTTTTGAATAAATCCAGACTTTTTTCAGGAAAACAGGCGCTGCTCTGGGCAGAATACCTATTATCTCCGTCCGTGTTTAAAAACTTCCGTAAAGAGTGCCACAAAAAGTGAATGCTGGGAAAAAGAGGAAAAAACGGAATGCGAACGAACTGTGAAAATATACAAAAACAATACCTTAAAATTGTACGAATTCACCTAAAAAATATTCTAACATTTTTTGATAAAAGTTTGTCATAATATTGGAGTACAAACTTGGATACAGCAGAAGGGACACTGTACCGTTTGAATTGACCACCGAAGGAGAATACAATGGCAAATGAAATGCAAAAGACCACCCCGTTTGGGATGCGGGATAAGGTCGGCTATATGTTCGGCGATTTCGCCAACGATTTTACTTTTATCCTGTCGTCCAGCTTCCTGATGAAGTTCTATACCGACGTGATGGGCGTGAGCGCCGGTGTTGTGGGCATGATCATGATGATCGCCCGCTTTGTGGATGCCTTTACCGATGTGACCATGGGCCAGATCGTGGACCGCTCCAAGCCCACCAAGGACGGCAAGTTCCGCCCCTGGCTCAAGCGGATGTGCGGCCCTGTGGCCATCGCATCCTTCCTCATCTTCCAGTCCGGTCTGGCCGGGATGTCCTACGGCTTCAAGGTGGCATGGCTCTTTGTGACCTATATCCTGTGGGGCTCTATCTTCTACACCTCCGTCAACATCCCTTACGGCTCCATGGCTTCCGCCATCTCTGCTGACCCCAAGGATCGCGCAGAGCTGTCCACCTGGCGTACCATCGGCAGCACCCTGGCCAGCCTTGTGATCGGCGTTGGCACCCCCATGGTGGCTTACGTCACCGTCAATGGCCAGACGGTCCTCTCCGGCAGCCGCATGACCATCATTGCAGGCGTTTTCTCTGTCTGCGCCATCCTCTGCTACCTGCTCTGCTTTCACCTGGTGCGTGAGCGTGTGGACGTGCCCGCCAACAACAGCAAGATGGACATTGGCAAGATGCTCAAGAGCGTGTTCACCAACCGTGCCCTGCTGGGCATCATTGCTGCCGCCCTTTTCCTGCTGCTGGCCATGCTGACCATGCAGGGTATGGCAGGCTATGTGTTCCCCAACTTCTACGGCAGCGCCGCCGCCCAGTCTACCGCTTCTCTGCTGAGCAGCGTGCTGATCCTGCTCGTCTGTGCACCCTTTGCCTCCAAGCTGGCCAGCCGGTTCGGTAAAAAAGAGCTGGCCACCGTATCCTGCATCGTGGCCACGGTGCTGGAGGTCATCTGCTTTGTTCTCAAGCCCGCCAATGTCTGGGTCTATGTCGGCTTCTACTGTGCCGCCTTCATCTGCCTGGGCTTCTTCAACACCATCATCTGGGCAATGATCACCGATGTCATCGATGATTCCGAGGTCCGCAACGGCATCCGTGAGGACGGCACCATCTATGCGGTCTACTCCTTTGCCCGCAAGCTGGGTCAGGCGTTCTCTTCCGGCCTGACCGGCGGCCTGCTGACCATGATCGGTTACAGCGCTGCCACTGCCTTTGACCCGGAGGTCACCATGGGCATCTTCAACATCTCCTGTATTGCCCCCGCCATCGGCTTTGTGGCCGTGGCCCTGAGCCTGTTCTTCATCTACCCCCTGACCAAACAGAAGGTGGAGGAGAACGTGGCCGCACTGGCACAGCGCCATAATAAGTAAGGAAACGGATCAAGCCGCCCACGGGAAATTCCTGTGGGCGGCTTGTTTCTGCTTCAAAATTGATGTATACTAATATATCAAGAATGACACAATGGCGCGAGCGGAACAACAGGAAAAAGGAGCGGTGTACGATGCGGGTGGATCCTTTGCAGATCCTTACAAAGCTGGCAGCGGTGCAGAATATCCCGACCCGGCGGGTCACCCCGCCCTTTGAGGGGTTGGAAGAGTTTGACTACGGCCTGCGGCGATCGCTGGACCCCCAGTTCGACTGGCAGGAGTTCGGCCAGCTGCTGCTGGACAGCACCCCTGAAAATACCCTGCTGCTGGTGGAGGGTACCTTTGAGCTGCACTTTGCCCTGTTCCGCATCCCCGATGAAAAAAACACGGTCTTTCTCATTGGACCCTGGACGGTGGGCCCCCGCACCCCGAGCGCCCGCAAATGGGTCAGGCGTTATCTGGGGGAAGCCGGAGAGGCCGCTGTGCAGGAGTACTACAACGGCGTGAAGATCCTGGAGGCCAGCGATTTCTATGGAGCCTTGCGGGTTGTGGTGGATACGATGTTCGGCTGCACTGTCCCGGTGCAGGAGCTGAAGGAATTCCTGCCCTTCCAGTTCCACCCGGATACCCGCTATTTCCACGAGCCGGAGTTCCAGAAGGAGATCCCGGTCACCATGCTGGAGCAGCGGTATGAATCGGAGAACCGCATTCTGGACGCGGTGGCCCGGGGCGATGAGGAAGCCGCCATCGAGGCCATGCACCAGCATTCCCGCTTTACCTATGGCGGCCGGTTCGAGGGGACGCTCTACCAGCAAAAGAACAAGATGATCGTGCTGAACACCCTGCTGCGCAAGGCCATTGAACCCAGCAAGGTGCATCCCTATTATATCGATGCCATTTCCAGCAAGTACAGCCGCATCATTGAGGAAGCCAACGAGGTGCCCAACGAGATGATGTGGCAGATGACGCGGGATTACTGTGCCTATGTCCGCCGCTACTCGCTGAAGGAGTATTCGCCCGCGGTGCAGAAGGTGATGAACTACGTCAACCTGAACGTGGCCGAGCCGCTGACGCTGAAAAGTCTGGCTGCCATGTGCTTCATCAGCCCATCGTACCTGTCGGCGCTGTTCAAGCAGGAGACCGGCAGCACTCTGATCGATTATATCAACACCCAGCGCGTCAACCGCGCGGCCCAGCTGCTGGTGCAGAACAACCACACCATTGCCGCCGTGGCCGAGGAAGTGGGCATTCTGGACGTGAATTATTTTACAAAGATCTTCAAAAAGACGCTGGGAGTCACCCCCACCCGCTACCGCCGCGAACACAAAGAAAAGTGAAAAATGAAAAAAATGCCCGGTTTTTCCCGGAAATGTACGTTTTGTGCAAAACTCCCGGGAAAAAACGGGCATTTTCTGTACAGAGAAATTTGTTGCATGAACAGAACGATGTTGTAACCATTTTGAAAGGATTTATGGATTTTTGGCATGGAATTTGGATGTATGTTGCATTTTTGACCGATTTTGTGCTTGATAGTAAAAAGAATGTTGTACACAACAATATCAACTGTGAAGAATGCACAAAGAAACGGCCGGAATCTTGTGAACTTGTCCCATTGCGAACTTTTTTTCAGATGGCTATAATACAAACAGAAACCATGGAACGTACATGTAAGTATATTCCATGAAATGCTGTGATATGCGAATGAAGGAGAATAAGATTATGAAAATGATTTCCCGTCGTGACTTTATGAAGGCTTCTGCTGTTGTGGGTGCTGCTGGCGTTCTGACCGCCTGCGGCGGCTCCTCCAGCTCCACTGCTGCTTCCTCTGTCGCTGCTTCTTCTGCAGCTGCTTCTGAGGCTGCAACCGGCAGCGCAAACGTCGGTGTCTGCATCTATCAGTTTGCTGATAACTTTATGACCCTGTACCGCACCGACCTGGAAGAGTACCTGAAGGATAAGGGCTACTCCGTGACCATCGTTGACGGCAAGAACGACCAGAACACCCAGACCGAGCAGATCAACACCTTCCTGCAGCAGGGTGTCGATGTCCTGGTCATCAACCCCGTGCAGACCACTTCCGCACAGACCATCGTGGACACCGTTTCTCCTTCCGGCACTCCCATCGTGTTCATCAACCGTGAGCCCGACAAGAGCGTTCTGGATTCTTACGCAGGCAAGTGCTGCTACGTCGGTGCTGACGCACGCCAGTCCGGTACTTACCAGGGCCAGCTGATCCTGGAGACCGAGACCCAGGGCGATATCAACGGCGACGGCAAGATCACTTACATTATGTGCAAGGGCGACCCCGAGAACATCGACGCTCAGTACCGCACCGAGTACTCCATCAAGGCTCTGACCGATGCCGACAAGGAAGTGGAGTGCCTGTACGAGTACCTGGACAACTGGGATCAGACCACCGCACAGCAGGACGTTGCAAACGCTCTGGCACAGTACGGCGAGAAGATCGAAGTTGTGTTCTGCAACAACGACGCAATGGCTCTGGGTGCTCTGCAGTCCATCGAGCAGGCTGGCCGTACCGTTGGCAAGGACATCTACCTGGTCGGTGTTGACGCACTGAAAGAGGCTGTCCAGAACGTTGTTGACGGCAAGATGACCGGTACCGTTCTGAACGACGACGTGGGCCAGGCTACCGCTGCTGCCGAGGCTACTCAGCTGTTTGTTGAGGGCAAGGACGTTGAGGAGTACTACTGGGTCGACTACGTCAAGGTCACTACCGAGAACGCAGCACAGTACCTCTAATTCCTGTAGCACAAAACTCACGTTTGCAAGGTACGCAGTGAGTCCTATGGCTTGGTAAAAGCTTAAAAGCGCGTGCGTGCGAGATTTCTCTCGGGCGCACGCGCCTTCTTTTAGAAAGGACGCACCGCGCGGCCTGCAAATTGCAAGATAAGGAGGCTCTGCGGAATGTCAGAATACCGTCTGGTAATGAAAGGCGTGGTCAAGACCTTCCCCGGCGTCAAAGCGCTGGATCACGCACAGCTGGAGCTTCGCCCGGGCAAGGTCATGGCGCTGATGGGTGAAAACGGCGCCGGTAAGTCCACATTGATGAAATGCATGTTCGGCATTTACAAGATGGACGAGGGCGAGATCGAATACGAAGGCGAAAAAGTCACCATCCCCACCCCGTTGGATGCACTGAACCGCGGCATTGCCATGGTGCATCAGGAGCTGCAGCCCATCCCGGCCCGTACCGTGGCCGAGAACATCTGGCTGGGGCGCTACCCCACCAAGAGCTATGGCCCCATCACCGTGGTGGATCACCCCAAAATGTACAAGGACACCGAGGAGCTGCTCAAGAAGCTGAAGCTGGACATCAACCCCCATGCAAAGCTCGGCTCCCTGAGCATCGCTCAGATGCAGATGGTGGAAATCGCCAAGGCCGTTTCCGCAAACTGCAAGGTGCTGATCCTGGACGAGCCCACTTCCTCCCTGACCGCAAACGAAGTGGAATCCCTGTTCCGCATCATGCGGGAACTGAAGGCTCTGGGCGTCGCACTGGTCTACATCAGCCATAAGATGGACGAGATCAAGGTCATCGCCGACGAAGTCACCATCATGCGCGATGGCCAGTACATCGGCAAGTGGGAAGTGGCGGACATGACCAAGGAGCAGATCATCGCCAAGATGGTCGGCCGTGAGCTGTCCAACCTGTTCCCCCCGCTGGAGAATCATCCCTCCGACGAAGTGATGATGAAGGTGGAGGACTTCACCTCCATCCATCCCCGCTCCTTCCGCCACTGCAGCTTTGAGCTGAAAAAGGGCGAGATCCTGGGCGTGGCCGGTCTGGTGGGTGCCCAGCGTACCGAACTGATGGAAGGCATCTTCGGCCTGCGTGCCCACACCTCCGGCAAGGTGTGGATCAAGGGCGAAGAGGTCACCATCAAGCAGCCCCGCGACGCCATCCGGAAGAGCGTGGCTCTGCTGACCGAGGACCGCCGCGCCACCGGCATCATGGGTGTGCTGAGCGTAGCCGACAACATCTCCATCGCTTCGCTGGACGCCCTGCGCAAGGGCCCCATCATGCTGGACAACAAGAAGATCCTGGATCTGGTGGCCACCAACAAAGAGAAGATGGCCATCAAGGTGCCCAGCCCCAAGACCCAGATCAAGAGCCTGTCCGGCGGCAACCAGCAGAAGGTCCTGATCGCCCGCTGGCTGGCCAACAACCCCGATGTGCTGATCCTGGACGAGCCCACCCGCGGCATCGACGTCGGTGCCAAGTACGAGATCTACTGCATCATTGCCGAGCTGGCCAAGCAGGGCAAGAGCATCATCATGATCTCCTCCGAAATGAGCGAGATCATTGGTATGTCCAACCGTGTCATGGTCATGTGCGATGGCCGCATCACCGGCTTCATCGACGGCAAGGACGCCACCCAGGAAAACATCATGGCTCTGGCCACCCAGTTCGAGACCGCACCCACCGCTGCGGCGAATCAGTAAATAAGGAGGCTGTCTATCGTGGAAGCTACCAAAAAATTGAATGGCAAGGCTGTGACCAAATGGCTCAGCAACAACGCCATTATCGTGATGATGCTGGCCGTGTCCCTGATCGTCGGCATCATGCATCCCAACTTCTTCTCGGGCACGAACATGATCAACCTGTTCAAGAACGTGTCCATCCGATACATCATCGCACTGGGTATTTCCGGCTGCCTGATCACCACCGGCAACGACCTGTCGGCCGGTCGTCTGGCTGGTTTTGCCGCCTGCCTGGCCTGCATCTTTGCGCAGACCGAGGGCGCATCCGGTAAGTTCTACCCCAACATGCACACCCTGCCCACCCCGGTGGTGTTCATCCTGGTCATCGCCATCTGCGCCATCGTCGGCCTGTGCAACGGTCTGGTGGTCAGCTACCTGAAGGTGCAGCCCTTCATCGCAACCCTGGGCATGCAGCAGGTGGTCTACGGTATCTGCCTGGTGTACACCGGCGGTACCCCCATTGGCTCCCTGAACAAGAACTTCACCTCCCTGGCCTCCAACACCATCATCGGCATCCCCGTGCTGATCTGGATCGCTCTGGTCGTGGCCGGGTGCTTCTGGTTCCTGTACAACAAGACCCGTCACGGCAAGTACATGTACGCCATCGGCGGCAACGAAGCTGCTGCTGAGGTGGCCGGTGTCAACGTGTACGCTACCAAGATCCGCATCTACATCCTGGCTTCCTGCATGTTCGGTCTGGCAGGCTGCCTGCTGGCTGCAAAGTCCGGCGGCGCATCCGTCAACACCGCACAGGGCTATGAGCTGGACGCCATCGCAGCCTGCACCATCGGCGGTGTTTCCACCACCGGCGGCGTCGGCACCGTGCCCGGCGTTCTGGTCGGCGTTCTGGTCTTTGAGCTGATGAAGGTCGCTCTGCAGTTCATGAACGTCAACTCCTCTTACACCTACATCGTCCAGGGCCTTGTCATCATCGTGGCTGTGGCCATTGATATCCGCAAGTACCTGGCAAAGAAGTAAGCCCTCTCTTCTGTGGGCCGTCTGCCTTTTGGGCGGACGGCCCCTTTTTTTGTTCATGTTTGTGTGCTATCATAAAAGCAACAACCATCAGGAGGTGCAGTATGGCACAAAAAGACCTCACCCCTGCCGAGCGCGAGGCAGAGCTTGCCCGGCGCGAAGCCGTTCTGGCTGCCCGCGAAGCACAGCTGGCACAAGAGCAGGCCGAGCTTGCCGATCAGCGGGCCGACTTTGAACAGGGCAAAAAGTCCCTGCTTGACAACGGCGACAAGAACTTTGTCAATCCCAAGGAGAAGCTCTACGATCATTTTCCCCTCACCGTCCATCAGATGGACATCATCATCGGGGTGCTGTTTGCGCTCATCGCCCTGTTTCTGATCCTGGGCGTGACCCACACCAGCTTCTTTGGCCTGTTCGGCGGCTGAATCTGTTCGGCTCCCCCGGAAACGGAGGAGCCTTTTTTGATGCCCTGCCCAACGCTTCTTCGCTGCATCCTTTTACAAAAGTGATTGCATTTCATCCGCAATATGACTATACTTTATAGCAAGCCAACTTTTTAATGCAGCAGCAACAACGTTGGTTTGCATATCGCAGATATGCTGCTACTGTTGCGCTAATTTCCAGCCTTGCGATACTAAGAAGCTGCCGGGTTTGCGGCAGCGGAAAAAGGGGTGTATAAAAGTATGAAACGCAAATGGATCGCGGCACTGCTGGCCGGTTGTATGTTGGCCGCACTGTTGCTCACCGGCTGCTCTGCCGCCGAGACGGTCAAGCGTCTGCGCTTTGGCGTTGCCGGCGAGGGTGGTGTCTACCACAATTTTGGTGAGCAGTTTGCCGCGCTGGAAAACGAGACTTCCAACGGCACCATCGAGCTCCGGACCACCGCCGGTTCGGCCGCCAACCTGCGCCTGCTCACCGGCGAATACCTGCAGCTGGCCATTGCGCAGGCCGACCTCGCACAGGACGCCTACAACCAGACCGGCATTTTTGCAGAGGAGGAGGACATCCGCGGCTTCGGCGCGGTAGCAGCCCTGTACACCGAGGCCTGTCAGGTCATCGTGCGGGCCGACTCAGACATCCAGTCCATCGAGGACCTGCAGGGCAAAACCGTGAGCATCGGCGCGGAGGAATCCGGCTCCGAGCAGAATGCCCTTCAGATCCTGTCTGCCTACGGCCTGAACGACCGCCTGGTGGACACCATCAACCTGAACTATACCGACGCTGCCGACCAGCTCAAGGCCGGTAAGATCGACGCCATCGTCATCACAGTCGGCACCCCCAGCCCGGTGGTCACCGAGCTGGCAGGCGAATGCGGCATCCGCCTGCTGAATGTGGACGGCACCGCGGCGCAGCGCCTGCTGAGCAGCTACAACGCCTACCGTGAGGTCACTATCCCGGCCGGCACTTATCCCGGCCAGGACGCCGACGTGCAGACCGTGGGCGTCAAAGCCGTTCTGCTGGCCAGCGATTCTCTGCCCGCAAAGCAGGTGCAGCAACTCACCGAGCTGCTGTTCTCCAGCCGGGAAGCGCTGGAAGAGCAGCTTGGCCTTGCACTGGACCCGGAGACCGACGCAGTAGAGGGCGTTGGCATCCCCTTCCACGCAGGCGCAGCGGCCTGGTATAAGCAGGCCGGAATTACGGTGGACTGAGTCTGCCGGGAAATCGAGGGAAAGCAATGAAGATCGAATTGGATATGTATCAGACCCTGGCCCTTGCGGTGCTGGTGCTGATGCTGGGCAAGTTTCTGCGGGAACGGGTACGCCTGCTGGATAAATTCTGCATCCCCGCGCCGGTCATCGGCGGCGTGCTGTTTGCCATTTTCACCTGCATCTGCTATGTGACCGGCGTGGCAGAGTTCGCCTTTGACGACACCCTCAAAGAGGTGTGCATGGTCATGTTCTTCACCTCGGTGGGCTTTCAGGCCAACCTCAAGGTGTTGAAAAGCGGCGGCAAGGCCATGATCGTGTTCCTGGGCGTCGTCATCGTGCTGATCGTCAGCCAGAACTTCCTGGCCGTTGGGCTGGCCAACCTGCTGGGCGTGGACCCGCTGGTGGGCCTTTGCACCGGCTCCATCCCCATGGTGGGCGGCCACGGCACCGCCGGTGCCTTTGGCCCGGTGCTGGAGGACTTTGGCATCAAGGGTGCCACCACCCTGTGCACCGCCGCCGCCACCTACGGCCTGATCGCCGGCAGCATGATGGGCGGCCCGCTCGGCAAGATGCTCATTGAGCGCCACCACCTGCTGGACACCATCGTGCCCGAGGACGACAGCCTGCTGGTGGAAGAAGAGATCAAGCACGAGCGTCACAGCAGCATGTACCCCGCCGCCAGCTTCCAGCTGATCATCGCCATGGGCATCGGCACGGTGCTGAGCAAGCTGCTCAGCCTGACCGGCATGACCTTCCCCATCTACATCGGTGCCATGATCGCTGCCGCCTGCATCCGCAATCTGGGCGAATACGGCGGCAAGTTCACGGTATATATGGGCGAGATCAACGACATCGGCGGCATCTGCCTGTCGCTCTTCCTTGGCATGGCCATGATCACCCTGAAGATCTGGCAGCTGGCCGAGCTGGCTCTGCCGCTGGTGGTGCTGCTGGCCGGTCAGACCCTGTTCATGATCCTGTATTCTTTTGCGATCGTGTACAACGTCATGGGCCGCGACTACGACGCGGCCGTCATCGTTTCCGGCACCTGCGGCTTCGGTATGGGTGCCGCCCCCAACGCCATGGCCAACATGCAGGCCGTGTGCGACAAGTATTCCCCTTCCGTCAAGGCCTATCTGCTCATCCCGCTGGTGGGCAGTCTGTTCGCGGATTTCATCAACAGCCTTGTCATTACGGTATTCATCAACTTTATCTGATCCTGTCTTGAACTTTCGGTGTGCCCCGCACACCGGGAAAGGAGCATCATCATGTCGCTGAAACACCACCTGAAGATGTGGTTCCAACAAAAGATCTGGAGCAAGCCGGACAAGTCTCATTCAGAGGAAACGGTGGCTCTGCCGGAGGTCCATACCGGCAAGGTACACCACCCCGCAGAAGACACCTCTCATGCCACCGGGGAGCATCCTCACGCCGAGGACCCCATCCATTACGACAACGTGGCCATTCCCGAGGTGCATATCCGCCCCCGTCGGCACCAATAAGCTCCGCAGACAAAAAAGCTGCTGCCCTCCCTTTGCGGGAAGGCAGCAGCTTTTTGCTTTGTGTTTGTATGGAACCTTACAGGCAGATGTACTTCAGGATGAACAGCACGGTCAGCACATACATCAGCGGGCTGATCTTCTTTTCCTTGGCCTTGCCGGTGACCACATTGATGATGGTCCAGGAGATCACACCAATGGCAATGCCCTCAGAGATGCTGTATGCAGTGGGCATGGCCAGGACGGTCAGGAAGGCGGGGATGCCCTCGCTGGGGTCGTTGAAGTCGATCTTGACTGCGGAGCCCATCATGTAGAAGCCCACGATGATCAGAGCCGGAGCCGTTGCAAAGCTGGGGATGGTCAGGAACAGCGGGCTGAAGATGGTAGCCAGCAGGAACAGCACACCGGTGGTCATGCTGGTCAGGCCGGTGCGGCCGCCCTCGGTCACGCCGGAAGCGCTCTCCACAAAGGTGGTGGTGGTGGAAGTACCCAGCACAGCACCGGCGCAGGTGGCGATGGAGTCTGCCATCAGAGCACCCTTGATGTGGGGCAGCTTGCCGTCCTCGTCCAGCATGTCAGCCTTGGATGCCACGCCGATCAGGGTGCCCAGGGTGTCAAACAGGTCCACGAACAGGAAGGAGAACATAACGGCAAAGAAGTTCAGGAAGTCAAAGTGGGAGAAATCCGTCTTGAACACCTGACCAAAGGTCTTGCCCAGGGCCGAGAAGTCAAAGCTGACAAAAGCGGTGGGGATCACGCTGTACATGCCCGCATCCGCATTGGGCACATAGATGCCGGTGACCTCGCAGAGGATGCCCAGCACCCAGGTGATCAGGATGCCGTACAGGATGCCGCCCTTGACCTTCTTGACCAGCAGGATGCCGGTGATGGCCACGCCGATGAGGGCCAGGATGGCACCCACGCCCACGCTGTGGAAGGTCTCGCCTTTGAAGTGCTGGTAGGTGACCAGCGTAGAGTCGCTGTTCACGATCAGCTTGGCGTTCTGCAGGCCGACAAAGGCCACGAACAGGCCGATGCCCACGCTGACCGCGCTCTTCAGGGTCATGGGGATGGCGTTGAAGATGCCCTCACGCACATTGGTCAGGGACAGCGCGATGAAGATGATGCCCTCCACAAACACGGCCATCAGGGCCAGCTGCCAGCTGTAGCCCATGGTCAGCACGACCGTGTAGGAGAAATAGGCGTTCAGGCCCATGCCGGGGGCCAGAGCAAACGGGTAGTTGGCCAGCAGAGCCATCAGGGCCGTGCCCACAAAGGATGCCAGTGCGGTGGCGATCAGCACAGCCTCCGAGTCCATGCCGGAAGCCGACAGGATGTTGGGGTTGACCGCAAGGATGTAGGCCATGGTCATGAAAGTGGTAATACCTGCCATGATCTCGGTCTTTGCATCGGTGTGGTTTTCCTTCAGATGAAAGACATTTTCTAACATGAAAAAACCTCCGTTCTTTGGTTGCTTCTGCCGGTTGCGGCGGCAGAAGAGGAACAGGTTTCATTTTAGCACGAATCGTCACAGAATGTCCACAGCTCAGAAACAAAATAATGCGTTTTGGGAAGTTTTTGTCGAAAGAGTACGACTTTATAAGTTGTGCTGTGCAACAAGTTTCCATGCATAGAGGACGTTTTTCCTGTTTTCAAAAACAGCATGACCCCCGGCAGCGTACAGCTTCCGGGGGTCGTAACGTTCTGCTCTGCGCTTACAGATGCAGCACGATCTTTGCAACATTGAAGTAGATCAGCAGTGTGGTGGCATCCACGATGGTGGTGATCAGCGGCGATGCCATCACGGCCGGGTCCACATGCAGTTTTTCTGCCGCCACGGGCAGAATGCCGCCGATGAGCTGCGACAGCAGGATGGTGCAGATCAGGGTCAGGCACACGACCAGCGCCACCGGGGCGGTCACCTTGTCGAACAGCAGCAGTTTTGCAAAGTTGCACACCGCCAGCGTTGCGCCGCACAGCAGAGCCACCCGGCTCTCCCTCCACAGGATGCGGGGCAGGTCGTGGGGCTGGATCTCGCCCACCGCCATGCCGCGGATGATGGTGGAGGTGCTCTGACTGCCCGCGTTGCCGCCGGCATCGGTCAGCATGGGGATGTACGCCGTCAGCACGGTCACGGCGGCCAGTGCGTCCTCATACCCCCGGATGACCAGACTGGAGAAGGTGGCGCTGATCATCAAAAACAGCAGCCAGGGCGCACGGCTCTTGTACAGGTCCCACATGCTCTGCTTGAAGTAGGGCTTGTCGGACGGGCCGATGGCGTTCATCTTGGCGATATCCTCGCTGGCCTCGTCCTGCAGGATGCTGATGGCATCGTCAATGGTCACGATGCCCACCAGCCGGTTTTCGGCGTCCACCACCGGAATGGCCAGAAAGCCGTATTTTTCAAACAGGTGGGAAACATCCTCCTGGTCGGTGGTGGTGGTCACACTGACCACATTGGTGTCCATCAGGTCCCGGATGGGTTCTGCGGTGTCCTTGGCCAGCACCAGCGCCCGCAGCGACACCACACCCACCAGCTTGCGGCTGCCGTCGGTCACATAGCAGTTGTTGATGGTCTCCTTGTCAAAGCCGTTCTGGCGGATGGCCTCCATGGCCTGCGCCACCGTCATGTCCGGGCGCAGCTCCATCAGCTCGGTGGTCATCACGCCGCCGGCAGAGTCCTCCGGGTACTGGAGCAGTTCGTTGATCATGCGGCGGGTGGCGGGGTCGGCCTGGCTCAGAATGCGCTTGACCACATTGGCCGGCATCTCTTCCACAAGGTCGGTCGCATCGTCCACGCACAGCTCGTCCACCACGGCCTTCAGCTCGGTATCGGTCAGGCCGTCAATCAGCTTCTGCTGGGTGGCAGGGGTCAGCTCGGTGAACACATCCGCCGCCAGGTCCTTGGGGCACAGACGGAACAGCACCGGGAGCTTTTCGGCCGGCAGGTCCTCGAACACGGCGGCCAGGTCGGGAGCCGGCAGGGTCTCCATCACATCCCGCAGGCTCTGGTATTTTTTGGCGTCATCCAGATTCGCCAGCATGGTCTTGAGGGTATTGATCGAAATTTCAGACATAAAAAAGCTGCCTCCTTTTTTACCAGGCGGCAGCGGACACTTTCATTTCCGGGGAAGGCAAACACACCGTGCGTTCTCACGCACAGCCGGGCCGTTCTCCGGCATGCAAAAAGGCTGCCGTCTGGTTCTTTGATCGGGGATATAAACTGCCGCTGCTTCCAGCAGGTTCCATGACGACCACCTCGTTTTTCTGTCGTAAAAAGGCACTTTGGCCTTTTCCGCCCATTACTTTACCACGGCCGGAGCCGTTCGTCAACCCCGCCCCGCAAATTTTACAGCTTCTTTGCAGGGCCGCGCGCCTTTGTGCAACTGTACCAACCTCAGCCGTTGTTTTTCGGCAGATTCCACCCTTGTTCCGGAGCCCAAAACCCTCTATGATTATGGTACAGCGTGGCTCTGGGCAGCGGCGGCCCGGAAGCCAAAGCCGCCGCCGACGATGTGAACAAAGATGTGAACAAAGACGGCCTGTACAACGCCTTCGTGCACCTCGGCCTGATTTAACACAACCGCTCAACAAGCCAGAATCCCCCTGCCCGTTCCGGCATCTGCCGGGATGAACAGGGGGATTCTGCATGAAGGAGAAAAAGTGAAGAAAAAGATTTCGGAGATGGTATCGCACAAAAGGCAGGATACTACCGCCACGGTGATACCCTGCCTTTACTTGCTCCTGTTTACCGTTCTGCGTACTC